>Ga0209322_10000674_pt1 | contig 20136 bp, 21 predicted proteins | sample Rifsed19ft1_FD_184013 | JGI IMG/M metagenome (GOLD analysis project Ga0209322, IMG submission 184013) | Soil microbial communities from Rifle, Colorado, USA - sediment 19ft 1 (version 2) | ecosystem: Environmental > Terrestrial > Deep subsurface > Rock core/Sediment | place: Rifle, Colorado... | reverse complement strand
GTAGGAGGAAAACTCGAGGATGCCCGTGTCCATGCGGATGGCGTCCTCCGGGCACGCCTCCACGCAGTACCCGCAGAAAACGCACTTGCCGAGGTCGATGTCGAACCGCTCCGGCACCTTCTCGATCTCCGGGTTCGGGTGCTCGGCGGCCACGATGTAGATGCAGTGCGCCGGACAGACCGTCTCGCACATCATGCACGCCACGCAGCGGGGCGACCCGTCCTCCCGTCTGACGAGCCGATGGAGGCTCCGGAGCCGCGGCGAGTACGGCCGCCGCTCCTCCGGGTACTGGAACGTGACCGCCCCGCGCGCGGTCTTGCTCCCGAAGACGTGGCGCGCCGTGTGACGGCCCAGGTTGGCGAAGAAGTGAGCGGCCGTGATCCCGAGGCCGATCAGCACCTCCACCAGGTAGAACCGCTGGCGGAGTCTCACGGCGCCCTCCAGAGCAGGACCAGCCCCGTGGCCACGATGTTCAGGATCGAGAGGGGAAAGAGGCCGAGCCAGCCGAGCCGCATGGCCTGATCGTAGCGGAAGCGGGGGAGGGTCCAGCGGACCAGCATGAGGAACCAGCACATGACGGCCACCTTCAGCCAGAACACGAACACTTGAAGGGTGACCACGGTCAGGTGAGAGAGGGGCAGGTCGGCGCCCCACGGGAAATGGAAGCCGTCGGCCGCCAGGTAGGGAACCTGCCAGCCACCCAGAAACAGGGCGGTCGTCATGCCCGCGATCACCACGGTCTCCACGAAGTCCGCCATCATAAACATCCCGAACTTCATCCCGCTATACTCCACGAAGTAGCCGATGATCTCGGACTCCCCCTCGGGGAAATCGAACGGGATACGCTTGGTCGCGGCGATGCCGGCCGTGAGGAAGAGGATGAAGGCCAGCGGCTGGGTCAGGATGCCCCACTTGGGAATCCAGTTCCCGAGGTACTGTGGCAGCAGCGCGGCCCCCTGGCCGCGAACGATCGTCATCATGTCCAGCGAGCCGTAGACCATGGCCACCCCCATGATGGAGGCGCCGATGGCGACCTCGGCGGTGATCATCAGGGCAGCGGCGCGCTGGCCGCCGAGAAGCGCGTAGTTGTTGGCCGAGGCCCAGCCGGCCATCATGACCCCGTAGACGCCCAGCGAGAGCATGGCGAAGACGTAGAGGATCCCCGCGTTCAGCGTCACCGCCTGGAGGGGGATCTCCCTGCCGCCGATGCGCAGCACGTCCCCGAACGGAATCGCCGCGAACGCCACCAGGGCGAACACCACAGAGACGAGCGGCGCCAGGTTGAACAGCGCCCGGTCGGCCCGCGCCGGGACGAAGTCCTCCTTGGTGAGCATCTTGATGGCGTCGGCCAGCGGGTGGAAGAGGCCGAACAGCCGGAGGCCGAAGATCGAGGCCCGGTTGGCCCCGATCCGGTCCTGCATCACCGCCGACTGCTTGCGCTCCACCCAGGTGAGCAGCCCCCCCATGTTCAGCACGAAGAGCATGACGAACCCCACGCGGCCCAGCGCGATCCCCAGATCGGTCAAGGTTGCGCTCATGCGCTGAGCACTTTCCCGGTGTCACGGAGCTCCCGGTACGAGAGGCCCGCAAACGGCGCGGCCGACGCCGCCAGGGCCTTGAAGCAGGCCTCGGCGCTTGCCGGCTCGGGGCCCAGCCCCAAGGCTGCTCCGAGCCGGCCCAGGATCTCCCAGTCGGTGAGAGAGAGCCCCAGGGGCTCCACGGCCTTCCAGAAGCGCTGGACGCGTCCCTCGAAGTTCGTGAACGTCCCGTCGCGCTCCACCCAGGCGGCGCTGGGCAGAACGTAATGCGCGGCCGCGCTCACGCCATTCGAATTGGAGCCCTGGTAAATGAAACACTCGACGGCCCGTAGAGCATCCCCCACTTCCGCCGCGGGCCAGGCCGAGGCCTGGAGGTCGTGGTGGAAGACCCAGAGGCATTTGATCCGGCGATCCCTGGCGGCTCGGAGCATGCCGCGAGCGTCAAGTCCCCCAGGACGTGGACCGAGCCCGATCAGCTCGGCGCCACGGGTGTTGGGATTCTTATCCGCCTTGATCAGGATCCGGTCCTCGTCCCCCGGCGTCCTCGGCGGCACCCTGAAATCCACATGGATGAGGCCCAGGTGATCCACGAGTCGCCTCAAGAGGAAGAAATCCTCGTTGGCCATCTTCGGGGAAGCGACCACGCCGATCTCGTCGGGCCGGTACCGCCGGAGCTGGGCCGTGACGAGGGGGATGATCTCCTCCCACCCGACCTCTTGGGCCGCGTCTCCGCGCCCGCGCGCGGGGGCGCCGAGGCGGCTCGGGTCGTCCACGAACCTGTACCCGTACCGGCCGGCGTCGCAGATCCACCACCGGTTGACCTCCGCGTTGAAGCGCGGCTTGAGCCGGGCCACCCGCCGGCCCTGGTTGTGGTGGGGGCGGCGGATATTGTAGTGGACGTCGATGTTGCACCCGCGGCTGCATCCCGGGCAGATCGACTTGGCCGTGTCCAGGTACCACACCCGCACCGCGAAGCGGAAGTCTCGATCCGTCAGCGCGCCGACGGGGCAGATATCGATCACGTTCGCCGAGTAGGGGTTCGCCAGCTCCCGGCCGGGGAAGAGCCCGATCTCGGAGCGATCACCGCGGTCGAAGATGCCCAGCTCGCCCGTCCCCGTGACCTCGTCGCAGAAGCGGACGCAGCGGGAGCAGAGGATGCAGCGCTCGGCGTCCAACATCACGTGCGGGCCCAGAGGCACAGCTTTCGGCTTGTGAACCTTCTCGTCCACCATCCGGGGCTCGTAGAGGCCGTGCTTCATGTAGTAGATCTGGAGCCAGCACTCTCCCGCCTGGTCGCACACCGGGCAGTCCAGCGGGTGGTTGATCAGGTGGAACTCCATGATGGACTGGCGGACTTCGAGCACTTTCGGGGTGTCGGTGCGCACCACCATGCCCTCGGCCACCTGGGTGTTGCACCCGATCTGGGGCCGCGGGTTGTTCCCCAGCTCCACCATGCAGAGCCGGCACTGCCCGGCGACGCTGAGCCCGGGGTGATAGCAGTAGTGGGGCACCTCGATCCCGAGCCGGCGGGCCGCCTCGATGATGTTGGTGCCCTCGGCAACCTCGATCTCCTTGCTGTCGATCGTCAGCCTGACCATACTTATTTCCGGATCAACGCCTCGAATTCGTGGCGGAATTTCTCGATGTAGCTGATGTAGGGCCCGACCGCCCCGTCGAAGAAGGCGCAGATGGCGGTGCCGGCTCCCCGCCGGGCCACGTCGAGGATCGTGTCCAGGTCCTCTTTGCGCCCCTTTCCCTCCACGATCCGGCGCGCCATCTTGTAGATCCAGCCGGTGGACTCCCGGCACGGCGTGCACTGCCCGCACGATTCATGGGCGTAGAAGCGGGCCACGACCATGAGCGCCTCGGGGATGGAGACGGTCTCGTCCATGACAATCACGCCCGCCGAGCCCGCCATGGTGCCCGCGTTCTTGAGGCCGTCCACGTCCAGCGTGGCGTCGATCTCGTCGGCGGTCAGGAGGACCGCCGAGGAGCCGCCCGGCACCACGGCCTTGAGCCTGCGGCCGCCGGGGATCCCACCGGCGTGCTCATAGATCAACGAGCGCAAGGTGGCCGACACCGGCAGTTCGTACACTCCCGGCCGCGTCACGTGCCCCGAGACCGAATACATCCGTGTCCCGCCCTGGCTCTTGGTGCCGAGCCCGGCGAACCAGGCCGCGCCCCGGTTCATGATGTGAGGGACATGGCAGATGGTCTCCACGTTGTTGACGATGGTGGGGGCCCCGAAGGCCCCCCGGATCGCCGGAAACGGGGGCTTGAGCTTCGGCCAGCCCTTCTTGCCCTCGAGCGAGGAGATCAACCCCGTCTCCTCGCCGCAGATGTATGCCCCGGCGCCCCGATGAACGATGACATCCAGGTCGAACCCCGAGCCCCGGATGTTCTTTCCGAGGAGGCCGGCCTCATAGGCTTCCGCGACCGCCCTGCCGAAGATCCGCCAGGGCTGGACGTACTCGCCGCGGATATAGACGAAGGCCAGGTGGGCGCCGATGGCGTACGCGGAGATGATCATCCCCTCGATCAGCGCGTGGGGATCTCTCTCGAGCAGGTAGCGGTCCTTGAAGGTACCCGGCTCTCCCTCGTCGGCGTTGATCACGAGGTAGACCGGACCCGGGTGCCCCTGGGGGAGGAACCCCCACTTGACGCCGGTGGGAAAGCCGGCGCCGCCCAGGCCTCGCAGGTTCGACTTCTTGACCTCCTCGGTGATCTCCGCGGGCTTCATCGCGAAGGCCTTCTCGAGCCCCGCGTACCCGCCGGTCTCCCGGTAGAGGGCGAGCGTGTGAGAGCCGGGGAGGTGGAAGTTCCGCGTCAGGATCTTTTCAGCCATCTACGCGAGTCCCTCGAGGATCCGGTCAACCTTCTCGCGGGTCAGGTTCCCCTCGTAGCGGTCGTCCACCTGCAGCATGGGCGCCATCTCGCAGGCGCAGAGGCACTCGACGCCGAGGAGCGTGACGCGGCCGTCCGGGGTGGTCCCTCCGACCTCGACGCCGAGCCGCCCCTTGAGGTGGGCCAGCACTTGCTGGGCGCCAAGGAGGTGGCAGGTGAGGTTGTGGCAGACACTGATGACATGCCGCCCTTTGGGCTCCCGGAAAAAGAGGGTATAGAAGGTGACCACCTCGTGCACGTGGGCCGGCGACAGGTCGAAGAGCCCGGCGACGTACTCTTCGGCCTCCAGCGAGATGTGCCCGAACGCCTCCTGGGCGAGCTGGAGCACCGGCAGGAGCGCGGCCCGCCTGTCGGGATAGAGCCCCTGGAGCCGGCGGACCTCCGCCCGCTGCTCCGGCGTGAACTCTACCCTGACCGCGCCGCGCGCGTTCATCGATCGAGTTCTCCGGCGATCATACCTCGGAGGGGGGCTCCGCCCCCCTTCCGAATCCTCCCCCCGAGGGTTGCGCCGGCGAAGCCGGCGCTCGAACAGCCGCGAGTTCCGTCATCGGTCCAGCTCGCCCGCGATCATGTTGATCGAGCCGAAGGTGGGAACGATGTCCGCCACCATCTCTCCCTCGATCATCCGAGGAAGCGCGGCCATCGGCGGAAAGCACGGCGGCCGGCAGCGGACGCGGTAGGGCCGGTCGGTGCCGTCCGAGACGATGTAGAAGCCCAGCTCGCCGTTGGCGCCCTCCACCGCGAAGTAGGCCTCCCCCTTGGGAGGCCGGATTCCGTACCCGTCCATGATCAGCATGAAATGGTTCATGAGCCCCTCGATGGACCCGTAGGTGTTCTCCTTGGGAGGAAGGACGACTCGCTTGTCGGGGACGTTGAGGGCCCGGTGAAGGGGCCGCTCGATCCCCGCCAGGTTGGGCGAGAGCGTGATCGGGATCAGCAACAGTCCCTCGGTCTTCCCCTGCTTGCCGAGGTCCACGTAGCTCGCGGGGTCGATGGCGCGGCCCGCCCAATCAACGTTGATGGGGCCGCCGGGGAGCGCGTCCAGCGCCTGCTCGACGATCCGCATGGACTGCTCCATCTCGGCCATGCGGACCAGGTATCGGTCGTAGTTGTCCCCGTTCCGGCCGGTGGGGATCTCGAACTCCACGTGGTCGTAGGCCCAGTAGGGCTGGGCGCGCCTCACGTCGTACGACACCCCCGCGGCCCTGAGCAGCGGGCCGGTGACGGCGTAGGCGATCGTGTCCTCCCGCGAGAGCGCGCCCACTCCCACCATGCGATCCATGAAGATCCGGTTCCCCGTCAGGAGCTTCCCCACCTCCTCGAGCACCTGCCTGGTCTCCTTGAACGCTTTCATCACCTTCAAGGCGAACCCGTCCGGCAGGTCGGCCTTGACGCCCCCCACGCGCGCGTAGGAAATCGTCAGCCGCGCGCCGGTCACGTCCTCCACGAGCTCCCAGAGGTACTCGCGGGCCTTGATCATATAGAGGAAGACCGTGAAGGCCCCGAGCTCCATTGCCGACGCGCCGATGCACGTGAGGTGGTCCGAGACGCGGGAAATCTCGCTCATGATCACCCGGACGTACTTGCAGCGCTCGGTCACGTCGATCCCCAGCAACTTCTCCACGCAGGAGGCGTAGCCGAAGTTGTTGATCAGCGGGGACACGTAGTTGAGGCGGTCCGTGTAGGGAATGGCGTTGTTGTAGGGGCCGGCCTCGCACTCCTTCTCGAAGGCCCGGTGCAGGTAGCCGATCTCCACGTCCGCGTTCACCACGGTCTCGCCGTCCAGCTCGGCGAGGATGCGGATGACGCCGTGCATGGCCGGGTGGGACGGGCCCATGTTGACGTAGAGGTGCTGCGAGCCTGAGCCCGTGCCGCTTCCCTCGCCCAGATAAATCTCGCGTCTCGTCCGTTTAGCCATAACGTCAGTTGTTGGGCCCGATCAGGGGCTGGCGTTTGGTCACGGGATAGTCCTTGCGGAGCGGATGCCCCTGGAACTCTTCGTACATGAGGAGCCGCCGGAGGTCCGGATGGCCGTCGAAGCGGATCCCGAACATGTCCCAGACCTCCCGCTCGAACCAGTTCGCGATCGGCCAGAGCCCCACCGCGCTCGGCGCGCGCGCATCGTCCTCCTCGACGCGCACCTTGAGGCGCAGCCGGTGGTTGTGAGGCAACGAATACAGGTGGTACACGACCTCGAAGCGCGGCCCGAACTCGCGCTCAGGATACTTCAGATAGTCCACCGCCGTGAGATCCATGAGGACGTTGAACCGGAGATCGGGGTCGTCGCGGCAGAAGCGGAACGCCTCGAGGATCGCCGACCGCTCCACCACCGCCGTGGGATCGCCGTGGTGGTCGTGGGTCTCCACGATCCCCGGGCCAAAGGTCGAGGTCAGCCGGAGCAGTATGGCCTGTCCATCCATTGGAGGGGAAAGAGTCCGGGGGCCGCGGCTAGTAGCGCTGAGCCCCGGCCGCGATTTTCTCTTGGAGCTTCATGAGGCCGTCGATCACGCTTTCGGGGCGCGGCGGGCAGCCGGGAATGTACACATCCACGGGGATGATGGTGTCGATCCCCATGACGGTGGCGTAGTTGTCGTAAAAGCCGCCCGTGCAGGTGCAGACTCCGAAGGCCACCACCCACTTGGGCTCGCACATCTGGTCGTACACGCGCTTGAGCACCGGGGCCAACTTGTGGCTGATCGTGCCCACCACGAACAGCACGTCCGCCTGCCTGGGAGAGAAGCGGGGCAGCCCCGCGCCGAACCGGTCCACGTCGTAGTGCGAGCAGGCGGTGGCCATGTATTCCATGCCGCAGCACGCGGTGACGAACGGATACTGGAAGATGGAGTACTTGCGGGCCCAGCCGATGGCCTCATCGAGCTTTCCCGTGAAGAACCCGCCTAGTCCCATTCGAGGCCTCCCTTCTTCCACATATAGAGGAACCCCAGCATGAGGATGCCGAGGAACACGAGCATCGCGAGATAGCCCGACCAGCCCAGCGGCCGGACCTGCACCGCCCAGGGGAAGATCAGCATGACCTCGATGTCGAAGATGATGAAGAAGATCGCGACCGTGGAGAACTTGATCGCGAAGCGGCCCTCCGGGAGCGCCAGCGGATCCTTCCCGCACTCGAAGGGCTCCGCCTTGACCGCCGTCACCCGCCGCGGCGCGAGGAGCGCCGGGAGCCCCATCATGGCGCCGCCCACCAGGAGGGCGATGCCGAAGACCAGCAGGATGGTCACGTATTCCACGCTCAGCTCCCGATGGCGGCGACCTGGCGCTTGGCGTGATAGGAGCTCCGCACGAGCGGCCCCGCTTCGACGTGGGCGAACCCCAACCGCGCGCCTTCCTCCGCCAGCTCCCTGAACTCGTCTGGGCGGTAGAAGCGGGCGATCGGAAGGTGCTGCGGGGACGGGCGGAGGTACTGACCGAGCGTGAGGATGTTCACGTCGGCGGCGCGGAGGTCGCTCAGCGTGGCCAGCAGTTCCTCATGCTCCTCGCCGAGCCCCAGGATGAGGCCGGACTTGGTGAGCAGGTCGGGAGCGGCCCGACGCGCCCGGCGGAATAGCTCCAGGCTCCGCTCGTACCTACCGCCATGACGCGCGACCTTGTAGAGGCGCGGCACTGTCTCGATGTTGTGATTGAGGATGTCGGGCCGGGCGTCGAGGACGGTCTGGAGCGCCTCCGCGGAGCCCTGGAAGTCCGGGACCAGCACCTCCACCCGACAGCCCGGCGCCTCGCGGCGGATGGCGCGCACCGTCGCCGCGAACACCGCGGCGCCTCCGTCGGCCAGATCGTCCCGGTTCACCGACGTGACCACCACGTGCTCCAGGCCCAGTGCCTTGACTGCCCGGGCCACGCGTTCCGGCTCCTCGCGATCCTCCCACACGGGCCGACCGTGAGCCACCGCGCAGTACCCGCAGTTCCGCGTGCACACGTCGCCGAGGATCATGAACGTGGCGGTGAGATCCTCCCAGCACTCGCCGATGTTCGGGCAGTGGGCCTCCTCGCACACGGTGTGGAGGTTCCACTCCCGCAGGAGGCCCTTGAGACGGATATAGCGGGGCCCGCCCGGAGCTCGGACCTTGAGCCAGTCCGGCTTCCTCGGGCTGGGGTGGAGAGGAGTTTCCAGGAGGGGGAGCGAAATCCCCATGGCGCGCGTTCCCTTTACCCGATTCATTATGCCACAAGAAGGGCTCCCGCTTCACGGGAGCCCGAGGTCCTGACCGGCCGCGCCGAAGGCATGGCCACCGCGCGACGGCAGGAGCGGAGATCGGGCGCGGAAGACGAAGCGGCGCACGATTCCGGCGGGGCTGGGCGTGGCGTCAGACCGGGTGCCCAGCCCAGGTGAATGGTGCCGAAGGGGGGACTCGAACCCCCACGGGTTGCCCCACACGCCCCTCAAACGTGCGCGTCTGCCAATTCCGCCACTTCGGCGCCGGCGAAGGGGGAGTATCTCACCGGGCGGGCCAGACTGTCAATTCGGCGCGGCCGGTCCCCGCGTTCCCGCGCGGGCTTTGCCCCGACCCGCGCCACCTGGCGCGGGTGCCCGCAGAGGTGGCTCGCCTTCGCTCGCGCATTTCCCCAGAGGGAAAGGGGGCGGAGCCCCTCTCCGAGGATATTCGGCGAGAGAACCGTCCCAGCGCCTACCTCCCCCACCGGACGAAGCGGCCGATGGCCTGGCGCAGGCGCGGGTCCAGGGCGTCCCGGATCCCCTCGCCCAGCAGGTTGTAGCAGAGCACGGTGACCAGGATCGCCAGGCCCGGGTAGAGCGAGAGCCACCACGCGATCTCGATGTAGCCCTGGCCGTCGTTCAAAATGTTCCCCCACGTGGCGTACGGGGGCTGGACGCCGAGGCCAAGGAAGGAGAGCCCCGACTCGGTGAGGATGGCGGCGGGGATCCCGAGCGTCATGGCCACGAGTACCGGGGGCATCGCGTTGGGAAGAATGTGCCGCCAGATGATCCGGAACGCGCTCGCCCCGATGGACTGCGACCAGATCACGAACTCGCGCTCCTTGAGGGACAGAAATTCGGCGCGGACCAGGCGGGCGACTCCCATCCACCCGGTGAACCCGATCACCGCCATGATGGTCCAGATCGACGGCTGGAGAAAGGCCAGGACGGCGAGCAGGAGAAAGAAGCGGGGGAAGACGAGCATCAGGTCCACGAGGCGCATGATCACGCCGTCCACGACCCCGCCGTGGTAGCCGGACAGCGACCCCAGCAGCACGCCGATGATCGTCGCGATGCCCACCGAGACGAAGCCGACGGCCAGCGACACCCGCGCGCCGTAGAGGATGCGCGACAGGACGTCCCGGCCGATCTGGTCCGTGCCGAGCAGGTGCACACGGGAGGGGGGCTGGAGGATCTTCTTCACGTCGGGCTGGATGCGATAGGGATCGTAGGGGGCCAGAACCGGCGCAAATACCGCCATGAGCACCAGCAGCGCCACGACCACTCCCCCCACGCAGGCGAGCTGGTTGCGGGAGAACGTCCGCCAGAACAGCCGGATCTCGCCGCGGGCGCGCGGGGGCATCGCGTCACCGCCTCACGCGGCGGCCGACCCGGATGCGGGGGTCCACCAGCCCGTAGGAGATGTCGGCGAGGAGGTTGGCAACGAGCGTGAGGGTGGACACGATGACCAGGTTCCCCATGATCACCGGGTAGTCGCGAGAAAAGACCGCCTGCACCATCAGCTGGCCCATTCCCGGAATGGCGAAGATCCACTCGACGATGACGCTGCCTCCGATCAGCCCCGGCAGCGACAGGCCCAGGATCGTCACCACCGGGAGGAGCGCGTTCCTGAGCGCGTGCTTGCCGATCACGGCCTGCTCCGAAAGCCCCTTGGCGCGCGCCGTCTGGATGTACTCCTGCCTGACCACTTCGAGCATGCTCTGCCTCATGTAGCGCGAGAACCCCGCGAGCCCGCCGAACGTGGCCACCGTGATCGGCAGGATCAGGTGGGCCCCGAAGTCCCGCTGCTGCTTCCAGAAGGACAGGTACTCCCAGTTGAAGTCGCGGAGGCCGGAGATGGGCAGCCAGCCGAGCTGGATGCCGAACAGGATCTGCAGCAGGACGGCGAGCCAGAAGTCCGGGGTGGCGAAGCCCACGAAGACGAACACGGTGGTGACCTTGTCGAAGACCGAGTACTGGCGGGTCGCCGAGAGGACCCCGATCGGCACCGCCAGCGCCAGAATGATCAGCATCTCGATGATGTTCAGGAAGAGGGTGATGGGCAGGCGCTCGCCGATCTTCTGGAGGACCGGCTTGCCGTCGGGGGCGAAGGAGCGGCCAAAGTCGAGCACGGCGATCCGCTTCAGCCAGTTCCAGTACTGGATGTGGAGCGGCTGGTCCAGGCCGAATTCCGCCTGGAGCGCCTGGATGATCTTTGGATCTATCTTGCCGAGGTCAGGGTTGATGAGGAAATCAAACGGCCCGCCCGGGGCGAGCTGGATCACGAAGAACGAGATGAAGGTGATACCGATCAGGAGCGGGAGGGCCAGCGCAAGCCGGCGGAGCGCGTAGAGGAGCATCTAGAAGACTCGGAGGGCTCGTAGCGCGCTCCCGGCCGCTCGACATGACGAAGCGCGCGCACAGGTCAGGGAGTGCATGAGGGCATTCGCGGGTCTTCTAGCCGGAGGTGTACCGCTGCCGCTCTTTCGGGACGTACCACTTGTTGAAGTTGTAGATGATCCCGTTCGGCGACGGCTCGATCCCGTGCACGCGCGAGGCCACGACCGGCAGGGCGTCCCGGAAATAGAGGAAGATGATGGGCTGGTCCTCCGCCAGGATCTCCTGGAACCGCTCGTAGTATTTTTTCCGCTCCTCCCGCTTGCAGGAGGCGCGCCCCGACTCTAGCATCTGGTCCGCCTCGGGGTTCGCGTAGGAGATGTGGTTCAGCTCGTCGGGGCCGGTCTTGGAGGAATGCCACACGTCGAACTGGTCCGGATCGAGGCCGATCCCCCAGCCGAGGATGATCGCCTCGTACCGCCGCTTCCTGATGAACTCCTTGATGAAGGAGGCCCATTCCAGCGTGCGGATCTCCGCGGCCACGCCGATCTCGCGGAGCCGCTGCTGGATGATCTCGGCGATCTTCTTCCGCTCCTCGTTCCCCTGGTTGGTCAGGATCGTGAAGGCGAACGGCTGGCCGGCCTTGTCTACGATCCCGTCGCCATCGGTGTCCCTCCACCCCGCCTCGGCGAGCAACTGCTTGGCCCGGGCCGCGTTATACGGGTACCGCGCAACGTTGGGGTTGTAGGCCCAGGTCCCGGGCTTGTAGGGGCCCGTCGCCTCGCGGCCCTTCCCGAGGATGACCCCGTCGATCAGCTCCTGCTTGTTGATCGCGTGCGCGAAGGCCTGCCGGACGCGACGGTCCGCGAAGCGAGGGTCCTTGAGGTTGAAACCAAAGTAGGTGTAGACGTTGGCCGGGTACTCGTACTTGTGGAATGCCTTGCGGAACGCGGGGTAGTTGGTCTGGCGCACAAACTGAATCGCGGTGAGACTGCCGACATAGTCCACACCCTTGGCCTTCAGCTCGAGGAAGATCGTGGACTGGCTGGGGATGATCCGGTACACGATCCGCGAGAGGTACGGCCGGCCCTCGAAGTAATCCGGATTGGCCACCACCACGACCTTCTCCCCGCTCTTCCACTCCACGAACCGGTAGGCGCCGTTCCCGACCGGGTGGCGGTTCTGCGGCGCCTCGCGCAGGACCCCCCCTTCAACGTATCCGGCCAGCTGGTGCCGGGGCAGCATCCAGATGCCCCAGGTCTCCAGCGCCTGGGCGAAGGGCTTGGGGTACGTGATGCGGACCGTGAACGGGTCGAGGACCTCGACATCCTTGACCTGCAGGAAATCCTCTTTGTACGCCGTCGGGGTCTTGGGATGGATCATGGTCTCGTAGGTGAAGCGCACGTCGTCCGCGGTGAACAACCACCCGTCGTGCCACTTCGCGTCCTTGCGAAGCCTGAACGTCAGGGTCAAGCAGTCCTTGGAGACATCCCAGGATTGGGCCAGGCTGGGGACGAGGGTCAGGTCCTTGTCGCGCTTGACGAGCCCGTCGTAGATCAGGTTGCCGACCGCGTGGGAGGCGCCGTCCGAGGTGATGTTAGGGATCAGGCCCTGGATGTCGCCGATGGAGGCCTCCACAAAGGTGTCGCCGTAGGCCGGCGGCGACGCCGACGCGCGCACTTCGCCCTTCCCCTCCACGTCGATGCCGCAGCCCGCCAGCGCCCAGAGCGCAGCCGCGACGAGCAGGAAGGGCGCGGCGGGCCGCTTCATTTCTGACCCGCCGGCGATGGAGCGGGCTGCTGGACGGGGGCGGGCTGGGTCATGACGGACGCCGCCCGGCGGGACGCCAGCATGGCGAGGCTGACGGACGTCAGCATGAACACGAGGGCCACCACCGTTGTGATCTTGCCCAGGAGCGTGGGCGTCCCCATGGAGCCGAAGACGGTCTGGCTGCCCGCGCCGCCGAAGGCCGAGCCGATGTCGGCGCCCTTGCCGGCCTGCAGCAGCACGATGGCGATGATGGCGAAGCTGACGATCACGTGGAGGACGACGAGCAGAGTGTACACGCCTTACTCCTTTGGGTGGGCGCCGCCGCGGGCCACGGCCTTCCTGACGATCCCGGTGAAGCTCTGCGCCTGGAGGCTCGCGCCGCCCACGAGCGCGCCGTCGATCTCCGGCTCCCGGCAGAGGTCGCCCGCATTGTCGGCCTTGACGCTGCCCCCGTACAGGATCCGGATCGCCTCTGCCGTTTCCTTGGAAGCCAGCTCCGACAGAAGTCCGCGCAGGTAGCCGTGAACCTCCGAGGCTTGAGCGGGGGTGGCGTTGACCCCGGTCCCGATCGCCCAGAGGGGCTCATACGCCACGATACACCGTCCGAGGTCTTCAGGCGAGACCCCCCCGAGCCCGGCCCGCAGCTGCCCTTCGACGACCGTGAAGGTCAACCCCTGGCGCCGCTCGTCGGCCGATTCCCCCACGCACAGAAGCGGCGTGAGGCCATGGGCGAGCGCGGCCCGGACCTTCCGGTTGACCTGCGCATCGGTCTCGCCGAGATGCTGGCGCCGCTCGGAGTGGCCGATGATCACCAGGCGGCAGCCGAGCTCCGCCAGCATGGCGGGCGATACTTCGCCGGTGAAGGCGCCCTGCGCTTCCCAGTGGCAGTTCTGGGCGCCGAGTCCGATGGGCGACCCGGCCAGGACCTCGGCGACGGCGGCGAGGGCGGTGAACGGGGGGCACAGGACGACCTCCGCCCGCGGGCGCTTGAGGGCATCCCTCACCGCGCTCGCCAGGGCTCGGGCCTCGCCCAGCGTGCCGTGCATCTTCCAGTTCGCGACGACGAACGGGGTGCGCATCACGCGCGCTCCGTGAGGGCCGCCACGCCCGGAAGGATCCGCCCCTCGAGAAACTCGAGGAACGCGCCGCCGGCGGTGGACAGATAGCCGATCTTCTCGGCCACCCCGGCCTGCTGGACGGCGGCCACCGTGTCGCCGCCGCCGACGACAGAAAAGGCGTTACATCCCGCCACAGCCCGGGCGAGGTCCACGGTGCCCCGGGCGAAGCGCGGGCGCTCGAAGACGCCCATGGGCCCGTTCCAGACGACGGTCTTGGCCCCGCCGAGGGCCTGGGTGAACCGCCCAAGGGTCAGGGGACCGATGTCCAGCCCCATGAGGTCCTCCGGCATCTCCCGGATGCCGACGGTGCGGCTCTCGACGCTCTCGGGGCTCTCGGCCACGACGGCATCGACGGGGAGCCCCACCGATTTTCCGCGCCGGCTGGCTTCGCCCAGCACCCGCCGCGCCATCTCGATCCGCTCGGGCTCGACCAGCGAGCGCCCGACGCCGTGGCCGAGGGCGCGCAGGAAGGTGAAGGCCATGCCGCCGCCGATCAGGAGCGTGTCCACCTTCTCGAGGAGATGCTCCACCAGCGCGAGCTTGTCGGAAACCTTGGCGCCGCCCAGGATCGCCACGAGCGGGCGCTCCGGCCGCTCGAGGATCCGACCGAGCGCCTCGAGCTCCCGTCGCATGAGGAGGCCGGCGGCCGCCGGGGACAGAGACCGGGTGATCGCCTCGATGGAGGCGTGGGCTCGGTGGGCCGACGCGAAGGCGTCGTTGACGTAGCAATCTGCCAGCCTCGCGAGCGCCCCAGCAAAGACGGGATCGTTGGCTTCCTCTTCGGGATGGAAACGGAGATTTTCCAGCAGGAGCACCTGGCCGGGCTCGAGCGACCGGGCCCGGGCTTCGACGGCCTCGCCCACGCAATCAGGAGCGAGCGGAACCGGCTGACCCAGCAGCTCCTCGAGGCGCCTGGCCACCGGAGCCAGCGAGTACTTCGGGTCGGGCTTCCCTTTCGGGCGCCCCAGGTGGGAGGCGAGGATCACGGAGGCCCCGGCTTTCAGGCAGTGCTGGAGCGTCGGGAGGGCGGCCTGGAGCCGGGTGTCGTCGGCGACCTGCCACTCCCCAGCCTCCGGCCGGGGGCCCGCCAGCGGGACATTCAGGTCCACCCGCAGGAAGACGCGCTTGCCCCCGAGGTCGAGATCCTCGACGCTCAGCTTCGGCATGTAGGCCGGCGAGCGCGCTCGCTCAGAGCGACTTCGCCATGAGGCGGATGAGGTCGCGAATCCGGCAGGAGTACCCCCACTCGTTGTCGTACCAGGCCAAGACCTTGATGAGGGTCCCCTCCACGACCGCCGTCGAGGGAAGATCTACGATCGCCGAGTGGGAGTTGCCGTTGAAATCCGACGAGACCAGCTCCTCGTCGGTGACGTCCAGGATCCCCCGGAGGGGGCCGGCCGCCGCCGCGCGGAAGGCGTCGTTGATCGCCTCGACGCCGGCCGGCCGCTCGAGCTCCGCCACCAGGTCCACCACCGACACGTTGGCGGTCGGAACCCGGATGGCGATCCCGTCGAGCTTCCCCTTGAGCTGGGGCAGGACGAGCCCCACCGCCGTCGCCGCCCCGGTCGTCGTGGGGATCATCGAGAGCGCGGCCGCGCGCGCGCGCCGGAGATCCTTGTGGGGGAAGTCGAGGACCGGCTGATCGTTGGTGTACGAGTGGACCGTGGAGGCGAAGCCCCGCTTGATGCCGAACCGATCCACCAGCACGCGGGCCACGGTGGCCAGGCAGTTGGTCGTGCACGAGGCGTTGGACACCAGGTGGTGGCGCGCGGGGTCGTAGGCCGACTCGTTGACGCCGAGGACGATGGTGACGTCGGGATCCTTGGCCGGGGCCGTGATCACGACCTTCTTGGCGCCCGCGGTGAGATGCTTGGAGGACGTCGCCCGGTCCCGGAAGAGGCCGGTGGATTCCACCACGACGTCCACGCCCAGCTCCTTCCACGGCAGCGCCGCGGGGTCCTTCACCGAGCAGACCCGGACTTCCTTGCCATCCACGAAAATCGAGTCGCCTTTGGCGACCACCTCGGCGGCCAGCGCCCCGTGGACCGAGTCGTGCTTCAGCAGGTGGCCAAGCGTCTTGGCGTCGGCCAGGTCGTTGACCGCCACCACGTCCAGCTCTTTGGTCCCGAGGGTGGCCCGGAAGAACACCCGGCCGATCCGTCCAAAGCCGTTGACACCGACCCGAACGCCCATGTGGCGGCTCCTTTTGTTAAGACGTGAAGGCTGCGTGGCAACCGGGGAAGACATTATAAGTGGGCGCCAACGAGACCGTCAATGGCCTCAAGGAACGCGCGCGAGGGTGAGGACCCCCACGGCGCTGGCGCCCGCCTCGAGCAACACGCGGGCGCACTCGGCGACGGTGGCGCCCGTGGTGAAGACGTCGTCGATCAGCAGCACGTGCCGGCCCTCCACCGCCGCCGACCGGGATAGCGTGAAGGCGCCCCGGACGTTGGCGCGGCGCCGCTCGGCGTCCAAGTCTGTCTGCGACAGCGTGGGACGCCGGCGCCGGAGGGCCCTCGGCTCGACCGGCACCCCCCACCGGCGGCCGACCCGGTTCGCAAGGAGCACCGACTGGTTGAACCCCCGCTCGGCCTCGCGCGACGGGTGCAGGGGAACCGGCACCAGGCAATCGACCGCGCCGACGGCAAGCATGGCGGAGCCGGCCTCGGCCAAGAGGTCGCCCAGCGGGCGGGCCAGCGCCGTCTTCCCCTCGAACTTCAGCGCGTGCACCGCCTCCCTCACGCGCTCGCCGTAGACCGCCGCAGCCCGAGCGTAGCCAAAGGGCGGGCGACGGCGACGGCACGGCTCGCAGGGGGACCCCTCCACCGGCCGGCCGCCCTCAAAGGCTGGGAAGGGGCGCCCGCAGGTGCGGCAGTACGGCGGGGGAAGCCGCTCCAATCCATCCCAGCAGGGCCCGCAGAGCGGATCCCGGCGCCCTTCGTCGAGGCGCGCGCGGCAGAGCGGGCAGAAGGGGGGAAAGAGCAGATCGACGAAGGCGAGGGCCCACTCCTTCCACAAGGGAAGCGAGTCAGGGCTGGGAGGTGTTCCAGCGTCCGCAGCCCGGGCAGCGGTCCTGCCAGCGGGCGTGGGCGAGGCCGCAGGCCGAGCATTGGTGCGGCCACTCGAAGCTCTGCGTCAGCGCGAGGGCACGCCGGTATTCCTGGAAGGCGTCGGGGCCCTGTCCCCGGCGCTCGAAGATCGCGCCGAGGTAGGCGTGCAGTGGCGCGAAATCCGGGGTCCGGACCTCCACCTTTTGAAATTGATCGGCGGCCTCGTCGAGCATTTCCAGTTCGAAGTACACCCGTCCCAGGGCGAACGCCAGCGCCAGATCCTGGGGGGCGCGGGCCAGGGCATCCTGGTAGAGGGCGATCATGCGGCTCGGCCGCCCCTCGGCGCGGTACCGCTCCTCCAGCCGGCGCAGGAGGACCGGCGCCGGGGCGATTTCCAGCGCCCGTTCCCAGCTTCGGATGGCCTCCCGCTGGTCGCCGGCCTTGAGGGCGGCATCACCCAGGGCGACGTGGGCCGGGAGGAACCCCCGATTCGCCCGGAGCGACTCCTTGAAGTGGCTCAAGGCCTCCTGCGGCTTGCCGTCGGCGAGGAGGCGCTTGCCGACCTCGTAGTGAATGCCGGCGAGCCAGTCGAGCTCGGCCGGCCGCTCGGCCTCCGCGACAAGATCCACCAGGCGCTGCTGGGCCCTCAGCGCGTCGCTCCACCGCCCCTGCTGGAGCGTCAGATCGCGGATGGCGCGGAGGGTCGTCAGGTGGGTGCGGTCGCGCTCGAGGATCCGCCGGTAGGTCGCGAGGGCCTCGTCGAGGCGCCCCGCCCGCTGGTAGTCCAGGGCGACGGCCAGCAGCGTGTCCGCGCGCTCTTCGCTCCGGAGCGCCTGGAGGTGGTGATCCAGCGCCGTCTGGTGATCGTTCCGCGCGCGGGCCAGCTCACCGAGCCGCAAGTGCGCTTCGGCGTGCCCCGGCTCGCGGGCGAGGAGCTCCCCGTAGGCCTCGGCGGCGGACGCCGGCTTCCCCGCCAGCTGGGCGTCCACCCCGCGATGGTAGAGCTCGGCGAGGCTCTCCTCCCGCCGCGCGCGACGCGCGACCGTGTAGTCCCGGAACGTGCGGCTCAGATCGCGCAGCAGGGTCAGGAAGAGGGCGACGCACGCGCCCCCGAGGAAGGCGCCCACCACCAGCGCCATCAGCGGAACGTCGTACTGCCAGTCTGGGGCGAGCGAAAGTCGGACACGCCCCGTGTTCAGGGAGGTGAGGTACGCGACGAGGGCACCGAAGAGGAGGGCGAGCAGGAAGCCGAGGCGGAGTGACACGGCAACGCCTTACCCCGTGGCCATTCGCTCCTCTTCTTCGATCGCGCGCTGGCAGCCGATGCAGTACCGGGCGAAGGGAAGGGCCTCCAGGCGTTTCTCCGCGATGACCTCGCCGCACCGCTCGCAGGACCCGAAGGACCCCTCGTCGAGCTTCTGAAGCGCCGTCACCACCTCTTTGAGGAGGCGGCGATCGCCGTTCCCGAGCTCGAAGAGAAACTCGCGCGTGTAGGCGGTGGTGGCCTGGTCGCCGAGATCCTTGATGGAATCGTCCTCCTGGCCTTTGCCGTAGAGGGCGCTCTTGCCGACCTCTTCGACCAACTGGCGGTGCTTCTCCACCAGCATCTTCCGGTAGTGGGCCAGACGATCCTTCCTCATCGTTCCCTCCTCGCCGCGGGGCGACCCCGTCGGTTTGAACGCATACGCTACCACGGCCTGTCAAGGAAATCAACCTGGCCGACTCAGCGCTCGACCGAAAGCAGCGGGGCGTCGCCCCAGAGCCGCTCCAGCGAGTAGAACTCCCGTGTCTCGTCGAGAAAGACGTGCATGACCACGTCGCCGTAATCCAGCAGCCGCCATCCGCTCTCCGCTGTTCCTTCGCTGTGGTGCTGGCGGATTCCCGCCGCCTTGAGGGCCAGGCGGATCGCCTCGATGATCGTCTCCATCTGGGTGGTCGAGTTGCCGCTGCAGATCAGGAAGAAGTCGGCGACCCCGGAAATACCCTGCAGGTCCAGCACGACGAGCCCGATGGCCCGCTTCTCCAGCGCCGCCCGCGCGCCGATCTGGACTTTTTCCGTGGCGGTCAGCGGCGGCATCAGCCCTCGTCGCGGTAGAGGCGATGCTCGAGGACGTAGGCCCTCACGGCCTCCGGCATCCGATATGTCAGCGACCGGCCTTCCCGCGCGCGCCGCCGGAGGTCGGAGGAGGAAATCGGCAGGGAGGTGGCCGCGACGAGCAGGACCCCCTTGCCCGCGGGCTCCGCCGCCGCGAGCGGTGGCGGGACCCGGATCCAGCACTCCTGGCCGATCTCCGCCAGCACCTTCTGCGCCTGGATCCCGTCGGGATCGAAGGCGGACTCGGCCCGCGGGATGACGACCAGGCGCGCGAGCCGGGCCACCCGCTGCGGGTCCCGCCAGGAGAGGAGATCGAGGAACGTCTCGGAGCCGACGAGGAGGAAGAACGCCACGTCGGGCCCCCCCTCCTGCTGCAGCGCCTCGAGCGTGTCCACCGTGTACGACGGCCCGGGCCGGCGGAGCTCGAGATCCGACATCGCGAAGCGCGGGTTGCCGCGAATGGCCAGCTCGGTCATGGCGTAGCGGTCCCCGGCGGGGGCGAGCCCGCGGGCGGGCTTGTGGGGCGGGGCCGACGCCGGGACGAAGAGGATCCGGTCCAGCCGGAGGAGCTCCAGGATGTCTTCGGCCAGCAGCAGGTGACCCAGGTGGATGGGGTTGAACGACCCGCCGAAGACCCCGACGCGCGGCAACGCCGGCCTACTCCCGCACCTGGCCGTCGCCGAGCACGACGAACTTCGTCGTCGTCAGCTCCTCCGCACCCACCGGGCCGCGCGCGTGGAGCTTGGACGTGGAGATGCCCATCTCCGCGCCCATGCCGAACTGGCTGCCGTCCACCAGGCGGGTCGAGGCGTTGACGAGCACGCACGCCGCGTCCACCTCCTGGGCGAACCGGCGCGCCCGCCGGTAGTGCGAGGTCACGATGGCTTCGGCCAGCCCGGACCCGTGGGCGCCGATGTGGGCGACCGCGGCCTCGAAGCTGTCCACGACCTTCACGGCGAGGATCAGGTCCAGATACTCGGTGTCCCAATCCTGGTCGGTGGCCGGACGGCACTCGGGGATGAGGGCGCGCGTCGCGGGGCACCCCCGGATCTCTACCCCGGCTTCGAGGAGGCGCGGGGCCAGCGCGGGGAGGAAGCGGGCGGCCACGGCCCGGTGGACCAGCAGGGTTTCCATGGCGTTGCAGACGCTGGGG
>Ga0209322_10000673_pt1 | contig 20156 bp, 19 predicted proteins | sample Rifsed19ft1_FD_184013 | JGI IMG/M metagenome (GOLD analysis project Ga0209322, IMG submission 184013) | Soil microbial communities from Rifle, Colorado, USA - sediment 19ft 1 (version 2) | ecosystem: Environmental > Terrestrial > Deep subsurface > Rock core/Sediment | place: Rifle, Colorado... | reverse complement strand
GTCTGCGCGATCGCCGCGAAGGCGGCGGCGTCGCGCACGGCGAGGTCGGCCATCACCTTACGGTCGATGGTCACACCGGCCCGGGCGAGGCCGTGGATGAACTGGCTGTAGGAGAGGCCGTGCGCCCGCACGGCGGCGTTGATGCGCGTAATCCAGAGGCGGCGGAACTGGCCTTTGCGGTCGCGGCGGTCGCGCGTCGCGTAGTCCAGGGCGTGCAGGACGGACTCGTTGGCGCGGCGGAAGAGGCGGTGGCGCTGCCCCTTGTGGCCGCTCGCCAGGGCGATTATCTTCTTGTGCCGGCGCCGCCCGACGACGCCCCTTTTCACGCGGCTCATATCTCGTCCTTATGCCCTATGCCTTATGCCCCTGTCAGCGGAGCCCGTAGGGCAGCAGCCGGCGCGCCACGCGTTGCATGGGCGGCGACGCCATCTGCTTCTCGCTGATCTGGCGCTTTGCCCGCGCCGACTTACGGTCGCGCAGGTGGCTGATGTGGCCCTTGCGGTGCATCACCTTGCCGGTGGCCGTGATGTGGAGGCGGCGCTTGGCGCCCTTGTGCGTCTTCAGCTTCGGCATCGTTACGATTCCGCGCCTTCCTGGCCGGCCGGCAGGCTGGCGGCTGCCGTCTCCTTCGCCTTGACGTGGCCGGGCGCCAGAATCGCCGAAAGGAAGCGGCCCTCCATGCTCGCTGGCTTCTCGATGACGGAAACGTCCTTCAGCTGCTCCGCCACCTGGTCGAGAATCGCGCGGCCGATCTCCGGGTGCGCCATCTCGCGGCCGCGGAACATCACCGTCACCTTCACCTTGTCGCCGCCCTTGAGGAACTTCTCGGCGTTGCGCGCCTTCATCTCCAGGTCGTGCGAGTCGATCTTCGGCCTCATCCTGATCTCGCGCAAGACGGAGGCGTGCTGCCCCTTGCGCGACTCGCGCTCCTTCTTCGCCTGCTCGTACTTGAACTTGCCGTAGTCTAAGAGGCGACAGACCGGCGGCGCGGCCTGCGGCGCGACTTCGACGAGGTCGAGGTCCGCCTCGCGGGCCGCGTCCAGGGCCTGGGGAAGGGACAGGACGCCCAGACGCTCCCCTGACGCGCCGATGACGAGGACTTCCCTCGCCCTTATACGCTCGTTGATCCGGAGTTCTCGGGCTATCGCGCGTGGACCCTGATTGTCTAGTCTTTCTTACCGCTCAGATTGGGCTCGAATATAGCACTCGCCGGCCGAGCCCGTCAATCGAAGCCGGCAGGCTCAGCGGGCGCCGCGAAACGTGCCCCGGCCGCCGCCGGCGCTCGGCCGGCCGATGCGGTCGTAGCAGTCGCGACAGTAGACCGGGCGGTCGCCGCGCGGCTGGAAGGGCACCTTCGTTGGCTGGCCGCAGTTGCTGCAGACCACGTCGAACATCTCGCGCTCCGGCCGTGGCCCGCGGCCGAAACCGCCGCCGCCGGCTTCGCCTTCGCGCTCGCTGCGCCGGGCGGAGCGGCAGTTGCGGCAGCGCTTGGGCTCGCTGAACCCACGCGATGCGTAGAACTCCTGGTCCTCGGCGCTGAACACGAACTGCTGGCCGCAGTCGGCGCAGGTAAGGTTCTTGTCTGTGAACGGCACTTGAAAGCCTCCTGTTTTGCTCTAGTCGTAGTCCGCCTTCAAGTTCCGTCCGGCGTGGCTTCGGCTAATGGGTTGCCCAGGAAGGATAGCACATCCTACCGAGGGGAAGCGATGGCCTCGCGCTTTCGCGCCGCCGCGGGCTAGACTTACGCGATGACGCGAGCTGGCGTAGAGAGCGCGCCCTCGAAAGCCTCTCTCGCTCCCCGAGCCTGGCCCGCCGCGGCGGGCGTCTTCGCCCTCGCCGCGCTCGTCCTCTTCGCCTACAACGGCCTGCGCTACGCGAACGAGACGCAGTCGGAACTGCGCCTGATCCCTGACCTGCGCTACGACCAGCGCCTCGACTTCAACTACTTCTACGGTGCGGCCGAGATGGTCCTCCACGGCGACGCCGGCCTGCTCTATCCGGATTGCTCGCCGAGCCACTACCCGGACTGCAGCGAGATTTTCTGGCCCACAGACCCTCTCTACTCGCAGCCTGGCGTGGACGACTACACGAAGGCGAAGGCCATCGTCCGGGGCAGCTACTTCGGCCCGCCGGCCATCGCCTTCCTCCAGGCGCCGCTGGCGCTCCTGTCGTTCCGGAAGGCCTACTGGCTCTTCTCGCTCCTCAGCCTCGGCGCGCTCGGGGCCTTCGTCTCGATCACCTGGCGCGCCGGCCGCGGCGTGAGCGAGATGCCCGTGCTGCTGGTCGGCGTCCTGGCCTTCAAGCCGGTGTACGAGACGCTGATCATGGGCCACCTGGCGATCTTCTACGCCCTCGCGCTGCTGGTGGGCTTGCTCCTGCTGCGAGCCGGCAGGCCGGTCGCCGCCGGGCTCTGCCTCTCCTTCCTCGCCCTCAAGCCGATGTGGGCCGTCCTGCCGGCGCTCTTTCTTCTCGTCCGCGGCGAGCGCCGCGCCTTCGCCGCCCTGGCCATCGCCTCTTCCCTCATCCTCTTCCTGCCGTTCCTCGCAGCCGGCATCGATACCCTGCCCACCTACCTCGGCTTCGTTCGCGACGTGGCCGACTTCAACCTCCAGGAAGCGCCGCACATGTTCAGCTGGAACGGCTTCCTCTTCAAGCTCACGAGCGGGCCGGTCGACCAGCCCGTCTACTACGGCCTCATCGCCGCCTCCCTGCTGCCCCTGCTCATTGTCTGGCGCGGCGGCGACTTCCACCTCGGCGCCGCTGCGTCCATCGTCGCGATGCTCCTAGTCAGCAACCACTCCGTCTGGTACGACTGGGTCCTGCTCGCCGTGGCCGCCGTGCTGCTCGTGCTGCGCGCCGCTCAGATGAGCCGCGGCCAGCGCGTGGAGACGTGGGTCGTGCTGCTTGCGCTGTACGTCGCGACGAGCCAGTCGACGGCCGCGCTGTTGCAGCCGGACCGCCACTTCATCGACTGGTACGGCGAGGCGTTCTACTCGCTGACGCCGGTCGCCTTCGCGAGCCTGTGGTGGATGGCCTCGCTCTCGATCCGCGAGGCGGGCTGGTCTCCGCTTAGCCTGCGCCCTTTGCGGCGGCGAGCAGCCGGCTCTTAGCCGCCTCCTCGGCGCGGAAGATGAGCACCGGCGCCGGCCCGTGCAGCAGCCGGTCGGCGACGCTGCCCAGCGTCGCCCGCGCCAGGCCGGAGCGGCCGCGCGTGGCGATGACGACGAGGCTCGCCGGGCTCTCCTTCATGTACTGGAGGATGCGCTCGCCGGCGCTGCCGATGAGGAGCGAGGTGCTCACCTTGCGCGCGTGCAGGCGAGCGGCCATGCGCGTCAGATAGGCGCGCGCCGATTCCTCCATCGTCGTCAGGAGGTCTACGGGGTAGAGGCCGATGCCCGGGTCGTACGTCACCGGCATCAGCGATATCGCTCGGACGAGGTCGATCTCCGCATCGCAGAGGCCGGCGATCCAGGTCGCCAGGGGCAGCGCCTGCTCCGCCAGCTCCGTGCCGTCCAGCGGCACGAGGATGCGATTCAGTCTGTAGGGCGCAAGCTCCACGGCGACGTTGGGGCCGATGACCAGCGTCGGGCAGGGCGAGCCGCGGACGATCTTGTCGGCGACGCTGCCCAGCCACCAGCGGGCAATGCCGCTGCGGCCGTGCGTGGAGATGACGATCAGGTCGGCCTCCGTCTCGGCGACAGCCAGCGTCTCCTCCGCCGCCCGGCCGACGCGGACGACGGTCTCCGCCTCCAGGCCTGCCTCTTGGATGTGCGCCGCCTGCGCCTCCAGGTAGGCCTTCAGGTAGGAGCGGCCCTTCTCGTCGACCTCCTGGCGCTCAGCCGGCCGGCCGGGAAGGCTTTCCTGCTCCTCCCAGACGCTCTCCCAGACGCTGACCAGGCGCACCTTGCCGAAGCCCAGCGTCTTCAGCAGGGGCAGCATCGCGAAGGCCGACTCGGACAGCTTCGTCCCGTCCAGGGGCACAAGAGCGCAAAGGCCTGACATCTCTCCCTCCCCGATGAGCTAGCGACGGGCCCATCCCGCGGGCGCCCGCCCGCCGGCAGGCAGGTTCGGGATGGAGCCTGGCATCACCTTAGGATATGCTGCCATCCGAGGTCTAGGTACAGATGGCCCCAGCCAGCCGGCAGAAGCTCCATGTCCTCTGGGCTACGGACGGCAGCGCCAGCGCCCGCAACGCCGTGCCCCTCCTGCGAGGGCTCGTGCTGCCCGCCGCGGAGCGGCTGACCGTCCTCACGGTGGCGCCCCACTCTCTCATCTCCGGCGCCCGCCCCGACCCGGCCTTCATCGCCCGCGTCACGCCGGCGGCGCGGCGCGGCGCCCTTGTCGAGGCGGAGCAGCTGGCGATGCGTGAGGCGACGGCACTCGACCCGCCCTTCAGGCCAGACGTGCTTTCGCGCTGGGGCCATCCGATCCAGGAGGTCCTGCGCGCCGCCCGCTCGCTGGCTGCCGACCTCATCGTCCTGGGCGCAAAGGGCCACTCGAACCTGCGCATCCTCGTCCTCGGCAGCGTGAGCCAGGGCGTCGTCCAGCACGCGACGCTGCCGGTGCTCATCGCCCGGCCCAGCGCCGGGCCGGTGCGCCGCGTCGTCCTCGGCTATCACGGTTCGGCGGCGGCACGCCGCGCCGTTGCCTTCCTCGAGCGGCTTGCCCTGCCGCCGGAGGTTGAGGTTCGCCTGACGACCGTCGTCGAGCCCTTCGCGGTGCCCGCCGGCACGCCCATCGGCTACCGCCGCCTCGCCATCGCCGAGGCGAACCGCGTCAACGCGCGGCGCCACACCGCCGCTCAGCGCGCGCTGGACGGCCTCGCCGCGCGGCTGCGCGCCGACGGCCTGCGGGTCGAGACGGAGGTTGTCGCCGGCGCCGCCGGGCCGGAACTGGACGCCGCCGCTCAGCGCCACGGCGCCGAGCTCATCGTCGTCGGCTCGCGCAAGCCGTCGCCGGCGCGCCACTACCTCCTCGGCAGCACGGCCGAGAAGCTCGTGCGCCACGCCCGCGCCTCCGTCCTCGTCGTCCGGTAACGCGGGGTTGCGTCAGGCGGAGAACGCCCGCAACGCGGCGCAGATGCGCTCGACCTCGGCGTCCGTCAGCTCCGGGAACATCGGTATCGTCAGCACCTCGTCGCAGAGACGCTCCGTGACGGGCAGGCGCCGTCCTGAGCCTGTCGAAGGGCTGCCGCGGCCGTAACCCAGCGACGCGAACGCCGGCTGCAGGTGCGGCGGCTCCGGCCAGTGCACGTCGCTGGCGATGCCGGCCTCACCGAGGGCGCGGCGCAGCGCCTCCCGCTCCCGCGTCCGAACGACGTAGAGGTAGTAGCAGGGCGCCGCCCAGGGCGCCTTCGCCGCCGGCTGCACGCTCGAACCGGCCAGTGCCGCGTCAAACCGGCGCGCGATGGCGCGGCGACGCGCGTTCCAGCCCTCCAGCTTCGGCAGCTTGGCGCGCAGGACGGCGGCCTGGATCTCGGCCATGCGGCTGTTGAGGCTGCTCTCGGCGCTGTGGAAGCGCCGGTCCCAGCCGTGGTGACGCAGCCGGCGCAGCCGCTCCGCCAACGCCGCGTCGTCCGTGACGACGGCGCCGGCGTCGCCGATGGCGTTGAGGTTCTTCGTCGGGTAGAAGCTGAAGCAGCTTGCCGTGCCGAACGTCGTCGCCTGGCGGCCCTTGTACAGGGCGCCGTGTGCCTCGCAGGCGTCGGCGATCACCGGCAGGCCGCCCGCGACGGCGAGGATCGCCTCCATGTCGGCCGGGTGGCCGTAGATGTGCACCGGCAGCACCGCCTTTGTCCGCGGCGTAAGCTGCTTCTTCAGCAGCCGCGCGTCCATCGTCGCAGTGTCCGGCTCGGCGTCCACGAGGACCGGCCGCGCGCCCGTCTCGACGATGGCGTCCAGCGTCGCGCTCAACGTAAAGGCGACCGTGACCACCTCGTCGCCCGGCCCGACGCCGAGGGCGCGCAGCGTCAGGTTGAGCGCCGCCGTGCCGCTGCCGACGGCGACGCAGTGGCGCGTGCCGCAATAGTCCGCCCACTCCCGCTCGAAGGCCTCCGTCTCGGCGCCGCTGATGTACCAGCCCGAGTCGAGGACGCGGCGCACGGCTTCGTCCAGCTCCGCCTTCATGCTCGCGTGCTGGCGCTTGAGGTCGATTACGGGGATAGGCTGGGCTGCGCCCGGCGGCGTCACGGCTTTCTAGCCAGCGCGATGACTGAGAGGCCGAACGGCAGGGGCGTGCGCTTTAATGCCTCCGCCTCCAGCGAGAGGACGGCCGTCAGCGCGCGGTTGAGCGGCTCAGCGACCGGCCGCACGTCCGACGCGTGGCGGTGGTCGCCGCGGAGCTTGGCGACGAGCCGTCGCGCCGCCGCGACGGGGAAGAGGAGCGTATTGGCGTAGCTGGCCCAGACCGGCTCCAGGCCCGCCTGCGCCATCTTCGCCTTGAGCTCTCCCACCGTATAGCGGTGCTGCGTCTGCACCGTTACATCGTGCGGACCGTAGAGCGACTGGTAGGCCGGTACGCGCACCAACACGCTGCCGCCCGGCCGCGCGACGCGCGCCAGCTCTTGCAGCGCCGTTGCTTCGGCGGGGGGCCGCAGTTGGCAGACGACATCCAACGCTGTCACGAGGTCGAAGGTGGCGTCAGCTAGCGGTATTGCGTCGACGCTGGCGATGAGGATGCGGCCGCGTCTTCGGGTCAGGCAGAGCGACGCCGCCGGCGGATAGAAGTCGAAGGCCGTCACCTGGCCGAAGCGCTCCAGCAGAGGAAGCGAGCCGCCCGTGCCGCAGCCGGCGTCCAGAACGCGCAGGCCACCGGCGCTGCCGAGGTGGCGCCGCAGCAGGTTGAAGACGATGCGCCGCATGCCGACGTACCACCAGAGGTTGTCCTCCAGCCGGAACATGTAGTCGTATTCGGCCGGCTCCAAGGGGCGTCAGCTCGCGGGCAGCCCTTCGTCCCTTCGACAGAGCTCAGGGCAGGCAGGCTCAGGGCGCGGCCCTTCGACAGGCTCAGGACGCAGCCTCACGCCTCGACCTCGCGCTCTCGGACCCCGCCTTGCGGGGCCGCGCGCAGGGCCCGCGCCCGCCGCAGCTGCTCGCGCAGGAGGACGAGGCGCACGTACCAGACGGCGACGCCGCGCAGCGCCCGCAGGATGCGCGCCGGCTTGAAGAACTGCGACGTGCCGTAGGCGCGGGCGTAGTGGTGCACCGGCACCTCGACGAGCCGAAAGCCGGAGTCGCGCAGCTTGCGCACCATCTCGATGCAGATCGCGCCGTCGCTGGCGGTCAGCTCTACATAATCGAAAACGGAGCGGCGCAGCAGGCGGAAGTCGCAGTCGACGTCGCGAATGGGCAGCGAGAACATGACGCGCGTCAGGTGCTGGTAGAGCGAGCCGATGACCTGCCGGTACCAGGGGTCCTGGCGCGACATCTTGTACCCGTTGACTACGTCGACGGCCGGCGCCATGGCCGCCGCCAGCTGCACCAGCTCGGAGGGGTCGTACTGGCCGTCGCCGTCGGTGTAGAAGACGTAGTCTTTCGTCGCGGCGCGGAAGCCGCCGATCAGGGCGCCGCCGTAGCCGCGGTTCTTCTCGTGCCGCAGCACGCGCAGGCGTGACATGTCTTGCCGCAGCGCCTCCAGGACGGCGGCGCTGGCGTCCGTGCTCGCGTCGTCGACGACGACGATCTCGTAATCGTCCGTGATCCGCCGCAGGGCTGTCTCCGCCATCCCCACGAGCCCGGCGATGGTATTCGCGTCGTTGTAGCAGGGAAAGAACGCGGAGACGCTGGAGAGCTTCGGTCGCGGCCCTTCGTTCAAGCGCCCCTCCTGGCCTACCCGCCGCGCGCATTCTGACAGTCGCCGTCCTCGCGGTCAATCCAAGGGCCTTGCATTCTCGTATACTCTGCTTCGCATCGACCATGGCCGAAGACAAGGTCGCCGCCTACCGCGAAGCCTACGAGGCCTGGCAGAAGCAGCTCGCCGGCCTGCACGAGGTCTTCCTCGAGAGGAAGCGCCTCGACCCGGTGCGCCTCAAGGGCCTGCTCAACCGCGAAGCGCGCGCCAAGCGCCGCTACGACCGCGCCCGTCTGCGCCTCCTCGGCATCGAGGAAGAGGGCCCGTTCAGCGACCTCGACGGAGGCGGGGACGAGGAGTAGAGACCCTGCGGGATGAATCCCGCAGCTTCGTTTCTCAGCCGCGGGTTTCAACGTGCGGGGTCGCGCTCTCTCCGCCTGCCTGTTCCTTGTTCTTCGTTCCTTGCTACTATGACCGCATGGAAGACGACCTCTTCGTTGACCTGCAGGAAGTCCTCTCCGTCGTCAACACGGCGGAGGTCTTCGTCGTCATGTTTCAGATTTTCGACCGCCGCTTGCTCGTCGACTCGCGCACGGCCGGCGGCGAGGCGCCCCTCATCCGCGTCGTCGACCGCGTCCGCAGCTCGGAGGAGCGCTTCCGCGAGCTGATGCGCCTGCGGCCGCGTCTCGGCGCGCCGGAGCGCATCGTCGCCTTCCAGTGGCCGCGCACCGTCCGCACCTTCGTCGACTGCGGCGTCTGGCAGGCGATCGAGGACCGCGTCCGCTCCCTTGGCGCCTCTGAGAGCACCTGTCTTGCCGTGCTCGCCGAGCTGGAGTGGGAGGAGCGCAACGAGCAGCTCAAGGCCGTGCGCGGCGACGAGCCCTACAGGACGCTAAAGGGGACGAGCATCCAGTGACGGCCCCGACGCGTCGGGGCGCCGCGCGGGTTGTCGACCTGCGCAGCGACACGGTGACCCAGCCCACGCCCGCCATGCGCGAGGCGATGTTCCACGCCGAGGTCGGCGACGACGTCCTGGGCGACGACCCGACGGTCAAGCGCCTGGAGGCCATGGCCGCGGAGCGGCTGGGCAAGGAGGCCGCCCTCTACGTCGCCAGCGGCACGATGGCCAACCTCGTCTCCGTTCTCAGCCACTGCCAGCGCAGCGACGAGGCGATCGTCGGCAGCCAGGCGCACATATTGCAGTCGGAGCTGGGCGGCGCCGCCGGCGTCGCCGGCGTCCAACTCCGGCCCGCCCGCAACGACGAGCACGGCCGCCTGGACCTGGACGAGGTGCGGGCGAACATCCGTCGCGGCGAGGGCTCGGCGCCCCGCACCGCCCTCATCTGCCTGGAGAACACCCACAACCTCTGCAACGGATCGCCGATTCCCGCCAGCTACACAGCCGAGGTCGCCGCCATCGCCCGCGAGGCCGGCGCCGCCTTTCACATCGATGGCGCCCGCATCTTCAACGCCGCCATCGCCCTGGAGACGACGGCGGCTGAGCTGGCGAAGGAGGCGGACTCGGTCACCTTCTGCCTCTCGAAAGGGCTCTCAGCGCCCGTGGGCTCCCTCATCTGCAGCCGCGGCGAGTTCATCCAGAAGGCGCGCCGCGTCCGCCGCATGGTCGGCGGCGGCATGCGCCAGGCGGGCGTCATCGCCGCGGCGGGCATCGTCGCCCTCGACGAGATGGTCGACCGCCTGGCGGACGACCACGCCAACGCCCGCGCCCTCGCCGACGGCCTGGCGACGATCCCGGGCATCAAGATCGACCCCTCGCTCGTCCAGACCAACATCCTCTTCTTCACCACGAACGGCATCGACCGCGAGGAGCTGGCCCGCCGCCTGCGGGAGCGCGGCGTCCTCAGCAGCGCTCCTTCCGGAGGAAGGACCGGCCGCGTCCGCATGGTCACGCACCACGGCGTCGAGCGCGCGGACGTCGAGTACGTCCTCGAAACTGTCCGAGAGGTGGCGGCTTCGCTAGCTTGACTCCTTCGCGTTCCCTTTCCAGCCGTTCATCGCCGCTGTCACGCTGGTTCCTGATCGCGGCAGCCTTTGCCGCCACGCTGGTGGCGTGCGGCGGCGATTCGGGCCCGCCTACATCCGACATCGTCTCGACCATCCCCTGGCGCGGCAACCAGAGCCTCTCCTATCAGCTCAAGGACAACGACGGCCTGATCATCGGTCGCGGCACGCTTCTGGTCGTGCCCAAGGGCGAGACGCTGAACCTCGCCCAGGCCTTCGAGAGCGGGTCGAACCGGGACGAGACCAGCGTCGCCGTCGATGGCCGGACGCTGAAGCCCATCTCCGCCAGCCGCCGCATCTTCACGCCCGACGACGAGACGTCGCTGGAGGTCACATACACGGCCGAGGGCGCGATCATAAAGCAGGACGAGAAGCAGAGCGGCCTCAGCGTCCCGGAGCACGCCTACGACAACGACACCTCCCTGTTCCTCTGGAGCACCGTCGACTTTCGCGAGGGCTACGAGGCGTCATACGTGACGATCATCACCAACCGGCGCAGCCGCCAGACGGTGACCTTGCGCGTCACCGGCAAGGAGAGGGTGCGCGTGCCGGCAGGCGAGTTCGACTGCTGGCGATTGGAGATCGAGACGAGTAACGCGAAGCAGGTCGCCTGGTACGCCGATACGCCGGCGCGGCCCCTGGTCCGCTACGACAACGACCGCGACCTGATCTTCGAGCTGGAGACGGCGCCGTGATCGAACGTGTCACTCTGAGCGAAGCGAAGATTCTAGCCGCTGCGGTCGAGGCCCTGGTCTTGTTGGACTAGATTCCTCGCGGAGCCTGTCCTGAGCAGAGTCGAAGGGCTCAGAATGACATGCACTACCGCCACAGACAGCCCCTGCCTGCCGCCTGCGCCTCGCCTTCCAGGCCGATGATGTCGTCCCGATAGCGCCCGTCCTGGCGCCACGCCTGCCCGAAGCCCTCCGCCACCAGCGTCGCGTCCACGGAGACGCCCTCCCGCGTGAAGACGTAGCGCAGCTCACGGCCGAAGGCGTCCTCGTCGCGGGCGTCCGGCAGGAGCAGCACCCGCCCGCCGACGAGGCTCTCGTTACGGTCCGTGGCCTCGCGGAAGCAGCGGTCGCCGCGCTCCGGCGTGTCGACGCCGTAGTAGCGCACGCGCGTCAGGCGCCCGTCCAGGATCACGTCGATGGTGTCGCCGTCGAGGACCTCCTCGACGCGCGCCTCTTTCAGGTCGTCCAGGCTCGTCCCGGGCGGCAGCGTTAGGCGGACGGGCAGCGCCTCCTGGACGGGGCGGCGCGCGTCCTTGCTCGCGATGGCGTAAGGCAGGGCGGCGACGACGCTGACGACGGCGAGGAGCGTCAGGACGAGCGCCCAGCCGCGCCGGCCGCGCCGGCTGAAGGAGGGGGCGCGCGGGCGTCGACGCCTCAAGGCAGCGACCGAGCCCTACCGTATACCAGCGTCGCGCCGAAGCGCGCCTCCTGCGGCCGCTGCGCGACCAGCGGCCGGTCGGCGAAGGCGAGGGCGGCGCCGCGGTAGCGCTGCTTCTCGCCGACGGCGAGGCCGATGGCGTGAGAGGGCGCGCCGAGGCCGTCCACCCAGCGCTTGAGCGCCGCCGTCACCTCCCAGTCGAACGTCTCGTCCGGCGCCGTGAGCGCTAGACAGGCGGCGTACGCCTGCAGGGCGGGGAACTCGCCCTCCAGCCGGACGTCGGCGCCGGCGAAGGCGTGGAGGCGCGGCGCCAGGCTCCCCTGCAGGAAGCGCGAGTACTCGGGGTGCGTGCCGAAGCGTTCCAGCGCCGCGGGCTCCGCCAGCACGAACAAGAAGGCGATCTCGAAGTCGGCGCCGGCGTCCGCTTCGATGACGCCGGTGCTCAGGACGCCCGGCAAGGAAGGCAGACAGCGCGCCGCTTCGATGAGCTCGCGATGGGCCTCTGGGCCGGTCGTCGGCGAGAGGGAGGCCAGGTCGAGGTGCAGTAAGGGCGCGCCTGCCTGCCGGCGAGGCAGGGTCACAGGCGCTCGTGCGGCGAAGGCGGCGGCGTGTAGGGCCCGCGCGGGCGCCCCGGCTCGGGTCGGGGCCGCGACCAGCGCGGCTGCTCGTCGTCGCTCACGGCCTCCGACGGCTCCGGGATCGGCTGCGCTGGCGGGGAGTAAGGCACCGTGATCGACTCCAGGCGGTCGCGCTCGAAGTAGGTGGGGCCGGTGTACAGCGCGCCGTCTGCCAGCTCGATGATGCGGTTCGCCTTCTCCATCACCAGCCGGTCGTGGGTCGTGGTGATAATCGTCACGCCCTCCTGCTGGACGATCTCCAGCAGGAGTTGGAAGATGGCGCTCGCCGTGAGCGAGTCCAGCTCGCCCGTGGGCTCGTCCGCCAGGATGAGCGAGGGCCGGTTCGCCAACGCCCGGGCGATGGCGACGCGCTGCTGCTCGCCGCCGGAGAGCTCGTAGGGGCGGTGGTGGGCGCGACGGCCCAGCCCGACCATGTCCAGCAGCTCGTGCGCCCGCCGGCCGCGCTCGCGGATGCCGGCGCCGGCGATGCGCAGCGCCACCTCCACGTTCTCGTACGCGGAGAGCAACGGCAGCAGGCCGAAGGACTGGAAGACGAAGCCGATCTTGTGGCGCCGCAGCTCCGTCAGCTGCGCGTCCGTCATCTGCGAAACGTCCTGCCCTTCGATGTAGACGTGGCCCTTGGATGGTCGGTCGAGGCCGGCGATGACGTTGAGCAGCGTCGTCTTGCCCGAGCCGGAGCGGCCGATGATCGCGACGAAGTCGCCCTGGTTCACCTCGAAGGAGACGTCGCGCAGGGCGTGGATGTCCTGGCTGCCGACGCGGAAGTCGCGGCTCACGCCTTCGATGCGGACGAGGACGCCGTCCGCCATCAGCGCCTCTCCTCTTCCTCGGCGGGCTCCTCCGGCATCACCTCAACGTGGTCTTCCGCCAGGCGCAGGCGGGCGCGCTCCTTCACGTCCAGGCGCTCCAGGTACTCCTTCGGTATCTGCAGCCGGCCGGAGCGGTCGACGACGGCGAACTCGTCGTGGTAAACGTAGGCCTCGCGGCCGTGGAAGCCGATGCGGCGGAAGCTCTCCGTGCTGATGCGGCCGTCGCGAATGGCGACGATGCGGTCGATCTGGTTGGCGATGGCTGGGTCGTGCGTGACGATTACGACGGTCACATTGAGCTCCTGGTTGAGGGCGCGCAGCACGCCGAAGATCTCGGACGCGGTCTGCGAGTCCAACTCGCCCGTCGGCTCGTCTGCCAGCAGGAGCGGCGGGTCGTTGGCCAGTGAGACGGCGATGGCGACGCGCTGCTGCTCGCCGCCGGAGAGGCGGTCCGGCTTCGATTCCAGCCGGTGCTCAAGGCCGACCATCTCCAGCAGCTCGCGGGCGCGGGCTCGCGCTGGGCCCGGCTCGGCGCCCTTGAGGATCATCGGCAGCTCCACGTTCTGCACGGCCGTCAGGTAGGGGATGACGTTGCGCCCCGTTTGTTGCCAGACGAAGCCGACCTCCTCGCGCCGGTAGGTCACCAGGTCGCCGGGCGTCATCGTCAGCAGGTTGCGCCCGCCGACGAGGGCGCGGCCGGCGCTCGGCACGTCCAGCCCGGCGAGGATGTTCAGGAGCGTTGTCTTGCCGGAGCCGGAGGCGCCGACGATGGCCATCAGCTCGCCGCGGCGCACCTTCAGGTCGAGGCCGCGCAGCGCGACGACCTCCAGGTCTTCCTGCTTGTAGATCTTGAACAGGTCCTCGCAGAGGATGTAGAACTCTGCCTCTGCGGTCCCAGCCGGTGCGCCCGGCCGCACTAGCTCCGTTGTCATCCGGTGGCTGCCAACTAGGCCTCGCCTATCCGCAGTACCCTGTGGAGGGCGAGGCGGGAGTAGAGTAGCACGACGACGCCGGTCGTCACAAGAAACACCAGGCCCAACACCAGCCACGCGGAGCCCACCGTGAGCCAGCTGACGTGCAGGGCCAGCGGCGGCAGCACCTCCTCGCCGGTTTCAGTGAGGCCCATGTAGCGGATCATCAGGCTGCCCAGGCGCAGGCCCATGAGCGTCCCGGCGATCATCCCCAGGCTGATGATGAAAATCTGCTCGAAGCCGACGACGATGGCGATCTGGCCGCGCGAGAAGCCCATGGTCCGCAGGACGGCGAACTCCAGCGTCCGGCTCTGCGCTGTCAGGTAGGAGTAGATGAGGAAGCCGATGGCGCTGAGGATGAGGATCGCCGCGAAGCTGATGAAGAGGATGCCCTCCCAGCCCGCGGCCACCAGCGGGTCCTTCTTCTGCGCCGTCCGCAGCTCGGTGAAGCTGACATAGCTCGCCCCGAGCTTGCCGGCGTTCTGCAACTCCTGGAACGTCTTCAGCGAGTCGGGCCCGTCCGTCAACCACGCCTCGTTGACGTACGTGATATTGCCGCGCGGGTTGCCGTTCATCGCCCGCAGGAGCTGGTTCAGGTCAATGACCATCGACGCCTCTTTGCGCGGGTCCTTGAGGGTCGGGAACAGCTTGTAGGAATCGACGATCGTTACGTCGAAGTAGTTCTGGCCGGTGCCGATTGTCAGCTCCGCGCCGATGCTCAGCTTGCGCTGCTCCAGGTAGCCCTCGCTGATGAGGACGGGGATGCGCCCCTCGCCCGCCTTCGGCCGCAGGCCGTGCGTGGGCGGTACCTGCGGCGGGCTGGTGATGATCGGCCGCCACTGCAGCAGCGTCGCCTCCGAGGTGCCCAGGCGCGAGGCGGAGGCCTCGTCCGCGAGCTTCACGGGCAGGATGCCCTGGATAGGCTCCCACTTGTCGGGGCTGAAGTCGGTCAGCACCGTGAAGTTGGTGAACGGCTGCGCCTTCTTGTCGGCGTCCGAGATCAGCCTTTCCGTCGCCAGATTGCCCGGGAGCGTCTCGTCCGTGCTCGCCAGCAGGTCATCCAGGTGGACGGCGCCGGTGGTCAGCGAGACGCGGCTGACCGCGTCGATGAAGCGCACGGCGATGGAGATGATGGTCAGGGGCTCTTGTGGCGGCGTCGCGGCGTACTCTACGTTGCTGTTGGGCACGAACTGGAAGAAAGCGCCGAAGCCCGAGCTGCGGCCCTGGCCAACCGGCTTGCTCATATCGGCGACGAGGAAGTTCCAGCCCAGCTTCAGGTCGGGCGGCGTCGGCGTCGGCGTGACGCCCGGCCCGAAGGCGACGTTGTAGTCGGGGCCGAGGTTGTAGACAAAGTAGCGGCCCGTCGCGTCCCGCACCTTGATGTCCAGCCCGCTGCGACCCTGGAGGCTCGTCGGCGTCATCCAGAGCCCGAGCCAGCGCGTGCCGGGCGGGATCGCAATCGCTTCCGCCTCCGCCGGCCCGCTCGCCAGCTCGTCCAGCAGCGTGGAGAGAGACGCGTCGGCGAAGTCCTCTCGGAAGTAAGCGACGTCGGCAAACGTCGCGGGGTCGATGCCGAGGAGGTCAAAGCCGAAACGGTTCGTCGTCGCGCCCTCCGCGGCCGTCGTCCGCAGCAGCGGCGTTGCCTCCGACGCGCCCAGCTGCTCACGCAGCTCGTCCGTCAGGTTCGACGGCCCGCTGATGGTAGTCGCCCGCTGCATGTTCGCCAGCTGCAGCTTGCCGCCGGACTGGTAGGAGGCGCGATCCGTGTAGCTCTTCTCCAGCGTCGCCCCGAAGCTGGCGGTGAACATGCCCACGGCCGTCGCCAGCATCAGAAGCAGCACCAGCCGCGAGTAGTGCACAGGGTTGCGCACCAGCTGCCACATGCCGATGAGGATGGAGGTGCCCTGCGCCCGCGCCACGAACCAGGCGAGGATGCGCAGCACGATGGGGAACAGGCGCAGGAAGAAGATGCCCACCGTCAGGATGAAGAACGCCGGCGTCATCAGCGTCACCGGGTCGATGGAGTCCTCTCCGGCGATGCTCTTGCTGACGAATTGGCCGCTGCGGTCTAGCTGGTAGAAGAGGAGCGCACCGATGCCCACCAGGACGAGGTCGAGGTAGTAGCGGGTGAAGAAGGGCTGCTTCGGCGGCCGCGCCGAGGCCGTACGCTGCTGCACCATCGTCCTGCGCGTCGCCTGGTAGGCCGGCCAGAGCAGCGTCGCGAAGGCGAGGACGGCGCCGCCCAGCGCCCACAGGTAAGCGTCCGGCGAGAGGCGCACGTGCAGGTTGGTCCCGCCGCTCAGGTCCGTGAACGGCGGCGTCCGGCCCAGGAAGCTGATGATCAGGGCGGCCAGCGGCGGGCCCGCCGCCAGGCCGATGCCCAGGATGCCCAACCCCTCGATGACGTAGATCTGCATTACCTGCGCCGTCGTCGCGCCGCGGCTCTTGAGGAGGGCGATCTCGGCCGACTGCCGCTCCACCAGCATGGTCGAGACCATGAACAGGTAGTAGAGGACGATTGCCGCGATCTGCAGGACGAGGACGAGCAGCGGTATGCGCGTGAAGAACAGCTTCTCGTCGAAGGTGGCCAGCACGTCCGGCAGCTCCGTGCTCACCGAGGTGCGCTCGACGCCGGAGGAGATCGCCTGGTCGAAGTCGATGACCGCTTCGCGGATCCGGTCTGCGTTACGGGCGTTCATCGCCCCGGTCTGCAGGTAAACGAAGCGACCGTAGTCCGTCGTCATCGGCGGCAGGTAGGGGCCGATCGCCTTGAAGTACGTCTTCTCCGTGACGAAGAAGAGCAGCGTCTCGAACCCCTCTCTGGGGTAAGAGAAGAGGTCGTCGGCGCCGAACCAGAAGACGTCGTCAGCATCCTTCGGGTCGATGATGCCGACGACGGTGATGTGCACGGGCTCGCGCGTCGGGTCGCGGAAGGGGTGCAGGTCAAAGCGATCGCCGACGCCGACGCCGAGGCGTCGGGCCGTCTCCCCTCCCAGCGCAACCTGCACGTTCAGGGACTGCCCCTGCGCGAAGGCGGCGTCGGCCGGCAGCCTGCCCTCGGCGGTCTTGATCTCCTCCTCGATGTTCGTGACGAACTGGAAGTTGGCGCGCGGCCGGTCCTCCGCCTCGGCGACCGGCTGGCCGGGAGGCGTTGGGTAGAACGTCTCGCTGCGGCCCATCGCCGTTATCGGCCGGCTAAGGAGGGAGCCGATGGACTTCTTCGCCGCGCTCTCGATCGTCTCCTGATCTGCCCGATAGGCCTCCTCCAGCGAGATGTGAGAGGAGCTGGTCACGGAGATGTTTACTTTCTCGATGCCTGCTTGCCGGATGGCGTACGTGAGGCCCAGGTCGCGGATGGCGTCCGTGTAGATCGCCGTCGTCGACATGAGCGCGGCGGCCAGGATCGCCCCGACGATGACCGCGATGAGCAGGCGCGCGTTGGCGCCGACGCGGCGGGCGACGATAGGTATGACGCTGAGGAGGGAGTTCATGGTGCCGGGCGCCATTGTGACATGTCGTCGCCTAGAACCGCAATTTCCGGCGTGGCCCGGGCGTCTCCGGTCGCGCGGGGCGCCGGCGGGCGCTTGCTACGCGCCTTGGGCCGGCCCGCTCTCCGGCTCCGGCCGCGTCTGCGGCCGTCCCTGGCGAAAGGCGCGCGTGTAGAGCAGCAGCGCCGGCACCAGCGACAGCCCCGTCCCGACCATCGCCGCCCGCAGCGTGACGACGCTGCCTATGGCCCCCAACACCGGCCCGCCGGCGATCCTGCCGATGGCGTCCGTTTGGCTGGTCATCGAGATCACCGTTGCCCGCACGCGGGACTCGATGTTCTGGTTGATCCACGCCAGGTAGAGCGGGTCGTACATGAAGCTCAGGGCGATGGCGATCCAGAAGGCGATGACGCCGACGAGGAAGGCGCTGGCGGCGGCGAGGAAGAAGACGCTGACGATCTGAAAGAAGTTGATTAGGAACAGGCCCCGCGCCACTACGGCGTGGCTCGCCGTGTCGACGCGCCGGCGCACGAACTCGACGCCGGCGATGGTCAGGATCGCGGAGCCCATCCGGATGACGCCGAACCAGATCACCGGGTTCGCCGTCTCCGGGAAGTCGATGTTGCGCAGGAAGTGCGCCACCCACAGCCTGTCGAAGCCCTGGCTGGCCATGCCGTAGAAGGCGGTGATGCAGAACACCGTAATAAGGAGGGGACTATGGCGCACGAGGCGAGTGCTCGCACCGAGCGTCTCGCCAAAGCTGCGCCAGGCCGCGCTGCCATCGTGGCGCTGCGGCCGCTGGAAGCCGTCCTCCGACATCGCCAGCGCCAGGAACGCCCCCAGGCCGATGAGGCAGGCGCCGCCGAGGATGATGGGCAGGTTCAGGTCTCGGTTCGCCAGGACTGTCGCGATGGGTATCGCGACGAGCCAGCTCAGCTGCTCCGCCTGTGTCGCCCGCAGGTAGACCTTCGCCGCCCGCTCCGCCCCGATCTCGTCCGCGATCCAGGCCTGACGGGCGCCGCTGATAAACGTGTGGCCGGTGCCCCAGACTAGCTGAGCCAGCAGGATCGTCTCGAAGCGGGCCAGGGCGCCGTTCATCATTAGCCCGAGGCCGAGCAGGCACAGCCCGATGACCACCGAGCGCTTGCGGCTGTAGACGTCCGCCAGCACGCCCGTGGGCACCTCGCAGAGGAAGATCGTCCCCTGCAGCGCCGTGCCCACCAGCACGAGCTGAAAAGGGTTGAGCCCGGCCTCCTGCGTCTGGAAGACGAGGTTGAAGCTGAGCGCGACCGTAGAGAAGAGGGCGTGGCCGCCCGAGAGGACCAAGTAGGCAGGGACAGGGCTGAGCTTTCGTCGCCGAAACGCCAAGACGGGGAGATAATATCGTGCTCTGAGATTTCAGGGTAGAGAGCCAACCGAGTCGGTCACCGGGCCTGGCTGCCGGCAGGCAGGTCGAAGGGGGCCAGGGGCTATAATCCCAACGTGGAAGCCTCCCAGCGGCGCCCTCTCCTGGCAATCCTGGACGGCCACGGCATCATCCATCGCGCCTACTACGCGCTGAAGGACAGCCCGCTCGTCGCCCGCCGCACGGGCGAGAACACCAGCGCCGTCTTCGGCTTCACCAACACCCTCCTCGCCGTCATCGACGACCTCAAGCCGACGCACCTCGTCGTCGCCATGGACCTGCCCGGCCCCACTTTCCGGCACGCCCGAGACGTCACCTACAAGGCCAGCCGCTTCGAGAACCTCAAAACGCAGGTCATCGGCTCCCTGGCCGGCGTTCCGGAACTGAGCGAGGCAGCCCGCCGCGACATCGCCGAGGCCGTGGCCGCCGCCGAGAGCCGCGCTGAGATCAAGGCCGACGTCCTCGAGACGGCGCGGCGCGTCGGCGTGAGTCCGGACGTCAAGCTGGAGTTGGAGCGCGCCCTCGGCCCCGTCGAGGCCGCCTGGGACATCGGCCGCCAGATCGGGCGCTGCCTGGAGATGATGGACGCCTTCAACATCCCCGTCTACAGCGCCGAAGGCTACGAGGCGGACGACGTCATCGGCGCCCTCGCGCTCCAGGCCGTCGCGGCGGGCATCGAGTCCTACATCGTCACGCTGGACAGCGACCTCGTCCAGCTCATCCGCCCCGGCGTCACTGTCTACATGCTGCGTCCTTACCAGCGCGACAAGGTGATCTACGACGAGGCCGCCGCTCGCGCCCGCTACGGCTTCGACCCGCACCGGATGCCCGACTTCAAGGCCCTGCGCGGCGACGCCTCCGACAACATCCCCGGCGTCCCCGGCATCGGCGATACCACCGCGGTCAAGCTCCTCGCCCAGTTCGAGAGCGTCGACGGCGTCTACGCCCGCCTCGAAGAGGTCAAGCCGGACAAGCTGCGCGAGTCGCTGGGTCGGTACGAGGAGCAGGTGCGTCACGCCAAGGAGATGGCGACCATCGAGACGGCCGTGCCCGACATCGTCCTCGACCTCGAAGAGGCGCGCGTCGGCCGCTACGACCGCCAGCGCGTCCTCGACCTCCTGCGCGACCTTGAGTTCCGCTCCCTGGTGCCGCGCCTGCCGCCCGTCGAGGCCGGCTTTGCCCCCGCGGCCGCGCCCGGCGCGCCGCCGGCCGAGAAGAGCTACCGACTCGTCACGACCGAGACAGAGCTTGAAGGCCTCGTTCGGCGCGTCCGCGAGGCGGGCCGCTTCGCTTTTGACCTCGAGTGCGTCGGCAGCAGCCCGTATCACTGCCTCCTCGTCGGCCTCGGCGTCGCCGTTGCGCCCGGCGAGGCGCACTACCTGCCGGTCGGCCACCAGCCTGCCCTGGGCGGGCCGCCCCAGCTCGCCGCCGACCTCGTCCTCGACCGCCTGGCGCCGCTTTTCGCCGACCCGGCGGTCGAGAAGGTGGCGCACGGCGGCAAGTTCGACATCGCCCACCTCACGAGCCGCGGCCTTCACGTCCACGGCCTCGCCTTCGACACGCTGCTCGCCGCCTACGTCCTGGGCGAAGGCGCCCTCGGCGACAGCGCCCGCACCGGCTCCGGCTCTCTGAGCCTGAAGTGGCTC
>Ga0209322_10000671_pt1 | contig 20167 bp, 25 predicted proteins | sample Rifsed19ft1_FD_184013 | JGI IMG/M metagenome (GOLD analysis project Ga0209322, IMG submission 184013) | Soil microbial communities from Rifle, Colorado, USA - sediment 19ft 1 (version 2) | ecosystem: Environmental > Terrestrial > Deep subsurface > Rock core/Sediment | place: Rifle, Colorado... | reverse complement strand
GCCCCGCCAAGGACTGGAATATCTTGACAGCCTTACCCCGGGTCCATCGCTAGATTCCTAACGGAAGATTCCGCCACCCGCATGTGATAACTAGGAGATATAAGATGGTATATCACAAATATATCCTATCCTCGTCGTTCTGTCAACCTCCATTTCACATATTTCTAACCATGACGCATCTCCTCTAGCTCCGGGCTCCTGTCCGGGGGTCGGCCATGCCTGCCTACCAGATTCTGGTCAGCGCTCGATTTTCGGGCGGGTCACCAGCCTCCAGTGGTGTTGCTCCTTAGGTAGTCTTCCCTGGCGCCAGCCAACGGAAAAGTGCCGAAATTGCGGCTAACCGTGCGCGAATCAAGGCTGGGCTGAACCCCAGCTCTCGCGCATGTCGGACACCCAACGATAACGGTGATCGACTGGCACGCCGGATGCATCACCAGATTATCAAGGCCTAATCAACCGATAACTCAAAGAGGGGCCCTTGAAAGGCGCATCGGGACCCTGTGCCGTACAAGGTAAGCGCTAGTAGCGGAATTGGGAGTCGACTATGAAAATACGGCCAAGAAGAAAAAGAAGTACTGGAAAAACCGGAGGTTCATACATCCTCCGCAACATACCCAACGATCTTTGGAAGAAAGCCAAGGCCAAGGCTTGGTCAGAGGGCCGTACGCTACGCTGGGTCATTATTAAGCTGGTCAGGATGTGGGTTGAGGAAGAAATCAAGTTCTAGGTAGGCAAGACCCCTGCTCCTTGGGCCGAATGTGGCCGAACTTAGCCTGTCGCGATCAGGCGGAGTCGCCACCGCCAGAGGATTCGCGTTTTCCAGAGATCCCGAGCTCCCGCATGCGCTTCCGCAGCGTGTTCCGGTTGATCCCCAGCAGTTCCGCGGCCTTGAGCTGATTCCCTCCCACCCGGTCGAGGACCGCCTGCAGGAGCGGTCCCTCCGCCAGGGAGAGGATGTGCTCGTAGAGCTTGCCGTCTCTCTCAGCCCCGAGTCGCTTGATCTCTGCCCGGACTTCGCGCCCCAGTCCTCCCGGGGTGCCGGCGGAGCCTTCCGCACGACTGGCAACCGTCTGGAGCGCCTCCGGCAGATGCTCCGGAAGGATGAGGCGGGTGCGGGCCAAGAGGCACGCCCGTTTGATCACGTTTTCAAGTTCTCGGACATTCCCGGGCCACTGATGCCGGAGGAGACATTGCAGGGCTTCCCGGGAGATCTCTTTGTGGTCCTCCCCAGCATAGAGGCGCAGGAAATGATCCACAAGGAGCGGGATGTCCTCATGATGCTCCCGGAGCGGCGGGATCGTGATCGTGACCACGTTCAACCGGTAGAAGAGATCCTCCCGGAAGCGAGCGTGGGCGACGAGGCCTTTGAGGTCCCGGTTGGTGGCCGCCAGGATCCGGACGTCCGCGGTGATCGGGACCTCACCTCCCACCCGTTCGAACCGCCGTTCCTCCAGCACCCTCAGAATCTTGGTCTGCAGCGCGGGATCCATCTCGCCGATCTCGTCCAGAAAGATCGTGCCGCCGTCGGCCAGCTCGAACTTGCCGCGGCGGGTGGCGACGGCACCCGTAAAGGCCCCCTTCTCGTGCCCGAAGAGTTCACTTTCGAGCAGGTCCCTGGGAATGGCCGCGCAGTTGACAGTGACAAAGGGCCCCTGGTGGCGCGGGCTGTTCTTGTGAATCGCCCGGGCGACCAGTTCCTTGCCCGTCCCGCTCTCGCCCTGGATGAGGACGGTCGCTGCGCTGTCTGCCACTTGGCCCACCAGCTTGAACACCACCTGCATGCCCTGACTCGTCCCCACGATCTCATCCAGCTCCTGGCGGTCCCTGAGCTGCGCCTTGAGCCGGTTCAGTTCGTGCGTCAGCTTCTTTACCTCTAAGGCCCGGCCGACGAGCAGCGCCAGCTCCTCAAAATCAAAGGGCTTGGTGATATAGTCATACGCCCCGCGCTTCATCGCCTCGACGGCGGCCTGGAGGCTGCCGAAGGCGGTCATGACGATCACCATGGTTTCGGGATGGCGCTGTCGCAGCAGGGAGAGCGCCTCAAGCCCATCGACGGTGGGCATCTTGATATCCATAAGGACCAGGTCGGCGCCGATCCGCCCCGCTGTCTCCACCGCCGCCTCGCCGTCAGCGACCGTGAGGACAGCGTACCCCGACCGCTCGAGGGCCTTTTTGAGCGTCCAGCGGACACTCTCCTCGTCGTCCGCCACCACGATCTTTGCCTTCGCGGGCTCGGCCACTTCTACACCTCACCGGCTGGTGTCCCCGCGTCCTTACGTTTCAGCGTTCGCGCGTGCGGGGCTTCTAGCGTCCTGGCCTTCTAGCGGCTGCGTCCGCAGCATCTTACTGTTTCGCCAGGGGGAGGAGGACGGTCACGGTGCACCCCTTTCCCTCGGCGTCTCCAATCTCGATGTGGCCCCGGTGGTCCCCCACGATCCGATGGCAGATGGCGAGCCCGAGGCCGGTCCCTTTCGGTTTGGTGGTAAAGAAGGGATCAAAGAGGTGCTGCCGGGCCTCCGGGGAGAGACCCGCACCCTGGTCGATCACCTTGACCACCGCCACAGAGAGACCGAAGCATCGAGGTGAGCGACGCTCATACGCGGTCTCCAGGGTGAGTTCCCCTCCCCCCTCCATCGCCTCGGCTCCGTTCCGAATCAGATTGAGGAAAACCTGGCGGATCTGGTCGGGATCGGCAGCGACGGGCGGCACCTGCGGGTCATAGATGCGCCCCACCGTGACCCCCCGACGGCGGAGGACCGCCTCCTCCAGGGCGAGGATCTCTTCCAGGATCTGGTTGGCGTTGCACTCCACGACACGCGGAGGGCTCGGCTGGGCGAAGGCGAGCATCCCCTCGACGAGCGCGTTCAGCCGGTCCACCTCGCGGATGACCACGTCGCAATATTCCTTCAGGGCAGGGGGGAACGTCGACTCCGCCATGAGGAGCTGCGCGGCCCCCCGCACCCCCATCAACGGGTTGCGCACCTCATGCGCGATGCCCGCCACCAGCGTTCCCACGGCCGTCAGGCGCTCCGCCCGGCGCACCTGCTCTTCGAGTTCTCGAATCCGGGTGAGATCTCGGAGGAGGAGGACGCCCCCCCGGGCCTCTCCGCTGTGGTCGGACAAGAGCGAGGCCATCGCGCTCACCGAGACCTTCCCCTGGGGATTCTGCACGCTGGCCTCATGCTCGGCATGGGCCCGTCCGGTCTCCATCGCGCGATCCACGAGGGCGATGAGGGGAGAGGTGGTTCCCAAGAGGCTCGCCAGAGGCTTGCCGTGAGCGGTGGCGGCCGATACTCCCAGCAGCTCTTCGCCGGCCGGATTGAGGAAGGTGACCCGGAGATCGCGGTCCACGACCACCAACCCATCCTGCAGACTCTCGAGGAGGTCCTCGTAATTCACCTGTGCGCTGGTGAGGCGCTCCACGCTTTCGACCTCCTGTCGCTCGCGCACCGGCCTCTGCGTCGCTGCTCAGCCCTTCGGCACCGGCTCGGGGCCATCATAACCCAACGTGTCGCGGTCGCACAAGGGAACACCCCCCTGCACCCCCGCCGCTCATCCCTTGACACCTCCCCGTGGCCATGGTAGATACTCTCGGCCGCTCGCACGCGTCGTACGATTGACGTCCTGGCTCGACCGGCAGGCGTCGGCGAGACCACATGCCCCCGTGACGAGGTGCCATGCCCGCCGGATCTCTCTCCTTCAAGTCTCGAGAGTCCCTGCAGGCCCTCTTCTGCCCCCAGAGCGTGGCCGTGATCGGGGCATCCACCGCGCCCGAGAAACTCGGCTACCAGATCTTCAAGAACATCCTCGACGCCGGCTTTCCCGGCACGGTGCACCCCATCAATCCCAAGGCGACCGAGATCCTCGGCCGCCGGTGTTACCCGTCCATCGACGCCATTCCCGATCAGGTCGATCTGGCCACCATTATTATCCCTGCACCGTTCGTGGCCGACACCATCCGGCAGTGCGGCAAGCGAGGGGTCAAAGGGGCCATCGTGATCAGCGGGGGCTTCAGCGAGACCGGGCCCGAGGGCGAGGTCCTGCAAAATCAACTGGTCGAGGCGGCCCGGGAGTCGAACGTGGCCGTCATCGGCCCCAACTGCCAGGGGGTCAACAACCCCCACCATCCCCTCTGCGCCTCGTGGCCGCTCCTCACGCGGCGAGGCGGGGTGGCCATCGTCTCCCAGAGCGGGACCGTGGGCGCCGCCCTGATGGACTGGGCCTCTCAGGAAGAGCTGGGCGTCTCCACCTTCGTAAGTCTGGGTAACAGGGCGGACGTGGACGAGGCCGATCTCATCCATTACTTTGCCCAGGACCCTCATACGAGGACCATCGCCATCTACATGGAGGGGGTCAAGGCCGCCCCCAAGTTCCTCCAGGCCGTCCGACAATGTCGCAAACCCCTCGTGATCCTGAAGGCGGGGCGGACCCCCAAGGGGCGCAAGGCTGCCGAATCGCACACCCGGTCCCTGGCCGGCCGGGATGAGGTGTACGAGGGGGTCTTCCGTCAGCTCGGGATTCATCGGGCAGACGACCTGGAGGAGCTGTACGACTTCAGCAAGGCGCTCGCCTACCTCCCCCGCCCCAAGGGCCGCCGCCTCCTCATCGTGACCAGTTCGGGTGGCTCCGGCATCCTGGCCACCGACATGGCAGAGAACACAGGGCTGGACGTCGCCCCCCTTCCCGAGGAAATGGCGCGAAAGCTCCGGGCAGTCCTGCCAAAGCACTGCATCGTGGCGAACCCCCTCGATCTCACCGGTGACGCCAACGCCGAGATGTATCGGCAGGTCGTCGAGGCGGCCGGCCCCCACTTTGACATCGTCGGCCTGATCTTCGGCGATCCGATCCCCGGCGCCTCAGGGGTGGTCGGGACGGATCCTCTGCAGCTCGTGATCTACCTGGGGGGGGCAGAGGTCGAGCGGCACGAGCGACTCCTCTTTCACCGGAAGGGGATCCCGGTCTTCCCCACGCCTGAACGGGGCATCCGCGCGCTCAGTGAACTGCTGCGATAGGAAGGCCGCATGACGATTGCCATCGGCAAAGCGATCCAGGAAGGACGAAATCTCGTCGAGCCGGAGGCGTACGAGCTGCTCGAGGCGTACGGCGTGTCGGTCCCCCGCCACCGGGTCGTCAACTCGGCCGAGCAGGCAGAGGTCGCATCGGCCGAACTCGGCTATCCGGTCGTGGCCAAGATCGTCTCGCCGGATGTCCTGCACAAGACCGAACTCGGGGGGGTCCTGCTGAACCTCAACGATGCAGCCGCAGTCAGGGCCGCGTACCGCCAGATCGTGGAGCGCTCCCGGCAAGCCCGGGCGGCCCTTCGGGGGGTCCTCATCTCGCGCATGGCGCCACCCGGCATCGAGGTGATCGCCGGTCTCACCCAGGACGCCCAGTTCGGACCGGTGGTGATGTTCGGCTTGGGAGGGATCTTCGTCGAGGTCTATCGGGACGTCAGCTTCAGACTTATCCCTTTGACCGAACTGGATGCGGCTGCCATGATCCGGGAGATCAAGGCCTCCCCGGTGCTCCAGGGGGTTCGGGGAGGACGCCCCGCGGATCTGAAGGCCCTCGCCGATCTGCTCCTTACAGTCTCCCGGATGGCCGTGGAGAACCCGGAGATCGCCGAGATGGATCTGAATCCGATCATCGTCTACGAAGAGGGTCTCAGCGTAGTGGATGCCCGCGTCCTCCTCCACCACAAGACTGCACCCGCGTGAGCCGCCTGCACCCCTAGGGGCCCCCCTATAGGATCATCCCTCCATCGACGGTGAGGACGGCCCCATTGATATAGTCGGCGTCTTTGGAGGCGAGAAAGACGTAGACCCCTGCGAGCTCTTCCGGCCGGCCCATCCGACCCAGCGGAATCTTGCCATTGAGCTGATGCAGGACTTTTTCGGGCACGCCATTGAGCATATCGGTGCTGATGAAGCCGGGGGCGACGGCATTGACGCAGATGCCCTTGCGGCCGAGTTCACGGGCCCAGACCTTGGTCATGCCGATCACACCAGCCTTCGCGGCTGCGTAGCTCGTCTGACCGAAGTTGCCGTAGAGCCCCACGATCGACGAGACGTTGATGACCCGGCCGCTCCCCTGCGCGATCATGATCGGGGCTACCGCCTGCGTGCAATTGAAGGTCCCTTTGAGATTGACCGAGACCACGGCGTCGAACTGCTCTTCGCTCATCTTCGCCAGCTGCGCATCGAGGACGATGCCGGCGTTGTTGAGGAGGACATCGATGCGCCTGAACCGCTCATGAATCTTTGCGACCGCCTGCTGCGCTTCATCGCGCTTGGTGACGTCGGCCTGCACAAAGAGGGGTGTGCGCCACCCGTTCTCTGGCCCAGTGACTCGGCTGGTGATCTCGCGGACCGTGGCCTCGCCCGCCTCCGGGTCCCGGTCGACGATGCCGATGTGGGCACCCTCCTCAGCGAAACGGAGCGCCGTCGCCCGTCCGATTCCCCGAGCACCCCCCGTAATCACCGCGACCTTTCCTTTAAGCCTCATCGCGCGTCCTCCCCGCACCCAGCACATGTGGCTTACAAGCTTACTACGCTACGCGGCAATGCATAGCATCCCTCATAGCCTTAGTATGCATTTCTAGGGCCAGAATTACAGACGAGGCTTATTGACGCTTTGTACCATACAATGCGGATTTGTCAAGGCTTGAGGGTGGGGAGGAGGAATCGGGGCCTTTCCGGACCGTCAATCTCGCAAGAACCGTTGCTCCCGCTCTTTCATTTTGGGGACATCCTGCAGGTCGAAGACATGCTTCATTGGGACCAGCAGGTGATCGAGGTCGTGGATGCCCCCGTCCTGGCGGATCTTGGCCAGGACTTCTTCCATGGCACGGATGGCGGTGCGGAGACCATGATTGGCGTAGATGACCATCTTCACCTTGCCGAGCTCTGCAATCCGCTTCTCGGTGAGGCTTGGATAGGTCGTCGGGACCAGGACCAGCGGCGCCCGGCCCTGCCACCGGGTCACGAACTCGATAATCTCCTTTGGGTCTGGCGATTTGGAGTGGATCAGGATGGCGTCGGCGCCCGCCTCAACATAGCGGTTCGCCCGCCCCTGAGCCTCTTCCTGCCCCCAGCCGGCAATCAGCGCCTCGACCCGGGCGATGATCACGAAATCTGGGGACCGCCGCGCGGCCTTGGCCGCTTCAATCTTGCCCGCGAACTCCTCGACCCCGGCGAGGGCCTGACGGCCCCCGGGCAGGAGGCTGTTATCCTTGGGGAACTTCTTATCCTCGAAGGTGATGCCAGCGACACCCGCCTCCTCAAACCGCTCGACCGTGTAGAAGACGTTGTTCGCGTTGCCGTAGCCTGTATCCCCATCGACGACCACGGGAATCGAGGTCACCTCGACCATGCTTCGAGCCGCCTCCAGGTACTGACTCATGGAGAGGAGGCTGGCGTCCGGGATGCCGTGGGACGCGGAGACCTCCAGGCTGCTCGACCAGACCCCCTCAAATCCGGCCCGCTCGACGAGCTTCGCGCCCAGGCCGTTATGGGCCCCGACCATCCGGACGAGGCCGGGCCGGGTAAATAGCTCTCTCAATTTCTTCGCTCTGGACATACCTCTGTCCCACGAAGGGGTGATCCAGGAAAGAGAAAAAGGCTGGAGTGGGCCTGTAAGCCGGATTCTGTCTTCGCCTCGCGGCGAAGGATGGTCATTCCTCTGGGTCCCGCATTGCTGCAGGACTCTAGCGGCCTACCCGAGGGCTCCGGGCGGGCCACCCTTCTCCCCCGCTCTGCAGCAGGGGATCGCCCTCCTATTTGGCCTTGCTCCGGGTGGGGTTTGCCAAGCCAGCCCGTCGCCGGGCTGCTGGTGCGCTCTTACCGCACCATTTCACCCTTACCCCGCGGGCAGCCCTCAACAAGAAAGAGAGCAAGGGCTGCCGACGTGGCGGTATCTTTTCTGTGGCACTTTCCCTGGGGTTGCCCCCGGTGGGCGTTACCCACCACCCTGCCCTGTGGAGTCCGGACTTTCCTCCCCGGTCTTGCGATCGGAGCGACCACCCGGCCCACTCCAGCCAGGAACAAATATAGCCGCATTCGCGCCGCCTGGCAAGGAAGGAATTCTCAGTTGGATCGCGGCCGGAGAACAACTAGGGACCTGAACTCTGGGTGGACGCCGAAAGACTTAATGGGCTGGATAGAATCATCCACGGACCCCACCTCGACGCTTAAGGAGTTGGCATCTTCACAGGAAGCCGAGGAGCCGACCAAGGAGCTCGAATAGACCAACAACGAGGACGATAGCCCCGGCCCACTTCAGGACAGTCACATGCTTTGGCCTCTTGGCCAGTTCCCTCTTTAAATCCATTGACAACCATTCGGGCTTGAAGGCAAGGGCAAGGAGGAAAACGCCGGTCCAGATGTTCAAGAGTGGCCAGAGCATGCGAATGAGGATCCTCTCTGGGCCTTGCGTGAGAGCACCATTGCGATGGGCCACCCCAAGCATACTCAACTCGGAATCACTGGGCAACCACCGTCACACGCAGTACGGCCTAGGTGCTGCAACAGAGCTATGGCGCAGGTTCAGCTCGCTCGGTTATGGCCCAGATGAAGTCCGAGGTCGACGCCGTCCAGGTGGGCAAAGTCGGGCGCTGACTCAAGCGGGCATGGGGTCAAATCGGGAATAGCTCGAATCGTTTGTCGACACATTCTATCGTATAGCCACTCATCCGGGCCTTACCGTCGTGCGGCGGAGGCACTCGATGATGAGGGACAAGAGTAAGATGGTCGACCACAAGGTGTTCAACTGGAGGAGCAGGCGATTGAATCCTTCCTGGACCTTCTGATGTTGGAACAAGATCTCCGTTACAAGATACACCTCCTCCGGCTTTGAGGTGTCCACGCGGGTTATCTTCGCCCTGAGTTCTTCTTCAGTCCAAAGGTCACCTTTGAGTAATTTCGGACCCTTCAGTTGCAAAGCAACCGTCCCAAGGAGAAGGACGATTGCCAGCACTATTCCAGCCTTTGTCAACCGAGAAAGCTTCCTGTGCATCTGACGTCCCCCCTTTGCGTGCTGATCCAGACACCGTGATCCCCACCTTCATATCACTTGGTCTGGGGTCCCCAGGGAGCGTACTTGCAATTTTCGGGCCTCCTAGCACAATAGGCTCTGTCTTGAACTTCGGGAAACGTCTTCGTTAACGGACCGCGTGCCTCCGGGTGCTCTCGGAACGACTCTAGGACTGCGAGCTTCACCGGGTTATGATACCGCAGCAGTCGGGCAAGCTGGCTCAGAAAAAACGGGCCGCCATTGCTGGCGACCCTGCATTCGAGAATTGGAGGGACCGGGCCCGTAGACTCTGTCTGTCACCTGCGAGAGGCTAGGCCGCCTCCTCTACCACCTCACCCTCGGCGACCTCCTCTTGCACTTTGAGCCGAGCAGTCTTCTCTTCCGCACTTCTGCAGTCAGGGCAGAAGTGGATGAAGAAATTCAGTTCTTTGTCCAGTTCGAAGCCTGTGAGGAAGGATCCGCATGTGGAGCAGCTCGGTGCGCGCACCATCTTTGTCACCTCCTCTTGGCCCGGTCCCGTAAAGGGCAAAGACAAAAGGCTTCGCGCCTCTCGCTTATGAACTGGAGGGGAGGCTTGACTGCCGGAGGGAAGTCTAGCGGGGTCTTTGCGGCCGCTTGTGGCGGTGAAGCCAGGATCCTTGGTGGAAAACTCCCCCTTCTACTCTTAAATTTAGGTCTGCATGCTTGCCTGTCAATGGGAAATTTGCGGCTAGGGAGCAGCCGGATTGATCCTGGACTTGGGAGAGCACATTCGTTACTGTACCCGGATGGCCGACAGGGGGGCAAGCGGATGAAGTGGGTGGTTGTGGCGACGATCGTGGCATTTTTCGTGCTACTGCTTGTCCGCCTCCTGCGACGCCGCGTGCTGGGGCAGGCCACGATTCATATGGCCCAGATGAAATCCGAAGGCGATGCGGCCCAGGTGGCGGAGGCCCTCCGTGGCCTCCCGGGCGTGATTGAGATCCACGTGGACTTGGAGCGGCGCGCAGCGCGGATCACCTACCGGAAGACCAAGATCGCGATCGAGGAGATCATGCGGGCCCTGCATGCGGCCGGCTTCTAACCGCAGCCCGGCCGGGTTGAAAGGCCTGGCGATTCCTGATAGAGTAAGCGTGCATCATCTATACATGGAGCCTGCGCATGAAGGTTATCATTCGCCGCCCCCGCCGCGAGGTCGAGATGCCCGGCAGCCGGCGGGTGCGGGATCTGCTCCAGGAACTCAAAATCAATCCGGAGTCTGTCCTGGTCGTCCGGGGCGACGAGTTGCTCACCCCGGACGAGCTTGTCAAGGATGAGGAGACCGTCGAGGTGGTCCCGGCCATCTCGGGAGGATCGGCCCATGAAGTGTAAGACGTGTCCCGGCAAGGCGGTCATCGATATGAGGCGGCATAATGCGGCCTTCTGCAAGGACTGCTTCATTACTCACATAGAGCGGCAGGTCGAGAGGACCATCGAGAGCGACAAGATGCTCTCGAAGGACGACCGGGTCCTCGTGGCCGTCTCCGGCGGGAAAGACAGTCTGACCCTGTGGGAGGTCCTGCGCCGTTTGGGCTATGACACGACCGGGTTCCACATCGTCCTCGGCATCGACCACTACTCACCCCAGGCACGCGGGACGGCCGAGGCATACGCTGCCAAACATGGACTGCCCCTCATCGCCACCGACGTCAAGGAGGAGTACGACTTCTCGATCCCGGAGCTGGCCCAATACACGCGGCGCGTGCCGTGCTCGGCGTGCGGCCTCAGCAAGCGGTACCTGATGAACCGGACGGCCCTTGAGGGAGGCTTTTCGGTGCTGGCCACCGGACACAACCTCGACGATGCCGCCGCAACCCTCCTGGGCAACCTGCTCCACTGGCAGACGCCGCAGCTCGGCCGGATGGGACCCGCGCTCGAGGCCACCCATCCCAAGTTGGCCAAGACAGTCAAGCCCCTGATCCGCCTCACCGAGCGAGAGACCTTGGCCTATGCCATGCTCCGAGGAATCGACTACCACGACGACGAGTGCCCGAACGCGGTCGGTGCGACCTCCTTGTTTTACAAGGACCTGCTCAACCAGCTTGAGCACGCCTCGCCGGGGGCGAAGCAGAGCTTTTACTTTGGCTTCCTCAAGAAGGGTCGCCCGGCCTTCCTCGCCGCCCAAACGGGTGGGGTCGAACTGAAGGAGTGCGAGGCCTGCGGCCAGACCACCACGACCGAGACGTGCGCCTATTGCCGGATGATGGATCTGGCCCGGCGCACGGCGGCGGCGCGGAGTCGGTGAAGCTTTCCCTGCACCTTGTGCACCCCCTGCACCTCCTGTACCTCCTGTCCCCTCTTTGCCGTGACGGGTAGACTGTTTTTTGACACCGGCGGCCATTCGGGGCATGATAAGTACAGCCGGAGATGACCGGAAGAGGGCACGAAGCCCGGAGACAGCGGAGGAGAGAGAATGTTCCACCGGGGTGCCCGACGAGGAAGCAGATCATGAAACGGATTGCGGTGCTCACGAGTGGCGGGGACGCGCCCGGCATGAACGCCGCGATTCGGGCGGTTGTCCGGACCGGCCTGTATCGCGGATGGGAGATCTTTGGCGTTCGGCAGGGCTACGCCGGGCTGATCGTAGGCGAGATGACGCCGCTCACCGCCCGCGACGTGGGTGGCATCCTGCAGCAAGGGGGGACGTTCCTGGGGACCACCCGGAGTCCGGAGTTCGAGCGGGAGTCCGGCCGCGAAAAAGCCCTCGCCCACCTCGCGGATCGCGGGATCGACGCCCTGGTCGTCATCGGAGGGAATGGCTCTCAGGCCGGCGCGTACAAGCTGTCCCAGATGGGCTTTCCGGTGGTGGGGGTGGCCTCGACTATCGACAATGACCTGTACGGTTCGGACATCTCGATCGGCGTGGACACCGCCTTGAACATCGCCCTCGAGGCCGTCGATCGCCTGAAGACGACGGCCTCCTCGCACCAGCGGGCGTTCCTGGTCGAGGTCATGGGGCGCGACTGCGGATACCTGGCATTGATGGCCGGCCTCGCCGGCGGCGCCGACGCGGTCGTGATCCCCGAGGTGGAGACCGATCCCGATGCCGTGGCCGACGACCTACGGACGGCCTACGAGCGGGGAAAGCGCAATGCCCTGGTCGTCGTGGCCGAAGGGGCCAAGTATAATGCCGCAGCCATGGCCGCCCACTTTCGAGAGCATCAGGATACCCTCGGATTCGAGCTACGGGCGACGACCCTGGGTCACGTCCAGCGCGGTGGGGCCCCGGGGGCCTTTGACCGGACCCTCGCCACCCGACTAGGTGCCGGCGCGACTGAAGCCCTTGACCGGGGGGAACACGGGATGCTGGTCGGCTTCATCAAAGGAGAGGTCACCATGACCCCCTTAGCCGAGGTCGTCGGAAAGCAGAAGCCTTTGGACCTTCGCCTGTTGAAGCTGATCCGCGTGCTGGCGAAGTGAGGCTGACGCGCGCTGTTCGGCCATCGTGCTGCTGTGATACAGTGATTCCCGAGGAGGCAGGTCATGCGAGGCGGACCCTTGGAGGCCGGCGAGAAGGTTCTGATGATTGATCCGAAAGGGCGCAAGTACCTTTGCACACTCCGGCCTCACGATAAGTTCTCGACTCACCTCGGGACGATCCCCCACAGCGAGATCATCGGCCGCGAGGAAGGGGCCGTCCTCCGCTCGTCCGGAGGGGCCCTCTTTGTCGCTTTCCGCCCCACCTTTGCCGAATACGTCCTCAAGATGAAGCGGGGTGCCCAGGTCCTCTACCCGAAGGACATCGCGACCGTCCTGATCTGGGGGGACATCTTTCCGGGCGCCACCGTCGTCGAGGGGGGCGGTGGCTCGGGCGCGCTCACCATCGGCCTCCTTCAGGCGGTCGGGGAGAAGGGACAGGTCATCACCTATGAGGTTCGTGAGGATTTCCTGCGGCAGGCCAGGGCGAACGTCGAGGCCTTCTTAGGGAAGGTCCCGCATTGGCTGTTGAAGCACAAAGATATCTATGAGGGGATCGAGGAGACCTCAGTGGATCGGGTGGTGCTGGATCTGGCGGAGGGCTGGCGGGCAGTCAAGGATGCAGCCCAGGCCTTGAGACCCGGAGGGTTGCTCGTTGCCTTCTTCCCGACGGTCCCGCAGGTGCAGCAGATGGCCGCTGCGATCGAGAATGAGCCGCGGTTACAGCTTCAGGAGGTCTTCGAAACAGTCCATCGTCCCTGGCGCATCCAGGGACTCAGCGTGCGGCCGGCGCTGCGCATGGTCGCCCACACCGGCTTCTTCATCATCGCCCGCCGCCTCAGCCCCGCGTAACTCGCCTGCTCGTGCCCCTTCCCACTCACCTTGTACGCCGCCAGCTCCTGCTCGACGTAATTCTGGACCAGGATGTACTGGCTATCCGGGGTAAAGGTGACACCCTGGGTGTTCGGCGTGAAACGGCAAGGGTGAGGAAGATCGGGAAAGCCAGCGAGGGGGACGTCAAGCAAGCGAGGCGGTCATGCCCGCACGCCGATCAGTGGGAAGGCTCCTTGATGGCACGCACCCCTCGTTCCGCCGTCCGAATCCGAACCGCATCCTCAACCCGGTAGACAAAGACCTTTCCATCCCCGACCTGCCCGGTTCGGCCAACCTTTTGCAGCACCTCAAGGACCTTGGGCAGATCGTCATCGTCCACCACGATCTCGATGCGGATCTTGGGGATGAACTCGACCACGTACTCGGCCCCCCGGTACAGCTCGGAATGCCCCTTCTGCCGGCCGTGGCCGCGCACCTCGCTGACCGTCATCCCCTGGATCCCGATCGCGGCGAGGGCGTCCCGCACCTCGTCCAACTTAAGCGGTCTGATGATGGCGTCTACCTTTTTCATGCCCTATCCGTAACACACTCCGGGGCGATTGTAAAGGGAAGGTTGGCACGATCCTTGCGACTACAGTTGGAATAAATAGTCGTGGAGGCGACTCATGACCACCGACATAACCCACGCCGACTACCCCCGGTTTGAGGCCTATCTGCCTGTGGAGTGCGCTGCCCCGATCTCCGGGCGGCCCTCGGCGAGACTCATCGTCGGCAAGACGCGGTTCGTCAGCGCCGCGGGCCTCGAAATTCTGATGCCAGAAACCCTGCCGCTCAGGACGCCGATGACGGTCCGGGTCGCTCAGGGAGACCCATTGCGGGCCCATGTCGTCTGGGCTGACCAGGGGACGCCGACCCCGGCGGGGACCAGGGTGGCCCACGGAGTCCTCTTCGAACAACCGGTCGATCCGGCCCTCGTCAAACAGTGGGTGTATCGTGGCGAGCGGCAGGCTTACGCCCGGGTCCCGATTCGATTCCCCGTCGAGTACGGACAGGCGGGGACGGCGGGCCACGGGACCTGCACTAACCTGAGCCGGGGCGGGATGTTCGTCGCGACACGGGAGCCCGCACCGCCAGGATCGCAGGTTGCGCTCACCTTCAACTTGCCGAACCTCTCGCACACCTTTTCGATGCTCGCCCGGGTCGCGTGGATGCACAGGGACGAGACAAAGCCAGAAACCACAAGCGGGATGGGGGTCCAGTTCCTCGACCCCAAGCCAGCAGAGGGGGCGTTGATCGACGCCCTCGTCGACCGCCTGTGCAGTGAGATGTCTCTCGCGCTGGATTCCTCCCCACCGACGACACCTTCCCATTAGTTCGTTTCTTCCTCTCCCCGGATCGATGCCGATGCTCGCTTATGGGGCCGCGCGCGACCCTCTTTGGAACTATCCCGCCACCGACACTGTCCAGGACAAAATGGCTGATATCGCTCATGGATTTGCCAAAATTTCCCATCCAGGCTATAGTCGGTCTCTGGGTGTCGGGTATTCGGTGTTGGGGACCGAAAACCTGAAACCCAAAACCTAATACCCGTTTCGTCGGATATCGGGGGAGAAGACATGTCGCTACAGGGAAAGGTTGCGGTGGTAACCGGGAGCACGCGCGGGATTGGCCGGGCCATCGCAGAGGCCCTGATCGATCAAGGCATCGCCGTCGTCATCTCCTCCCGCCGCCAACACGACGTCGATCAGGCGGTGAAGGAGTGCCGGCGGCGGGAAAAGGGAAAGGTGGCGGGAGTTGCCTGCGATGTTCGGGAGTACCGCCAGGTTCAGCGGCTGATGGACTTCGCCGTCCGCGAGTTCGGAGGCCTGGACATCCTGGTGAACAACGCCGGTGTCTCCACCACAGCCCCCGTCACCGATCTCAAGCCCGAGGAGTGGCAGGAGATCATCGACACCAATCTGACCGGGGTCTTCTACTGCTGTCACGAGGCCATTCCGAAAATGCGGAGCCGTGGGGGTGGCTACATAATTAACATCGGCTCTCTCGCCGGTGCGAACGCCCACCCGACGATGGCTGCGTACAACGCCTCCAAGTTCGGTCTCCTCGGGTTCAGCGAGGCCCTGTTCCAGGAGATTCGGTACGATGGGATCCGGGTGAGTCACATCATGCCCGGCAGTGTCGAGACGGATTTCTCCACCGGGGGCACCGAGAGATCGGGATGGGCGATTCTCCCCGAGCACATCGCGGACATGGTCGTCTACCTGCTGCAATCACCGCCGCGCACGATGAGCACCCGGATCGAAATGCGCCCTGCCAAGCCCCGGCGGCGCTGAGCAGGACACACGAGCCGGTATGACGTTCCTGGAACGGGTGAGCCCCGATCTCGTCGCCGCCTGCTGGCTCAAGGCAGAGCTTTCCTCGCCCCGCTTTCGTCCCCGGCTCATTGCAGCCCTGAAGCGCCTCAATCTCTCCCCGCGTCTGATCCAGAGGCCGATCCTGACCAGCGTCCGAGAGAATCGTCTGCGCCACCAGGTGCTCCAGCTTCACCGGGGAGACCTCTGGGGAGGTCTTCCGCACCGGACAGAATGGTGGCGGGCCGTGATCCCCCCTCAGGAATTTCGAAGGCTCCGGGTCATCAACTATCCGACCTGGACCCTTCTCTCCCTCGCCACAGGGCGACTGTCAGCGGCGGCGACCGTCATCGCCCGCGGCATCGTCCCGGCCAAGGCGACCGGTCGCTGGGCCCACGAGGCCCGCGCAGTGATCACGAATGTTCTCCAGATCCGAGACCGGTTGCCAGAGGTCGAGATCCAGAACCAATTCATCCTGATGGGGCGGCCCACGGGTAGGATCTGCACGATCCTCGAAGGGAACAAGAGGGCGACGGCACTCTACATCCGGCACTTTCTCGCGAAGACCGCGCCCGTTCCCCCCGCGATCCAGGTCCTCATCGGTCTCACCGAAGAGCGGTGCGCGTGTCTCCGGCTCGCGTGATCTCCCCTGTGCTCACTAGTCAAAGCCGTTCCCGCCGGCATGAAGGGCACGCTCGACGGCGGCGAGATTCTGCTCCACCCCTGGCATGTTGGGGTTCACCGCCAAGGCTCTTCGGAAACAGTCCCGGGCCGTCCGGAGCTGACCCAGGGCGAGGTAACACAATCCTTCCCCGCTCAACGCACCAAAGTGGTGCGGGTTCCTGGCGATCGTGGCATCACAGTCGGCAATGGCCTGCGCATACTTGCCCATCAAGTAATACGTGGTCGCCCGCTTGTTATATCCCTCGGCAAACTCGGGGACCCTCTCGATCACCTGGGTGAACGTGGCAACCGCCTTTGCCCACGTCTTCCGCTCCAAGGCCTCGATCCCCTCCTGCATTAAAGCGTCCGCCGTCCCGTCGCCCGACCGGCACCAGATCTGCCACAGCGAGTGTTCGGCGATGGTCCGCACTCCCCAGTCCTCATCCCGAAGCGCCTGAACCAACGGCTCCACGGCCGAAGCCCCGCCGATGGCCCCCAGACGGTCCGCCGCCTGACGGCGCGCAGTCGAGTCCTTCTCGTGTAATTGCCTGATAGCGTCCTCTTCCGGCGTCACGGGTCGCTCTCTCTAGCCTTAGCCTTCTAGCCTTCTAGCAGCCGCCAGCTCTGTCAGTGCTGGCGAAGGAGGAGCGAGAGATGGGCCACGTGCCGGTAGACTTCGTGAGCCCCGTGCGCCTTCAACACATCCTCCGGAGACACATGGGCGACGGCGATGGCGTAGAAGCCAAGCGCCCCGGCCGCGGCCAGATCGTCCGGGTTGCCGGTGAGGACGACGCCCTGGCCGGCAAACGTTTCGAGGGGCAGCCCCATCACTTCCGCACAGCGCACGATCTGCTCGCGCTCCCTCGAAGCCATTTCAGTGCCGATCACCTGACGAAAGACGCCCCGCAGCCCCGCCTCTTCCAGTTTGCCTTCGGCGATGCGGGACTCGGTCTCGGACAGGGCGGACAGGTGTGTCCCGCGAGCGGCGAGGATTTCCAGGAGCTCGCGGGCCCCCTCCGAGACCACCGGCCGAGATGTCGCCACTACCGCCCGAAAGGCGGCGACCGCACGAGCCGCCTCCTCGGGCGGATGGCCGTGCTCTGCGAGGAGGCGTGCAAACTTCGCCTCGAGCGGCAGCGGCTCATCGGCCTGGTAGGAGCGGAGCGCCTCCTTTGCCGAGATGTGATACCGGCGCTCTAGGAACCGGCCGAACTCCCTCCGGTACAGGATGCCCGGGTTGAAGATGACCCCTTCGAGATCCACAAGCCCGAACCGAAATTCGAGGATCCGCGTCCCCATGCTCCGCACTCTATCGGTCGGACCAGGGGCGGTCAACCGCCTTTCGCTCGATGAAAGACGAAGGGGCCCCGTGACTCCACGAGGCCCCTTCTTGGTTCAGGGTTCAGCGTTCATGGTTCAGGGAAGGATTCCGATCCGTATCCATGAACCCTGCACTATGAACTAATACAAACACATTTCATCTAGTGACAATTGAGCAATAGAACATTAGACCGCAATGGGGCATTTCGCCTCCACGATCACTCTATTGTTCCACTGCTCCATTGCTCCAAAGTAAACGCACTTTGTGCGTTTACTTTAGATGGCTTCCTCCCCTCGCTCCCCCGTCCGAATCCGCACCGCCTCTTCGCAAGGAATGATGAAGATCTTCCCGTCACCGATCCGTCCCGTCTTCGCCGCCGCCTGGATGGTCTCCACCACCTGTTCACACTTGCCATCCGCAACGACCACCTCGACCTTCACCTTCGGAAGAAAATCGATGGTATATTCCGCCCCCCGGTAGAGCTCGGTATGCCCCTTCTGTCGGCCGAATCCCTTCACCTCACTGATCGTGAGCCCCTGGATGCCGATCTCCGCCAGGGCATTCTTCACCTCGTCCAGCTTGAACGGCTTGATGATCGCTTCGATCTTCTTCATCATCCACTCCCCACTCTTCAGGAATCCATCCGCCTCCCGCACTCCAGAGGACCCTTCCCGTTCATGGCCTCGCCTCCGGGCCGAGCAAGCCCCATGCCAATCCTCTCGTCAATCTCGATCCGTGTCAATCCAAGGAAAGTTCTTGAGAATGCGCGATCGGACACTTTCCTCTGTTTGGCTTCGCCTCCTGTTCATGCCCACAGATTAGGCACCTCTTCATCCCTTGCCCGTTTCGTCAGCAGGATTTCCCTGTTACTTGACCGCGCCGAGCAGCGTCACCACCGCCTGCTGCACGGCGAGATCGGCCCCATCCACCGTCAAGGTCGACGCATGGGTTACCCCGTCGCGCGCCCCCGCGCGGACCGCGGCATCAAGCATCGCCGCCTCCTCCTGCGAGGTGTGCAGGAGGCGACGACCAACGATCGATTGCAGGCACGCGACCACGCCGTACGCTCCCCAGTTGGAGATCGAGCTTACCACGAGCACGTCGGCCCGGATATCGCAGCCGATCGTTCCCCGGCAGGGACACCGGCATCGCGCGGTGCGCAACCGGGATCGGACCTCTGGACCGGTCAGCAACCCGAAGCCGACCTCGTTGCCCCGATCACCGACCGCCGCGGTCAGGATGCCCCGCTCTCTCGCACCATCAAACAGTCCCCGGACCGAGGCGTGGCTTGCCGAGACGTTCCGGCCCCGCATATCGTGAACGACTCCCTTGGGATTGGGACCGAGCTTTTCCACACTGATGACGGCCGCAGGGCGCAGGTCATCGACCAGGCGATATCCGGCCCCTTCCTGGCCACAGGGGAATGGGAGAAGAATGCAGCCCGCTCCCGTCACCTGAAGCACCGCCCGGAGCGGTCCCACATTCCTCTCCTCCGAGATCACAAAGGGTCGAGCCCCGAGGCCTAGACGAAGGGCCCGCGCCAGAACTGCAACCCCGAGCGGGCCATCGGTCTCGCCGGCGGGGAGCTCAGGAGGAGCCCCCGCGCCGGTCATCAGCAGGACCGCATCCCCTGACCGAACCACCTCCGTCAACCGCAAGGCCGCCAGGGAGGTCAAGGGGGCCTTCTGGAGGCGTCGCGCCGCCCGATACAACAGCTGGACATCCCCTCCGCGAGCGTCCCGCGGGCGGAGACAGATCCGATCCGCCGCCTCACCGACCTTCCGAGTGCGCGCCGAGCTCCTGCCCGTCACCGCACGGTCACCCGAGCCCGAAGGGAATTGCTCACCTGCCCCTTCCGATCGACGACAAAAATCTCATAGACCCGGATCCCCCCGATCTCTTGCTGCCTCCTCTCGGGCTCCACCACGCCTCCTTCATAGTCCCGCTCCTCGGAGGCGAGAGGGGCGAATCGCCGCTCGAAGCTGATTGTGATGGTCTCCTCCGCCGTCCCCTCCGTCTGCCCAAGGTATTTCCCGCGACTGATCACGGCGGGCCGAAGCCCGGTGGCAAGGGTGAAGTCCTTCACCTCGCTTCTGAGCCCCAGATAGACGTCCATGATATCCCCGTCAAGATCCGTGAAATCGAAGCGAAGGGTGGCCTGCCCCCCCCTCTCCACCACGTCGGGCTCGATCCGGAGATCGCTGATCCGAGGGACCCCCGGGCCAGGTGGAGTGGCCTCGAAATCGAAAAGGGCACACCCGGTGAAGAGTGCGAGGGCCATGGCACACCGCAGGATGGCTCGCCCCCATTCCGCCTGTCTCGTCATCTGTGTCCTCTCCTCATGCGTGTCCCTCCGCCCTCCCGTACCCGCCTCCCCCGGGGGTTCGAATACTGATAATCTCCCCCGCACGGGCCCGGAGTTGAAACTTCGAGTTGAGGGGCCTCTCCCCGCCCGGCGAGATCAGGATGCTCTCTCCCCCCTGGCCGGACTCTCCCCCCTGCAGCCCGTAGGGTCGAAAACGCCGCCGGTCCG
>Ga0209322_10000668_pt1 | contig 20205 bp, 22 predicted proteins | sample Rifsed19ft1_FD_184013 | JGI IMG/M metagenome (GOLD analysis project Ga0209322, IMG submission 184013) | Soil microbial communities from Rifle, Colorado, USA - sediment 19ft 1 (version 2) | ecosystem: Environmental > Terrestrial > Deep subsurface > Rock core/Sediment | place: Rifle, Colorado... | reverse complement strand
GGGATCGGCAATATCCGACGCTTTGCTGGGTTACGGTTACTTCGCCCCTCTAACGCTCCTGATTAAAGGAACAGAAGGCCTTCTAACAGGCTTAATCGGACATGGTCGAAAGCTACCATTCAAAGTGGCCGGAGTAACGGTCGGTGCGACCGCAATGCTGGTCGGATACTTTTCGGTTGAAACGCCCTTGTTTGGAATTGGACCCGCTCTGGCCGAACTGACCACAGTGAATGCCGTCCAAGTCTTCTCTGGTGCGGTGATTTCCATTACCTTGGCGCAGATAATTCTGAAGGCCTTACCTGATATCAAGTTCTTCGAATTCAGAAAGGACAGCACAAGTAGGGGCGTCGCCGTTGTCCTTCTGGTTTGCATCCTCCTAGCGGTAATTGTCGGAGCTTACGTCATAATCGGAATCTCGCCGTAACGACTAGGAAAGTCTAATCCATTTCGCCTTCTTGGCTTGGTCCGACTTCGGAGACGAAGGACGTTTTCCAAGATAGAAACCGATCAAGAGAGCCGCTAAGATGTCAACGAAAGATAGCTGAAGGAAGTTGCGGGTCATTATCCTCCATACCAAATCAACTATGATACCCAGCGCGGCCAATATTTGTGAGGTGCGGACCCGGGGCACAACCGACGAGAATGCTTCAACAAATTCGTAAGCCATCGCGAATCATCCCTTTTGACAAATATTCGACTTACCTAGAGGCAGAATTAAGATGTGCTTTCTAAGCTTAGCGAGCTTAAAGCAAAAATGTCGAACTGAGGGCGATTAGAGAATATGGCCCACAACGATCAGCATTAGAACAAGGAATAGGTATTGAGTTGAGAGTTTGAAGACCTTCCAAGCTTTGATCTGATCTGGGAGGCGAGCTAGTCGAATGTTCGCCACTGAGAAACGAGCGTTGATCGCAACCAGAACAGCACCGATGACAGCAACTGCGATAACATTGCCCCAGTTTACAGTCAGTAGAAAGAGGGCAATTGTGAAGGGGAATAACAGAATGTTCGATAGTGCGGTGTAGTAACTGGCGCGGCTCACTCCCTCCACAACGGGAAGCATGGGAACATCGACGCTCGAGTAATCCTTTGTCTTGGCAATGGCGAGTCCCCAGAAATGGCCTGGGGTCCAGAGAAATATCAGCGCGGCAATCAGCACACCCTCCAAAGTCACGGCTCCTGTGGCAGCTGACCACCCCGCCAATGCCGAGAAGCATCCGGCCGCTCCACCAATGACGATGTTCCATTTGGTTCTAGGTTTCAGCCAGAGGGTGTAAACAAAAATGTACCAGAAAATTCCCATCGAGATAAAGAACGCTGTCAACAGGTTCAGGTAGATCGCTGCAAGCCCTATGCCCGCGAAGGAGAGAGCCAACCCAAAGGCAAGGATCCTTTTGGCGGAAATGCGCCCGCTCGGAAGCGGACGGCTACGTGTCCTCGTCATGTGTTTATCCAACTCTCTGTCGATGTAGCAGTTAATCGCACCCGCTCCCCCTGCGGATAGGAAACCCGCGGCCACGATAACAAGCATAGCCAGAATAGGAGCCCCAAAGCCAGCAGCCAAGAGCAACGCGGCGATTCCTACAAATACGTTGAGTAAGGCGATTGACGGCTTCATCACGCTGAAGTAGTCGCCGATGCGATTCGCCAAACTTGTCGGGTTCTCCAAATTTCGATACGGAATTCGATCGCGGATGAATTTCTATCGGCTAGGCCGTGCTGTATGCTACATTTAGCTTTGCCGAATTCGCCTAGCGGAGTCAATGTTGAGAATACGAGTCTGGTCGCGCTCGCTATCATCAATAGCTCTTTGACGATCCATGGCATGATAACGTCATGCCGGTACCAAGCCTTCGCCTCCCGAGTCGTGAGCCCCAATGGGACGATGTGCTCTCTTTCCTCGGACTTAGTCGCTCGAGGCTTATCGTGTATTTTGTTTGACATCACTAAACTCCCATCATGCTCTTCTTTGAAAGTTATTTTTCAACATCACTTCGCTTGTTGAGGCTGGGCTGTTCTTGGTCGCAAAATGGGCAACATCCAAACCTAAATATCAGTCCTAGAGATTTGCACGAACCAAAATTGATGTGGTAATGCTCGGTGGAAGCCTATCCCATGCGCCTTACAGCGAGACTATCAACACTGCTCGGACTGATCATTCTCCTGTCGCTCCCGTTTGCTGCTGCCCAGTCATCGCAGGCTGCAGCTGAGTGGGCCCTGTTCAATCAGATCCTATTGATCGGAATTGTTGTGGGCATTGTTGTCTATGGACTGATGTTTTACGCAATAATCAAATTTAGAGAGAAACCCGAGAAGGCAGGTGCTAAGTAGTGGTCTCGCGAGAACGAAAAATAGAGATCATGTCCGTTCTGATCACTTCAGTTGTGCTGGGCTACATAGGCGTCATTTCGGCCATTCAACTCATCGCAGTCGATACTCCGCCTGCGCGCTCGATTACAATCAAAGTTATTGCAGAGCAATTTCTCTGGACCTTTGAGTACCCTAACGGCACTCGAGTGCAAAACGAATTACGCGTGAAAGCGGGACAAGTCGTTCTTTTAGAGGTAACGTCCTTGGATGTGATTCACAGCTTCTTCGTTTACGACCTTGGGGTGAAAATTGACGCTAACCCCGGACGTGTTAACAATTATTGGTTCAGGGCTGACACCCCGGGTCAGTATCGGATCTTCTGTGCGGAGTTCTGTGGCGTATCGCATTATGCTATGATTGGAAAGCTGATCGTCGAACCATGAAAGGATTGACGAAAGCATGCAAGTATTACATGTAGAAGAGAAAGAGAGGCCGGCCTTCTATTCTAGCCTAAAAGGGATACTAACCACAACGCATCACACTGATATCGGAATACTGTACATCGCGACCTCATTCTTCTTCTTCATTTTGGGCGGCGTAGCTGCCATGTTGATGAGGACACAGCTGACTGAACCAAACAATTCAGTTGTAACGCCCGCAACCTACAGCGGCCTGTTCACAACTCACGGGACTACGATGATTTTCTTCTGGGTGATTCCATGCTTTGCAGGATTCGCTAACTACCTGATTCCCAAACTCATAGGAGCCAGAGACATGTACTTCCCAAGGTTGAACGCTCTCAGCTACTGGTTGTTTCCATTCGCCGGGGCGTTCTTGTGGATAGGCATGCCAGACGCTGGTTGGACCGGCTACGCACCGTTGTCAGTTATCTCACAAGGTTACGGAATTGACCTATGGATAATGAGCCTTGTACTAGTGGGTACTGCCTCAATCTTGGGAGCCATCAATTTCATCGTGACGATCTACAAGCTTCGTGCGCCAGGTGTGATGTTCAGAAACATGTCCCTTTTCGTTTGGTCAATGCTCGTCACAGCTTTTCTGATCGTGGGCGCAACTCCTGTGCTTTCGGCTGCTCTACTAATGCTTCTTTTCGACAGAAACCTTGGAACGGGATTCTTCCTTCCTAAACTCGGTGGGGACGTGTTAATGTGGCAGCATTTATTCTGGTTCTTCGGCCATCCTGAAGTATACATTATGGTATTGCCAGGCATGGGACTCATTTCAGAGATTATTCCGAGGCTTGCGCACAAGAAGATATTTGGCTACGGTGCGATTGCGGGGTCGTCAATAATGATAGGCGTCTTCGGGTTCGGAGTTTGGGCTCACCACATGTTCACCACTGGGCTGTCGATAGCTGCAAGAATTCCTTTCATGTTCATGACATTGGCCGTCGCGGTGCCTTCCGGAATCAAGGTTTTCAATTGGATCGGCACGATGTGGGGAGGGCGAATCAGCCTCAAAGTGCCAATGAAATTTGCTATCAGCTTCATAGCTACGTTCTTCGTCGCGGGAGCCACTGGTGTGTTTCAAGCCTCGATCCCAGTTGACTACTTACTCCAGGACACTTACTGGGTGGTGGGACATTTGCACTTTATGCTATTCGGGGCATCTACGCAAGCAATCTTCGCTGCTTTGTACTTCTACTTCCCGTACATGACGGGACGCATGTACAATGAGAAGTGGGGCAATGTCCACTTCGTATTAACCCAGATCGGGCTCTACCTGTTGTTCACGATGATGTTGCTCCTTGGACTGCAAGGAATGCCGAGACGGTGGTATACCTTTGGTGCTGAATATGCGCTTCCTAACCTGTTCGCTAGTATCGGCGGGTTCATGATAGGCGCAGGCGTCTTGGTGCTAATCGCAAATCTGATCGTAAGCTGGCTCCGTGGACCTCGAGTCTCCGGGGATCCGTGGCCATGAAGATTGGAACTTTCCAAATTCAGTCGCTAACCACCGTCGCTGCAGTTTACTTTCTAATAGTGGTTGGCGGTTTGGTTTCCTCGACAGGATCAGGATTGGCATGTCCTGATTGGCCTCTATGCTACGGACAAATCGTTCCCCCCCTAACCCCCAATATCGTCATCGAATTCACCCATCGGCTTTGGACCATCGTCGTCACGATCTTTGTCGTTTTGACTATGCTCTTTGCGTGGAAGAAGTATCGATGGCCCCACAAGGTCACAGCCTTTGCCACTCTCACATTCGTCTTGTTGTTGAGCCAAGTTATTCTAGGGATGATTACGGTGCTTTCAGGGACTGAACCCCTCATTGTCACAGCCCATCTTGCGCTGGCGATCTTGGTCTTCGCAAGCGCGCTTACAACGACTGTGGCTTCACTTACATACAGACGTCGAAAGGGATAACTGAAATGACGAGAGAACAAGTTGTAGCGGTGTGTTTTGCAATAACGACAATCGCAGTAATAGCGGTTGTACTGCGGGCCTTGCTGATTCCATAAGTTATAGCCAAGAACTCTCGGCTGCAGCTGTATTAGCTGGCTGCTTGGGATGAGATGCCTTCAGCAGGGCGATCATGAAACGCCACAAAGTCTCGTATCGTTTCCAAAGGTAGAAAGAGAGAGCCGATTCTTATTTCCTCTCCGTGGTCAAGGGCCTCCTTGAGACGCGTCCAGTTCAGTTCATATGGTCCTTCAAGGTAGACTGAGCGAAGCCCTCGCCTGTCTTCTCTCCAAACTGTGACGCCCCCCGTCTCGATCCTTAGAACATCATAGATGTTATCAGCTAGACGCCGCTCGTACTCCTCAGTTCCAGATTTCGCAAAAGCGTTCATTCGGACCTCCAAAAGATCGTCGTATGATGGAGGCGCGGTCTTTGTTGCCTCAGTTGCGGCAACTGGGGCAGGGGGAGTAGAACGTGGAGTCGGCTGCATGATATGTGGTTCTTCTTGGGCGCCGAGTCTGCCTATGGATACAAATATCGCGTACGATAGCACACCAAATGTCACGAGCAGAATTTCAATCCACCATCGAGTCTCGTTGTATATCGAAGGGATGAAAACTTGTAGGGTCAAGTCGGCTGCGGAGAATATCCCGAGACCTGTAAAGAAATATCCGATATATTCAACTGTCCTGTAGAGACCGTAGTGAGAACCAATGTCTTTCTCGTCAGAGATTAGCTCAACACCAACATCCGGTGTACTCGTGACTGGTCTCAGTGACGACGAAACTGAAGCCGAAACGGGCTTAAGGAGATAGTAAAGCGATATGAAAACGGTCGCGGAACCGGCAACGAGCAGACTAACGCTAACGGACTGGGAGGTAGACGCATGGGCTCCAGGAAAACCGGAGGCAAGGAAACTAAAGCCATAATCGATCAAAACGAAGCCGCATACTAGGCCGATAATTTCGTAAAGTCTTCGATAGACCATTGATCTTCGCGTCTTGCGGGATGGGACACTTCGCTGATAAAAGACAATTTCGGTTTGCGAGAGATCGCGCTGCCAATAAGTTTAGCGAAAACTTATATTTGATGCCGAGTCGCTGGGCGGAGGGCTCGACGAAATGAGACATGCAGCTGAGCAGAATGAATCTCAGGGACATGTTCCGGAATATTACGAGCACAGTATCTGGCCTGCACTCATAGGATTAGGCACGGGAGTTGCCCTGACCGGGCTTTTCCTGCTTCTGAAGGGGCTGATTTTTCCCGGAAGTCTACTCTTGTTGCTCTCATTTGGAGCGGTCCTTTTCGGGTTTCTGTATCATGACACCAAGAGCTGGGCGTCTGTGGTTTCGAGATCTTTCGGTCGCATTCCTCGGGACAGTGTCCTTGGAGCATTCCCTGTCGACATTAACCTTACCATCCAGATCGTTATCCTCACCGAGCTTCTCTTGTTCGGAGGCGCCTTCGGCATGTATTTCGCCATAAGAGCGAGGTTCGCTTTCTGGCCTCCTCCGGGATCACCTATCCTCGATGATTTCCTACCACGCATTCAGACGCTTGTCCTGATCTCAAGCAGCCTGCTAATTGAGTGGGCTATTTGGCAACTGAAAAGAGGCAACGTCGGAGCCTTCAAGGTCGGGCTAATAGGGACGACAATTCTTGGTAGCCTGTTTCCGATCCTCCAGCTTGGCTTCGAGTGGCCGCATCTGATTCTGAATAATATACTGACGCCGGCGACTAATTTCTTCGGAGCAAGCTTCTACCTGCTCACCGGCATTCACGGTGCACACGTCGTTGCAGGCGTGATCGCTTACGGCTATACGGACATACGGGCCTTCATGGGCCAGTACACGGCCAAGAATCATGGATTTGTCGAAGCAACAGCGACCTACTGGCACTTCGTCCACATAATTTGGCTTTTCCTGTTCGCCTTATTATGGCAGGGGAGTCGACTCTTAACTTGAAGTTAGGAGATTTCGGAACCTTCGTCATCTTCGCAGCCATTTACGCTGCGGGAACCCTCGGCCTCCCGAAGATCTCACTGCTCGCATATCAGGTGAAGATTGGCGAAATACCGAGCGCCTTCGTCGCCCTCTTCGGATTCCCGGCCATTCTGGGTCTAACGCTCGGTCAATTCATCGCAAACTTAGGCGTGGAAGCCTCTCCGATTGCGATGCTCTCACCCGTCTTCTCATTCGTGGGACTGCTCATCATCTACCGCTCGCGAAAGTTCAGCACCCTTGCTGGTTGCATCGCATACATTGTGATAACTGGATTCTGGTTATCCGTGATGCTGCCGATCGTCAAACCAGAAGTTTCAACTTCCCAAGCGGCAATATCCGTGTTTGCCGGACAGTTCATCGCAGTGATCGTGGGTTACCTCGCATATCTCGTGACCGCCAGAACATTGAGCAAACAAGGTCAGAGCTCAGCCCCGCAATAGTCAACACTTGTTTTATTTCGGTCAGCAGCAAGTCTGATAGGACGATAACCAATGCACCTTGAGGGCACATACGTTCTCGCAACGCCGCGCGATAAGGTATGGAGCTTCATCTCCGATCCTGAGAAAATCGCGCATTGTCTACCGGACTTGCAGAGTCTTGAAGTCAAAGATTCGAAGAGTTTCAGCGTGACCGTGAAGGTTGGAATTTCCTTCATACGAGGGAGCTTCAAGTTCGACTTTACATTAGTCGACCAAAAGCCCCCTTCTCACTCATCATTTGAGGCAACAGGAAAGGGCGCTGGGGTGTCGGTCCGACTTAGTGCCTCAATGGATCTCAAAGAGATCGATGCCAATTCCACCGAGTTGGCGTGGAAAAGTGATGCTCAACTCGGAGGCTTGCTGGGGGAGATCTCACCTAGCCTCATTCAGACGAGCACGAACAAGTTCACTCAGCAGTTCTTTGAATGCGTCAAGACGAAGTTAGAGGCAGGAAGCACCAGCTAGCGGTAGGCTTCGTACTCCTTTCCGAGGACTGCAGACGCTATCTTCAGCTTCATAATCTCATCAGTGCCCTCGTAGAGCCTACAGACCCTGACGTCCTGCAGATGTCTGCCTGGCCTGAACAGATACGAGTAGCCTCTCCCGCCGAACACCTGAACCGCCCTGTCTGCAGCATCCCATGCCGCGTTAGAGGCATAGAACTTGCCTTCTGCAATCAGCCTATCGGCAATCTCTCGCACTTTGGCATTTGTCGGATCCTCGTCGTATTTGCTCTTCCATCGTGCCGCTCGGTATACTAGACATCGGGCCGCATCGAGTTCAGTTTTGATCATCGCAATGTGCTCTTGGACCAATTGATGCCTCGCGATCGCCTTGCCATGCTGACTGCGTTCTTTCGAGTATCGAACCGCCTCGTTTAGGCAGTCTGCCATTACACCGAGACATCCGGCTGCAACGCTTAGCCGTCCACTCATCAAAGTGGACATCGCGATCTTGAAACCATCACCTTCCTTGCCGAGCAGATTTTGTTTGGGCACAGGGTAGTCGTGAAGCTCAAAGAGGGCTGTGTTGGCAGTTGGCATGCCCAGTTTTGTGGTCAAATCCTGCTTCAGTATTCCTTCCTTGTCAGTGTCGACGATGAACGCGCTCACTCGCCCTCCACTTTTGGGATAGGCGAAGGTTACAATGGCGTGTGCTATGCCCGCGTTCGAGATTAAGTACTTAACACCATTCAGGAGATAATGATCTCCCTTCGTTTCGTAGGTCATTTTCATTTCGAGCGGATTGCTACCCGCCTCGGGTTCTGTCAAACCGAAAGCTAGGATTTTCTCTCCTCTGGTTGATGGCGGCAGGTAATTCCTCCTCTGCTCTTCATTTCCCCACATCTGAATGGGAATTTGACCAATTGACGTGTGCCCGGAGAAGAACGTGCGAACCCCTGTTCCCTCCATCCCAATCCGATCAAGCGCCCTTGTATAGGTTACAGAATCAGCACCGCGTCCACCGTACTCTTCGCGTATCGGAATCCCCAGAAGACCGTATTTCTTGCACAGTGGAATCAGTTGATCGTTGAAGTTGTGTTCGACATAGCATAATTCCTCGATCGGTCTGAGTTCCTTGCAGAATTCATCGACATCACGCAGAAACGATTCACGCTGACCTTTTTCCAAGCGCATCTTCACCAATATGCCGGCCCTCATACTTCGCGGACATGGATATAGTCTATTCACACCGCCTATTGCGACAATTTTCACATCAGACTGAGGGTCTCGCCGAGACCCAAAGTAACTTTTTACATAGGTGTACAGCAACTTCCCGAGCTATCCGTCTAGACAGGAGGGCACCACTACGGCCAAGATACGTGTAGCCATTGTTGGAGTAGGGAACTGTGCGTCGTCACTGGTTCAGGGTGTGGAGTTCTACAAGAACGCGAAAGAAGGCCAATTCATACCGGGCTTAATGCATGTGAAACTTGGCGGCTACCACATTCGCGATATAGTCTTCTCTGCCGCCTTCGAAGTAGACAAGAACAAAGTGGGGAAAGATCTCTCAGAATCAATCTTTGCGAAGCCGAACAACACGATAAAGTTTAGCGATGTTCCCAAGCTGGGAGTCGAAGTTCAGAGAGGCATGACCCATGACGGTATTGGTAAGTATCTGAGCAAAGTGGTCGAGAAGCATCCGTCGCATTCGGTCGATGTCGCTCATGTATTGAAGGAGACAAAAACTGACGTACTTCTCAACTATCTCCCAGTCGGAAGCGAGTTTGCTACGAAGTGGTACGTCGAGCAGGCTCTCGACGCTGGATGCGCCGTAGTAAATTGTATTCCAGTCTTCATTGCACGGGAGAAGCGTTGGCAGCAGGTCTTCGAGAAACGTGGTCTACCCATCATCGGTGACGATATCAAGTCGCAAGTTGGTGCGACGATAGTTCACCGAGTGCTCACGCAGCTTTTCAGGGAGCGAGGTGTGAAGCTTGAACGCACGATGCAGCTAAATGTGGGCGGGAACACGGACTTTCTGAATATGCTTGAGAGGGAGAGGCTTGAGAGTAAGAAGATCTCGAAGACCAGCGCAGTGACATCTATTCTCGATTACAAAATGGCGCCTGAAAATGTGCACATTGGCCCGAGCGATTATGTGCCTTGGCTGTTGGATAGGAAGTGGGCGTACATACGACTGGAAGGGACTACTTTTGGCAATGTCCCGTTGAATCTTGAATTGAAGCTTGAGGTTTGGGATTCGCCGAATAGCGCCGGCGTTGTAATCGACGCAATAAGATGCGCGAAGTTGGCGTTGGACAGAGGATTGAGCGGTGCTTTGAAAGCGCCGTCGGCTTACTTCATGAAGGCTCCACCTGAACAGTACCCCGACAACGTCGCACGAAGAATGGTCGAGGAGTTCATCGAAGGCAAATAGGCATAGACAGGTCAGCGTCGCCCTCGCTCATTCCAGCAGTGTCAGAGCGGCCGAAATCGCACCATGCTCGGCCAGAGCATTGTCGGGTGCACTGACAACTACCAGAGCATCGCGATTTTTCGGATGGAACAGCTTTTCCAGGTTTCGAACTAGTGGGTCTTGCGGTTGAAGTTTCCACTCGTCGGTTTCGGCCATTGGCATTAGGTACGCGCTGCCAGTAACAATTAGAGTGCAGGCTCCTGTGGCACCAGCGTGGACGGCTGCATCCCTCTGTTCGATCCCCCGTCTCACAAATCTCAAGGCCCCTCTAACTAAGATCGCTGCACTGAACTTGTCAAGCGACAGTTGCTTGGCGTCGATGAAGGCGATTCTCGAAAGTTTCGCCCGCAAGGGGTTGTATAAGTCAGTGCCTCGCTTAGTCAGCACGCAACCATCTCTGACGACGCGGATCAGCTTGGCCTGGGTTAGGTGTCTTATGATGGTACGAATCGCTCCTTCTCCCAGTGCCAACTTCCTTGAGAGTTCGATTCTGCCGATAGGACCTTCGTCTCCTATCGCGAGTAATGCACGGCAGATGTGAACGTGAGAGAACGCGGGTGCTGGTCCTGGGCTGGGTTGTTTTGAAAGCGTTTCTAGGGTTCTGAGCAAACCGGCTGATGCCAACCTGCATACCCCTCGCCAGGTTACGATTTCGTCCTTGGAGCTCCTTTGGGTTTGATTACAAGTTTCTTCAGTCGCCGGCCTGTTTCGTGGAGAGTTGTGTCTTTCTTGCAGTATGCTATCCTGATCTTTCGGTTTCCAAGCTCCTTGTTATGGTAAAGAGCGTTCGCTGGGAGAACCGCTATGCCAAGTTTCCTCAGAAGATGGTCGGTGAACTCTTGTCCGTCTTTGAATTCAGGGGGAGCGGATACGAGAATGTAGTAGGCGCCTTCGGGTCTATGATACTCAAGACCAGCATCGTCGAGGGCCTTAATCATTTGTTTTCGTTTTTTGTCATACATCTCGGCGAGTCTAGTGTAGTACGTTTCTGGCAACTTCAGTGCGGTAACGAGTGCTTCTTGGAGTGGGGTCGGAGCGCAGATTGTGAGATAATCGTGGATCTTCCTAACGGCTTCAGAGAGTTTCTTTTCGGCGATGACCCACCCGACCCTCCATCCCGTCACGCAGTAGGTTTTGGATGCCCCGCTTACTGTGACTGTTTGGTCATGCATATTTCCGACAGTCGCCATGCTCACATGTTTCTTGCCGTCGTACACAATGTGCTCGTAGATCTCATCCATGACTGCGATCGTGCCCCTCTCCTCGCAGAGGTCGGCTATGAGCTTCAGCTGTGCACGGTCCAAGATTCTGCCTGTTGGATTATTCGGCGTGTTTAGTATGATCAGTTTCGGCTTTTTGCTCATCGCGGCCTTCAGACTTTCTTCTTCAATCGAGAGATCTCTCCCGACGAAGGGGACATAGATTGGCTCTGCGCCCGCGATTATCGCGTCTGGGACATAGTTTTCATAGAATGGGTCGGTGACAACTATTCGATCGCCAGGACTGACTAATCCCAAGAATGCTGCGGTTACTGCTTCGGTAGAGCCACAGGTCACCGTGATTTCTTTGTCTGGATCAGCATCGATGCGATTGTACTCGCTGACCTTGGTTGCAATGGCTTCTCTCAGATTCTTCTGCCCCCAGGTTATTGCATATTGATTTGACCCGTGTCTTATCGCTTCAACCGCAGCTTCAATGAGTTGAGACGGCGGGTCGAAATCTGGCATGCCCTGGGAGAGATTGATGGCACCGTATTCGTCGCTAAGCCTCGTCATCTCACGAATGACAGATTCTGTGAACTGACTGAGCCTGTCTGAGACCGCCAAGAAAACTCCTCTTTCACAAAATTGGTCTATTCGATGTTTAAACCTGACCCTGCGTGGGAGGCCTGTTATGCGGAGGGCTTTCTGTGGGCACGCCTAACAAAAAGCAGGCCGCCCAGTCCGACCAGAGCAAGTATGGGAATAGCAACGAATGCGAGAAGTGGCTGGGAGGATGATGTGCTCGTAGGTGGTACGACTTGTGCTTGAACCATCGTCCAAACCCTGACGGCCCCTACTTCAATTCCGAGACCTAGAGTGTAGTTACCGGACTTGGTACTCTCTGAGATCTTAAGCTTCGCCTGGACAGCGACATCCGCCAACCCCACTAGAGACGGGTTCTGAGGTGAGAACGAGACAGATACCTCTCTCGGGTTGTAGGTTCCCCACGAGTACTCCAGTACACCATTGCCGCCAATGTCCCGCGCCGTTTTCACATCGATGGAGACTGAGGCTTCCTTGCCCGGTTCTAGTTGCAGCTGCTTCTGCGACGATTGCAGTGATATTGGGACTGACCTATCAGCGTGAACAACTCCGATTTTGTTCGAACTCCACTCCGTGAACCAGACATCTCCGTTCGGCGCCAACGCAATCCAGAGAACTGTGCTAATTGGACCTGTTGGAATCGAGAACTCAATCATGCTCTGACTTCGAGGATCGAAGTAACCAATTGCATTCCCAACATGCTCACTAAACCAGACTCTTCCTTCATCATCGATAAGCAGGCCGTTCGGTATTGTAAGATCACCTTGAATCATGTGAGTGGGGTACCGAATTATTGTCTGTGTTTGCGGATTGAATTCTGCGATCCAGTTTCCTGCGTGATCCGCCACCCAGACGTGCCCTTGATTGTCGATTGAGATTCCGACTGGCGAGAAGACCTGTGATCCGAATGAGAACTCGGTGGACTCTCCAGTTTGAGGATTGAATCTGACAACCTTGCGGTCAAAGGACTCGGTGAACCATAGCATTCCATCTTGGTCGAATGCCAAATCTGCGGGACCTGATAGGGCCTTGGAGACTTCGTATTCAGTCAACTTCTCAGTTGTCTGATCGTAGACACCTGTTCTGTTTCCGAGTAGTTCGGTGAACCAGATTCGGTTCTCTCGGTCAGCGATTATGCGGAATGGGAACGAGCCTACAGTTGGGATATCCACAAAACTGACATTTCCAGTTGCAGCGTCCAATCGTCCTAACCGGCCCTGGCCCCCCGCCATTATGGACCCTCCGGGGTTCACGGAACCTCTCCCCGAGTACTGCGTAAACCAGACGTAGCCATTCTGATCGATGGTGATCCCCCACATGTCTCCGACTCCAGGGATGGAGTATTCACTGAAGGAATTGGTCGAAGGATCGAATCTGCCTACCTTGCTGACATTCGACTCAGTGAACCATACGTCACCATGCTTGTCAACTGTTATTGCAAGAGGCGCCGCGTTCGGCGTTGGGACAGTGAACTCGTCAATGTACCTCGGAAGATCACCCGACGCCGTGACCGCTCTTGTTGAATCTGGAATAGCGATTGGCAGGACCGCAAGCAAAGCAAGAAAAACGATAAGACACATTCTCCAAACGGAGTAGCTACTAGTCCTGTATCGCGGCAATCGTGACCAGCGCCACCGTTAGGAGTCTAGGTTAGATAAACAAAGATTGCTGCTGACGCTAGGCACTGAAATTTAGTAGTGCAAACCACAATTCGCGCAATAGTATCGGTTATAGTATGGTATCTCGGTGAGATCGCTTCCGCACTCGGAGCAGACGTATAGATAGCTACCCCATTCAACTACAGGAATCTCCACGACGATCTCCACTTCGGCCGATTCGTCGATGAAACCTTCCACTTCTTCAGACAAAGCAGAACCCAACTTTCTGCAATTATGGGTCGGTTCACTCAAAAGCCTTTCGTGACCTGTATGGATAGCGGCTCGTCAGATGAAAGAAAAAGGATGGGCGATCATGGAAGGCTTCGAGGTCAGCTCGTTTTGGCGTTCTAGCGCACTCCTTCGACAACTGCGAATATGTCTGGATCGGAATTGCATCGCGCCGAAAAACATTCCCGAAATTCGTATTGCAATCACTTGCCCCGGAGATACGAGCTGAAAAGCTACTCTTCCACAATGGCTAGAAACCCTCATTACGGAATCCTTTGGCTAATAGCGGCGGGACGTTGCTGGAAGCGTCTTTCTGGGGGCGTGGTCTAGCATGGTTATGATACGCGGCTTGGGCCCGCGTGGTCGCCGGTTCAAATCCGGCCGCCCCCACCAACTGCTCTCTTTGCCTACACTCTGAAGAACTTCACTTGAACATCCTTTGCCTTCCCCAGTTCATTATCGGTAGTCAGAAGAACACCTATCTCTCTTCTCGCGAGGGCCAAGGCGAAACAGTCAGCAAGAGATAGGTCGAGTCGCTGTCGACATTTCTCTAGGCCTGCCAAGCGAGTCAGTGCATCATCATAGACAGCCTGCAGCTTTGAAGCTCGCAGAAGGAAATAGCCAGTATCCGCGGCCTGCCTTCCAAGCTTCTTACAAGTCTTATAGTAGAATTCCGCCAAATTTACACTGGTTACCAATCCGCGGGCATTCTCTTCATCAATCTTGTCAAAATACTCGGCAACTCTTGGATCTTGGGCAAAATGGAGTGCCAAGACACCTGCATCGATCACTATTGTCGATTTCATCCTCGCGCTTCTCGCCTATGCTCACGGTTGAGTTCACGAATACCTTCCTTGAGGACCTTGGCGTGCTCTCTGAACAGGCCATGCATCTCCGCAAGGCTCTTGACCAGAATCATCATAACAGCCCCATCAACCTCAACGAATTGTACTTTGTCCCCTTCCTTGATTCCATACTTCCGTCGGATCGAAGAGGGGATTGTCACCATGCTTTTGCTGGTCACAGTAGCCGTCGCCGCCATTGACGTCACCATGGAAATGGAGCTGGCACCATGCATATACGAATTTTGTATGGTGCACTTCGCCTATGAGTTCAAATCTAACCGAAGCGGAAGAAGCTGTCAAAGCTTCCATGAAACTACCGAGAATGCGTGCCAAAGTTTGCTCTGTCCAGATGCTTTAGCTTCAAAAAATGAGAGCGCTTTGGTCAGGGTATCCCAGTGACTGAACACCAGTCCTCCGAGTAGCAGGACAGCTTTGTTTTCGCGACGCACTGCGAAATACGCGACTCCCAGAAGCAAAGAGCAGATTGCCGCGCCAGCAAGGCTGTGAGAGTAAGGGTAAAAGTAGAAGTTGAATGTAGAAACCATTGTAATGCCCGGCTCAATCCCCACATGCCCGATACCGAGCAACACGAGAATCGGCCAAACTAGAGCCTAGCGTTTGACAACGCGTAGAGTGACAAAGTTACCTTTTCGAGGCCTACCGACGGGTCTTCAGGGCTATAGGGATGACTGAATACTCTTCTATCTGGTCATGGTCCTGAGCAGGTTTGTCAAGCACCTTAACTTCAGTCTCCTGTGAACTTAGTCCTTTTGGTGGCACCACGCCTAGTGGTGTAATGTCAGCACTTGTTTCTTCTTAGATCGGTGCTGCTGGAAGACCTTGATGGCGTCGCTTGTGCCCTCTCCTCCGTACGCATCCAACAATAGTTTCAGCATCTGCGTCTCATCGTCATCATCAAAAGTCAAGACCCACGACGCGATAATCATTCATCTTGACGAGTTAATGCTATAGATTATAGTTTACTTGCAGAAAGTTTTGTTCACGAAAAAATAATGATAGTCGGACCATTTCGATGGCTGATTGGTCTTTAATACGACCGCACACGAGCGTAGTATTAGCCAACCATGCCTCGCCAACTGCGTCTTCTGATCTCTGTTTTCGTTTCAGGCGCAGTAGTGATGGCGCTGGAACTCCTAGGAAGTCGGCTGCTTGCTCCTGTTTTTGGGAACTCAATCTTCGTATGGGGCAGTCTGATAGGCGTGGTCCTTGCCTCTCTGAGCGCCGGCTACTATCTCGGCGGCAAGCTTGCAGACAGAAGACCTGACCTGCAGACTCTCTCGCTGCTCATATTTGTCGCAGGCGTGCTGGTTCTAGCTCTCCCGGCAATTGCTCCTCCAGTGTTCGACTCGATCATTGGAATCCGTGCCGGCGAAAGGTATGCTCCGCTACTCGCAACGACACTGTTACTGGGACCCGAAAGCGTTCTCTTGGGGATGGTTTCGCCCTATGCGATTCGACTGGCCGCCAGAAGCTTTGATAAACTCGGAAAGGCCTCTGGAAACCTTTACGCGCTTTCAACGTTGGGCAGTATAGTGGGAACATTCTTCACCGTTTTTGTTCTTATACCCGAATTTGGTGTAAACAAAATCATCGTTGCACTCGGCGTAACGCTTCTTATCGTTGCATTCCTCGGACTGGGAGCACGGATGAAGATTTTTGTTCTTCTGGTTCTGATGGTGGTTCCGTTCGCGGCTCCTTACTTGGTGACTCATCGGCTTACAGTCGCAACCTATTCGCTTGCACTTGGAGATACTATCTATGAAACCGATACGCCCTACCACCATCTACTCGTAGCGGACGCATATGACCCGGCGTATCAATCAACTGTCCGCTACCTGATCTTAGATGATAACTTCCACAGTGCCATGGACCTACGCACCCCCGACAGAATAGTCTTCGCCTATACGGGATACTTCGAACTTCCATTTCTTGTGAATCCTAACATCACAAACGTTCTCTTCATCGGTGGGGGAGGATTTACCGGTCCCAAGGCATTCCTAGAACATTATGCAAACGTGTTGGTTGACGTGACGGAGATCGATCCCGAAGTAACCAGGGTCGCTGAGCAGTACTTCAACGTTGACCCAAACAATCCACGATTGCACCTCTACAACGAAGACGGACGCATCTTTCTACAGCGAAGCAACCAGAAGTACGATTTGGTGATCCTCGACGCTTACTCGAAGAGCTATGTCCCATTTCATTTAATGACACTGGAATTTTTCAAGCTCCTAGCAGATCACTTAACACCCGAAGGGTTCGTGGTTTCAAATCTGATCGCAAGCATCTCGGGCGACGCCTCTCAACTGTTGAACGCGGAGGCCACCACCATCCATGCGGTGTTCCCGAACGTCTACACTTTCGCGGTCAAAGGAACCGATTATCCAGGCGTTCAGAACATTATACTCGTGGCGCAGCTCTCCAGCAATCATTTAGCCGAGGCGGATTTCCAACGGCTCGCAGCCGCTTCAAATCTATCTCATGGTCAACTCAGGGATGATGTTCGCAACTATTTCACACTGGTGACTAGCAACGCGCCGATTCTAACAGACAATTTTGCGCCAGTGGAAACATTGCTCAACCCGATCACGGGAGAACCACTCAACGGACAGGGGACTAATGTGTATGTGATAGAGGCAGGGAGGATTGTTGCGTTCGTTCTGATTGCTGCAGTGGTCTTGCTGGCCTTGCGGCGGAAGAAACTATTCTGAAGAGCAGCACACTACTGTTGCAGCGATCCGGAGATCTGACCCGAGTTTTGCTTCTTCATTTTGGGGTGGTCTTCGAAGTTGCCTGAAACATTGTAACGTACAAACGAACAAAGCTGCCCTCCACCTAGATGTTCTGCACAGAGAAGACTGCTCTGGATTGATAATGGGCAGACCACTTCGGCTTGACCTGCTCGAGATGTAGGGGAATCAAACTTCCTCCAGTTCAAATTCTGCTTCCGCCACGTGACCCACACACACCCATACACCTTGAGTGTTACATTCGATGGTCGTGTGTATTGCAAATTGGCTTGTTTTACGCCTTTCTAAGGCGCTCGTAAGAGCCGGAGCGAGAGAGCTTGGCTGAACAATGGTAGAGCAAACTCGAAGCTCAATCCAACATTGGTTTTGAGCAGCATGAAAACAGGAGTTCAGCTAGATGTCTCGGATAGCATTTGTGCACGCTCCTCTTCGCCCTTTTTGAGAAAGTATTAACGGAAGTAATGCTCATTGTGAGCGAATAAGAATGGGAGAGTAAGATGGCAAGACGAACGCTTGAATTCTCTTCTGTAGTAAATAAGGAAGGCAGATGGTACGTTGCCACATGCCCCGAGCTTGGGATTACGAGCCAGGGAAGGACTGTAGAGGAGTCTATCGACAATCTAAAGGAGGCCATCGAGCTCTACCTTGAAGATGAAGATGCAAGAGTTCCAGCGTCGAATTATCGACCTCTGGTCACCGTCGCTAAAGTTGGCCGAGCTTGAGTAGGCTCCAGTCATCTCCGGCCGCGAAATGGTCAAGGTTCTGGCTAAGATGGGGTTCACGATTGTTGGCCGGAAAGGCAGCCACGTTAGGATGAAGAGGCAACACAAGAAAAACATGGTAAGGAAGTGCTAATAGTCATCGTGCCTATGCATCGTGAACTTGCGAAAGGAACACTCAGATCAGTTCTTAGGCAGGCAAATCTGACTGTAGAAGACTTGAATCGGCTCTTGTAGTGAACTTATGGAGCCTCGGGCGAGCTTTACACCTTCTCTTGGAGCTTCAACGAAGCGGAAAACCAGCTCGCTATTGGCTATAAATGAGCAGAGAACAAGCGGAAGTTAACTGATTGTGAGCTAAATGGAGATAGATCCAGATTCTGTGTCTACTTTGCTTTCTCGGCCAACAGTTCTTCCAGCGTGTCCCTCGCTCGTCTAGCCTTGGCCAGCTTCTCTCCAGATAGACCAAGCGCCATGAGATATGCCCATACTTGTGAAAGCGCGTTGTACGCTGAGTACAGATACGTGACGTCTTCCTTGATGTGCCGATAGTAAGCACGCTTCCCAACGTTCTCCTTTGCTAACAGGCCTTTCCGCATCATCCTCTGCAAAGCTTGGCTGGCTCCAGGCTGTGATATCTCAAACCGCTTTGCGACGTCGGTTGGAGAGACAGGGCCTTCCTTCTCTATCAGGTTCAAGATCTGCTGCTCTCGCTCAGTAAGCTCCAACGAAATCCTTCTGGACTCAACCTAAGTTTAATATAAGTTATAATAATATAACTTATGCATAAGTTAGCAAAACTTGGGGTTCGAGACGCATGTCGCGAGTCAGACAATACTACAATGACAAATGTGCCGCATATGATAACGAAGAGCACCTGCTCTACTTCAAGGTGTACGATGACATAACCTGGAAGCACACCAAGCCATTCATACCAAAGAACGAATACGCCAGAGTGCTTGACGCGGCTGGTGGAACGGGAAAATGGTCCCTCCCCATCTCTAGGGAAGGGCCACGTGTCGTTTTGGTGGATCTGTCGGATGGAATGTTAGGCGTTGCTCGTACCAAGATAGCCAACGCAGGCCTAAACAACAGAATAGAGACCCATCAAGATGACATCACACGCCTCGACTTCGAAGATGAGGCGTTCGATATGGTGTTCTGCGACCATGCGCTTTGTTTTGTAGAGGACATCGAAAAAGCTGTGCGAGAACTGCTTAGGGTGCTGAAGAGGAACTCGCCGATCGTCGTTTCTGCTCAAAACCGATATCCTCTCTCACTCTCGATCCTCGCGGATGACTTCGAGAAAGGGAAGAAAATGCTGTACGGCGAAGAACAGTTCATGATGCAGGGACGAGTCCCAGTGCAAACACTTCGTCCGCAAGAATTTCGCTCCCTGTTAGAAAGCAATGGTGTTCAGATCAAAGAGATGGTGGGAAAAGGTATCGTTCTGACTCCGCTGGTTTTGCCCATGGAGAGATTCTGGACACACAATTATGATCAAGCTTTCGCGGACAGCGTAATGAAAGTCGAACTCGACTTATGCGAGAGAAGCGATGCACTAGCTCTAGCAGGACACATACAGGCCATTGGCTACAAGTCTTAATGCGTGTCAAAGTTCGAAAGTTCGTGAATCAAGGTGTGTAAAGTCGACGGTTGTGAACGCCCGAGTGAAATCAACACAGCGCAAGCACGAAATCAGTGAATTCTTAGCTTGCGTAGAGCTCAAAATTAGCTTGGAGCCTCGGGCGGGGTTCGAACCCGCGACCTGCCGCTTTCTTGGCGTTTTGGGTTACAAGGCGGCTGCTCACCAGTGCCCGCGTGAGTTGGGGGCATCTACCAGGCTGAGCCACCGAGGCACACGCCGACTATGAAAGACCCGCGCTTAAAATTCTCGCTTGCGTTCGTGGGGGGGTGGGAGTCCGTAGTTTTGTACTCGCGGCTTGTCGACTTCACATCTTCTTGTGCCGTTTCGCCGCCTGCACCAGCGCGCTGATCGCGGGCAATTCCTCACCCGCCAGAAGTGAATCGCGATCAGGGTCGCA
>Ga0209322_10000661_pt1 | contig 20292 bp, 18 predicted proteins | sample Rifsed19ft1_FD_184013 | JGI IMG/M metagenome (GOLD analysis project Ga0209322, IMG submission 184013) | Soil microbial communities from Rifle, Colorado, USA - sediment 19ft 1 (version 2) | ecosystem: Environmental > Terrestrial > Deep subsurface > Rock core/Sediment | place: Rifle, Colorado... | reverse complement strand
GTCCGATAGATAAATTATGAAATGAGTTTGTTTTGATGGGCAAATATAATACTTATCTAATCGCTATTGAATAGATAAACAGTGCGGTTTGAAGCGGGAGAATTTTCCTATGTGGTTAGGCAAATAATTTAAGAAGCAGATGGTTAGCTGATCGCATTTAATTTTTAGTTTTCTAACTCATCATTAATGCTGAATAAATTTTTAATAGAGAATCTTAAAGTCGGATGCACAGCGGTGACTTCTATTATTAATTCAATAAATGCCCCTTCAGTTCTTGATTTATGTGATCTTTCTCAAACCCTGCAAGCGAAGGGACGAAAGTCATCATAGTTTTAATTGTCCCTTCCTGCAGCGATAATTCTTCTTCAGAATATGCTATAATTTCGTTCCAGAATTTTGCTTCATAATAATTCTCTATTTTATCAAGGTATAGATATGTACATGAACCATTTTCAGAGAGATTCTTAGCATTATGAAATAAAAATAATCCAAGATCAAAGAATGCTGCGCTCAGCGGATTGCCATCTACGTACAAACTCTTTTCATCCATACTTAAATTACGAGGACAAACCATTACCGGAATTTCATTTGCAGTTTCGCAAATTATCTGATTATCATCTGATGATGAAGTATTAAATATTGAATTAATTGCTTCCTTTAAAATAATCTGTATTTCAATAAGATTTGACCATGAGCGGGCATTTGCGGATTCAAAATGAATGAGATTTATTTTGCCTTCTGACTTAAACAAATTCTTTTTAGAATCTATTTCATCAGGCCCCAAAATTTCAATTTGGCGATCCTTGAAAACTTTTAAATTAAATGACGGTTTCAAATTAAAATTTTGTCCATCATTTGAATTTTGTGCAATCTCACTTTTTAAATTTTTACTAACTCGATTTCTCTTTTCTTCCCTCATAGTTAAGAGCTCTAATCGCCTATCATTAAAATTCAGATGAAGATCGGCAATAAATTTCAATGCTTTGCATGATACAACCTGCTTATAAGCAAATGGTACATTCACTTTTATATCAACTAAGCTGTAAATATTTTTCATCGTTGTACTAGTCATTTTATCCTCAATAAAATTTTATATGTAATTCATAAGCGTTTATTCGCCTAAAATTATGCCAAGAAAACGATATAAATTTTTAAAGATTAGTAAGAAATTTAAAGAGAGGATTTCTTGCTTTGAGATGAGAATAATTAAACTGATTCAAAATACTACATAAATAAAACTTGGTTTTTAAATATTTAAATATTCATTCCAAATTCTATAGAGCTTACTCGTTGCATTTACATCTTCGGCACAATAAACTGCAATGTCCTTAATTCTTCCGGCTTCATAAAGATTTTTAACTTCCATTCCGGAAACACCTTTTGCTTTTGGTGAAGCGACGCCGAATGCATGACAATAAAAATCTAAATTAAATTTTCTTGTTACACCATAAAAGGTGAACTGTTCCAATAAATCAATGTGATTGCTTGAATCGAATCTTTTTCCCATAAGATTCTTGGTAGGCCGAATTTCCAACATTGCAGATCGCATCATTAAAAATGGAATGTCAAAATTTCTTCCATTAAATGTTATAACCTGATCAGTGAAATCAACAATACGCCAAAAAGATTGAATCATTTCTTTTTCGCTTAATCCTTTGTATGAAATATTCTTTTCTTCATTCACCCATTCTTCAGAAACATTACTTTCATAATAGACGAAAGTCTTTTCCTTTTCCACGTGATATATTGCAATTGCAATTGTCTTTGCAGTTAGCGGGTATAAGCTTAAATATCTAATTGCATCATCCCGCTTCTGAGATTTCTTATCTTCTTCGGTTTCTTTTTCAGAATACCGGAGCAAATATTCTTGCTGACTTTCACTCAATGATTCAACCGGGTAAGCACAAGTTTCAATATCGAAAATAATTCTTCGCATAAATCACCTGCTTTATTTTAAGTTGTTTAAATATAATTAAATATTTTTATCAAATAATGCAGCAGAGAAAAATTTTTTGCTGTTCCAATAGACCTTTAGGAAAGGGTAATATAACTTAGAAACGCTTAAACAGATTTGAGTATTTCAACTTTTGATTCAAATTCCAAAATTTTTTGATAAAATTCTTCTGGAAGCGGAATGGATTTTTTTTTGATTGGGTCGACGTGAACAAGCACACCCAGACCTTCTGCAATTATAATTCCTGTATCTAAATTTTCAATCATATGTTCAAAACCAAAACTGGAATTTTTTATATATGAAATTCTTGTGTACACACGCAGTCTGTCCTCGAATAAAGCGGCCTTAAGATAATTGATTTCATTTCTTACCATATAAAAAGCAGTTCCATCAAGTGAAATTCCTTTTTCGGGAAGAAAACCAAGATCCTTTGCATATCTGATTCTTGCTTGCTCAAAGTAGTTGAAGTAAACAGCATTATTTACAATATGCAGCATATCTACTTTATCAAATGTTACTACAACATCATAAAAATGTTTAAAGTCAGATTTGTTTTTTGTGGGCTTCATTTAATAATCTTGATAAATTTTTTCATTAACTTCCTTTAACACCACGAACCATCTTTTCAATTTCATCCCACATTTCATTTGGAATTGCTTGCAGAATATTAAATTGACCGGCACCATTCAACCATTCACCACCGTCAATCGTAACTACTTCTCCGTTTATGAATGAAGAAAAATCAGAAATCAAATATGCCGCAAGATTTGCAAGTTCTTGATGTTCACCAACACGCTGAAGCGGGACTTTCTTTTTCAGATCAAATTTATTTTGGAGTTCACCGGGCATTAATCTTTCCCACGCACCTTTTGTTGGGAAAAGTCCTGGGGCAATTGCATTAAAACGAATTCCATATTTAGCCCACTCAACAGCAAGCGAGCGTGTGAGGGCAAGAACTCCCGCTTTGGCAGCAGCAGATGGGACAACAAATGCAGAACCAGTCCACGAATACGTTGTTACAATATTAAGCACAGTTGCTTTTTGTTTTTTCTCAATCCAATGTTTTCCGAAAGCAAGCGTACAGTTGTAAGTTCCTTTTAATACAATGTTAATGATGATATCAAAAGCTTTGTTAGATAATCGTTCAGTCGGACTGATAAAATTTCCTGCAGCATTATTTACTAGTCCATCTACTTTACCAAATTTTTCAATTGACGCTTTTAATAAATCTTCCACTTGTTTGTAATCGGAAACGTCACAAGCGAAAGGAAAAACTTCGTTCTTTGTTTGATCAGAAATTTCTTCGGCGGTTTTTTTAAGAACATCAATCTTTCGGCTTGTGATAATTAACTTAGCACCAAGCTCCGAGAAATATTTTCCCATTGCTTTCCCAAGCCCGGTTCCTCCTCCGGTGATTAAAATTACTTTTCCTTCCAATGAACCTTCTTTAAGCATTGGTGCATTGTAATTTTGTTGTGACATAGTTTTTCTTTTCCAATAATTTTTCGTTTTTCAGTCATTGCGAATCCATTTTAGTGGTTGAAGCAATCTACAATATTATAATGGATTGCTTCGTCGCTATCGCTTCTCGCAATGACTGCTACTGACAAAACAAATTAAAAGCAGTACCCGTTTGCTTCAATCATCCGGTCAGCGATATTTCTTCTTAGTCTGGTCGTATTCACAAGATCAAACTTCGTGAATCGTTTTAAACCAAGTGTTAAAAGTTTCAGTTCATCACCTTCCGCAAAAGAAGCAATAGCGTGCTTACCGTAAAGATTAATTCTTTCGAGTGAATCGCTTACATATACTTTTGTAATATCAATATATGGTTGAAGTTCAGCTTCGCTTTTCATCGCTGCTAATTTTTGTGTGCGAAGAATTGCAGATTCCGAAGTGTAAACTTCAATCAACATATCAGTTAGATTCATAATCACTTCTTGTTCATCAGCTAACTTTTGCATAAACTTTTGAACAGCCATTCCAGCAGTCATTAATATTGATTTTTTAGCATTTCTGATTGCTTGTAATTCTTTTACGAGCACTCCAGTTGGTTCCTCACCAAATTCAGGAACACTCATCAATTCTTTTTGAATTGCCATTGCGGGACCCAATAAATTAAGTCTTCCTTTCATAGAACGTTTGACTAGCATATCAACCGTAAGCAAACGATTGATTTCATTTGTCCCTTCAAAAATTCTATTGATTCTTGAATCGCGGTAACCACGTGCGGCTGGATATTCTTCCGAGTAACCGTATCCACCATAAACCTGAACCGTTTCATCAACTACATAATCTAAAACTTCTGATCCAAAAACTTTTAGCATTGCAGCTTCGATTGCATACTCTTCAGCAGCACCAATCATAGCTTCACCATAACTTTTTCCGCTGTTAAGCAATTCAAGTTCTTTATCATTTAATAGACCGCTTGTGCGCATTGTTGCTGATTCAGCCACAAATATTTTAATTGCTTGCTCGGCTAATTTATACTTGATAGCTCCAAAGCTTGATATTTGTCTTCCAAATTGTTTTCGTTCATTAGCATAATTAACTGATAATGATGAAAATTTTTTTGCTCCACCTGTTGTCATTGCGCATAATTTAAAACGCCCAACATTCAAAATGTTAAATGCGATGTAATGGCCTTTACCAATTTCACCAAGGATATTTTCTTTCGGAACTTTTACATTATCTAAAAACAAAGCTCGTGTTGAGGAACCTTTAATTCCAATTTTTTCTTCTTCCTGTCCGCTTGTAAATCCCGGTGATTTGGTATCAATAATAAAGCAAGTAAATTTATCGCCATCAACTTTGGCAAACGTTATTAAAATATCTGCAAAGCCGCCATTTGTAATCCACATCTTTTGACCGTTAAGTATGTAATACTTTCCATCATCTGAAAGCTTAGCTGTAGTTTTTGCAGAAAGAGCATCAGAACCCGAAGTTGGTTCAGTTAAACAATATGCGGATTTCATCTCACCTGATGCAAGCTTGGAAAGGTATTTTGTCTTCTGTTCGTCATTTCCATAATAAAGAATTGGAAGCGTTCCAATTCCAGTATGAGCAGCAAATGATACTCCAAACGAATAGCTCGTTCCCATTGCCATAGAAAGAAAAGTGTTTGTGTTGAAGTCGCCGCCAAGTCCACCATATTCTTCAGGAATAGATGTTCCTAATAAACCAAGTTCACCGGCTTTTTCTAATAGCGAAACTGTTAAGCCCGGTTCTTTATGATCAATTGCATCGAGCTTTGGCCAGATTTCATTTTTAACAAACTCACCGGCAGTTTCAACCATCATTTTTTGTTCTTCATTAATTTCTTCTGGAATGAAGACACTTTGCGGATCACTATCTTTAATTAAGAATTCTCCGCCGAGTAGAACTTTTTTTGTTTCGTTTGACATATTGATTTCCTCTTTTTTATTAGAATAATTTTTATTGATCCGCTACGAGGATCGGGTCTTTATCTTTTCTTTTTGTCTACAATAATTGAATGCCTATGGCATTCTTCAAAAATTAATTCAGCAACTCATAAATTCCGGCAACACCTTGACCACCACCAACACAAGCTGTCACCATTCCATATTTTTTCTTTTTTCTTCTTAGTTCGTGAAGAATTTGAACGGTAAGTTTTGCGCCGGTACATCCAAGCGGGTGACCAAGAGCAACAGCGCCGCCATTGACATTCAAGATTTCTTCATTCAATTTTAATTCACGTATAACAGCTAATGATTGAACTGCAAATGCTTCATTTAACTCTATTAAATCAATTTCATTTAAATTCATTCCAGCTTTCTTTAAAGCTTTAGGAACTGCAGCAACCGGTCCAACTCCCATTATTCTCGGATCGACACCGGCAACAGCATATGAAACTAATCTTGCAATCGGTTTTAAATTCAGCTCTTTTACCATTTCACCCGACATTACAAGCACGAATGCAGCTCCATCAGAAGTTTGAGATGAATTTCCAGCAGTAACAGTTCCCTTTTCTGCAAACACCGGTTTTAGTTTTGCTAATGCTTCCAAAGTTGTATCCGCTCTTGGTCCTTCATCCGTATCAATAATAAATTTTTTATTTTTCCTTTTGTTTCCCTCAACATAAACTTGCTCAACTTCTATCGGAACAATCTGCTCCTTGAAATATCCGTTGTTGATTGCGTTAACTGCTTTTTGGTGGGATTTTAACGAGAACAAATCTTGATCTTCGCGTGAAATTTTAAAATCCTTTGCAAGCTCTTCAGCAGTTAAGCCCATACCCAAATAATAATTGGGATTAGTTTTTGCGATCATATAATTTGGTGCAAGTTTCCAGCCGGTCATTGAAATGAGTGACATTGATTCAACACCACCGGCAATGATGCAATCCATCATACCGGATTGAATACGCGCAACTGCGGTTGTAATTGTATCAATTCCTGAAGCGCAAAATCTATTTACAGTTGAGCCAGGTATTTCAATCGGAAGTGATAAAAGTGAAATCATTCTTCCTACCTGCAATCCTTGTTCCGCTTCGGGAAATGCGTTTCCTACAATGACATCATCAATACGATGAGGATCGAGTTGCGGAACAGATTTCATCAAATGTTTAATTACCTCTGCGCCAAGATCATCCGGTCGGTAAAATCTAAAACCACCTTTTTTAGCTTTACCAATAGCGGAACGAAATCCGGCAACTATATATGCTTCTCTCATAATTATTCTTCTTATTTTATTTTAAAATTCATTGTTAATTAATTTCTTAATGGTTTACCGGTTGTGAGAATGCTTTGAATTCTTTCCAAAGTTTTCTTTTCACCAACTAAACTTAAAAATACTTCTCGCTCTAAATCGAGCAGATATTGCTCTGAAACCAAACTGCCTTCAGACAGATCCCCGCCGCACATAATGTATGCAAGCTTCTCAACAATTTTCTTATCGTGATCGGTTATATAATTACCCAATCGGAAAGAATGGATACCCAATAACAATGGCGCAAGTGCAGTTCTACCTAAAACTTTTACATCGGTTCTTTGAATTGGTTTTATGTAACCTCTATCCGCCAAAAGAATTGCTTGTTTTTTTGCATCGGCGATTACACGATTGGGATTAACTGAATAAGTATCAAGACCTTTTCTAAAAATTCCCATACCAAAAGCTTCTTCTGCAGAGGTTGAAACTTTTGCAGTTGCGATATTCATAAATCTCTTTTGAAGTTCTGGAAGTTCAATTCCACCTTCAACATAGGTATCAGAGGCACGAAGTGTCATCTCTTTTGTTCCGCCGCCGGCTGGAATAATTCCAACCCCAACTTCCACCAAGCCAATGTATGTTTCAGCAGATGCATTAACTTTATCAGCGTGCAAACAAACTTCGCACCCGCCGCCAAGCACTAATGAATGTGGCGCAACTACGACCGGAATGTTCGAATAACGAACGTGCATTGTAGTATTTTGGAATTGGCGAACAACCATATCGAGTTCATCATACTCTTGTTCGGTTGCAAGCATAAACATCATTGCTAAGTTTGCACCTGCAGAAAAATGTTGCCCGTCATTTCCAATCACCAATCCTTTAAAATCCTTTTCAGTAATCTCAATTGATTTGTTAATTGCTTCCAAAATTTCTGAACCGATTGAGTTCATCTTAGTTTGAAATTCCAGATTAACAATTCCATCACCGATATCGTGCAGAGTTGCACCGGAGTTTTTCCAGACCGGTTCATTGGCGCGATAATTATCAAGAATAATAAAATCACCTTTGCCGGGAATTTCTTTGTATGAGTTGGAAATAATATCGTAAAACTTTTTCTTACCATTTTCTGATTTATAAAAAGAAGTAAATCCGTCTTTCAACATTTTCAAAACCCAATCAGCGGGATTCATATTTGCTTCAATCATTTTATCAACGGTTTTCTTTAGACCGAGTGCATCCCAAGTTTCAAATGGACCTAATTCCCAACCAAATCCAGCGCGCATTGCATCATCAAGTTTATAAAGTTCATCAGAAATTTCTGGAATTCTATTCGATGAATATTGGAAGATGTAAAAATTAAGTGAGCGTAAAAATTCTGCAGCTTTATCTTTACCGCTGAATAAAACTTTCAATCTTTCTTTCAAATTATCAATTGGTTTTGCGGCAGTAACAGAAGCCATATTGGATTTTGGACTTGGTTTGTACTCAAAAGTTTCTGTATCAAGTTCAAGAATTATTTTTTCACCCTTGTCATCTTTTGATTTTTTGTAGAAGCCTTGTCCCGTTTTATCACCGAGCCAATTGTTAGCAACCAGTTTATTCACATACTCCGGAATTGCAAAAAGATCACGTGCTTCATCGTTCGGGCAATCGTGATAAACATTATTTGCAACTTTCACCAGTGTATCAATTCCAACAACATCAGCTGTTCTGAATGTCGCAGATTTTGGTTTACCTGTTAATGGTCCGGTGAGAGTATCAATTTCTTTTATACTTAATCCCAAATCTTTTTTTAATTTGAAGACAGCCATAATGCTGAAGACACCGATTCGGTTTGCGATGAATGCTGGTGTATCTTTGCAAAGCACAGTAGTTTTACCAAGATACAAATCGCCATACCACATCAAGAAATCAATAACATCTTGACTTGTTTTTGGTGTTGGAATAATTTCTAATAGTTGTAAATAACGCGGTGGATTAAAAAAATGAGCGCCAAAGAAATTCTGCTGGAAGTCTTCACTTCTACCTTCAAGCATTAGATGAATTGGAATTCCAGAAGTGTTTGTTGTAACCAAAGTTCCGGGCTTTCGAAACTTTTCAACATTATCAAAAACTTTCTTTTTGATTTCAAGGTTTTCAACAACAGCTTCAATAGTCCAATCAACATTAGAAAGCCAATTCATATTGTCTTCAAAATTTCCGGTAGAAATTCTGGATGCAAAATCAGTCCGATAGATTGGAGAAGGTTTAGCTTTTAGAACGTTTTGCAGATTATCATTTGCTATCCTGTTACGAACAGCGGTATCTTGCAAAGTAAGATTCTTTTTCTTTTCGGAATCGTTTAATTCCTTTGGTACTATATCCAGCAAATAAACTTTGCACCCAATATTTGCAAAGTGAGCAGCGATTCGCGAGCCCATTACGCCGGAACCAAGTACAGCTATTTCATTGATTTTTCTTTTCATAATGTTTTTCATTTAGTTTATAGTTAATGGTTCTGAATAAATTTTTTCGATTAATTTCTGATTGTTCTTCAAAATTACTCTGCGTTTAAGCTTTAAGGTTGGGGTCAATTCGCCGGAATCAACTGTCCAATCTTTATCAACTAATTCAAATTTTTTAATTTGTTCAATGTGACTAAAGCGATTGTTGTAATGTTGAATCTCTTTCCAGATTCTTTCTTTAACTGCATCACTACAAGACATTCCTTTTTCCAGATAATCTTTTACACTTTTTTTCTCGCACCATTTTTTTATGAAATCAAATTCGGGAACAACAAGCGCGGCACAGAATTTCTGATTTTCACCAATTACCATAATATTTCGGATGAACAAGGATTCTTTCATTTTATTTTCGATTGGAAGTGGTGCAACGAATTTACCTCCGGATAACTTAAACACTTCTTTTAATCTGTCGGTTATTTTCAAATACTTATCATTAACCATAACTCCGATATCACCGGTATGAAACCAACCTTCATTATCAATCGCTGCTTCGGTTGCTTCCGGTTTATTGTAATAACCAAGCATTACATTTGGACCTTTTGTCAATATCTCACCGGTTTCATTAGCAATTTTTATTTGAACATCCGGAATTGTATAGCCAACTGTTCCAATGTAAAAATCTTCAAACCGATTACACGTAATTACCGGCGATGTTTCCGTTAGACCGTATCCTTCAACAACATTAACTCCGGCAGCAGTGAATATTCTTCCGAGACGTGGCTGCAAAGCAGCGGCTCCACTGATAATTCCTTTCACTTCACCACCGAGCGCTTCAAGCCATTTTGAAAAAACAATTTTACGAGCTACTGAAAGTCTTATATTGTAAAATAAATTAGTTTTACCTTGTGGATGATAATGATTAGCAAGATTAACAGCCCAACCAAAGATTGCTTGCTTCGGTTGTTTAAGTTCTCTCCCCTTCTCCATAATTTTATCGTAAATTTTTTCGAGAAGTCTTGGTACTGTAGTAAAGTAATTTGGTTTTATTTCTTTTAGATTATCACCAACCTTATCAATACTTTCCGCATAATAAATTGCCGCACCGATTTTCATATAATAATAAACTGCTGTTCGCTCGAAGATATGACAAATTGGAAGGAAACTCAAAGCACGATGTGTGTTATTAAGCGGCATAATTTGCTGAATTGAATTTACGTTGCTCAAAATATTTTTATGTGAAAGCATCACACCTTTTTGAGTTCCGGTTGTTCCCGAAGTGTAAATGATGGTTGCTAAATCATCTGACTTAACGCTGTCCTTAATTTGATTAAGGCGATCCCGCAATGATTCGTCGGCAAGTTCAAGAATTTCTTTCCAATGTTTTTTCCCTTCAAGCTTATCGAATGTAAAAATATCAATCAGTGATTTTACTTTTTGTTTAATTGAAAATATTTTTTGATACAAATCCTCATTCGCAACGAAAGCATATTTCACTTCAGCATCATTAAAAATATATTCGTACTCTTGAACACTGATATTCGGATAAATCGGAACATCAACACAGCCAGTCTGCATAATTCCAAGATCAACAAAATTCCATTCGGTTCTGTTGGGAGAAATGATGGCAAGCTTATCGCCGCGATTAACTCCGAGTTTCAATAAGCCAAGACTAAATTTATCTATGACTGATTGAACTTCTTCCGTGCTGAAATTATTCCAATTACCATCTTTCTTATCGGAAACACAATTTTTAATAGAGTAATTTTTTAATTGATAAGGAATCAAATCGAAGAGTCTTCTTAGTTCAGACATAGCAACCTCAATTTTGTTTTGTTAATAGATAACAATTAAAATTTTTTCTATTTCAAAATAAGTCAACATTGGAAAGAATGCAAGCGAAATTTCGCTAATAATGAAAATTTGCTAAATATTAATTAAATATTTCTTATATTTCGAGCAAAAAAAAGAAGATTTTGGACAAAAAGAAAAATTACATAAAATTGATTTTGGGACTGAAGCTCAAACAGCTTCGTCAAGAAAAACACCTTTCGTTGAATGAATTAGCCGTAAAAAGTTCGCTTTCGGTTTCTTATCTAAATGAAATTGAGAAAGGCAAAAAGTATCCTAAAGCCGAAAAGATTGCTCAGTTAGCTCAAGCTTTAAGTGTAAACTATGATGAACTTATTTCGTTAAAGCTTACAAAAAATCTTACCCCGATCGCCGAGCTGATTGATTCAAACATTCTTGAAATGCTTCCGCTTGATCATTACGGAATTGATTTGAATAAATTTATTTCGCTTATGTCTGATGCTTCTTATCAACTGAGTGCTCTTGTTGCCACGGTTATTGATATGGCGCGAAGTACGGAGTTAAGTCAAAATAATTTTAGTCGAACTGCTCTGCGGATTTATAAGGAGATTCACGATAATTATCTTGAAGATATTGAAGAGTCAGTTGATAAACTTATTGATGAATATAAAATTTCTTCTGCGCCGCCGTTGAATTATAATACGCTTTTTGAAATTCTTGAGAAGAAGCATAACTATTTATTAGATGAAACGAGATTAGATAATTTTGATGAGCTAAAACAATTGCGCGGAATTCTTAAACCGGGAAAGCGACCAATCTTATTTCTGAACTCCAAGCTTTCATCATCTCAAAAACTATTTATTATCGGGAAAGAAATGGCTTATAACTATCTCAACATTTCGAAAAGAAGCTATATCCATTCCAGCTTGAAGTTGAATACATTCGATCACCTTTTGAACAATTACATTGCCGCATATTTTTCTACCGCATTAATATTGAATAAAAAAAATTTCACAAAGGATATAAATACTTTTTTTGCAAAAGAGAATTGGGAGGGGGATTTTATCATTAATCTTATTAATAAATATGATGCTACTCCCGAAATGTTCTTTCAACGATTGGCAAATCTTGTCGGCAATGTTTGGGGCCTTAAAAAATATTTCTTTCTTCGATTCAACACTTTTGCCGGTACAGATAAATTTGATTTGACAAAGGAAGTCCGCTTAAACATCAGCCAAAACCCCGGCGGTTATCAAACTAATGAACATTACTGCCGCCGCTGGATTTCAATTGATGTTTTGAAAAATATTAAAGATGAATTAAAGGGAACTGATAGCAATGGCAAGATGAAAGCCGGGATCGTTCACTCTAAATTTTACGAGACAGAAGATGAATACATTTCTTTTTCAGTAGCACAACAAAACATTCTCGATCCAAATATTTTTACAAGTGTTGCACTCGGATTTTATTTTGATGACCAGCTTAAGGGAAAAATTAAATTTTGGAATGACCCGGAAATTCCTTTTAGAATTGTAAATAATACTTGTGAAATGTGCAACATATCTGATTGTAAGGAAAGAGTGTCTGAACCGACTACTTTACGAACGATTCAAAAATCTATCAACATAGAAAATGCAATTAAAAATTTATAGCTTTTGTTGATCTTCTACGAGTTTCAGTTTCTCGCTCTTTTCATTTTTTTGCAAATATTGAGTGCCTTCGGCATTCTTTTTTAATTGACTTTGTAGAAGTCATATTATTGTAATAGTCGCATTTACATTAATGGCGCTAATCCTCATAGAGGATTTATAATCATCACAATTATATTGCAAGCCCTTCGAACATTGCGATCGTTTCTTTTGCTTCCTCTGGAATAACTTTTGTCGTACGGTTTTTATAATCATAATAAACAAGTTTGGTAAGAGAAGTGGATGCATTAATTAGCTCACTTCCTTTTTTAATTGCGATGATGTGTTCCACATCAACACTTTTATTACCCATTTTTGAAATACGCGTAAATACTTCTATCTCATCACCGAATTGGATTGGGAAAAGATAATCAATTTCAATTCGTCCAACGACTGCTTCAAAATCGACTCTATTTTTTTTACGATTGAAAAGAGTATTAAAATAATCAATACGAGCTTCCTCGAGATATGTAAGATAAGTGGCGTTATTTACATGTTGCATTGCATCGAGATCAGAAAATCTGACTATAATTTTTGTTTTGTGTTTGAAGTTTTTGATATTCATATCAATACTTAAATCGTTTTAATCAAGTAAGACGAATTGTTAAATTGTTAAACTGTTAAATTGCCTGTCGCAATGTGATTAAATTGTTTTACTGCAAAATTGTTGAAGATGAAATTGAAATCAAATTGTAAAACTCTTCAACCATTAAACAATATAGCAATTAAACAATTAATCATTAAAAACTTCATCAATTATGATGGCAGCTTTTCTAATTTCATCCATTGAAACATCAAGATGAGTAATAGCACGGATCAAATCTATCTTACCAACAGATAACAGCAACCCTTTTTCCTTGCAAAGTTTTATGCCTTCATCAACTGTAAGTTTTAAAGGTTTGAAGAGAAGAATATTTGTCTGTACTGAACTCATATCAATTTCAAGATTTGAATTAGCATAAATTCTATCAGCAAGAAATTTTGCTTTTTCGTGATCTTCAACTAATCTTTCAAAATTATTTTGCAAAGCATACAAACCGGCAGCAGCAAGAATTCCAACTTGACGCATTCCCCCGCCCCACGATTTTCTAACTCGATAAGCTTCACGAATAAAATCTTTTGTACTGGCGATAATCGAACCAACCGGTGCGCCTAATCCTTTTGATAGACAGCAAGAAACTGAGTCAAAATAAGAAGCATATTCTTTTACTAAAATTCCAGTTGCAACCGATGCATTCCAGATTCTTGCGCCATCAAGATGAAAAAATAAATTATACTTATCTGCAAGTGACTTTAAATTTTTAATCACATCTATTGGAATAATAGTTCCACCAGCACGATTGTGTGTATTTTCAATTTCAATAACACGGGTGCGAGGCATATAATATGCACTCTCGGGACGAATGAGTGGTTCTACTTGTTCTGCTGTAATGACACCTTTACTTCCTTCAATCGGGTGCAACTGAATACCGCTTAACTTTGCCGGCGATCCGGATTCATAATTAAAAATGTGACAATCTTTTTCGCAGATAACTTCATCTCCTGGCTGCGTTAAGACATTTAAGCAAAGTTGATTACCCATCACACCGCTTGAGACAAATAATGCCGCTTCTTTTCCAAGAAGTGCGGCAGCATATTCTTCAAGTTTATTTACAGTAGGATCTTCTTTAAAAACATCATCGCCAACTTCGGCATCGTACATTGCTTTTCTCATTTCAACAGATGGTTTTGTGACAGTATCACTGCGAAGATCAATCATATCAATCTCAAAATTATAGTTTTAGGGATTTTTTTAGTTTCATAAGAGAGAAGATTCCAATTACCCAGATTGAAAATGCAGAACATAAAATTGGAATTAACAATGAATGATTGGTAAAGAATGTTTCCGATTCATCTATCACAACATCCCCAACGATGTAAGTTTTGGTAAACATCTGCGTTTGAACTACTGTTTTTCCCAATGGATTTATTATGCAGCTAATTCCGCCGTTAGCTGCTCTAACAACCGTTCTTCTATTTTCTACTGCTCTTAATGCGGCAAATTCTTTGTGCTGATAAGGACCGCTTAAATTTCCGTACCAACTGTCATTCGTTACTACAGCCATAAAATCAGCTTTGCGTTTTACAAATTCCGAAACTAATGTCGGATAAATAGATTCATAGCAAACTATCCCGCCAATTTTAATCGTGTCATTATTATTAACCGCTGAACGAATATTTTGTATGGGCAGATAAAATACAGTTGTATCTTTTCCTACGTTCCATCCTGAAAGACCAACTCCCCACTTAATTAATTTACCGAGAAAAGGTAAAGCATCAACAAATGGTACTCTTTCCCCAAAAGGAACAAGCTTCATCTTACCATATGATTCAACCGATTGATTGATCGGTCTGAAAAGCAATATTGAATTGTAAGTTGCATAGTAATAATCATTCGCGCTGCTGTACTTTGCATCATTGGGAATATTCTTATCGTTAAAATAAAATTTAATATCGGGCATCCCAGTTAATAGATATACCTGATTCGAATCGCAAAAATGATAAATTGTTCCAATAATATCATTGTACATATCGCTTCTTAAATAAATGGGTAAAGCTGTCTCAGGCCAAATAATTATTCTGGCTCCCTCGTTTACTGCTTTAACAGATAAATCAAGATACATTTCGATAAGCTGATTTAAGTCATGCCCTTTCCATTTTTCCCACGGATCGAGATTTGGTTGTATTAAACCAACTTTTATTTTCGTATTCGGGCGCTGGGGTGAATTCAGCTTCAGCATACCATAGATTAAGATTAAGATAAAGATTAAGAAAGCTATGGATGAATTGAGAAAAAATAATTTCTTATTGATCTTATAAGCAGCCACACTTTTATAGATTAACACATTTAGCAATACAATTACCAAGGACAAACCTAAGCTTCCAATGACATCAGCGATTTGAATGAATGATGTGAAAAGAGATAAACCGTTTCCAAGTGACAACCATGGAAAACTAAGATCGGTTATCATGTATGTAAATTCATAGGCAACGTAAAATACCGGCAGTATGTAAAGAGAATATTTTTGCGGAAATACTTTTCTTGAAAAGTACAGAAGTGTAGAAGGAATTAAGAAAAATACCGGATTAACAAAGACTAGTAGAATTCCGGAAATCATAAGAAATGGATCCGCTTCTTTCTGCCAGCTTCCGACCCAATACAACGTGAACAGGCAAAAGATAAAAGCCATAAGATAAGTTGCGCGATTTATTTCAATTAACTTCTCCCTTTTCTCTATTACTATTAGGTAAGGAATTAATGCAACAAACAAAAGCAGAGGAGCTGGAAATGGAATTGGTGGAAATGATGCTGCTAATAATATTCCGCTAAGAATAAGTAATAAGCGTTCTTTATTTCTCTTTTTCTTTTCTGCTTCAGTAAGCGGTACATGATTTATCCAGAGAAAATCTTTCAAGCTTTTGGCTTTCTTCTTTTTTGCAGAAAATATCTTAAAATTACTATTACTATTACAATTATAGTGATTGCAAGAACAATGTTGCTGTACGTTTTTAGATGCTTATCAACAAGAGCAACATTATTTCCAAAAATAAATCCAAGTGAAATTATAAGCAGATTCCATACAAATGAACTAGTTAAAGCTAACAAAAAAGTTTTTTTAAAATTTAACTCACTTAATCCTGCAAAAAAGGAAATCACAGCTCGAGTACCGGATAAAAATCTGTTCCCAAGAATGACCCAATAACCATATTTTGAAAACCACTTTTCAGCTTTAGTGAGCGCTTCAGTAGATAGGAACTTAAACTTGCCCTTCTCTATTAATTTTTTATCAACCTGTGTACCTATGAAGAACAAAGTCATAAAACCCAAAACACTTCCGATTGAGGTGACTAATAAAGTCGGGAAAAAGCTTATTACACCGGTGCTAACTAAAGTACCGGCAACAATTATTACAACATCACTTGGCGAAGGGGGAAAAATATTTTCTATGAATGAAAAAAAGAAAAGACTTGTATAGATCCAAATTGGAGGGAAATCAGCTAACGAGTTTAAAATGTCTTCAAACATTTTATTTATTTTTAATAATTAATACTGAGGCAAATGCAGATAAGCCCTCTTCCCTGCCAACAAATCCAAGCTTTTCGGTTGTTGTAGCTTTGATGGAAATATTTTCGATATCAGCGTGAAGTGCCTGAGAAATATTTTTTTTCATTTGTGGAATGTAAACGGCGAGTTTGGGCTGTTGTGCTGTTATTATTGAATCAATGTTCCCTACAGAAAATCCTTTCTGTTGAACTAATTCATAAACACGCTTTAGCAAGGTAAGACTGTCAGCATCTTTGTATGTCGGATCGGTATCGGGAAAATGCTGCCCGATATCGCCAGCAGATATGCTGCCAAGAAGTGCATCACAAATTGCGTGAAGTAAAACATCAGCGTCGGAATGTCCTGCTAATCCTTTTTCAAATGGAATATCTACTCCGCCAATAATCAATTTACGATTATCTGCAAATGCGTGAACGTCGAAACCAATTCCTATTTTAAATGGACAATTCAAAATTTAACCTCGAAAGAATCAAATTCATTTCTACATTCCGACCAATCTATTATTGCGTTTTTAACATGGGCATGAGAAGGTCCGAGTTTCATTAGCTTAAAAAGTTCTTCAATATTTATTTTATCACCCTCGACAACTGTATGAACTTCTCCGGTATAAAGATTTTCCACATATCCCTTAAGTTTTAATCGTGATGTATGTTTGACTACAAAGTATCTAAATCCAACGCCTTGCACTAATCCGTTAACAAAAATTTCGGCTCTTGCTTTATCTGATGTCATGATGAGTTTTTATTCTTATCTAACAATTCGCTGACTAAAACTCCCGTAAATATAAAAATACAACCTATAATGCCAAAACTTGAAATTTTTTCTTGTATAATAAAAAAAGCAAAGAGCGCGGCAAAAATCGGCTCGAGAGAAAAAATAATTCCCGCTTTTGTTGGTGTAACAGTTTTTTGATACTTAGTCTGAATTACAGTTGCAAGTATTGAAGAGAAAATTGCTGTGTAGAGAATTACAAGAATTACGGTTTTATTAAAATCATATCTTAGATTTTCGATTCCTGCAGCATCAAATAAAATTGTAAAAATAAAGCCTGCTAATCCGGTAAAGAGTACTTGAAGAATTATTAAAGCTTTGTAGTCATATTTCCTTGTTATAATATCAATATAAACCACATAAAGCGCATAAAAGATTGCGCAGATCAAGGTAAGAAAATCGCCTACATTAAAATTGCTCCCAAGTTCGGAAAGAATATCTAATACAGTAACTCCCTTACTTGAAAGCAATATTAAGCCGATTATGACCAATGCAATTCCAATTATATTTCCTTTACCCGGCGTTTTCCTTTCTAATATTAATTGAAGTATTGGAATAAAAATTATAAACGTACCTGTAATAAATCCCGACTTGGTTGCTGTTGTGTAATATAGCCCAACTGTTTGAGTTGCAAATCCAATGAAGTATAACAAACCTAAAAATATTCCTGCTTTGATTACATCAATGTTAGATTGTAATAAAGGTTTTAGAAGAAATGGAAGTAGCAGCAAAGCAGCAAACAAAAATCTAATTGCGATGAAGAGCATTGGTGAAATGTCATTCAGTGCCAGCTTGATGATGGCAAATGTGACTCCCCAAAAAATTGTGATTGAAAAAAGAGCAGCTTCACCGATGTGTTTTTTCATAAGAAATAGATTTGAACGGAACCGTCTTGAAGGATATTAAAAATTATTTCTCCTTACCGTAACCAAAGATGTTTAACATATTTTCATCTTTACGCCATTTTGGTTTTACTTTTACTCTTAATTCTAAAAATACTTCCCGCTGAAGAAATTCCTCAATAGATTTTCGTGCAGCTTCACCTAACTTTTTAATTGCTTTACCTTCTTTACCAATGATAATAGCTTTTTGACTTTCCTTTTCAACCACAACATAAGCTTCGATAAAATCTTTGCCTCTTTCTCTTTCCTTAAAATCAGCAATAAGCACTTCGCAGCTATAAGGGACTTCTTCCGAATACTGCTCTAAAATTTTTTCACGGATAATTTCCGCAATAAAAAATCTCTCGGATTCATTCGTTAATTCGTCATCCGGGAAAAATTTTGGATTTTCAGGAAGTAACTCCACAACTGAATTAATTACATCAGTGAGATTGAAATTATGCTTAGCTGAAATTGGTATCACTTTGGCAAATAGATTTGTACTTTGCTGTTTTTCAATCAATGGAAAAATTTCTTCTTGGCTGGATAGATCAATTTTATTCAGTAATAAGATTTTGGGAGAGGTAAGATTCATTAGGACTTCATTCACAAATTCTTGATGAAGTAATTTCTCTCCCTTAAAATCCTCATTGACATCCTGAATCAATAAAATAATGTCTGCATCTTTTGCTGAAATCTCTACCGCTTCCATCATTCTTTCCTGAAGCAAATAATTAGGTTTAAGAAGTCCTGGGGTATCTACAAAAATAATCTGATGGTCTTTTTCAGTAAGGATTCCGAGAATTTTTCTTCGCGTAGTTTGGGGTTTATCAGAAACAATGTTAAGCTTTTGTCCCAGCAAGGCATTTATTAGAGTTGATTTACCTGAATTCGGTAATCCTAAAATTGCAACATATCCAGCTTTAAATGAGTCCATACTGTAAATATACAGGAATGCTTAAAGAAACTTAAGTATTTTTAGTCAAAAGATAGTTGAAATCTTCGAGTTAGTGTGACTTGCGAACTTTTTGTTTCGACGCTTTTAAATTTTCGAAGAAAAAATATCCCGAGATTAATATGCCGAGAGAAATTATAGAACCAAAAACAGATATTCCTCGAGGTGTGAAAATTTGAGCTATACCGGATGCAATTAAACGAAAGAAAGAAATTATAACTTGAGTATAGGTTTGGGAAGTTTGCGTTCCACCGGATTGATTAACACCGTAATAAATTATCAAGCCAATAATAACTAAGAGTACTGTAACGAAAATGGAAGAGATTGCATAAATAAAATGACGCTGCTCTTTAAAAGCCTTGTTCCTTACTTTTAATTTTTTCATAACCAAATTTGTAAAACTCTCTGCAACTTGATTTTCTTTAATCTTTTTAAGTTCGCTATGAACAGCTAATAAAGCTTGCAACCGCTTTTTATCTTCGATGGAACTTGATAAAACTTCATTAACATATTTTAATGAGGTATGATCTAATTCGCCGTCAATGTACTTATTTAAAATGTCGTCACTAAGTTTATTCATGATACTTCCCGGATTAAATCATTTTTAATAAATAAATCACGCAAAGCATTCCTTGAACGATGCAGCATTACTTTAACATTTGGAATAGAAATGTTCATCACTTCACTAATCTCTTCACAGCTCATTTCATTAAGATAAAACAAATTTAAAACCGATGAATAATTCGGGGGCAGCTTTTCTAACATAATATTTACAAAAGAAGATAAATCCGAATTTTCAGTCATACGAAAATCATAATCACTCTCAAGATTAAAATGATCTTCCAAGGATGACATCTCATTCTCAATCTTTCTTTTTCTAGCAGAAACTTTACTTAATGTTGTGTTATATACAATTCTGTAAAACCATGTTGAAAATTTTGCTTCTTGTCTAAAGCTGCTAAGAGCATTGTAAGCTTTAAGAAAACAATCCTGAAGAACTTCTTCAGCTTCCAT
>Ga0209322_10000660_pt1 | contig 20302 bp, 16 predicted proteins | sample Rifsed19ft1_FD_184013 | JGI IMG/M metagenome (GOLD analysis project Ga0209322, IMG submission 184013) | Soil microbial communities from Rifle, Colorado, USA - sediment 19ft 1 (version 2) | ecosystem: Environmental > Terrestrial > Deep subsurface > Rock core/Sediment | place: Rifle, Colorado... | reverse complement strand
AGGGCTTCACAGGGCCGGTCCCTCCGCCACTCTTGATAAGCGATCTTCGGTTGTGGGCGGCAGTGTAGCGGCTCCGGGGCCCGTCGGTCAATCACAGCGGTCCCGTCAGACCGGGCGGCGTTGCGCACCAAACACCAAATGGCGGCTCCGGGCACGTGCCGGGCACGGATCGGGGGCCGGCCACGTTCGGGCCCCCGCCGCGAGGCGTGGGGATCGGGTGGTCGGGACGGTCCCGGGTCGTCCGCGGCCCCCGGGCGGCCCCGCTCGCTGTCGTTTGGTGTTCACCGAACAACACGCCCCACGCACCTCGCCTGACTCAGGGGCGCTGGGGATCCCGGCCCTGTCGTTGTGTCGCACCGTCAGGTCGCGGTCGACCCCGTCTCGACAGCCAGTGCGGCGAGGAGCGAGCGGGCCTGCTCGACGCAGGGCAGAACGCCCTTGCGCTCGCAGAGATCGATGGCGGCCCGGAAGTGGAGGGTCGCGTCCGCGGAGCGACGTGCGACGTGGAGAAGTCCACCGAGGGCCATGTGCGCCTGCCCGCGGACCCAGGAGAAGTCGGACGTGTCGGCCAGCAGCACAGCCTCCTCCGCCAGCGCAAGCGCCTCGGCGAGAGCGCCGGCGGGGGCGATGGCCTTCGCGCGTCCGATCCGCCATAGGACCTGAGAGTAGAGGTCGTCGTCGCTCGCGGCGTCACGGCATACTTCCGCCAGGCGGATCGCCTCGTCGATCCGACCCTGGTCGAGGACGACCTGCGCGAGGAGGCCCGCCGTCGTCGAGAGGAAGCCCCGCTCGCCCATCCGATGGAGGACGTCGTAGCCCTCGCGCAGGCGCTGCTCGGCGCAGGCCGCGTCCCCGGCCAGCATCTCGATCAGGCCATGGGCCTGCGCGAAGGCGGCGGCCCGGACGCTCGGGCTCAGCTCCGCCGCGATCCGGCGGGCCGTGTCCGCTTCAGATCGCGCCGCCTCGAAGTCGCCTAGCATGGCCAGCGTGCCGGCGATCAGGGATCGCACGCCGGATTCCGAGAGGGGATCGAGTTCGTCGTCGGCGAGGATGGCGCGACAGCGCTCGAGCGCCTCGGCCGCCGGCGTGGGCCCGAACCAGAGCGCAGCCGCCAGCCAGACCGCCGCCTGACTCTCCATCCGTCGGTCGCCCGCACGCCGCGCGTACTCGGTGGCGCGCTCGGATGCTGCAGCCATCTCGGCGCCCAGTGCCCGCATCGTATGAACGGAGCCGCGGAGCGCCCAAGCGCGCGCCAGGGCGCGATCGTCAGCGGCCCGCTCGAAGACCGGGATGGCTTCCGCCGCGATGCTCAGCGCTCGTTCGGTCCAATCGCCCGGAGTGATGCTCATGCCGAGCAGCGAGCGCTGCACGCGGGCGAGGTGACGCCCGACCTCGTCGCCGGCGGTCTGCGCCAGCCTGTCGGCGTCCTCGAGGGCCGCCTCCGCGTCCGCGAACCGTCCGGCTTCACCGAAGGCGTCGGCAAGATCCACCAGCAGCCGTTGCTGGCCACTGGGATCGGGCATGCCCAGCGCCATCGCCCGCCCCAGCAGGTTCACGGCGGCGCCGAGGTCGGATCGGGCGAAGGCCCGGCGACCGGCAGCCGCCAGCCGCGCCGCAGCGCGGGCGGCGAGGTCAGGCAGCCGCGGGTCGGTCGGCGTCAGCTCGCGCCGGTAGCCGTGGGCCTGCTCGAGGTGGTAACCGATGATCTCCTCGTACTCGCCCACCCGTTCGCCGACGACGCGTTCGAGCCACGCCGCGAAGCGCTCGTGCAGCTCGGCCCGGGCCTCTTTCGGCAGCGACTGGTAGGCGGCATCGCGCACGAGGAGATGCCGGAAGCGGTAGGCGTCGTCGTCCACGATCGTGGAACGCTCGGGCCGGATGAGCTCCTTGCGCACGAGGGTCATCAAGTGTCCCGCGACGGCTTCCCTCGCGGAGTCTGGGGAGAGCTCGGCCACCGCTCCTCGCCAGAAGACGCGACCCGCCACCGAGGCGCGCTCGATCGTCGATCGTTCCCCGGCGCCGAGCCGGTCGAGCCGCGCTGCGATGAGCGCGGAAACGCTGGGTGGCACGGAGACGGTCGCCAGGTCGCCGGTGACCTCCCACCCGCCAGCGCCGTGGCGGACGATGCCTTCCTCGACGAGCATGGCCAGGAGCTCCTCGACGAAGAGCGGGTTGCCCTCGGACGCCTCGCGCACGCGATGCAAGAGCGCCTCCGGCACCGTCTCGCCGAGGAGGCCCGCGACGAGGTCGTCGCATTCATTCCCGGTGAGTGGCTCGAGCAGGATGGTCGTGGCGTTCAGCTTGCCTCCACCCCACGTCGGCCGGACCTCGAGCAGCTCGGAGCGGGCCATGCAGATCACGAGGATGGGCGCTTCGCGAGCCCAGTCGACCAGCTCCTCGACGAGGTCGAGGAAGACCCCCTCGCCCCAGTGGACGTCATCGAAAACGACGACCAGCGGCCGCCGTCGTGCAAGCTGCTCGAGCAGCCGGCGCAGGGCCCGCGCGATCGCCTCCCGTGACGCCTGGGGCCCGAGGCCGATGGCTCCCGCGATCGGCTTTACGATCACCTCCCTCTCGGCGTCGCTGCCGTCGACGAGTGCGTCGAGGCGAGCCATGGCTTCCGCTTGGCCGTCGGAGTCGGCGATGCCGGCCAGGTCTCGCACGAGCTCCGCGACCGGCCAGTAGGTGATCCCCTCGCCGTAGGGGAGGCAGCGACCGCGCCCGACACGAGCCTCGGCGGCGAGGTCCGCGAGCACGTCCCGAACGAGCCGCGACTTGCCGACCCCCGCACTGCCGAGGACCGTGAACAGCTGGCCTACGCCGTCGGCCAGGGCCCGGTCGAATGCCTCGCACAGCAGGCGACGCTCCCGCGTCCGACCAACCATCGGCGCCTCGAGGTTGCGAGCGCGGCCCGGTGTATCGGGACGAACGCGCTCGAGTCGGAACGCCACCACCGGGGCCGCCTTCCCGTGCAGCGCGAGCGGCGCCAATGCCTGGACCTCGATCGCGTCGCGGGCCAGGTCGACCGTTGCCTCGTCCACGAGGATCTCGCCGGGCTCCGCGGCCTGCTCGAGTCGAGCCGCGAGGTTGACCGCCTCGCCGGTCGCGAATGCTTCGCCGCCGGCGGCCCCCTCGGCGACGACCTCCCCGGTCGCGACGCCGACGCGGACGGCCAGCCCGACGCCGTGCTCGGCAGCGAGATCTTCGCTCAGTCGAGCCACGGCGTGGCGCAGGTCGTCGGCCGCACGCACGGCACGAAGCGCGTCGTCCTCGTGCAGGACCGGGATCCCGAAGACCGCCATGACGGCGTCCCCGATGAACTTCTCGACCGTCCCGCCGTGCCGCTCGAGCGTTACCCGTGCGTCCGCGTAGTAGCGGCCCAGGACGGTCCGCAGCGCCTCCGGGTCGAGCCGCTCGCCCAGCGCGGTCGAGCCGGCGAGGTCGCAGAAGACGATGGTCACGACTTTCCTGACTCGTCTGGGCACAGGCCGGTCGGCACCCACCGCCGTGCCGCAGGCGAGGCAGAAGCGCGCCCCCTCGGGGTTCTCCTGGCCGCAGCCGGGGCAGGCCGTCATGGCGCCGAGTGTAACGCCGGCCCGCGCTGCTACAATCCGCCTTTACGGAAGCCCGCGGGCCCAGCCCGCATCCCCGACAAGGGAGGAGCCGTTGCTCGAGGAAGGGGCAGCGTCGGTCCAGTGAGGCTGAGGCGCACCTTCGCCCAGGGGTCCTGCCGAGGCGTGGCGGGACGAGAAGAGGGGCAGTCTATCCCGCAGGTCCCGGCCGCGACGGTCCGGGGCCTCGTCGTTTCCGAGGGGTCGCGCTGATGCCGGCCACGGTGGTCGTCGGGCTGCAGTGGGGCGACGAAGGCAAGGGCAAGACGACCGACCTGCTGGCCGAGTCGGTCAGCCACGTCGTGCGCTACCAGGGCGGCGACAACGCCGGACACACGATCGTCATCGGCGACGAGGTCTTCAAGCTCCACCTCGTGCCCAGCGGCGTCCTCTACCCGCACATCGTGCCGGTCATCGGCAACGGGGTCGTGGTCAACCCGCAGACGCTGCTCGACGAGATGGCCATGCTCGCGCAGCGCGGCATCGATACGACCCGCGTCCGCGTCAGCGCGGCGGCGCACGTGACGATGCCCTACCACGTGGCCCTCGACCGGGCCATGGAGGCGCGCCGCGGCGGCGGCAACATCGGCACCACCAACCGCGGCATCGGTCCCACGTACGCGGACCGGGCGGCCCGCACGGGCATCCGCATGGGCGACCTGCTCGACCCGCCGGCGATCCGGGCGGCGCTGGAGCGGATCCTGCCCGAGAAGAACGCCCTCATGGTCGGCGTTCACGGCGCCCAGCCGATGGAGCTGGAGCCGCTCCTCGAACGGGCGGTCGCCTGGGGCGACGCGCTACGCGCGCACATCACCGACACGACCGGCCTGGTGCAGGCCGCGCTCGCGGCCGGCGACCACGTGCTGCTCGAGGGTGCGCAGGGCGCCCTGCTCGACCTCGACCACGGCACGTACCCCTACGTGACCAGCTCGAACCCGGTGGCCGGCGGCGCCTGCACCGGCGGCGGCGTGGGCCCGCTCCAGATCGACCAGGTCATCGGTGTCATGAAGGCCTATGCCACGCGTGTCGGGTCGGGCCCCTTCCCGACCGAGCTGGGCGACCCGATCGGCACCTACCTGCTCGAGAAGGGCCGCGAGTTCGGCACGACCACGGGTCGTCGGCGCCGCTGCGGCTGGTTCGACGCCGTGCCGCTGCGCTATGCGGTCGCGGTCAACTCGGTGAGCAGCATCATGCTCAACAAGCTCGACATCCTCTCCGGCCTGCCCGAGGTCAGGCTCGGCGTCGCCTACCGGCTCGATGGTGAGCTGGTGGACCGCTGGCCGCTGTCGCTGGCCGAGCTGGAGCGCGTGGAGCCGGTGTTCGAGACCTTCCCCGGCTGGGACGAGGACCTGGGCGGCGTTCGCCGCCTGGCCGACCTGCCGGCGGCCGCGCGCGCCTTCATCGACACGCTCGAGGCGCGGGCTGGCGTTCCCATCGCCATCGTCAGCGTCGGGCCGGAGCGGACCCAGACGATCGTGCGCACCGAGCGGCCGGCGCGCTCCGGGGCCAGCTGGGGGGCCGTCGCCACGTGATGCCCGTGCCTGCGACTCCTGGCCGGATCCTCGTCATCGGGTCGGGCGGGCGCGAGCACGCCCTGGCCTGGCGCCTCGCACACGATCCCGGCATCGAGGTCGTCATGGTGGCTCCGGGCAATCCCGGCATGCATGGCGTGGCGACCGTCATCCCGGGCTTCGACGCGACCGACCCGGCGGCTGTCGTCGCCCTGGCACGGGAGCGGCGCGTCGAGCTCGTGGTGGTGGGTCCGGAGGGGCCGCTCGTGGCCGGTGTCGCAGACGCGCTGCGCGCGGCCGGCATCCCCGTCTTTGGGCCGGACGCCGCTGCCGCGCGGATCGAGGGCAGCAAGGCCTTCTGCCGCGAGGTCGCCGGGGCGGCCGGCGTGCCCATGGCGGAGGGCGCCGTCTTCGATGCCGCCGCCGCCGCGCTCGCCTATGCCGCGCGGCTCGGGGCGCCGGTCGTGGTCAAGGCCGACGGGCTGGCGGCGGGCAAGGGCGTGACAGTCTGCGCCACGCTCGCCGAGGCGGAGGAGGCCATCCGCGACGCCCTGGAACGGCGGGTCTTCGGGGCGGCCGGGGCGCGCATCGTCGTCGAGGTCGCGCTGCGCGGAGCGGAGGCGAGCCTCATCGCGATATGCGACGCGACCACGGCCCTGGCGCTGCCGCCGGCGCGCGACCACAAGCGCATCGGCGCGGGCGACCGTGGCCCGAACACCGGCGGCATGGGCGCCTTCTCGCCGCTGCCCGACCTCGAAGAGGCCGCGTCGGCGGCACTCGTGGAGCGCGTCCACGGGCCGGTCCTGGCCGAGCTGGCCCGGCGTGGCACGCCCTTCCGGGGCGCGCTGTACGCCGGGCTCATGCTGACCGAGGAGGGGCCGCGGCTGCTGGAGTTCAACGCCCGCTTCGGTGACCCCGAGGCACAGGCACTCCTGCCGCGCCTGTCGGTGCCGCTGGCGCGGCTGCTCCTGGCGGCCGCGACGGACCGGCTGGCCGAGGCCGCGGCGGCGTTGGGCATCGGCGGCCCGCTGCTGCCGGCCGAGCCCGGGGCGACCGTTGCCGTCGTCCTCGCCGCCCCCGGCTACCCGGCGCGCCCGGAGGTCGGCGCGCCGATCACCGGCCTCGAGGCCGTCGCCCGGATGGCGCCCGGCGCGCTCGTCTTCCACGCCGGCGTCGCCGCGGGGCGGGACGGCGGGCTGGTCACCGCCGGCGGTCGCGTCCTGACCGTCGTCGGCCGCGGTGCGGACCTGGCCGAAGCCGCTCACGAGGCTCATGGCGCGGCCGAGCTCATCGACTTCCCCGGACTGCAGCGCCGGCGGGACGTCGGCCGGCCCCTGCCCGCGCCGGCGGGAGCAGCGCGGTGATCCCGCGCTACACGCTGCCCGAGATGGGGGCCGTGTGGACGGACGAGGCGCGCTTCGCGGCCATGCTGCGCGTCGAGCTTGCGGTCGCTCGCGCCCAGGCGCGCCGCGGCCTCGTGCCCGGCGACGCGTTGACGGCCCTCGAGTCGCGCGCCGTCGTGGACGTGGCACGCATCGCCGAGCTGGAGCGGACCACCGACCACGACGTCGTCGCCTTCGTCAGCCAGGTGGCCGAGAGCGTCGGGCCGGAGGGACGCTTCCTGCACCTGGGCCTCACGAGCAGCGACGTCGTGGACACCGCGCTCGCTCTCCAGTGCCGCGCCGCGGCGGACCGGCTGCTGGTCGACCTGGACGCCGCCATCGCCGCCGTCGCGCGCCGTGCCCGCGAGCACGCGGGCACGGCGATGATGGGCCGAACCCACTCGGTGCACGCGGAGCCGACCACGTTCGGGCTCAAGCTGGCCGGCTGGGCCTGGGAACTCGATCGCGGCCGATCGCGCCTGCGGGCCGCGGCCGACGACCTGGCCACGGGCAAGATCTCGGGCCCCGTGGGCACGTACAGCCACCTCGACCCCGACCTCGAGGAAGAGGTGCTCCATGAGCTGAGGCTGACGCCCGACCCGGCCAGCACGCAGGTCGTGGCACGCGACCGGCACGCCGCCTTCCTCGCCGCCATCGCGGTGACCGGCGGCTCGATCGAGCGTTTCGCGACGGAGATCCGCAACCTCCAGCACACCGAGATCGGCGAGGTCATGGAGCCTTTCCGGGCCGGCCAGAAGGGCAGCTCGGCGATGCCCCACAAGCGCAACCCGATCCTCTCCGAGCGCCTGGCCGGCCTCGCCCGCCTGCTGCGCGGCTATGCCGCGGCCGGCCTCGAGGACGAGGCGCTCTGGCACGAGCGGGACATCAGCCACTCCTCCGTGGAGCGCGTGGCGCTGCCCGATGCGACGATCCTCCTCGACTACATGCTGGTGAAGTTCACCGGGCTCGTCGACGAGCTCGTCGTGCGCGCCGACCGGATGGCCGAGAACGTCGAGCGCGGGCTCGGCCTGCATGCCTCGAGCCGGGTACTGCTCGCCCTCGTCGAGCAGGGCGGACTGTCCCGCGAGGAGGCCTACGCGATCGTCCAGCGCAACGCCCTGCGTGCTGCGGACGAGCGGCGACCGCTGGCCGATGTCCTGGCCCTCGACGCGGAGCTGACGGCGGCGATCTCCATGCACACGCTCGCCGCCTGCTTCGACGACGCACACCTGCTGCGCAACGTGCCCGCCGTCATTGCCCGGCTCGACCGGCTCGTGCCCGTCGAAGAGAAGGAGGGCGCCCGTGCCGATGGCTGAGGGTTTCGTCCGCTCCGGGAAGGTGCGCGACCTGTACCGGGTCGATGCCGGCCGCCTACTGCTCGTGGCCAGCGACCGGCTTTCGGCGTTCGACGTCGTGCTGCCCACGGCGATCCCCGACAAGGGCCGCGTCCTGACCGGCCTGTCGCGCTTCTGGTTCGCCCTGACGGGCGGCATCGTCTCCAACCACCTGCTCGGGGTGGACCCGACGACGTTTCCGCCGGCCTTCGCCGCCGGGGCCGCCGAGCTGCGCGGCCGCTCCATGATCTGCCGCCCGGCGCGCGTCCTGCCGGTGGAGGTCATCGTGCGTGGCTACATCTCGGGCAGCGGCTGGAAGGACTACCTGCGCAGCGGCGCCGTCTGCGGCATCCCGCTGCCGCCGGGGCTGCGCGAGAGCGAGCGCTTCCCCGAGCCGCTCTTCACGCCCTCCACGAAGGCCGAGCTGGGCGCCCACGACGAGAACATCGGCTTCGACGACGTCGTGCGCCTGATCGGCGCCGAGCTCGCCGAGCGCGTCCAGGAGACGGCCCTCGCGCTCTACCGCTTTGGCGCCGCGCGGGCCGAGGCGGCCGGCATCATCCTGGCCGACACGAAGTTCGAGTTCGGCCTCGACGAGGCGAGCGGCGAGCTGCTCCTCATCGACGAGGTGCTGACGCCCGACTCGAGCCGCTTCTGGGACGCGGCGGCATACGCCCCGGGTGGCCCGCAGCCCTCCTACGACAAGCAGTTCGTGCGCGACTGGCTCGAGGGCATCGGCTGGGCCAAGACGCCGCCGGGACCCGAGCTGCCGGCCGAGGTCGTGGCCGGGACGCGCGGCCGCTACGTGGAGGCCTTCGAGCGCATCACCGGCGCGAGCTTCGCGCGCTACCTCGCCGACGACGTGGTGGCAACGGTGGAGGAGCCGATCGCCCGATGACCGCCTACCGCTTCGCCGTCGCCGTCATGCCCAAGGAGGGCATCCTCGATCCCCAGGGGCGCGCGGTCGAGCAGTCGCTGCCCCATCTCCACGTGGCGGACGTCTCCGGCGTCCGCGTCGGCCGGCGGGTCGAGCTGACCGTGGAGGCGCCCGACCCGCTGGCGGCTCGGGCCACCGTGGAGCGGCTCGCCGGGGAGGTCTTCTCGAACCCGATCATCGAGGCCTGGACGATCGAGGCGCTGGCGCCGGAAGGCCGGCCATGAGGGTCGGCGTGGTCGTCTTCCCGGGCTCGAACTGCGATCGCGACGCGCTGCACGCCGCCCGTCTCGCCGGGGCCGAGAGCGAGCTGCTGTGGCATGAGACACCCGACCTGGGTGGCGCCGACCTGGTGGTGCTACCGGGCGGCTTCGCCTACGGCGACTACCTGCGCGCCGGCGTGCTGGCCCGCTTCAGCCCGATCATGGGCGCCGTGCGCGACCACGCCGCGCGGGGCGGTCTCGTGCTCGGCATCTGCAACGGCTTCCAGGTCCTCGCCGAGGCCGGGCTCGTACCCGGTGCGCTCTTGCGCAACGCCTCGCTCCGCTTCGAGCATCGCTGGGTGCGGCTCTCGGTGGAGCGGCGCGACACCCCCTTCACGAGCGCCATCCCGGCCGGGCGGGAGCTGCGCCTGCCCGTCGCCCACGGCGAAGGCAACTACTTCCTGCCCGACCATGAGCTCGACGTCCTGGAGGCGCGCGACCGAGTCCTCTTCCGCTACGCGCCGCCGGAGGGTAACCCCAACGGCTCGGCGCGGGACATCGCCGGGGTCCTGGACGCCGGCGGCCGCGTGTGCGGCCTGATGCCCCACCCCGAGCGCGCCGCGGAAGCGATCCTCGGCTCCGACGACGGCCTGCTCGTCTTTCGCTCGCTCGTGGAGAGCGCGGCGGCCGCCACCTCCGCCCGCGCCGCGGCCGTCGTGGCCTGATGACCATCGCCACCCCGGCCGGGCCGCTGCACCGGGCGCTCGGGCTGACCGACGCCGAGCTGGCGGCGATCCACGAGCGCCTCGGTCGGGATCCCAACGACCTCGAGCTGGCGATGTTCAGCGTGATGTGGAGTGAGCACTGCTCCTACAAGAGCTCGAAGCCGCTGCTGGGCACGTTGCCCACGACGGGCGAGGACGTCGTCGCCGGCCCGGGCGAGAATGCCGGCGTCATCGCCATCGGTGACGGCCTGGCGGTGGCCTTCAAGCTCGAATCGCACAACCATCCCAGCGCGGTGGAGCCCTACCAGGGCGCCGCCACCGGGGTCGGCGGCATCCTGCGCGACATCTTCACCATGGGCGCGCGCCCGATCGCCGTGCTCGACGCCCTGAAGTTCGGCGACCCGTCGGCGCCTCGGACGCGCCATCTCGTGCGCGGCGTCGTGCGCGGCGTTGGCGGCTACGGCAACTGCGTGGGCGTGCCCACCGTGGGCGGGGAGCTCGTCTTCGATGCCTCGTACGCGGAGAACCCGCTGGTCAACGTGATGGCCATCGGCCTGCTGGAGGAGCGCCACCTGACCCGCGCGGCCGCCCCGGGACCCGGCAACCTGGCCGTCCTCTACGGCTCGACCACCGGCCGCGACGGCATCGGCGGCGCGAGCGTCCTGGCCAGCGCCAGCTTCGACGAGGCAAGCGCGGCGAAGCGCCCCACGGTCCAGGTCGGCGACCCGTTCGCCGAGAAGCTGCTCATCGAGGCCAGCCTGGAGCTCATCGGGGGCGGCCTGGTCGAGGGCCTCCAGGACCTCGGGGCGGCGGGCATCACCTGCGCCGTCTCGGAGACGGCCGACCGGGCCGGCACGGGCATCGTCGTCGACCTCGACGCCGTGCCGCGACGCGAGACCGGCATGGCCCCCTTCGAGGTCATGATCAGCGAGAGCCAGGAACGGATGCTCGCCATCGTCCGCCCGGAACGGCTCGCTGCGGTCCTCGAGGTCTGTGGCCGTTGGGCGATACCGGCCGCGGTGATCGGCCGGGTCACGGACGACGGCCTCATCCGGGTCGTGAGCGGTGAAGAGGAGCTGGCGCGCATCCCGGCGGCGGCGCTCACGAGCGAGGCCATCGTCCACCACCGTCTCTCGTCGCCGCCGGCGCGCACCCGCTCGGCGCCCGCGCCGGGCGCGCCCGAGGAACCGGGCGACGGTCTCCCGGAGCGCGGTATGGACCCGGGCGCGGTCCTGATCGCGCTCATCGGCAGCGCCAACCTCGGCTCACGCGCCTGGGTCACCACCCAGTACGACGAGACGGTCGGCAGCGACACCGTCGAGGCCGGCGAGCGCAGTGCCGCGGTGCTGCGCATCAAGGGCACGACGAAGGCGCTCGTGGCCGCCACCGATGCGCAGGCGCAGGTCGCCGTCCACGACCCGTACCTCGGCGCGGCACTGGCCGTCGCCGAGTGCGCCCGGAACGTGGCCGTCACGGGCGCCCGGCCGCTGGGCGTGACGAACTGCCTGAACTTCGGCAACCCGGAGCGGCCGGAGGCCTTCTGGCGCTTCGCCGAGTCGGTGCGCGGGCTCGGCGATGCCTGTCGCGCGCTGGGCCTGCCGGTCACCGGTGGCAACGTCAGCTTCTACAACGAGTCGCCCGTGGGCGCCATCGCGCCGACGGCGCAGATCGGCGTGGTGGGCCTGCTCGACGACATCGGCCTGCGCGTCGGCCCGGCCTTCCGCGCTGCCGGCGACCTGGCGGTCCTCGTCGGCGAGGCCGGTCCGGGACTGGCCGGATCGGCCTATGCCGCCCTGGCCGGCCTTGCCTCCGACGACCGGCCGCCGTCGCTCGACCTCGGACGGGAGGCGGCGCTGCAGCGATTCCTCGTGACCGCAGCGCGCGAGCGCCTGCTCGCCTCCGCCCAGGACGTCTCGGGCGGCGGGCTGGCGGTCGCCGCCGCGGAGTGCACGGCGTGGTCCGGTCTCGGCGCCCGGCTGCAGCTGCGCGTCGGGATGGCGCCCGCGGTGGACCTCTTCGGCGAGAGCCCCAGCCGCGTGCTGGTCACCGCTGCGCCCGACGACTGGGAGCGCCTGGCGGGCCTCGCCGCGGCGCATGGCCTGCCGGTCCGCCGCCTGGGCACGGTGGGCGGCGACCGCCTCGTGATCGAGCTCGTGGGCGACGGCGCGACCGGTGCGGCCGAGGGCCGCGGCGCCGGCGTGGCCGACGCCGTGGACGTCGCGGTCGCAGACCTCCACCACGCCTGGCGGTATGCCCTGCCGCGGGCGCTCGGCGAGGACGCCGACGCGGCCCCGCTCGCCGTCGAGGAGCGCTGAGCGATGTGCGGCATCGTCGGCGTGCACGCTCCCGGCCAGGAGGCGGCTGGGCTCGCCTCGCTCGCGCTGTTCGCCCTGCAGCATCGGGGCCAGGAGTCGGCCGGGGTGGCCGTCAGCGACGGCGAGGGCGTGATGGTCTACAAGGACCTGGGCATGGTCGCCCAGGTGCTCGATGAGCGGCGCCTGCCCTCGCTGCGTGGCCACCTGGCGATCGCCCACTGCCGCTACTCGACGACCGGTTCCACGCTCTGGGAGAACAGCCAGCCGTCGTACCGCCTGGGGCCGCGGCGGGCGGTCGCGGTGGGTCACAACGGCAACCTCGTCAACACGCGCCAGCTGCTCGAGCGGCTGCGCGGCGGCAAGCGCCGCATGAGCGGCACGAGCGACACCGAGTTGCTCACCGCGCTCCTTTCCGATGAACCGGCCGACGACCTCGTGGACGCGCTCGGGCGGGTCCTGCCGGGCATCTCGGGCGCCTTCTCGCTGGTGGTCATGGACGAGCAGCGGGTCGTCGGCGTGCGCGACCCGCACGGCTTCCGGCCGCTCGTCCTTGGCCGGCTGCCCGGCGAGCCCGAGGGCTGGGTGCTGGCCTCGGAGACGGCCGCCCTCGACATCCTCGGCGCCGACGTCGTGCGCGAGGTCGAGCCGGGCGAGATGGTCGTGCTCGGCGAACCCGGCGGCCCGCGCTCGGTCCGCTACGCCGAGGGGCGCGAGCACCTGTGCGTGTTCGAGCTGATCTACTTCGCCCGCCCGGACTCGTACATGCTCGGCCGCAGCCTCTACGAGGCGCGGCGGCGGATGGGTGAGGAGCTCGCCCGCGAGGCACCCGTCGACGCGGACATGGTGATGCCGGTGCCCGATACCGGGGCGCCGGCAGCGGTCGGCTTCGCCGAGGCGAGCGGGCTGCCCTACCGCGAGGGCATGGTCAAGAATCGCTACGCCGGTCGCACCTTCATCCAGCCCTCGCAGGCGATGCGCCAGCGCGGGGTCAACGTCAAGCTCAGCCCGCTGCGCGAGCAGGTGCGCGGCCGGCGCCTGGTGGTGGTGGACGACTCGATCGTGCGCGGCACGACCACCAAGCAGATCGTGGCCCTCCTGCGGCGGGCCGGCGCGACGGAGGTCCATCTGCGCATCAGCGCCCCGCCCATCTTCCATCCCTGCTTCTACGGCATCGACACGCAGGTCGAGACCGAGCTGATCGCGGCCCGCATGGACCTCGAGGGCATCCGCGACTACCTGGGCGCCGATTCGCTCGCCTACCTGTCCATCGGGGGCGTGCTCGACGCGCTGCAGCTGCCGCGGGACCGGTTCTGCTTCGCCTGCTTCGACGGCGTCTACCCGGTGCCGGTCCCGTACGACGTCGCCTCGCACAAGTTCGTGCTCGAGGACGACCCCGTGGTCGCGTCCGCGGTGACCGTCCCGTGAGTGCGGCTCGATCGGCATACCGCCGCTCCGGCGTGGACGTGGACGCCGGAGACCGGGCCGTCGATCTGATGCGCGAGCGCGTGGGCCGCACGCACGGCGCGGCGGAGGTGCTGATCGGCCTGGGCGGGTTCGCGGCAGCGGTCGCGCTGCCCGCCGGCCTGCGCTCGCCGGTCCTCGTGAGCGCCACCGACGGCGTGGGCACGAAGACGGCCATCGCGGCCGCCATGCGGCGCTATGACACGATCGGCCGGGACCTCGTGGCGATGTGCGCCGACGACGTCGTCTGCCAGGGCGCGCGGCCGCTCTTCTTCCTCGACTACGTCGCGGTGGGACGGGTCGATCCGGTGGACGTGGCCGAGCTCGTCGGCGGCGTGGCCGCCGGCTGCGAACTGGCCGGCTGTGCGCTCGTCGGTGGCGAGACCGCCGAGCATCCCAGCCTGATGCGGCCCGACGAGTTCGACCTGGCCGGCTTCTGCGTCGGCGTCGTGGAGCGCGACGAGCTCCTGGACGGCAGCGCCGCGCGCGCCGGCGACGCGCTCATCGGCATGGCCGCGTCGGGGCTGCACGCCAACGGCTACTCGCTCGTGCGCGCGCTCCTCGCCGACCACGACCTGGCACTCGACCGGCCCTACCTCGACGTGGTGGGTCGCGTGCTCGGCGAGGCCCAGGTGGCGCGTGTGGCGGCGGACGAGCCGGAGCACCTGCTGGCGACCCTGGGCGACGTGCTCCTGACGCCCACGCGCATCTACGCCCTCGATGCCCTTGCCCTGCGCGACGCGCTCGCCGCGGCGGGGACGCCGTTGCGCAGCCTGGCCCACGTCACCGGTGGCGGCCTGGCGGGCAACGTGCCGCGGGCGCTGCCGGCAGACAGCGGCGCGCGCGTGGACCCCGACGCCTGGCCGGTACCGTCGGTCATCCAGGTCGTCGATGCCCTGGCCGGGATCGATGGGCCGGAGGCACGAGCGACGCTGAACGGCGGGATCGGCATGGTCGCCGTGGTGCCGGCCGAGGCCGCCGATCTGGCCATCGCGACGCTCGCCGGGCGCGGCCTGCCGGCGTGGCGGATCGGCGAGGTCGTGCCGGCCGGCATCCTCCGGGGCGCCCGCTACGCCGAGACCGGCGCCGATGCCTGAGGTCCAGCGCGGCGGCCGCGTGGCGGTCGGGGTCTCGGGCGCCGGATCCAACCTGCGCGCGCTCGTCGGGGCGGCGCGGCGCGGCGAGGTCGGCGGCGCGGTCGTGCTCGTGTTCGCCGACCGCGACTGCCCCGCCCTGGCCTGGGCGGCGGAGGAGGGGATCGACACGGCGCTCCTGCCCGGCGCCGACGACGCGACGCTGGCGCAGACGCTGAGGGCGGTCGCGCCGGACGCGGTCGTCCTGGCGGGCTACATGCGCCTCGTCGGTCCGGCGGTCCTCGCCGCCTTTCCCGGCCGCATCCTCAACACGCACCCGTCGCTCCTGCCGGCCTTCCCGGGCGCGCACGCGGTACGCGATGCGCTCGAGCACGGCGTCGCGGTCACCGGCTGCACGGTCCACCTCGTGGACGAGACGCTCGACGGCGGCCCGATCGTGCTCCAGGAGGCGGCGCCGATCCTGCCCGGCGACGATGAGGCCGGGCTCCACGAACGGATCCGGGCCGTCGAGCACCGGTTGCTGCCGCGGGCCGTGGCGCTGCTCCTGGCGGGCGCCCTGGGGCTGAACGGCCGGCGGGTCACCGTCGACGCGACGCGGGCCGACGAGCGTCAGCCGGTCGCACGGCGGGCATTGCTCTCCGTCTCCGACAAGGCGGGGCTGCAGGACCTGGCGGCGGGCCTCGTGGGTCTCGGCTTCGAGATCGTCTCCACCGGTGGCACGGCGCGCGGGCTGCGCGAGGCCGGCCTGCCGGTCACCGACGTGGCCGCCGTGACCGGCTTCCCGGAGATGCTCGACGGGCGCGTCAAGACGCTCCACCCGCGCATCCACGGTGGCATCCTGGCCGACCGGCGGTTGCCGGCACACCGCGAGCAGCTCATCGCCGCGGGCATCGCTCCCTTCGAGCTGGTCGTGGTCAACCTGTACCCGTTCGCCGCCGCCGCGGCGCGGCCCGGGATCACCGCGGACGAGCTCATCGAGGAGATCGACATCGGCGGGCCGGCCATGGTCCGCGCGGCGGCGAAGAACCACGCCAGCGTCGCCGTGGTTACCGATCCGGCGGCGTACCCGGGCATCCTCGCGGAGCTGCGGGCCGTCGGCGCCCTCTCTTCCGAGACGCGCCGCTCGCTGGCCGTGGCCGCCTTCCGCCACACCGCGGCGTACGATGCCCGCATCGCCGCCGAGCTGCCCGGGCCCCTCGGCGTCGCCCCGACGGAGCCCTTCCCGGCGTGGCTCGACCTGGGCCTGGAGCGCGTCCTCGAGCTTCGCTATGGCGAGAACCCGCATCAGGCGGCGGCGCTCTACCGCTATCCCGACGCGGATCCTGCGGCCGGTCCCTTCACTCGCGGCGTCGATCAGCGGCAGGGCAAGGCGCTGAGCTACAACAACCTGCTCGACGCGGCCGCCGCGGCCGGGCTGGCGCGCGACCTGCGGGGCCCGGCCTGCGTCATCGTCAAGCACACCAACCCCTGCGGTGCGGCCGAGGCCCCCGACCCCCTCCGGGCCTGGGAGCTCGCCCTGGCGGGCGATCCGGTCAGCGCCTTCGGCGGCGTCGTGGCCCTCACCCGGCCGATCGACGCGACGCTCGCTGCCCGACTCACCTCGATCTTCCTGGAGGTCGTCATCGCCCCCGACCTGACGCTCGAGGCGGCGGCGATCCTGGCCACGAAGCCGAACCTGCGCGTGCTGGTGGACCCCCACCTGGGCACGTCGCCCGTCGCCGCGCGCGAGCTGCGCAGTGCCGGCGGCGGCGTCCTGGCCAGCGAGGCCGACGTGGCGGCGGACGACCCGGCCACCTGGCGTCCGGCCACCAGGCGGGTGCCATCCCCGGAGGAGCTGCGCGACCTCGACCTCGCCTGGCGGGTGGCGCGCCACGTGAAGTCGAACGCCATCGTGCTCGCGCGGGACGGAGCCGTGGTCGGCGTGGGCGCGGGCCAGATGAGCCGCGTGGACAGCGCCCGGTTGGCCGTCGCGAAAGCCGGTCCGGAGCGCGCGACGGGCGCCGCCTGCGCCTCGGACGCGTTCTTCCCCTTCCCCGACGCGGCCGAGGTCTGCCTGGCCGCCGGGGTGCGTGCGTTCGTCCAGCCGGGTGGCTCGCAGCGGGACGCCGAGGTGGTGACGGCGGTCGAATCGGCAGGCGCGACGATGGTCCTAACGGCCCTACGCCACTTCCGCCACTGAGGTCTATCCTGCACAGGTAGACCCAGCACAGCCCGCGAGGACGCCGATGATGGACGAGCAGACCACGATCCCCGAGACCCCTGCAGAGCCGGCCACGGAGACTCCCGGTACCGAACGTAACCCGGGCGGCGAGAGCTGGGTCGCCCAGCTGCAGCGCATGATCGACGACATCAGCCGCCAGGCGGCGCCGGTCGTCCGCGAGGTCGCCGCCAAGGCCGCCGAGCTGGCCGCGGTGGCCGGCGAGAAGGCCGGCCCGCTGGCGCAGAAGGCGGCCGTGAAGACCCAGGAATTCGGCGCCCTGGTCGCCGTGAAGGGCAAGGAGATGGCGGCCGACCTGCGCCGGGCCACCGGCGAGGCTGAGCACGATGGCAACGGAGCGGCGCCGGCCGCAGTCGCCCCCGAGGCGCCCGCCGAGGCCGAGGCGCCGACCGAGGAGAACGGCGCCTGAAAGAACGCTCAGCGGCCGCCCTGAACGCCAAACGACCGGACCTCGCGGTCCGGTCGTTTCCTCTCCTGCGCTGAGTGCACCCGGCGGCGGTCAGTCCTGGTGCTGCTTGTTGGGGCGGGCTTCCTTCTGGCGAGCCCTTTCACGAGCCGCCCGTTCGATCTCCGCCGACCGATCACGCGACATCTGCCGGGCGATGATCGGGTCGAGCAGGTAGCCGTGGCCCTCCACGTCCTCCGCGTCGTCCGCCGGCTTCTCCGGTCGCTTCGTGCTCATCGATCGTCTCCTTCGGTCCTCATCCTGCCGGCCGCGCCGTCGGCTCCGACCGGTGCCTGAAGATTGCCTCTGATGTGGGCGTGAATCAACGGTCATTCCGACCCGCCGCGTGTCAAACACGCGACACCGGCCGCCGTCGTGCGCGATGATGGCGACGAAACGCACGGGGAGGGTCGCATGACGGACGAGGGCTTCGCGGTCGAGCGGCTGCGCGCCTGTGCGCTCTTCGCGCGCGCCGACGGGGCGGTCCTCGGCGAGGTCGCCCGCGCCCTGCGTCGGCGGCGCTTCCGGCGCAACGAGGTCATCTTCCACCAGGGCGATCCGGGCGACTCGCTGCACATCATCGCCAGCGGCGCCGTGAAGATCGTGCTGCCCTCGGCTGAGGGCGACGAGGCCATCATCGCCACGCTCCGTGCGGGCGACTTCTTCGGCGAGCTGGCGCTGCTTGACGGCGCGCCGCACTCGGCCACCGCGACCGCCCTCGAGCCGACCGAGACGCTGGTCCTGCCGCGCTCGACCTTCCAGGAGCTGCTCGACCGCGACACGCTCCTGCGCGACGCGTTGCTGGCCGGCCTGGTGGCCGAGCTGCGCCGCCTCACTGGCCACGTCGAGGAGCTGCACTTCCTCGACCTCGCCGGACGGCTGGCCATGCGGCTGACGCGGCTGGCCCTGGAGCAGGCTCCCGGCGCCCGCGGCGAGGTGCGCCTCGACTGGCCGTACACGCAGTCGGACCTCGCCGCGATGATCGGCGGCACGCGGCAGAGCGTGAACAAGCTGCTCAGCGGGCTCGTCGACGAGGGCCTCATCAGCATCGAGCGGGACACGCTTGTGGTGGTGGACGTCGATCGCCTCACCCGCCGCGCGGAGCGCTGAGCCATGACCACGCCGACTCCCGACCCGGCCGAGCTGCAGGTCCTGCGCGCGGCTGCGCGGCGGGCGAGCATCGCGCGCCGGCTCCAGGGCGATCCGGAGACCGCCCTGCTCCAGTCGATCGTGGATGCCACGGTCACACTCTTCGACGCCGAGGCGGCCTCCATCGCCATCTTCGAGCGCGACCCGGACCGCCTCGAGTTCCGCGTCGCGGCCGGCGAGCAGGGCGCCGGGGCCATCGGCCTGTCCGTGGCGCCCAGCAAGGGCATCGCCGGCTTCGTCTTCTCCACCGGCCAGCCGCTCGCCCTCTCCGACGTCACGAGCGATCCCCGTTTCGATCGCAAGACCGCGGAGCGGACGGGCTACGTGCCCCGTTCCATCGCGGCCGTGCCGCTCGTCGAAGAGCACGGGCGGGGCACCGTCGGCGTGCTGCAGCTCCTCGACAAGCGCAGCTCCCCGACGTTCTCGCTGCGCGACATGGAGCTGCTCGGGGTCTTCGCCGCACAGGCCGCGGCGGCCATCCATGCCACGCGCATCCAGCGCGACCTCGACGAGCTGCTCCACCAGGCGCTCGGTCGCCTCGCCGGCGACGAGCTCGACGCGGCGGCCATCGAGGCCATCGTCTCCGCGGCGACCGACGGGCTCGACCCGGACGAGGAGAGCCCCTTCTGGACGCTCGTCGATCGCCTGGCTCGCCTGCAGTCCCTCGGCGAGCGCGAGCTCGGCCTGGTCGGTGACCTGCTCGAGGTGCTCGTCCGCTACGCGGCGCCGACGCGCCGTCGGACGTAGAGGCGCGGGGTGACCGACGCCCTCGTCCCGGCCTGGTCGGAACCCTTCTCGGCGGCGGCGCGGGACCGGCTGACGCGCCTTCCGCCGCTCGAGACGATCGACCGCGACTGGGCCTTCGGCGGAGCCACGGGCCGAGGGGTTCGGGTGGCGATCCTCGACAGCGGCCTGGAGTCGGACCATCCGGCCCTCCACGGCCGGGTCGTCGAGAGCGTCGCGGTGGAACTGGACAAGGCCGGTGAGCCGCACGTGGTGGCCGACGACCACGGCGACCTCTTCGGTCATGGCACGGCCTGCGGCGGGATCATCCTGGGCCTTGCGCCGGAGGCGGAGCTGGTGTCGGTGCGCGTCCTGGGCTCGGACCTGCGCGGCAAGGGGCCCGCCTTCGCGGCCGGCCTCGAGTGGGCGCTCGAGCACGGCGTCCGGGTGGCGAACCTCAGCCTCTCCTCGAAGAGCGAGGCGATGTTCGGCGTCTTCCACGAGCTGGCCGACGCGGCGTACTTCCGCAACGTGCTCCTCGTCTGCGCGGCGAACAACGTGCCCGGCCCCAGTTACCCATCGCTCTTCAGCTCCGTCCTCTCGGTGGCCGCCCACGACGAGCCCGACCCGTGGCGGTTCTACTACAACCCCTCGCCGCCGGTCGAGTTCGGGGCCTGGGGCGTGGACGTGCCCATCGCCTGGCGCGACGGCGGCATGACGGTGGCCACCGGCAACAGCTTCGCCGCGCCGCACATGGCCGGGCTGGCCGCGCTGCTGGCCTCGAAGCACCCCGGTCTCACGCCCTTCGAGGCCAAGGCCATCCTCGCCGCGGTGGCCGACAACCCGCGCCGCTGAGCCCGAGGGCGCCCTGCTACCATCGGGCTCCCATGCCCGACCGCTCCCGCTACTACCTCACCACGGCCATCGCGTATGCCAACAACCAGCCCGGGCTGCATACGCTGTACGAGGTCGTCGGCTCGGACGTGATCGCGCGCTGGCACCGCATGTGCGGCACGCCGACGCGCTTCCTGACCGGCACCGACGAGCACTCGGTGAACATCTCCATGAAGGCGGCCGAGCGGGGCTTGGCGCCGCGGGAGTTCGTGGACGAGATGGTCGGGCTGTTCAAGGCCTCGGAGGATCGGCTGGGCATCACGCCCGACCGCTTCATCCGGACCACCGACCCCGACCACGTGC
>Ga0209322_10000655_pt1 | contig 20394 bp, 15 predicted proteins | sample Rifsed19ft1_FD_184013 | JGI IMG/M metagenome (GOLD analysis project Ga0209322, IMG submission 184013) | Soil microbial communities from Rifle, Colorado, USA - sediment 19ft 1 (version 2) | ecosystem: Environmental > Terrestrial > Deep subsurface > Rock core/Sediment | place: Rifle, Colorado... | reverse complement strand
ACCCGCACGACCCGCACTTCGAGCCTTACAGGTTGTACCGACTCGGGATCTCCCGCCAGAACCTCGGGATCGCCATGTCAGTTCATCCGCCCGAAGAGGTGGACGACGGCGGTCGCGCCCGTCCCGCCAAGCGTGTGCGTCAACCCGATCTCCGCATTCGACACCTGCCGCTTCCCCGCCTCGCCCCGCAGCTGGCGCACAATCTCGACGGCCTGCGCGACTCCCGTCGCGCCTACGGGCTGGCCGCGCGCTTTGAGCCCGCCACTCGTGTTCACGCTGATCTTCCCGTTCAGGGCCGTCTCGCCCTCCTCCGTCGCCATCCCGCCAAGCCCCTTCTTCACGAACCGCAGATCCTCGATCGCGATGATCTCCGTAATCGTGAAGTTGTCATGGACCTCCGCGACCTGCACCTTGTCCGGGGTCACCCCCGCTGCGTGGAACGCCCGTTTCCCCGCAACGACGGTCGCGTCCATCGTCGTGAGGTCCCGCCGGTCGTGGAGCGCGAGGAAGTCGCTCGCCTGTCCGGACCCGAGGATCCTGACCGGCGTGTCCGAGAACTTTCGGGCCCGGTCCATCGCGCACAGAACGACGGCCGCCGCGCCATCGCTCAGCGGCGCGCAATCGAAGACCGAGAGGGGCTCCGCGACCCACGGTGCCTTCAGGACCATGTCCGGCGTGATCTCTCGCTGAAATTGGGCGTGCGGGTTGAGCGCCCCGTTCTTGTGGTTCTTCACGGCGACCTGAGCCATCTGTTCCCGCGTCGTGTTGAACTCGTACATGTGCCGCCGGGCCATCATCGCGTACAGGCCTGCGAAGGTCGCGCCGAAGACGCTCTCCCACTCCTGGTCCGCGGTCGCGCTGAGGATCGCGCCGGCCTGGACGTCCCCGACGTCCGTCATCTTCTCCGCGCCTCCGACGATCACGATGTCGTGCATCCCGGAGGCGATCGCCATCGCGGCCTGGAGGATTGCGATCGCGCCACACGCGCCGCCGCCCTCTACGCGCACGGCCGGCAGGTGCTGGTCCGCGAGCCCTGAGTAGTCCGCGACGAGCGCGCTCACGTGCTCCTGGTCGATGAACTTGCCCGCGCTCATGTTCCCGACGTAGATCGCGTCGAGGTCCTCCGCCGCGATTCCGGAGTCCTCGATCGCCTTCAACCCGGCCTCGATCCCGAGCTCCCGGAACGACTTGTCCCACAGCTCGCCGAACTGGGTCTCGCCGATCCCGATCACGGCGACGTCCCGCATCAGGTCGCCTCTCGCATCCGGATCTTGCCGCGGTACTTCGCGTACGTCGCGTAGTCCAAGTGGACGTCGTCGCTCACCATGTCCGCCATCGTCCGGCCGGCTTTCTTGAGCTCCTTGATGTGATCCGTCACGGTGAGATCGAACCCGTCGCTCCCCGCGCCGCTCCCGTAGCCGACCGCGAAGATCCGGTCCCCTGGCCGCGCGACGTCGAAGATCGCACACATCCCGACCATGATCGCGGCGCTGTACGTGTTCCCGATGTCTCGCACGAGGAGGCCCGTGTCGACCTGCTTCTCCGAGAACCCGAGCATCTTCCCGACCCGCTGGGGGAACTTCCCGTTCGGCTGGTGGAAGACGGCGTAGTCGTAGTCCCCCGGCTTCGTTCCCGCCTTCTCGAACAGGAGCTGGGCGCAGCTCATCACGTGCTTGAAGTACGCGGGTTCGCCCGTGAACCGCCCGCCATGGCTCGGGTATCGCTGGCCCTCCCGCCGCCAGAAGTCGGGGGTGTCTGTCGTGTAGGATAAGGTGTGGTTGATCATCGCGATCGGCCGCTCGTTTCCGATCAGGAACGCCGCCGCGCCCGCCGACGCGGAGTACTCGAGTGCGTCCCCGGGCGCGCCTTGTGACGTGTCCGCCCCGACCGCCATACCGAACTTGTACATGTTCGAGAGGGTGAGGCCCATGCACGTCTGGATCGCGGCCGTCCCGGCCTTGCACGCGAACTCGAAGTCCGCGGCCGTCATCACCGGCGAGGCCTCGATCGCCTCCGCGACGATCGTCGCGGTCGGCTTTACCGCGTACGGGTGGCTCTCGGACCCAACGTAGATCGCGCCGACGTCCTTCGGGCTCACCCAGGGAACCCGCGCGAGGCACGCCCGCGAGGCCTCGACGGACATCGTGATCACGTCCTCGTCCGGGCCCGGCACGCTCTTTGCGCGGATGTTCAAGCCCTTTCCCACCGCGTCGCCGTCCGCGCCCCAGACCGCGCCGATCGCCTTCGGCGCGATCCGGTACCGCGGGACGTACCCGCCATAGCTCACGATTCCGCCGGTCATGTCTGCATCCTCTCCAGTCGTTCGATCAACACGGGCGGGGTCAACTCCGTCCGAGCCAGGATCACGTTGTCGAGCTCCGCGAGCTTCACCGCGAGCTCGTCGATGTTCTCGGGCTGAACGTACACGACCATCGCCGGTTTCAGAGGGTGGGCCTTGATCGCGATCATCGGCGACCGGCCGTATTTCACGCCTGTGAATAGCAAGGCTCGCTCGCTCGTCGTGCCATAGATCTTGAGGTAGTCGCTCGCGTCAAGGGTCGTGATCGCCTTGATCGAGTCGATGACCGTGTAGCCGTAGATCGATCGGCGGATCTGGAGATTCCGCGAGAGGGGCCGCGCGTCGATCTTCCGGAGGAAGTCCGCGGCCCGCATCCCGACGGCGAACTCCCGCATGCTTGGAATTACATCGCTGAACTCCTCGTAGCGCTTTGCGATTCGCCGGCCGGACTTCGTGTCGACCTCGAGGAGGGAATCGACGAGCTTATGGATCGTCCGGATCCCGGGCGAATTCCGCCGGCCTGACTCGTAGTCCGAGACCACGCTCGGGGAGACCCGCATCTGGCGGGCCAATTCCGTCTGGGTGACGTGGAACTCCTGCCGCCACTTCCGAATCGTCTTCCCCGGGAGCTCGGAGAGGGTGATCTCGCCGGCGATTTTCTCCCGCAAGAGCGACTGCACGCGGGCGGGACGCGAGCGAGTCTATATAAAGATGTCGAACTGCCTATCGGCACGTGTCGAGTTTTCCATTTTTCGCGGGGACCTCGGGAGATCCTGGTTCACGCCGCGCGGCGGGTATCATTAAGTAGTTCGCGTCAATCCGGGGCCCAGGCGCGGAATGACGTTGGGACCTTCACGCGGGATCGCCGTGGGCGGTGTCACGTTCGGCGTCATCGTGCTGTTTATCGGAGCGCTGATCTTCCTCAATGAACTAAAAATCCTCCCGATCCCGCTCACGTTCGCGACCTTCTGCGCGATCGGACTTGTCATCGTTGGCATCGCGGCGATCATCGGCTCCGTCTGGGCGCGCGGCTTCGTCCGACGGGGCTGGAAGCAGTGGATGACCGAGGACTGGGACAAGCCACAGTAGGAGTCGAGCTCGCATCCACCGCGCACGTAGCGCGGAGTTCATGCCCTCGTCGTGTCGGCCGTCGATCACGGGGTACCTCGTCGTCCTCGGTCACCCGAAGGAGAGGCCCCCACGGGTCAGCTTCATCTAATGAGCGGCCATCTCGTCGCCCAGGTGCGCGAGGCAATCAATATGGCCCCATCTCTCGACATGAGTCTAATCCAGCAAGGAACGCGACTCCGACGTTCGCCCTATTTCAACGCTACGCAGCGATACGGTTGCCGCGCGTACACCGTCTACAACCACATGTTTCTGCCGGGCCACTACGACGATCCTGTGACCGAGTATTGGCACCTGATCAATCATGTGGCCGTCTGGGACGTCGCCGTCGAGCGCCAGGTGGAGATCACCGGCCCCGACGCCTTCGCGTTCACGAACCTGCTCACCCCGCGGGACTTGACGAAGTGCAGGGTCGGCCAGGGAAGGTACGTCGTGATCACGGCGGAGGATGGCGGCATCATCAACGACCCCGTGTTGATGCGCCTCGGGGAGAACCATTTCTGGCTCGCCCTCGCCGACAGCGACGTCCTCCTGTGGGCCAGGGGCGTCGCGGTCCACGCGGACCTGGACGTGAACCTACTGGAGCCCGATGTCTCCCCCTTGCAGGTCCAGGGACCGAAGTCGAAGCAGGTCGTGAAAGCTCTTTTCGGCGAACGCATCACGGAGTTGCCGTACTATCAGTTCCTGGAGGCGTCCTTGGACGGCATCCCCTTGATCGTTACCCGGACGGGCTGGACGGGCGAGGTCGGGTACGAGCTCTACTTGCGCGACGGCAGCCGCGGGGACGAGTTGTGGGAGACGGTGATGGAGGCGGGGAAGCCATACGGGATCCGGCCGACGGGCCCATCGGACATTCGGCGGATCGAGGCGGGGATCCTGAACTACGGAGCAGACATGACGATCGCGGACAACCCGTTTGAGGTCGGCCTCGACCGCCTTGTCGACCTCGACAAGTCCTCTGACTTCATCGGCAAGCAGGCCCTGAAAAGAATCGCCACGGAGGGGGTCAAGAGGAAGCTCGTCGGAATCGAGATCCAAGGCCCGCCGATTGAGTTCAACATGACGAAGTGGGCCGTGGCGCGAGACCACACGCGCATTGGATCCGTGACGTCTGCAATTCACTCCCCTCGTCTGCAGAAAAACATTGGATACGCGATGGTGCCGATCGAGTATGCCGCGGTTGGCAGCGAACTCACCGTTCAAACGCCCGGCGGGGAACGAGGTGCCGTCGTTGTTGAGAAGCCGTTCATCGATCCGAAGAAGGAGATCCCGAAGACGTAGGCCGACCCTGATCCATGACGCGGGCTTCATCGAACGGTCCTCTTTCGGCGCGCGGAATTCTTATACCCCGGTCGTTCCTTTCGCGGCCGCCCGTTGGGTCCGTGGGGTAGCTTGGTCTATCCTTGGTGGTTCGGGACCACTAGACTCCGGTTCAAATCCGGACGGACCCATCGCTTCCTTCCAAAAGAGATCGGATCGAAACGTGATGCTACGAGTCGAGAACCCTTTTATAGACTCACTCCCAATCCTTCCCTGTGGGCCCGGACGTCGCCTCGTTTGGAGGAGGCCGCTACGTCGTAACGAAGAAGCTTGGGGAAGGCGGAAAGGGGGTCGTCTTCCAGGCGCGCGATGCCGCCCTGGACCGCGTAGTCGCAATCAAGCTCCTCAAGCACGACGCTCTCGATGAGGAGAGCCTCAAGCGTTTTCTCACGGAAGCGAAGACAATCGCGGGCCTCACCCATCCGAATATCACGACGATCTACGACATCGTGGAGGAAAGCGGCCACCACTTCATCGTATTGGAGTACGTCGATGGGGGCGACCTGGCGCATCTGCTCGCGAAGCAGCCGGGTCGCCGGCTGCCGTTCCCAGAGCTGCTCCGGATCGCGGCGTCCGTCGCGAAGGCGCTGGACCATGCTCATCGCGCAGGGATCGTGCATCGGGACCTGAAGCCCGAGAATATCCTGCTTACTTCTTCGGGAGAGGTGAAGCTGAGCGACTTCGGCCTCGCCGCGAAAGTGGCCGCTCGCATTCCGGAGGCTGAGGTCATCGTCGGCACCGTTGCGTACATCTCGCCCGAGGCCGCTTTGGGACGCCCTGCCACGTCCAGATCAGATCTGTACTCCCTTGGCGCTGTTCTCTACGAGATGGCGGTCGGGCGGCCGCCATTCACTGGCGACGACGTCCAGGTCCTCTACTCGCACCTACGAACTCCCGTGACGCCTCCGAATAGACTCAACTCCGATGTGCCACATGCGCTCACGGTGCTCGTCCTCCGCCTGCTGACGAAGGATTCCGAGGCGCGCCCCGCGACTGCCGCCGAGGTCCTCGAGGACCTCGAGGAGCTTCACGTTTCGGTCACGGCTCCCGCCAGCGCCCCGCACAACGTCGTGCCTGTCTCCGCTGCGCCGGTCCTCGTGGGCCGTCAAAAGGAGATGGCGCGGCTACGCCAGGCCGTCGGTGAGCTAAAGAATGGTCACGGCAGCGTGCTCGTGCTCGCTGGAGAAGCGGGGATCGGAAAAACCCGGATGGCCGCCGAACTCGCGAAGCTTGCCGCGGTCGAGGGTCTGATCGTGCTCTCGGGTCACGCAACCGAAGGACAGGGCACTCCCGCCCTCGCCCCGTGGATGGAAGCCTTGCGCGGGTTCGCTTCCGGGATCCCGCCTCAACTCTTGTACAAGGTCGTGGGCACGCACGCCGGCCTATTGACGCGCGTCATCCCGGATCTGCCCGCGCGATTAGGCCCCGCCCTTCCGACGACGCCGTTTCCGGAAGAACTGGAACGGTTCCAGCTCTTCGACGCGGTGACACACTTTCTCGCGAACGCATCCCACGAGTCTCCCTTGCTCGTGTCTCTCGACGACCTGCATTGGGCCGACGAGGCGAGCCTCCAGCTCTTGGAGTACGTATGTCGCAATACCGCCGAGGAGCGTATCTTGTTCCTCGGAACGTATCGACCCGAGGACCTCGCCCGCGGCGGGCCGTTGGAAAGGACCCTGTACGAGCTGCGACGAACGCGCCATCTCGAGGAACTGCCGTTGGGCCGGCTGTCGGAAGAGGACGTTCGTGTGCTCGCGGCACGCGCAGCGGGTGCGGACACTGTTGAATCCAATCTCTCGAAGCTGCTTTTCGACCGAGGCGGCGGCAACCCGTTCTTCACGGAGGAACTTGTCGCATCCCTTCGGGAAGAGGCTTGCATTGCCGTCGAGGGAGGCACCGCGACGTGGTGCGGCGGGGCAGTCCGGCTCCCGAAGACCGTCCGACATGTGGTCCAGCGGCGATTCGCCCGGCTCTCAAAGGCCACCCAGGACCTCATGTTAAGGGCGTCGGTCCTCGGTCGGGAGATTCGTCCCGAGGCCCTCGCGGGTATGGCGGGCCTCGATCGCGGCGTGATGGTCGATCTCGTCGAGGAAGCGCTCCGGATTGGCCTCCTCCGCGAAGAGTCTGACGGGAGCGAGACCCGTCTCGTGTTCAGCGACCCTCAGGTCCTTGATTGCTTGTACCAGGAAATCAGCCAGATGCGGAGGCAGCAGTACCATGAGCGCGCGGCGGAGGTCCTTGAGTCCATATCCGGGACGACCTCCGATGAGCTCGCCCACCATTACTCGATGGGGGGTCTGTCCGAGCCCGCCCGACGCTTCCTCGAGGCCGCGGGTGACAGTGCCTCGGGTCTGGGGTCCTACGAGCGGGCCGCGGAGAGGTACGAGCGGGCACTCTCGTTCTGGCCCCGGCAGGAGCGCGAGGCGCGGAGGCGTCTCCGCGTGAAGCTGGGCGACGCTTACTTCAACGCGGGCAGGTGGTCGTGGGCGCAGGAGTCCTTCCTCGAAGCGCGTCGTCTCGGAGAGCGTCCGGAGGAAGACGTGGCCGTCTCGATCCGCCTCGGCCCAACCTTCTGGTACATGGGCGATGTCGCGGGTGCGCGCCGTGAGCTCGAGAAAGCGCTCCAGACGCTCGGCTCACTGGATACCGACGATGCCGCGGCTGCACTCAACTGGCTCGCGACGATCCGGCTCGATGAGGGCGATCCGGACGGTTCGTTCCAGGCTGCCGAGAGAGCCCTTGACATTGCGAAGCGGACCGGGAATCGCACGGAACTCGAATTTGCTCTCAACAACCTCGGATGGACGGAGGCCGTCCGCGGTCGCTGGGAAATTGGTGTTGTATACATTCTGCAGCAACTCGAACTGCATCAGGGCGGCGGCTCCCCCTACGACTACGGCAATGCGTTGGACGATGCCAGCGCCCACTACACACTGTTCCTCCCGGATTACCCCAAGGCACTTCGATACGGCGAAAAGGCGATAGAGATCGCGCAGCGAATCGGCAATCGCCCCGCTGAAATTCGTTGGAGGCTGCACCGTGGCTGGACACTCCGCGACATGGGCCGCTGGGACGAGGCCGAGCGCGAAGCAAATGCGATTCTGTCCCTCGCAGAGGAAGAGTCTTACGACACAATGATTCCTTGGATTCGTCTCCTCCGCGGGCAGATCGCTGGGTTCCGCGGCGACACGGCCGAGGCCGAAAGATACATCCGCGAAGCTCAGGAGTCTTCCGATCGGGAGGTCTGGTGGCGGCTTCACTTCGCGGGCAATGCGTATGCTGCTCTCGCGTGGATTTGCGCGGAGGGTGGGGATCGGCAAGGAGCTCGAGTCGCAATTGCCGACGGTTTCGCGGCGTCAAGCCTGCACAATTGCCGCTGGTGCGGTGATTTGATTTCCGTGGCTGGAGCGTGGGTTGAGGCCATGGCCCCCGGCGGGGACGAGCTTCGGTTTGAGGAGGCGATTGGTAAAGTGCGCCAGTGGGGCACGTCAACAGCGAAGGCCCTCGCCGCCGTGGCGGAGGCTCGATGGTCCCGCTTCCATGACAGACCATCTGAAGGGCGGCTGGAGGGCGCGCGAAGTTACTTTCAGCGAATCAAGAAGCCCTTTGATCTGGCCGCTGTCGTTCACGAGCATGGCCTCACGTTGATTGCGCTCGGCAAGACCGCCGAAGGGAGCGCGCTAATCGAAGAGGCCCTTCAGATCTACGTTGAATTAGGCGCGAAACGACGGGCCGAAGATATCTTGCGAGGCAAGAAACTCCTAAAGGCGTAGCTCAACAGTACGGAGCCCGCGCGCGATCCCGACGCGGCGGAACCACGAGCTCAGAGTTTTTCCCTGACGGGCATGAGATCGGGCAAAACTCGCAGAGCCATAAAACAAATGACACCGCCCGGCAACCCGTGAGGATTGACAAGCCCGAGCGGTGTATTGTGGAGGGATGCTTGCCCTGTACCTTACGCCGTCCTGCATGAAATATCTTTGCCAGGGTTCTCGCGCTACGTCCCGGGTCCGCCGAGCTCCCCTGCCACGGAGTGCACAATGTCGACCATCGTGAGCGTGCTCTCGATCGCGCGCTCCGACGGATCCGCTGCCACGATCGTGAGGCGGCCCCCACGGACGGTGACGGAGCGGATGCGGGAGCTCGGTCCGAGGCCCGCGAGTTCGACCCGCGACGCGATGCGGGTCACGAGGCCGGAATCGCTGCCCGCGCGGGGGACGAGCCATGGCGGGAGGCCCGGATGGCGGCTCGACCGCGTCGTCCTCCTTGGCCTCACGACGAACCGGAAGTTCGGAATCGGATGCGTAAGCGTCGAGGTCGCGACGAGGAGGTATCGGCCGTACGCGGCGAGCGTGAGGATCTGCGCGACCTGGAACATGAGGGTCCAGAAGTCCGTCGCCGTGGCGGGGGACACGTTCGCCGCGGAACGCGGCCCGATCGTGACGGACTCGAGCGGCCCGCCCGCGTATCGGGCCTCGAGCTTCGGGCGACCGAGGAAAGGACGCCTCGCCTCGATCGACACGAACCGGTGGCGGCCCCGCGCGTGCATGTCGCTCGCGACCGCCGCCATCCGCGGCGCAACGGCGCGGCGCATCGAGATTTCCGAGAGGAGTGGCGCCGCTGCGCCGATCACGATAAACCAATACAGCGCGTACTGCCAAGCGGAGAGTGGCGCGTAGTCGTTCGCCGTCGCGTACGCGAGGACCGCGGTGTAGGCGGCGAGGCCCACCCATCCAACTGCCAGGATTCGCCGCCAGCGCTCCATTTAGCCACGATGGAGAGGTCACCTTAACGTCAATCTTCCCGCGGCAACCCTGCACGCTTACGCCCAGAGGCCCATCATGCTCTTCTCGAACGTGACATCCTCGAACCGGAGCCCAAGCTCGCGGGCGTACTCGTAGGCGCGTTGGATTTCTTCCGCGTACGGGATTCGAGAGAGCTCCTTGTACCGCGGGTCGTACGCCGGCGAGTAGCGGTCGCATGCGTAGTCCGGATGGTACTGGTCCATCACGTTCACGAGGACCTGCGGCATGTGGTCCGCGATCCACTCAAGGACGGGCCGCGTGCAGCACTCCACGTGATTGGGCATCACGAGGTGCCGGATGACGACGTCCTCGCCCCAGTCGTACACGAGCTGGTGGTTCCGCGCAACGGTCTCGAAGTACCACGGCGTGCGGGCGAGGAAGATTGAGCACTTGTCGTTCCCGAACTTGAAGTCCGGGAGCCACACGTCGATGAGCGGCCGCAGGATCCGAATCGTCTCCGCGCTCATGAAGAAGTTCGAGTTCCAGAGCATGGGGGCGTTGAACTCGCCCGCGTACAACGCGTCTCCGGACTCCTGGCGGGACTGGAGGTACCCATCCGCCTTCGCGGCCTGCGCGTACGCGAGGTCTTCCGCGCGGGGCGGTCGGTCGAGGAGGGAGATCGCTTCGATGATGGAGTGGAGATGGATCGTCGGCTCCCCGCCGACCCAGTTGATGTTGTGACAGCCTTCGGAGCGAAGCTGCCAGGCCATGGCAGCGAGCTGCCGGGGTGTGATGGGAATCCCTCGGTCCTTGTCGTGGCTGATGTCGCTGTTCTGGCAGAAGCCGCACCTCAAATTACATGACGTGAAGAACACGGTCCCGGACCCGCGCGTCCCGCGGAACACGAGCTCCTCACCACGGTGATGGAAGTAGCTCCCGACGCGGGACGTCGACTCGAGCTGACACGTCCCGTGCTTCGTACCCTTCGTCCGGTCGACGCGGCAGTTCCAGCGGCAGAAATTGCAGTGCGACAGCATTCGCGTCGCGAGCTCCACACTTAGGTCCATGAGCGACAGACTCCCGCGCGCGAGGTCCGTGAGATGGATTTCCTGGCGACGAATCGCCCGCCACGAATCGAGGAAATCCTCCGTCAGCCGGGCGTGCTCCGCCCAAAGGTCCTCCTCGGGCGATCGAAGGTCCACCTCGCACCGGAGCCTGCGGGCGATTAGGTACTTCGCGGGCATTGCGTTCCGGGCCACCGCGAGGTACCACGGCAGGCGGTCCCCGACCCGTTCCCAGATCCACAGGTTCCCAAATGCCTCCGACGCCGCGGTCACCTTCGTACCCGATCCCGCGCAGCCTCGACGTAGCGCGAAACTTCAGTGAATGATGGGAACACGGTCCGATAAAGCCTCTCAATTTGCGACAGCACGCGGAAACCTTTTGTGGGCACCCTCGCATCTCCGGTTCGGAGGGTGACTTGGCACTTCTCCGGTATGCGATCGTCGACACCTTGCGGAGCAGGCGGCGCACGTTCTCGTCGATCCTCGGGGTCCTCCTTTCGATTTCGTTCGTTGCGGGCACGTTCATCGCAATCGATTCGTCCACGCGCGCGACGCTCGAGGCGGTCCTTGCGGGACTCCCGGGAGATTTCACCGTGTATGCGGAGGGGAACCTTACCTCCCTCCGGGAGACGCTCATCGCCGTGTCGGGAGTCAAGGATGTCGCCTTCCTCCGCAATGTGCCCGTGTTCGAGATCCAATCGACGGCCGTTCCGCTCCGGACGTACGTGAACGTCATGGGAGTGGAGCCCGAACATCCGATAGGATTGTTGAAGAGAGCTACCGTCGAAGGCTCCCTCGACTTCCCTCGCGGGACGATCGGACTGTCCCGGGATCTGGCGATGCAGCTCGAGGCCGAACGGGGCCAGAACGTGTCCCTCCGATATGTCGAATACGACTATGTCAACCAAACGGAGAACGTGCGGCTTCTGAACCTCACCGTCTCCGCAATCATCACGATCCCCCCGCAGACAACGGGATTCTCCTTCCCCCCTGGGTTTTTCCAGAACGCCGTGATGCACATTCGCGACGTGGATTGGATCGAGGACCAGCTCCAGATTCCAGGAGGGACGGATCAGCTCGTGGGCGAGGTCTATGTCGACCGCCTTCGCCTCGTCGACCCCTACGACACGGTGGCGACGGACCGAAACTTGGGGCGGCTTGAGCGGCAGCTTTCCATCGCGGTCGCCCCATTCCGTGGGTCCGTCCAGAACAACATCTCGAACGCGCTCATGTTTTTCTTGCTGTCGATTACATTCCAGCGCCTCCAGTATCTCTTCCTCTCGTTGCCGGTGCTCCTCCTCGGTCTGTACCTCGGCGTCGTGGGCATGGACCTCGGACATGCGGAGCGCCGACGCGAGCTCGCGGTTTTCAAGGCCCGCGGAGCGGGTCCGCGGCAGGTCGTCGGCCTCCTTCTCCTCGAAGCCGCGATTGGTGGCGTCCTCGCCGCCGTACTTGGGCTCGTCGTCGGCCTCGGGCTCAGTCGCCTTCTCCTCGAGACCGTGAACCCGTATGCGATTGGCTCTGCCCCGGAGTATGCGGGAATCATCCTCTCCTCCGACACAGTCATCGCCGTCGCCGCGATGAGCGTCCTCCTCATGGCGACCGTAAGTTTCCGCTCTGCCCGCAGAACCGGCGCCCTGCCGATCGTCGAGACGCTCCGGTACTATGCGCCGGGAGAAACGAAGATTCCCTACAAACCTACGGCGGACGCAGTAATGCTCGCTCTCGCCGTCGCGTCGTACGGAGGAATCCTGTACACGCGGTATGCGGAACCTGGCTTCCTCACCTTCATCCTCGGGGCGATCTTCTTCGTCCTGTTCCCCCTCGCACCGGTCTTCCTGATCGTTGGGACGACGCGGCTACTCACGCGGTTCACGGGCCGGGTTTACGAGTGGTCCTCGCGCGCCTTCAAGCCGTTCGCGAAGGACCTGTACCACGTGATCAGTCGGAACATCGCGAGAAACCCGCGTCGATGCGCGAATATCGCCGTCATCATTGCTCTCGGGCTCGGATTCGGGATGTTCGTGTTCTCGTTCTATGGCTCCCAACAGGCGTACAGCGTCCGGAACGTTTGGGACGGGCTTGGTGCTGACGTCGTCGCAACGTGGTCCGCGCCCTCGAACGAGACAATGACTCTCACGAACCTCACCGCTCTCCCCGAAATCGAGCGGGTCGCCCGAGTCGCGCAGATTGGCGCGGAGATCCGACCCTGTTGCGCGTCCGCGATCGCCCTCGATCCCACGGAATACTTTTCCGTTGCGCATCCGGAGTGGTTCTACTTCGAGGGCACCGGCCCGGAACAGTCGGCAAGCATCCTCGCAACACCGGGCAATGTCCTTGTCACGCGATCGTATTTCGATCAGGCGTTCCTCGAGATCGGCGATCGCCTCACCCTGGCGTCTTGGGTGTACGACGAAGCGAATCAGTCGCAGACGGAGACCCTCGTCAATGCGACCGTGTCGGGGGTCGTCAAGGGACTTCCCGGGACGGGATATGGCGCGCAGCCCCTCGTCTTCGGGAGTTTCGAGACATTGGAGATGCTCCGCCCGCCCGCGGCCGACCCCTTCCGCATCTCGAACACGCGGTTCCTCATGGCCCTCCGCGCGAGCGAGGATTGGCCCGCGGTCAAGAACGCTATCCTCGCGATGGGCGCCACTTCCGTCGTCGTCTTTCAGGAGCAGAAGGTGCTCGAACTCGAGAACCCGTTCCAGCGGGCCTTCATCGGGTTTATCTCGATGGAGATTGCATTCGTCCTCGTGATCCTCACGGCGGGTCTCGGCCTCATCTTGGTCGCCGCCACTTTGGAACGGGACGTCGAGTTCGCGGCGATTACTGCAAGGGGGTCGAGCGGATGGCAGACCGCGAGCCTTCTCGTCGGGGAGGCGTTCTCGATCATGCTGATCGGGCTCCTTATCGGCGCGGGGGTCGGCCTTGGGTCCGCGTTCGCGACGCTTAGCCTGATCTCTTCACTCGGGTCAACGGGCGTCGTCCCCCTTCTGTTCGAGCTGTCGCCGCAGGGATTTCTCCTCCTCGCCGTCGCGCCCGCCACGATGCTGCTTGCGGCCGCGCTCGTCTCGTGGCGGATCGCCCGGATGAATGTCGCCCGCGTCCTCAAGCTCCGAGGTGGCTGACGTGCCGAACGTCTCGACGAAGGATCTCATCAAGGTGTACCGTGCCGGGAAGTCCGAAGTGATCGCGCTCCGCGGGCTCGACATGCGGGCCCCCGACGGCGAGTTCGTCGCGGTCCGCGGCCCGTCCGGGTGCGGGAAGACGACGCTCCTGAACCTCATCGGCGGAATCGACCGTCCGACCGCCGGCAGGATCGAAGTGGACGGGACGAACATCGTGGACATGAGCGAGGGAGACCTCGTGCAGTACCGTCGAAACAGCGTCGGCTTCGTGTTCCAGTTCTTCAACCTCGTGCCGACCCTCACCGCGGAGGAGAACATCCAGCTTCCGATGCGTCTTGCGGCGAAGCCCTCGGACCAGCGCGAGGAGCGGACGCGGCATCTTCTCGAACTCGTGGGCCTCGAGAAGCGGGCGGTCCACCGTCCCGATGAGCTCAGCGGCGGCGAGCAGCAGCGGATCGCGATCGCCGTCGCGCTCGCGAACGACCCGCCCCTCATTCTCGCGGACGAGCCGACCGGAGAGCTCGACACGAAGACGGGCGCGGAGGTCCTCGACCTGTTCCGCCGCCTGAACCAGGACCTCAAGAAGACGATCATCGTCGTCACACACGACGAACGGGTCGCGAAGATCGCTCACAGCATCCTTCACATCGAGGACGGGAAGATTATCGGGGAGACCGCCACGAGCTGACGCTGCGGGTCCTGCCGTGGCGGGTGACGAATCACCCCTTCGGGCGGCGCGTCGGCGCGAGGCAGGACACGCACATTCGCGAGAATCGCTCCACGTGGTCCTCGCAGGTCGGCCGACCGCACATCGAGCAGGACATGGTGGTTGGGGACTGGCACACGTGGCACATCGCAGCGAGCATCCCCCCTCCGAAATACGGCGTCCGCGAAGAGGTTGTCGCTACACCCCTCCGCGCGGGGGGTCGCCGGTGCCCGCCTGTCCCGGTTCGGGCTGGAGTGCGAGGAGGGTGTCTATCCGCCATGATAACGAAGGGAAAGCCTTTTTTCCCGTGGCTCCCACGTCCTAAGGGGTGTGCGCCGTCCTGCGAGGTACGTCGCTGTCCTAGCACTGCTGCTGCTCACCGGCGGGCTCTCCGCCTTTCCCCTCGCGAGCGGTCACCCAACCCACCTTCTGATCGCGAACGACATCGTCGGCTCGAACGAGCAGGTAAATCTGAATCGCTGGGTCGCCCAATCCTTCGTCACCGGATCGAGCTTCTTCATCACGCGCGTCGCGATGTGGGTCGCGGACACCGGGACGAGCGATTCGCTGAACGTGTCGATCCGCTCCGACGCCGGCGGCTCTCCGGGCTCGACGAACCTAACCTGGGGCCTCGCGGACGGTCCCGGCGGCCCGGGCTGGGTGGACTTCGACCTGAATCCGTACGTCGAGCTCGTCGCCAGCACGACGTACTGGATCGTCGCGCACAGCGACCGGACCGGCAGCGGTGGGTACGATTGGTGGAACTCCAACGACGACCTCGCGTACGGTCCAGGAACCGCGGCCACCTCGTCGGATGGCATCGCATGGTCGGGTGCAGGGAAGGACTACTCCTTCCGCGTCTATGGGTTGGTCCAACCGAGCTTCTCGTTCTCCGTCGGCGTCTCGGACCCGGTCCTCCGTACGGGTCGGAACGATGTCTTCACCGTGAACTTCACGAACTCGGGCTCCGGCTCCTCCGCCGACCTCTGGGTGAACGTGTCCTTCCCCGCGTCCCTATCGTACGTTTCAGACGACGCGGCGGCGATTGGTGGGACGCGGACCGGGACCTCCTTCCGGTTCACGGACATCGCACCGGGGGTCTACACGTTCAACGTGACGATCACGCCCACGGGCGGGACGCTCGACGGGACGGTCGCGGTCACGACGTTTACGTTCGACGCGAAGGATCACCTGGGGGCGTTCCTCCTCCAGCCCCAGCTCGGGGTCACGACGACGATTCGGAGCGCGCTGCTCTCGATTGCGCTCGAACAATCGGCCTTGTCCGGCGATCCCGGAGACACGATCACGGTCAACGCCACAATCAGCAACGTGGGCGGGGAGACGGCGTCCGTCATCCTCTTCGAGGCGCCGATCGATCCGAACGCGACATACGTGTCCTCCTCCCTGCCGGCGACGTACGACGTTGGGACCCGCACCGTGTTGCGCGCGGTCCCGGACCTGGATCCAGGCAACTCTGTTGCCGTGAACTGGACGATCCGCCTGAACGTCGGAGCGCCGGACCTCGCGCGGATCGTGTCGGATACGATTGCGACGTATCTCGATCCGACGGGAACGCCCCTCCCTCGGGAACTCGCGTCCCTCGTCGCGTACGCGCAGGTACCGGTCTTCAATCCGGTGTTGTTGCTCGACAGGATCGCGGCAGAACGAGCCGAAGAGGTCGTCGCGACCCTATACTACAACAACACGGGCTCCATGGCGGCCCCCGTGGCCCAAGCGACTTGGGGTCTCGGTGGGCACTACGAACTCCTCGGGCTCGCTCCCGCCTTCTCGATGGTTCCGAGGCCGGGCGGCTTCGTCGTCGAGTTCACGGACGTCTCGCCAGGGGCCCATGTCCTATTCGCGCGGCTCAAGGTTCTCCGTAGCCTTGATGACGGTCTTCTCATGCCACTCCATGTCGTCTGGAACGCAACAGACGGGAACCTGAATCCCTTCCTCTCGCAGCCCATCCAGGACATCGTAGCGCTCGACGCACCCCAGGTCGTCGTCACGATCGTTGCCCCGGAGCGGGTGCCAACGGAAGCCATTTTCGTCCTCACGGCCACGCTTCGGAACATGGGCAACGCGCCCGCCGTGGCGTGGTTGAACCTGACGGTCCCGAACACCGTAGACCTCGTCGGCGATAACGGGACCCAGGCACCGAATGTCGCGGGCAGCCGCGTATCGTGGATGTTCCGGTCGATCCCCGGCGGAGGCGTTGTCTTCTTCGGGATCTCCTTGCGCGGGAAGGCGACATCGAGCGTCGAGTCCTTCCGGCTATCCCTGGACTACACGGACGGTGCGGGAAGCGTGCCGCTCACGGTCTTCTCGAACGCACTGCCCGTCGAGTTCACCGCTCCCTCGGTCCAGCCGCCGACGGTGTACATCGGCTGGATCCTATTGGCGGCGTTGGGGATCGCCGACGCAGCGGTCCTCGTCGCGTGGAGGCGTCGTGGTCCCGCCGCGATTGTCAACGAGGTGTTCGTAGCAGACCTGAGCGGAGTTCTCCTCGCGCACCGGAGCGCAGGGGCCGTCGCCCGCCAGGACGAGGACGTGCTGATCGCGATGTTCAAGGTTGTCCAGGATTTCGTGCGGGACGCATTCTCCGAGGCCGCGGACGAAGTGATGAGCGCGCTCGAGTTCGGCGAGCGCAAGATCCTCCTCGAACGTGGGAAGCATCACTTCATCGCGGTGATTTACCGGGGGCTGGACCGTCACGGCAATCTTTCGGCCCGCGTGAAACACGTTTCGCAGGAGATCGACGAGAAGTTCGGCCCGATCCTCGAGACATGGAGCGGGGAGCTCGAGACGGTCCGAGGGATCGCACTCCTCCTTCCGCAGATTTGGCGCCGGCGGCGGTTCCCGATAAGCACGCGGGGGCGGGCTAAGCCCCGCGCGGACCACGCGTCCGAGGCCTCGTCTCCGAGTCCACCCAATTCAGGTAGTCCTTGAGCCCGCCCACCACCGGCAGCGCAATGATCTCGGGGAGCTCGTAGGGGTGCAACGCCCGAATCCGTCGCACGCAGGTCGCGACGAGGGTTCGCCGTGTCTTCAGGACGAGCAAGGCCTCGGAGTCCCTCTGGACCTTCCCCTTCCACCGGTACACGCTCGTGACGGGCGTCGTCACGTTTCCGCACGCCGCGAGGCGCTTCTCCACGAGGACCCGGGCGATCCGCTCGCCAACCTCGGGATTCGGACAGGTCACGAGAAGCACGCAGTACGCCATCCGTCCTCCCTGAGCGGGAATCCGCCGTCGCCATAAGACCCTTCGGTAACTGCAAGTTATCCGCACCGGCGGCCGCCTGCACTGCACGGTCAGGTCTGGAGCGTCCGGCTCGCGGGCTCACCCTGCCGCCGCACATATGAGAGCTTCAGCTCGGCGCGGTCAATTTCATCTTCGATAGCCCTCACCAGGAAGTCTGCCGTGTCGCAGTACCCGAGTTCCTCCTGTGCGGCCAGAAAACGGACCTTCGCCGCCAGGGGCTTCGGGATTCAGGCCATGCGATCGGGCGGTAACCCAAATGTCGCACTCGTCTCGTTCATACGCGTCTCGCGTCACCGTTGCGTCATCGCGGAAGGTCACAATTTCGATCACTTGACTTTCCGCGATCCGAGACGTCCCGTCTCGCCGGGTGACTACGGCAAAGGGACCATCGAATGTAACAACGCCCCGAAGGCCGCGAACCGTCAGGCCGTCATTGTACACTAGGTTGGATTCCGTCATTTTTCCTCAGGTCGCGAAAGGTTTGGTTCATGTAGGTATCGCGAATTTAATATCAATGCATCTGCACTTCCAAAAGGGAAAGTGCAAAGTCGGCCCGCCTGGCACTAGCAACCGGGGACGGAGGATACCCGAGACGCCATTCGGGCCTTTCATCGTAATTATCCACGCGGCCCCCGTTTGCCGCGCTCGCGACGCGCGCGCGCCTTGGCTTGGCGTTCTTTCCGCAGTACACGCCGGAGCTGCTTTCCAGACGGAGGACCGCTCATTGCACCATGCTCCAGTCATCTCCTTCGCCGAGATCTCCGCTACCTTCTTTCGAGATTCGCAAGCGTCCCTTGGAAACGTAAGCCTCGACGACACCGCCGCCCGGGAATGCATCGAGGTAATCCACGAGCTCCTGCGCGTCGCGCTCCTTGCAGGGCGGAAGATCATAGGCGCTCATCAGTCGGGCGTCCGCTTCTTGGGCCTGTCTCTCCAGTTCGCCCCATGATCTGAGACGCGTCTCCTCAATGGGGAAACTTTTCCCGAAATAGTGCACTAGTGCTTTCGCCATCCGTTTCTACTCCTGTCGTTCCATAGACATCGTTTTCAATCCTGTGGGGATCAAGTGTTCGATCTTCCGCGTTAGCGCCATGTTCCGCGGCGGTGCGGCCCGAAGTTTCTTCACGAGTTCAGGCCGCAATCGAAAAGCGTAGACGCGCTTCGGCGTCGTACGCGAGTCGTCGTGCACGTAATAGCAAGTTCTCTGACTATAAAAGCCTAAGCCACGAGGGCGCCGTTTCCTCCCTATGGATGCCGTTCGAGGAGTTAGAGTTAGCGCTTGAGACCTAGCCGTTAAGTAGCGGGGACGCTTGGACCCGGGCCCGTGGGGGTCGACGAACGTGCCCGCCTTCGAAGAGCCGAGGAACGTCCTCGACCGGATGGGGAAGTTCGATCGGCCGTGGTTCATTGCGGGCGGATGGGCAGTCGATCTCTTCCTGGGGCGCGTGACCCGGCCGCACAAGGACATCGAAATCGCGATCGTGCGGGCGGACCAGGGCGCGCTCCGCGCGTACCTCTCCGGATGGGAGTTCAGGAAGGTCGTGAAGAGCAAACTCGTGCCATGGCGGGACGACGAATCGCTCGAGCCTCCTGTCCATGAAATCCACGCGAGTCGAGAAGGACGGCATGCGTCCCGGCTCGAGATCCTGCTGAACGAGGCCTCTTGCGACGACTGGGTGTTCCGCCGCAATTCCGCGATCACACGATCTCTAAGCACCGTCCGACTCTTTTCTGAGGCGGGCGTTCCGTACCTTGCGCCGGAGATCGTTTTGTTGTACAAGGCGAAATCACCAGGCCCTCACGACGAGCTCGACTTTCGCAACCTGCTGCCTTCCCTCGGCCCGGAGCGGCGCGCATGGCTCCGGCACGCTCTCGAAATCTGCCATCCGGGCCACTCTTGGATTTCACACCTCTGATCCGCCGGAAAAGCTTTAGACGCGCGACCGCTTCGACAGCCCGTGGCGGTGTCCTCGCGGCGGGGATCCCGAAGGGCGGGCTGGACGCCGTTCGGGATCGGCCAGACGAAGCCGCACCATTATCTCGAGATCATCCGCACGATGTGGGAGAACAAGCACGCGCCGCTCTACGCGTGGCGGGTCCTGCGAGACGGGGTGTGCGACGGCTGCGCCCTCGGGACGACGGGAATGCGGGACTTCACGATGGACGGCGTGCACCTCTGCACCGTCCGCCTCAACCTCCTCAAGCTGAACACGGCAAAGGCCCTCGACGCGCGTCGCCTCGAGAACGTGGCGGGCCTCGCAGGCCTAGGCTCCCGCCAACTTCGGGACCTGGGGCGCTTGCCGTATCCGATGATCCGCCGCCGTGGCGAGGCGGGCTTCCGACGCATCCCCTGGGACCTGGCGTTCGAATCAATCGCGGAGGGGATCCGGCGCACGACGCCGGACCGGATCTGCTTCTACATCACCTCCCGCGGGGTCACGAACGAGACGTACTACGTCGCGCAGAAGGTCGCACGGTTCCTCGGGACGAACCATGTCGACAACTCGTCCCGCGTGTGCCACGCGCCGAGCACGACGGGCCTGAAGGCGACGATCGGTGTCGGCGCGTCGACGTGCTCGTACGCGGACTGGATCGGCTCGGACCTCCTCGTGCTCTTCGGGAGCGACGTCCCGAACAACCAGCCCGTGACGACGAAGTACATGTACTACGCGAAGGAACAGGGGACGAAGATCCTCGTCGTGAACCCGTTCCGAGAGCTCGGCCTCGAGCGGTACTGGG
>Ga0209322_10000652_pt1 | contig 20439 bp, 23 predicted proteins | sample Rifsed19ft1_FD_184013 | JGI IMG/M metagenome (GOLD analysis project Ga0209322, IMG submission 184013) | Soil microbial communities from Rifle, Colorado, USA - sediment 19ft 1 (version 2) | ecosystem: Environmental > Terrestrial > Deep subsurface > Rock core/Sediment | place: Rifle, Colorado... | reverse complement strand
GCAAAAAAAATAGCAAAAAAACTCAACGCTGTATATTTAAAATCTAATTTACGAATTTTCCCAGATGGGGAAGGGAAAATTACAATAAATGGAAAACCAAAGAAAGGAAAAATCATAGTTGTTCAATCAACATATCCTCCTGTAGATTCTCATCTAATTCAGGCATTATCACTTATTTCAAAAGCAAAACAATATTCTTCCAATGTAATAGCTGTTATTCCCTATTTTGGTTATGCCAGACAAGATAGAGAATTTCTACCTGGTGAAATAGTAACGATGGATGTTATTGCAAAATTATTCAAGGCTTTGGGGTTATCAAAAGTAATAGTGGTAGATATTCATAGTAAAATTGCGCTAGATCACTTTAAAATTCCTTCAGAGAATGTATCAGCAATGCCTCAACTAGTTAACTATTTCAAGAAATTAAGATTGAAAGAACCTTTGGTTGTATCTCCAGATCTTGGAGGAGCTTTACGTGCCAAAGAATTTGCTAAACTATTTGGAACAAGTTATGTTGCCTTAAAAAAACAAAGAAACAGAAAAACAGGAAAAGTTCAGATAAGATCTTCTAATCTTAATGAGGTAAAGGGAAGAGATTTGATTATTGTTGATGATATGATTAGTACTGGAGGAAGTATTATCAAAGCAACAGAATTTCTAAAAAAACAAAAATGCAATAGAGTTTTTGTTGCTTGTACTCATGCTTTGCTAAGAGGAGATGCAGAGAAGAAAATAAAAAAATATGGTGTATCAAAAATTGTAAGTGCAAATACTATTCCAGGCAGTACTGCAGTAGTTGATGTTTCTGGTATAATTGCAAAAGCAATTGTATGAGGATGTTCTAAAGAGATTATGAAACTTGTATTTCTAGGTACATCTGCAGCACAACCGACCCCAGAACGTGGATTAACATGTATTTGTTTAGAAAAAGAGGGGGAAATTTTGATGTTTGATGCAGGAGAAGGTGCACAAATTTCTTATCTAAAGTCTGGTTTAGGTTGGAACAAAAAGATGAAAATCTTTGTAACACACCTTCATGGCGATCACTGTATTGGCATTCTTGGATTACTACAAACAATGACATTACAAAATAGAACAGAACCTATGGAAATCTATGGTCCTGATGGAATTGAAGAATTTATTGCCGCAAACATTAAGGTATTAAATTTTGGATTATCATTTCCTGTAATGATAACTACAGTAAGAGAAGGACCTGTAGTAAATGAAAAAACTTACACCGTAAACTCTTGTGAAGCAGATCACTCTGTCACATCTTATTCCTATCTCTTTCAAGAAAAAGATAAAGCAGGTAGATTTTTTCCTGATAAAGCAAAGGAGCTTGGAGTACCAGAAGGTGAGTTGTGGCATAAACTTCAAACAGGACAAGACATTCAAGTTGAAGATAAGATTGTAAAATCGTCTGATGTTCTAGGTGAAAAAAGACCAGGGAAAAGAATTGGGATATCAGGGGATACTAGACCAACAAAAAAACTTGAAGAGTTTTTCAAAGATTGCGATTACCTAAGTTTTGATTCAACTTTTTCACATGAATTACAGGATAAAGCACTTGATACACATCATTCTACAGCAAAAGAAGCTGCTGACCTAGCAAAAAAAGCAAATGTTTCTAATCTAATTTTGACTCATTTTTCGGCAAGGTACAATGATGAATCAGTTCTGTTAGAAGAAGCAAAAACCATTCATAGTTCTGTGATAGCAGCAAAAGATCTTTTAGAAATTGAGATAAAATAGGAACGAAATTGTTTGAATCAATAGCTGACATATTAATAGATGCAAAAAAAATTGTTTTTGTAACTGGTGCTGGAATTTCCCAAGAAAGTGGAATTCCAACTTTTCGTGGGAAAGATGGCTTGTGGAGGAAATATGATTCTATGCAGCTTGCAACGATTGATGCATTTTATAATAATCCTAAACTAATATGGGAATGGTATGAGGAAAGGAGAAAAAACATACTCCATGCAAAACCTAACCCAGGTCATTCTGCTATAGCAGAACTTGAAAAGTACAAAGAAGTTGTTGTTCTTACTCAAAATATTGATGGTTTACATCAAAGGGCTGGAAGTACCAATGTTCTAGAACTTCATGGTAGTATAATCAGAATCAAGTGTACAGTTTGTGATTTTAAAGACGAGATTCCTGCCAGTTTTGAAAGTCTTCCTCCTAAATGTAGAAGATGTGACAACATATTACGTCCTGATGTTGTCTGGTTTGGAGAATCTTTACCTCAAGATGTGTGGAATCAAGCTATAATCGAAGCAAATTATTGTGATGTTATGATAATTGCTGGAACCTCACTTGTGGTATCGCCGGCAAATACCTTACCAGTATATGCAAAACAAAACAACGCTATACTTGTAGAGGTTAATCCTGAACAAACCCCAATGTCTACAGAAATGGATCTTTCTTTAAGAACAACATCTGCAAAAGCTTTACCAAATCTTATAAAAATTTTCAAAAATTAATCTTGGTTAGGTTTTACCAAACAAATTATTGACTGTATCTTCAATTTTGTTACCAACTTTGTGGAAAGTTTCACCTATGGTATCTCCTACTTCATCTATTGTATCATCTTTTAGAACAATAAAATTTTGCTCAGTTTTTTCTTGAAGAGTAAAACCTTTTGAAAACTGGATTGTTTCCTCTGGATAAATTAATGCTACTCCCGCAACAAGAACAATTCCAATTATTAGTAATTTGATAATCAAATGCGGTACCTTTCGCTTTTACTTAAAAAAATGGTTTTTTATTTTACTAGTAAAAAAAAGTGATGTAATTAAAGGAATTTTTCAAATCAAAGTTGAAGAACTGCTTATTCACGATTAGAAATTAGCCATTCTATTACTGCCTGGATATTTTTTGAATTCAGGACTATCTTAATTGGACCTAGAGGAGATTCTTCTGATTCGCTACAAAGTGCTACTGAATTTGCAAAGGCAGCTTGTTTGTTTAGATAAAACCAGCTTGACTCATCACTCATATTTTGATTTAGTTGACGACGATAAGCATTTTTGCTGTGATGGGAATTAATTGTTTCATAGATCTTTTGTAAAGATTCAAGGCTTGTTGAAGTTACACGTACAGATTCTTTGTTAATTTTAACATCCACATCAACTAATATGTTGGTAATAGCTTGCTCCACTTTTTTAGGATCCTCAGATGGATTAATGTAACAATAAGCATCAATCGTACATGACACATCAGGTGTCTTCATTTACTTTTGCCAACCTTGGATTATTTTATAGGCGTATTCAATTAGTTCATTAATCGTTAGATTATTGTTTGATATACTTTCATCTGCTAATGCAATTGGTGTGCTAATACCTACACTAATTTCTCTAGTATCTCGTTCATTGAAGTTTTCCCGATTTGGTGGATCGTCTGATCGTCCTCTATCACTTAAAAAACTATAACGAGTGTCAGTTGATGCATGAACAGAAAGAAGTTTTACAATACCAATTTTTCGTAAGATTTTGATTTCTTCATTTGATCTCACTCCATCAATAACAATAACATTTGAATCTGAATTTTTTATTTTGTCATGAATTAATTCAGCTACTGCTCCTGGACCATTTTTTTCTCGTAGCTCAAGCATTAATTTGCCCAAGTTCTGACCAGTTGGTTCAAGATTTCTTTTTTTAGCTTCTTCTCTTACGGCGTCACCCATATTGATAATTTCAAAACCCTTTGATTTCAGACCATTTGCAATAGTAGATTTTCCAGCACCAGGCATTCCAGTAAGACAAACAATAAGCTTAGACAAGTTCTATGAAACTTCCATAATCTTGTCTATGAAGCTACCGGAAATCATTATAAAGATAGGATCAAAAAACTTTTGATGCGAACTTTTGTGGCAATCGAAATTGATAATCAAGAGATATTGGATTCGATTAATAAGATCCAGTCCAAACTTAAAATTAAAGCAAAGCCAATATCAACTAAGAATATTCATTTTACTCTATTTTTTCTTGGAGAGGTTTCTGATTCAGTGTCACAGAAAATTCAAGAAGCTTTGGGGTCAATTGAATTCCAACCTTTTGAAGTTTGTATTAGAGGGGTAGGTGCATTTCCAAAACCAAATTTCCCACGAATAGTATGGGTAGGCACAGATAATGAGGGTGGAAAAAAGCTTATTGAACTTGCCTCAGTAGTGGAAGAAAGACTATCAAGTCTGGGATTTCAAAAAGATAAACCCTTCAAACCACATGTTACAATCTTTAGAGTTAAAAACAAGATTGGAAACATCTCAGATGAATTGAAAAAATTAGAGACATATTCATTTGGAATTCAGAAAGTATCTGAAATAAAATTTAAGAAAAGTGTTCTAACCTCTGATGGACCAATATATTCAGATTTACAGGTGGTTAAAGCAAAACAATGAAACAAATCATAGAACAGGCAAGAAGGTTAGCTATTCCTTCTAAAAAATTACAACAAGATAAGACAAAAGTTGCAAAGCTTGCTTTTAATTTGGTAAGAAAACAAGTAACAAAATATTCTCAAATAACTGGTGTTGAATTTGGTGGATCATATGTAAAAGGTACATGGTTACCAAACAAAGCTGATGTTGATATTTTTATAAAATTTGAAAAGTCAACACCAGATAAGAAATTCGTTGAGATTTCCAAAAAAATTGGATTTGATTCTATGAAAAAATTCAAACCTTATGTGAGATATTCTGAACACCCGTATATTGAAGCAACGATCAGAGGAACTAAGGTAAATGTTGTTCCATGTTATGATGTAAAAAAAGGACAATGGCAAAGTGCTGCAGATAGATCTCCATTTCATACAAAATTCATGTTAGAATCATTAACAGGTCCAATGAAAGATGAAGTTAGGCTTCTCAAAAACTTTCTAAGCAGCAACAAAATCTATGGCTCTGAGATTGCAAAACAGGGCATTAGTGGATATGTAACAGAAGTTCTAATATTACATTATGGAAGTTTCCAAGATGTCATAAAAGCTATTGCAAAGCTAAAGAAAAACCAGATCATAGGAAAACCAACTAAATCATTTGATACTTCAATAATTATCATTGATCCAATTGACAGTAATAGAAACCTTGGTGCTGCAATTTCAAACGAAAATGTTGGGAAGTTTATCATTGCATCAAGAGCATTCCAGAAAAAACCTTCAATATCTTTTTTCAAATCACATCTAAGACCAAAAATTTTCAAGAAAAATTTAGAAAATACTATTGCAATCCAATTTAACTATAAACCTAGAAGTCCTGACATAATATGGGGCCAGATTAAAAGAGCTGCAAGTTCATTAGTAGTACAAATGGAACTTGGGGGATTCCAAGTTTTAAGACATGCGGGAGTAATTGGTGAGAAAAATGAAGCCTATTTGCTTTTTCTAATACAGTCTTTAAAGATTGAAGAGAACTTCCTTAGAGAAGGACCTGATATCTTTTTTGAGGTAGAATCTGAGACATATATTACAAAAAATTCTAAAAATAGTATGATGTGGATTGGTTCTAATAGAAAGATCTTATCATTACAAAAACGCCGACAAAATGATGTTAGTTTATTTTTAAATGATTTATTGAAAAATCATCTTAACAAATCAGGAATACCAAAGGGATTAAAGGCAGATATCAAGAAAAGATTCAAGATCATTCCTGCTAAAAAAGTAACAGGAAAATGCATTAAAGAGGCAGTCGCAGAACTTGTCTCAACTGATGCGACAATCCTTTCTTTCAATTAGCAAACTATCTGAAAAACCATATGCAATAATCATCGGATATCCAAAGGCTACAAAAAAACAAGTGGAATTAAGGATAGCTCAAATGAAGAAGCTTGGAATCAATAGTATTTCCTTTCAGGGTGATTTGAAATTAGGTTCGATTAATGTTTTGGGAAAAGGATATGTTGGAATTGTAGTATTAGCAAAAAAACAAAAGAAGAAAGTCGCAGTTAAGATACGTCGTACTGATTCACAAAGAAAAGAAATGCAAAGTGAAGCAAAATTACTAAAAATAGCAAATTCTGTAGGTGTGGGACCTTGTCTGATAGATAGCAGTAAAAATCTTATGATTATGGAATATTTGGATGGTAAAAAAATAGGAATGTGGATAAAAGAACTAAAAGGAAAAGGAAGTGTTTCTAAATTAAAATCCATAATAAGAAAGACTTTAGAAGATTGTTATAATCTTGATAGAATTGGATTAGATCATGGTGAATTAAGTAGCATAGCAAAACATGTTATCATAGGAAAATCAAAAACTACGATAATCGATTTTGAAAGTGCAAGCACAAAAAGAAGAGCTTCAAATGTCACTTCAGCAACACAGGGAGTTTTCATAGGTTCAGGTATATCAAAATCCGTTCGAAAAATCTACAAGATACCATCAAAGGATAAGATGATTGAAGTATTAAGAAATTACAAATATAGTCCAACTAGGGAAAGTTTTGATAAACTTCTAAAAGTGCTAAAATTGTAAAGTTATGATAGATAAAAAAGCCTTTAAGTTTTTAAAAAAAGATCCAAAATTTGCAAAAATCATCATGCAGGTAGGAGATTATAATGTAAAGATAACAAAAAACCGCTATCAATCATTAGTAGAATCAATAATTTCACAGCAATTATCTGGCTCTGCTGCAAATTCTATTATAAAAAAATTTAGGAAATTATACAAATCAAAATTTCCAAAACCAAGAGATGTAATCAAAACATCAGATTCAAAACTTCGTACAACAGGATTATCAAAAATGAAAATTGTATACATTAAAGAATTATCAAAAAAGATTGAATCAAAGGAGCTGAATATGAGAAAAATTTCTACTCAAAGTGATGAACAAGTAATTGAAGTTCTAACTGACGTGAAAGGAATTGGTAGATGGACAGCTGAAATGTTTTTAATTTTTTCACTTGGTAGATTGGATATTTTACCAGTTGGGGACCTAGGACTAAAAAAAGGAATACAATCAATGTACTCTTTAAAGAAGCTACCAGAAAAGGAGCAAATTGAGCAGTTAGCAGAATCTTGGAAACCCTATAGAACAGTTGCAACTTGGTACCTTTGGAAGAGCTTACAAAAATTTGATACAATTGGATAACTAGTAATGGTATGATGGGACCGGCAGGATTTGAACCTGCGACCTCCAGCACCCCAGGCTGGCATCATAACCAAACTAGACGACGGCCCCTCATGTTTGAAGCAAATAGTGAAATTATTAAATCGTGGGATTAGATAATTAACTTAGTTGAAAATTTGTTCAATATGTCATAAAATTTCAGGAACTGAAGAGGATCACCTAGATTGTAAAGAAATGAGACGAGTTGAATTAGAAGCTGATGACGTTAAAGAAAAACTTCCAGAGAAACTAGACATGGCAAAAAACGCAGATAATCTGAATTCAGATATTAAAGCTGTGTTAAATCATATGACAAGAGAAAAAGAAAAAAGATTAGAATAATATTTCTTGTTATTATCTTTCTTGAGTTGTTGGTCTTATTAGAACTTCATTGATGTTTACATGACTTGGTGCTTCAACTGCAAATAATATTGCATTAGCAATGTCTTCTGCATTTAATGAATTCATTTTCTTAGAAGTTTCAACAAAACTTTGTAGTGATTCATCGGTTATGGTGTTAGTAAGTTCAGTTGATACAACTCCAGGTTCAATACAAGTCACTCTAATGTTTGATCTAGTGCTAAATTCTTGCCTTAATCCCTCACTAAATGCGGTTACAGCATGTTTGGTGGCACAGTAAACACTCCCAGAAGGAAAAACGATTCTGCCTGCCACCGATGAGATATTTATGATGTGTCCGGATTTTTTTGCATACATATGTGGAATTACTGCAGCAGTACAATACAGTACGCCTTTTATGTTAACGTCAATCATTTGATCCCATTCATCTATCTTCAGATTTTTAACAAAACTGAGAGGCATTAACCCTGCATTATTAACCAAAATATCAACCCCGCCCCATTTTTTTATAGTTGCATCTACAAATGAATTACAGTCTGATTTTTTAGTAACATCTAATTTTTGAGAAAATGCCTCTCCACCATTTTTTGTAATTTCATTTTCAAGTTCTAATAGCTTATCAGTCCGTCGTGCCCCAATTGCTACTTTTGCACCTGACTTTGAAAGTGTTAAAGCAGTTGCATAGCCAATTCCGCTGCTTGCTCCAGTTACAATGGCGACTTTATCTTTAATCATATCAAAAATCTACTCATAGAAACTCAAATTGAACATTGTAAAAATGTTTTCAAATAACTTGTAATTTTTCATTTTATAAATAAATCCGGAAGATGATTTATTAGAACAATATCCTTAGCTAAGTAATGAAACCTGCAAATTGCGCTTATTGTGGTGATCTTCAAGATATGCCTTTTCAGTGTAACTATTGTAAAGATCCATTTTGTGCTGAACATAGGTTGCCTGAAGACCACAGATGTGTTAAATTAACTCAAATTAGAGCTAAAAAATTTGGCCAAAGTGGAGTAGTTAGGGATGGGGGAAGAAACAAAGGAAGTTTTTTTAAAAGATTGTTTAGGAAATCTAAAAATTAGCTTTTCTAGTAAATTGATTTACCAGGATAAATTTTTGCTCTGCGGGCTTGATAGAATAACGCAATTGCTAATGCAGCTAAAACAATTGATGTTAACCAGTGAGCTGTAATCAGAGTAACATAAGCAATTGCAAATCCAATTGAGACAAATCCTTGAATAGTTAATTTTATCCAAGATGAAATTTTAATTGCCCTGCTAATCATTTCGATGATGAAAAGGCCACCTACAGGATAGATAGTCAATAATAGGAAATCGATTACATCTACATCAAGATGTGACATTTTTTCTCAACATATCTCTAAAACTAATCTAATTTCTACCTAGTCTTCCCAGCGAATTTTTGTTGCAATATTTTTTGATATTAATGCCTGAGCGTTTTCGTATGGAATAGTTGCTACATCTTCTGCTTTAAATGGACCATATTTGGCTAAATCTGCGCCTATCATCTGATCCATTTCCTTTAAAAATCGAACAACGGTTGACTTGGTCTTGTGTTTAGTTGCAACAGAATCGAGAAGCTTAGATTTTCCATTTAAAGTACTAGACAGAATAATATCTATTCTTTCATTTCTTTCTTCATTAGCATCAAGAATGAATTTTTCTTCGTCAAGTAAATTGGAGTAATCAATCTTATTTGTTTTTGTAGCCTTTTCTAGTCTAATTTTCAAAAGTAATGATGTAAGATCTGTTATCATGTTAACTAGAGCATCTTTGACTTTTGCTTCTACTCCATCATATCCTTCACTCTTAAGCTTGCCAACAAAATCTGAAATTGAAACGTAAAGTTCTGTAGAAACTTCTTGGACAGTATCATTTTCAGTTTCACGTAACAAAATCGAATACAATGAATTGGCATCAATTTTTTTTGATTCAGACATTCTTTCACATCCAATAATCCTTAAATGGCGGATCTTTTTTGTTAGCTTGAAGGTATAAAATTGCCATATAAAGTGATTGGTGGAAATGTAACTCAGATACGTTATTCAGCAGATGAAGTCTTTGCAAAGATAAAACACGATCAGATTAAGTTTATTGATTTACAGTTTTCAAGTCTTACTGGAAAATTTCATCACACTACAATTTCAGCTGATACTTTTACCCACGATCAGATGGAAGATGGTCTTCCTAAGCTTGATGGATCATCAATTATTGGATTTACCAGTATAGATGACTCTGATCTAGTGCTAAAACCGGATCCAAGTTCCTATGCTTCGATACCATGGATGGTTGAACATAAGACTGCACGTCTATTATGTGATGTTTACTGGGGTTTTGGGAGGGGAAGATTAGAACGAGATCCTAGGGGAATTGCACAAAGAGCAGAGGAATATCTCAAGACTCAAGGATTTGATTATAGTGCATGGGGTCCAGAAGTAGAGTTTTTTGTGTTTGATAAAGTTCATTGGGATGTATTAACACCATACAAAGGTCAGTCTTATTCCATTGAATCAAAAGAAGCACCTTGGAGCCAAGATGGAACTGGTTATCCTATGGGGCTTCAAGAAGGATATTATCCAAGTACGCCTTCTGATACACTTGCACCATTTAGAAACGAATGTGTTGATGTACTGAATGAACATTTTGGAATTTTATGTGATAATCATCATCATGAAGTAGCAACTGCAGGCCAGTGTGAAATTGATATAAGATATGATTACTTGACAAATGCTGCAGACGCTACTCAGACATACAAATACGTTATTCGAAATGTTGCGCAAAAATTTGGTAAGGTCGCAACTATGATGCCAAAACCAATTTCAATGGATTCTGGTTCAGGAATGCATACAAACGTGAGTCTTTGGAAAAATAATAGTAACTTATTTTTTGACAAAGACGAAAAAGATGAACTTAGTCAGACTGGCCGATACTTTTGTGGTGGCATACTTAATCATGCAAGAGCTTTGGTTGCCATTTCCAATCCAACAACAAATTCCTACCACAGACTTGTTCCAGGTTATGAAGCTCCTGCATATATCGCATGGAGTGGAAGCAATAGATCAGCCATTATTAGAGTTCCCCAGCATTTTAAAGGTGAAAAATACTCTTCTCTAAAAAGATTAGAGTTTAGAGCACCAGATCCAGCATCAAATCCATATCTTGTTTTCTCGGCGGTCTTGGCAGCAGGGTTAGATGGGTTAAAGAAGAAGACTGATCCAGGTGAACAAGTACACCAAGATATTTTTAAAATGACAAAAACGGAACGTAAAGAGAGAGGGATTAATTTTTTGCCAGCTAACTTAGGTGAGGCACTTGATGCGCTTGAAAGCGATAGAAAATTCCTTAATCCCATTTTTACAAATGATGTAATTGATAAAATAATTGAGTTAGAAAGAAGGGATCAACGAGAGATTTCGATTAGACCTCATCCTCATGAATTTTATCTGTATTTTGATGTATAGTAAAACTAAACTCTACCAGTAAACTGTAGGATATATGCAAAGGAAATAGCTATTAATCCAAAACCTCCACCAAGGTATATTCCACGTTTATTTTCAGAAGTTGCAGCTTTGTACACTAAGACTGCCCCTGCTAGTCCTACGAACAAAATTATGACTCCAAAAATTACTGGATCAAATGAGGTTCCAGTGATAAGAGGGTGAAAGAAACCTGAGAGTAATGCAAAAAAGAATATCAAATAAACATATTTTGCCCCGGTTAATGCTTTTGAAGTAATTTTACTCATTAAATTTAATAAAATTTGTTATAAAATAAACTTTTGAAAAATTTTGAAATGACTAATAAACATGAATAGTTACATCATTCCGCCCATATCAGGCATTCCACCCATACCGCCCATTCCACCCATTCCACCCATTCCAGGCGGCATTCCCCCTTCAGCTCCAGGTGGTGGTCCGGCTGATTTAGTTGTAGCAATTACATCATCAATTCGTAATATCATACATGCAACTTCGGCGGCAGCAGAAATTATCTGGTTCTTGACAGATAAAGGTTCTATAATATCACTTGATTTCATGTTTCCCACATGTCCTTTCATTACATCAATACCAGTCCATTTTTCACCTTTACTTTGTTTAGAACGAAGTGTAGCTAAAGTGTCAATTGGATCCATCCCTGCATTTTCAGACAATATTAAGGGAATTGTCTCCAAAGCATCAGCAAATTTTTCAGCTGCAAGTTGTTCACGACCTTCAAGAGATTTAGACCAACTTCGAATCTTGGAGGCAGTATATGTTTCTGGGGCTCCTCCACCTGCAACAATTGATGGTAACTCCATTACATCTCTAACTACCATTATTGCATCATGAACAGAACGTTCAACTTCATCAACTACTCTTTGTGAACCAGCTCTTAGAAGTAGAGTAACTGATTTTGGATGTTTGCATTCTTCAATGAAAACCCATCTGTCTTCTTCAATTTTTCTTTCTTCTACTAAACCTGCTGTTCCTAAGTCTTTTTCAAAAAGATCATCAAGATTTGAAACAATTCTTGCACCAGTGGCTTTTGAAAGTTTTGTTAGATCACTTTCCTTTACTCTTCTTACAGCCAAAATTCCAGCCTTTGCGAGATAATGTTGTGCCATATCATCTATTCCCTTTTGACACAAAACCACAGTTGCTCCTGAAGCGATAACTTTGTCAACCATATTTTTTAGCATTCTATTTTCTTCATCAAGAAAAGCTTTCATTTGTTGTGGATTAGAGATATTGATTTTTGCATCAGTTTCAGTTTTACTTATTTCAAGTGCAGAATTTATCAATGCAATTTTAGCATCATTAATTTTTTTTGGCATTCCACCATGAACTATTTCTTTATCAAGAACAATTCCTTCAATAATCTTACAATCTTCAATGGAACCTCCCGCTTTCTTTTCAACTTTAATGTCATCAATATCTACAACAAATTTTTCTCCTTCTTGTTCAGAAACTGCTGTAACTGCCTTTACAACAAGCTCGGCTAAATGACTTGAATCTTTTCTGACTAGTTTGGTTTGCATTGCTGTTTTAGCAATTTTTTGCAATATTGATTTATCATTTGCAGTAACAACATCAGCAATCTCCTCAAGGTATTGTTTTGCTTTCTTTGCTGCTTTTCTATAACCATCAACAATTATTATTGGGTGTACATTTTGATTTATCAGAGATTCAGCATTTTCCAAAAGTGCTCCTGCGAGGATAACTACTGAAGTTGTTCCATCTCCTACTTCGTTATCAGTTGTTTTTGAAATTTCTACTAGCATTTTTGCAGCTGGGTGCTGAACATCAATCTCTTTTAGAATTGTGGCTCCATCATTTGTAATAGTAACATCACCCAGAGAGTCAACAAGCATTTTATCCATTCCTCTTGGGCCTAAACTAGATTTTACAATTTCAGCAATAATTTTACAAGCAGCAATGTTGTTTTTTTGAGCCTCACGACCCTTTGTCTCGGTTGCACCTTCTCTTAGCAAAATAACTGGCATGTTACTTCTAGTTGCTTGCATAGTCATAGCTGATCCAGCCCTGTTTTCCCTTTTTATACGTTATTTAACATTAGAAAGACTATCAAAAATTTTTGATTCGTTTAGAATCGGTGTTTTTAAATTGGGAAAATAAGTTTGCATGTACATGACTAGGTCTTCCAACAAAAATTCTTACAATAGGGTTTTTTCGATGCTAAAAGATCACCATAAATGGTTTGAAAATTCGATTCCATTAATAGCAAGTGAGAATATTCCAAGCCCAGCTGTTAGAGAAGCAATAGTTTCAGATTTTGGGAATCGATACGCAGAAGGTTGGCCTGGTGAACGAGTCTATGCAGGTTGTGTGTATATTGATAAAGTCGAAGTTGAATGTATGTCGCTTGCAAAGAAGCTTTTCAAGGCAGAATTTGCAGATGTAAGACCAATTTCGGGTGTGATTGCTAACCTTGTAATCTATTCAGCATTTTCTAATCCAGGAGACATAATGTTGGCCCCCTCAATTCCTGCTGGAGGTCATATATCTCATGGAAAAAAAGAACATTTTGGAACAGCTGGTTTAGTTCATGGTTTAGAAATTGAGTTCTATCCATTTGATGCAGAAGAAATGACCATTGATGTAGATAAGACCAAGAAGAAGGTTGAGGAATTGAAGACTGTAGGTAGGTTACCAAAAATGGCTATGTTTGGGGGTTCGTTGTTTTTATTTCCTCATCCCGTTAAAGAATTAGCAGATTTTTTTAAGAGCTATAATATGCACATTAATTATGATGCAGCACATGTTGCGGGATTAATTGCAGGAAATCAATTTCAAGATCCACTAAGAGAAGGTGCTGATACGATGACTATGAGTACACATAAGACCTTATTTGGTCCTCAAGGAGGATTGGTTTTAGGATTTGAGAAATATGGGGATGCTATTAAAAAAGCAACATTCCCTGGTCTTACTAGTAGTCACCACATTCATCATATGGCAGCAAAGGCAATTACATTTGCAGAAGCATTAGAGTTTGGTAAAGATTATGCCAAGCAAGTAATAAAAAATGCAAAAGCTCTTGCAGAGGCATTAAATGAGTTTGGGTTTAAAGTACTTGGTGAAAAACGAGGATATACAAAATCTCATCAGATTGCTGTAAATGTTCTCGATTACTCTGATGGTGGGAAAGTAGAAGTAGATCTAGAAAAAGCAAACATAATTGTAAACAGACAACTTATCCCAGGTGACATTAAAGCTGGACGTAATTACTTCCATCCAGGAGGAATAAGATTAGGAGTTTCTGAAATAACAAGACTAGGTATGAAAGAATCTGAGATGAAAGAAATTGCTTCTTTTATTAAAAAAGTAATTATAGACAAAAAAAACCCAAAAAAATTGGCTTCTAATGTAAAGTCATTTAGAAAGAATTATCAGAAAGTTCATTATTGTTTTGATAATAAATTAGGCGCATATGAGTACGTCAAATTGCGATAACGTGGAAAACCTTGGATTATTTTACATAATCAGTAAGGAGTGATTGATCCCCCTTACTCTTCCCAAACACTAAATCAATCTCGTCTGATAAGGAGTAAATTCTTTCCTTAAGATAAATGCCAACATCGTATTTTTCTACAAGTCTTTTGGCAAGTTTTAGATATTTTTCAACTGATGCTCTGGTGATTGTTTGAATTAGTTGGTTTCCACATGAACAGTGTCGCATAAGAGGTATTCTTCTATAGCTTTGACCACATGCAGTGCATCTAAAGCTCTGTCGTCCATAAGCTCGAAGGTTTCCCATAATGTCTGGAACAAGATGAGTTGTAATGACATAAGATATTGTTTCGGTTGTGTCAACTGCACTAATAAGATCTGCATTTCGTATTTGCATATCTAGCTTATCAAGCATTGAACCAAGTGTAGAGTATGCACTTCTTGATCTTGATGTAGTAAGAGTAGTAGTAGCATGTGTGAATTCATATCCATAAAATGCTGCTATAGTTTCAAGTCTTGATTTAACTGTCTCGATACTGGTTATATCGGCTGCCTTCTGTTTTTGAAGAGTAGCATCAAAAAATGAAAGTGGCAGTCTTTTCATTACTTCAAAGTTATGTGCTTGAGGTTGGGATTCATGTGGAAGTACAGATGGTTGTATGAGAAGGGGGGCATCCATAAGCCCTCCTATTTTATCTGAAAGAAATTGCCTTGAAAAGTTCAGTAAACTATCCATCAATAACATTATGGAATCAGCGTCACCATCTGCATCACGTCTTTTTGCTGAATGCCAGATTGGTGTGGCAAAACAAACGTTTGTCTCTGCAAAACCAATTATTCTTCCAACAATTCCAACTGATGTGTGAGGAGCTAGACCTAAAATTAAGTGACCAACAAGATCATCTATGTTCTTTACATTGTAAAATGCTGTCTTCCCATAAAATTTCTCTAATTGAATGTCAATGTATTTACATACATTTATGAGATATTTTGCACTCTCATATGGTATGATAACATCTTGCATTCTAAGCTCAATAATCTGATCAGTGTTAGTAAGAGGAATTTCTTTTGCATCATGTGTGTAACCAAGTTCTTTGAGTTTTTCAATTGAAGTTCCAATCCAGGAGGGTTTAAAGTGAGTAAGTGGAGAATTTGTCGCATCAAATCTTACTGTCCCGTCTTTGAATACAGTTAAGCCTAAACTTTGTCTAATCAGACCTTTTTCTAGAGGTTCAGCAATTTTTTCCTGATTAATTAATTCTTTAACTCCTTTGAACGGCTCATTTGCACGAATCCCAATTTTTTCTTGTGCCATCAATAGTTTATTTTTTAATGGAAAAAGTTGGTAGGAGTGTGAAGAAGCTTCCTTTTTACATTTTGGACAGAAAGATGAATCTAATTTTGCTCTACAAATACGACAATTGTAGATGATTGAGGTCTTACTCTTACATTTTTGGCAGATTATACTAATTGAAAGTTCATTACATGTGTTACAAATTCGGTTGTGGATGTTTGTGAAAAATTTCTCATTGTGTGAAGCTTTTAGTAAATCTCGTGTAGGACCGCCTTTATCTCCTATTGGAAATAGTGTATGAACTGGGGGTTTCATTTGCCTTGGAGCAGCTTTTTCTGGTCTTCCTATTCTAACACCAACTGATGTCGAATATTTTGGACTAATCTTTATTCCAGAAGTTTCTGATATTATTTTAGTAACAGATTTAGAATCGTCAATTTTGATTGGTTTTCTGAAAAGTAAATTATAGAAAATTTTAGCTTCTATTTCTTTTAACAAAATTGAATCATTTGAGGCTTCGTGAGGCACACCAAGTTTTTCTAAAATATGTTTTTGATTTTTTGAATATAGAATTGATGATTCACCGATCTCTAAAGGTTGTAAAATTTCTTTTAATTCTTTAATTGAAATTAGATCCCAAAAATAGAGATATTTGGGATGTAATGGTATTAGAAAATTTAGTGAAAGAGTTATGGCTTCATCAAAAGAAGGTGTTTTTGTAAGAAATTCTACAAATGGGCTTTGATTTTTTTCTGGTTCGTATTTAGAAAGTTTTTCGCGGAGTTCTTCTATCCAAATTTCTTCAACATAGCCTGTAGGTACAAGCTGTGCATTGTTTTCTAAAAAATCCCCAAAAGAAATTAAAATGTCGCCAAGATGAAGAATTTTTTCAATTTGGTTTTTAATTTTTATTCCGTGTTTTGTATCGCTAATTTTTTCTACATTTCCGTTTTTAAGTCGTACAATGGGAGTTTCAATCGAATCTACAAAGGCAATAGTGGCTCCTTTACTTGGATAATCAAGTTTGATTTGAGTTCCAACCGTAATAGTATGATCTAAAATTTCAGCTACTACAGGATGGATCCCAACTGCAGCGAATCCAGTATTACATGCTCTTCCATAACGTAGTCGAAAACCACCAACCCTGTTTGGCATTGACAAAACCGATCTTCCAGTGATGACTTCCCTCATCCTTTTTGTTGCTGCGTCTTCTAGTTCACCTGTTTGAATAGCTCCTTTTAGATCATTGAGCCATTGCCAACCATCTAGGTTGTAAAGCTCAATTCGTTTTAGAAGCTTCTTTGATCTACCAATAAGTCCATCATTAAGAACGCGTAAAGCTCCCCCCCTGACTCTATCGGTATTAATTCGCGCCATATTTCTATGGTTAACTACTTCATATGGATCAGTATCTACACCATCGAGCTCCACAGGAAGATTGGAAATTACTGTTGTTACATCATCGTCTAAAACATGAAATTGAAAACTTCCTTGTGCTTCTCTCTCATATACTCGAAGTTCTTCAATAAATCTACCTGTCTCGTCATCAAAAGAATTTGCTTGGTATTTTGCTAAACCAACAGCTTTTCGTACATGATCTGCTATTAACATTGTAACAGCTGATTCGGTTCCTCCTGCAGATCTCATTGGTCCTGCAATTGAAACTGATAGATATTCGGAACCATCTTTGTTTTTCTTAATTTTCACCTTGCTTATTCCTTGCAAAGGAGCAATTGTAACTCCTTCAGTTACAATTGCTAAACCTACTCTTACAGCTAAATCTAATCTATCTTCAAGTTTAGCATTTGAAGGTAGATATTTCCCCAAGGCAATCTCTTTTGAAAAAATTAGAGCTGATAATTCCTTTCCGTTTGTTTTTAGTAACTCACGTAGAGGCTCAGCTATATCGATGTCATGCATTTTAGCTACCCTATCTGCTAAATCAAATGCTATTTTTGGTTCGACTATTGCCGAGGAATCAACTAATGTTGATTTTGCTGCTGCGGCCTTTTCAAAAATATCAAATGTATTTTTTGAAATATCGTTATAATAATCAAAATAATAATCAGGCATAAGGACGTCCTTAATTCTGTTAATTGCAGTGTTGTCTGACATGTAATATCTTACTTCTTTATGGTTCTAATGGCTTTGGCTATTGCGGTGAAATTTTTTAGACTGTTATTTTTTTCTAATAAAGTACCAATTACAATAGCGTCTGCGCCTGCACTAACAATTTTTTTTGCTGTTATAGGATCTCTTATACCTCCTCCTACAATTAGAAAGCCTTTGAAGACTTCACGAACCATTCTTACCATTTCAGGTTTCACACTAGAAGCCGCCCCTGAACCTGCTTCAAGGTATACAAAACGCATCCCAAGAAATTGAGCTGCTAGTGAATAGGCTGCTGCAATTTTTGGTTTATCAAATGGAATCCCCCTTGCAGAACCAACAAACCAAGTGGAGGTTCCCTCACCTATTACTAAATATGCTGTCGGAAGAGGTTCTAATCCATATTTTAGAACGTTGGGAGCTCCCAGTGCCTGAGCTTGGGAAATAAAATATGGATTTTCAGAATTTAGTAGAGAACTAAAGAGGATTGCATCAGCTTGTGGAACCACACCTGTTATATTTCCTGGGAATAGAATTTTTGGAATTTTAACGGCTTTTTTTAGATTTTTTACAACCTCAGCCAGTTCAATTTGATCAGTTACAGAAGAGCCTCCTACTAAAATTGCTGAGGCGCCTATTCTTTCTACATCCTTTGCAAGTTTAACTGAAGAATTAATGTTAGAAACTTCTGAATCAATAAGAACGAAGAGTAATGCTGTTTTCTGTTTCTTTAATTGGGATTTTAGATATGTTTCAACGTGCCCTGTCATAACCACCGTTGTTCATGCTTAACGTTTTAAAGTTTAATTGTTAGACTAATATACAGATCTGTATAGCTATGGCTGGGTTTGAGCAACCTAATTTTAATAATATTCTTCATCAAATTATCAAAAAATCATTATTTACTGAAAGACAAGTTGAAATTATTTTAAATCATAAGAATTTAGTTGAAATTGAGTTTGGTATTTCCAAAGGGGCATATTTCAGGCAGGTTAGTCAATCTAGGAATAAGTTAATCGGTCTTTATTATTCAATAATTTTGTTTCGAGGCTTAGGCGTAATTCTACCTGATGATATGGATGTGATATCTCGTCTTTCTGAACAGATTTCTGTGATACAAGATAGTGATGTTTTTCCAGAAAGAGAGGAACAAATCATTGATGTGATGGATAAGGCAATTCGTCAAATTGTTGGAATGTGATATTAGGAATGATTTTTTGGTTTTTTGTTTTTGTTTGTGATTTGATATATGATATTCGAGTTGATGCAAAGTGTGAAATTATGTTGTTCTATCACGATAAATCACAAATTAATGTTGTAACATGTGATGTTAGTAGAAATTCCTGATCCTGAGATTATTCTAGGAGTTATTGCAGCATTTTTTGTGGGTTTGTTTGTCCTTTATACAATCTATAAAATTAAACCATCCATAAAACGGCAAGAAAGGTTTGATGTCTCTTCGTATGACCGTTTAGAATTTTATGAAAGGCAGTTAATTGATATGAAAATAAGACTAGATTCGTTAGAAATTGGTAGTGAAGGAGTTAATTCAAATGAGATTAAGGATTTTGGCCAGGTTGTAGAAAAAATTCGAAATTATGAGGAATATTCGGAGCCCAAACCAAAACGCCCTATTCCAAAGCCACGACAAGTACCAATTATGGATTATAATAATACAATCGATTTTGTTTTAGGGTTAATCACAGATAAGTCAATGACGTCACGTGATATCCAGAATGTATCACGGAGATCTAGAGAACATACTTCAAGATTAATGAAAAAATTATACCAAGAAGGATATGTGGAAAGGGATATGAGGACCAAACCATTCACCTATTCTATTACAGATAAGGGAAAGGCCAAGCTTGGTATTTTCGAATATTTACAAAATACAACAGTTTAGATTAAATCATCAAAAATCATTATAATTTAATAAATATTAAATATATTAAAATATATATATTATAAATATATAAATTATTTATGAGTATAGAAAATGAGGAATTAGTAAAAATAACCTCTGGGGGTACGGTTTCTATCCCTAAACAATTCAGAAAATATCTTGAAATGCAAAAAGGTGATTATGTTAAGATCCTTTTAGAAGGGGATCATTTGGTAATTAAGAAGGCTATAATATCTTAAGTTGGACGTTTTTGAGAGATTTTTATGCTTTGGTATGTCCATTCTCGGCCAGTTCTAGCCCTTTCAATCTTCCCTTTTTCTGTAAAACGTGAGAGATAAGTCGAAATTATACTGAGTTTTATGGGTTCGTTATACTCATCCTCATATTTTTCTAATATAGTGGAGGAGGTAAATTTACCCATTGGGAAGAATTTGTCTACTATATGCCAGATTTTTGCTCCAATTGAGTCTAGTTGTGGTGAATCTGGAGCATCTTCAATATTCATTAAATCTAGGAATTCAAAGGCTTTAAGCACTTTTTCTCTGGTAATATTACCGGTTAGGTTTAGGTTGTAATTAGCACCCTCAGCATCTTCTATATCTATTCTAATTCGTTTACTAGTCATGATTGTGTTACATTCGAGAAATTTGTTAACAATTGAAGGGATCCGCTGATATTTGTTAACAAAATGGTTTGTTAA
>Ga0209322_10000651_pt1 | contig 20495 bp, 14 predicted proteins | sample Rifsed19ft1_FD_184013 | JGI IMG/M metagenome (GOLD analysis project Ga0209322, IMG submission 184013) | Soil microbial communities from Rifle, Colorado, USA - sediment 19ft 1 (version 2) | ecosystem: Environmental > Terrestrial > Deep subsurface > Rock core/Sediment | place: Rifle, Colorado... | reverse complement strand
TATTCAGAATATTATATTGCAGTTGAAAAAAAAGATGGGGATGGGGATATTGATAACTGACCACAATGTAAGAGAAACATTGGAAATTACGGACAGGGCATATATAATAAATGAAGGCGAGATTATTGACAGCGGCAGCCCATCTGAGATAGCAAGGAGCGAAAAAGCAAGGAAATTTTATCTGGGAGAGAATTTTACCCTATGATGAGTTGGTGAGTTTAGGAGTTAAGGAGTTATAGAGTTAACTCCCTCACTCCTTAACTCTTGAACTCCTTAACTTTTTTATGGCAAATGAAATTAAATTAACATTAAGACAGACGCATAAGCTGGTGATGACCCCGATGCTCCAGCAGGCGATAAAGCTTCTGCCTCTTGCAAGGCTTGATTTAATCAACCAGATTAATCAGGAACTAACTGAAAATCCCCTGCTTGAAGAAGAGATTGTTCAGGTAAAGGAGGAGAGTTCTGAAAGCAATGGTTCTGCTGAATCTACTACCGATATAGAATACACAAAGGATAAAGGAGAAGAGAATAAAACGGATATTGACTGGGAGACATATTTTCAGGATAATTTTTATCCGCAGTTCCCTTCAGGGGGGTATACACCTGAAAGGCCGCCGATTGAAAATACTATTAGACAGAAGACCTCTTTGAGGGAGTATCTTGTATGGCAGCTTAATCTTTCAGCGGAGGATGATAGGGACAGGTATATCGGCACAATAATCATTGGAAATATTGACGATGATGGATACATGAGAAGCAGCACCGAGGAGATTGCCCAAAGTGTGAATGTGACGGCAGATGATGTGGAAAAAGTGCTTGGGTTTATCCAGTCTTTTGACCCCTCTGGGGTGGGTGCAAGGGACATTAAAGAGTGTCTTAGCCTTCAGATAAAAAATAAGGGACCTACTAGTTCTTTGGCAGCACTCCTTATTGATAGATTTTTAGATGTATTGGAGGAGAAAAACTTTCAAAGGATATCCAAAGAGGTAAATGCGCCACTAAAAGATATTGTTGAGGCGGTGAAGATTATAAAGGAATTGAACCCAAATCCTGGCAATAAATACAGCCCTACAGAGATTCAGTATGTAACTCCGGATGTTGTTGTAGTAAAGGCAGCAGATGATTATCAGGTAATGCTTAATGATGAGGGGATACCAAGACTCAAGGTAAGCCCCTATTATCAGGAGATATTAAAAAATAAAAATAAGAATGAAGCAAAAGAATATGTTGAGGAAAAATTCAGGTCAGCGGTATGGTTTATAAAGAGCATTGAACAGAGGAGACAAACTATTTATAAGGTGGCAAAGAGCATTGTCAGGTTTCAGAGGGAGTTTCTTGATAAGGGGCTTACCCATCTCAAGCCCCTTGTTTTAAGGGATGTTGCTGAGGATATAGGCATGCATGAGTCAACAGTAAGCAGGGTTACTACAAATAAATATATATATACACCGCAGGGGATGTTTGAGTTAAAATTTTTCTTTCATAGTGGAATAAATTTATCGAATGGCGATATAATGTCCTCTGTAAGGGTGAAAGATATGATAAAGGAAGCTGTGGGAGGGGAATTGGCAGTAAAGCCCTTCACAGACCAGCAGCTTGTGGAAGTTCTGAAAAATAAGGGGATAAATATAGCAAGAAGAACTGTAACAAAATATAGAAAAGAGTTAAAAATTTCTTCTACAAGCAAGAGGAAGAGGAGATTTGAATATTAAAGCATAATAAAGTTAAAAGTGATAAAGTTTATAAAGTTATAAAGTTGTTGAACTTGATAAACTTGATACTTTATTTTAGGGAGGGGAAAAATGCAGGTTAGTGTAACAGGCAGGAATATTGAGATGACAGATGCATTAAAGAAGTATGCGGAGGAAAAGGTTCAGAAGGTGAAGAAGTTTCTTAATACTACCATTGATGCCCATGTAATACTCGCTGTGGAAAAGTTTCGCCAGAAGGCAGAGGTAACAATCAATGCCAACGGTGTAAAGATTCACGGGGAAGAAGTAACGGAGGATATGTATTCCTCTATAGATAAGGTTATGGACAAAATAGACAGGCAGGTGAGGAAACACAAAGAAAGGATATGGGCATTAAAAAATAAGCAGCATGAAAAAGATGTAAATATAAAGATGGATATAATCGCAAAGGAGAGTATAGAAGAGGTGGGCGATACGCCGCATCATATTATAAAGACAAAGAGTTTTGCCTATAAACCCATGTCTGTTGATGAGGCAGCTATGCAGATGGACCTCCTTGGATATGAATTTCTTGTGTTCAGGAATTCAAATAATGGAAGGATAAATGTCCTGTATAAGAGAAAAGATGACAATTACGGACTGATTGAACCCGAATAATGAAGATAACAGAAATTTTAGATGCAGATTCTATCATCGCTGACCTGAAGGCAGAGGGAAAAAGGGATGTAATCTCTGAACTGGCAGAACCGCTGGTTAAAAGCGGAAAGGTGAGGGATAAAAATAAACTGCTTGATGCCCTTATGGAGAGGGAGAGACTCGGCAGCACAGGTATAGGTGAAAATGTAGCAATTCCTCATGCCAAATCAAATGAGATAGAGACAATTGTGGCGACATTCGGGCGGTCAAACAGTGGCATCAATTTTGACTCCCTTGATCAGAAACCTGTTTACTTTATATTTTTGCTTATAGCACCTGAGAAGTCGGCAGGTATACATTTAAAGACATTGGCACGAATTTCCAAGCTTCTGAAAAATCCTTTATTCCGTCAGGATTTGATGAAGGCAAAGAATGAAAAGGAGATTTACGAGGCTATTTCAAGAGAAGATTCAAAATTGATATAAAAAAAGTGATTAAGGGGTCGAGAGGTCAAGCGAAACAAACCCTCGAATCCTTGAACCCTTGAACCCTTTTTAAAATGATAGGCACAGTTATAGTAACTCATGGAAATCTGGCTGCTGAACTTTTAAAGACAGCAGAGGCGATAGCAGGAGATAAAATTGACATTGTGTCTGTTTCCATAGACAACAATGAAAGTCCGGAGGCTGTCAGGCAGATGGTAAAGGCTGCTATAAAATCAGCCGATAAGGGAGATGGTGTGCTTATCTTAACAGATATGTTTGGAGGGACACCCTCTAATATCTGCATATCGTTTTTGGATGAGTTTATGGCGGAAGTGGTATCCGGCGTTAATCTTCCGATGATACTTAAAGTCCCTTTTATTAAGGAGAAGAGGAGTCTGATAGATGCAGCAAATTTTATAAAGGAATACGGGCAGAAAAATATATCTGTGGCTACGGATTTACTGCATAAAAATCAGATTATCAAAAATTAAATTAATGGAGACTATTGCAGTTATTATTAAAGATGAGCTCGGGTTGCATGCGAAACCGGCGTTTCGTCTGGCACAGCTTGCAAATAGTTTTAAATCAGAGCTTTTAATAGAAAATAATGAGAGAAAGGTGAACGGTAAGAGTGTTTTAGAGATACTGACTTTATCAGCCAATAAAGGGAGTGAGATTAAATTGGTAATTACAGGCGAAGATGAAAAGAATGCAGCAGACGGATTGAAGAAGCTTCTAAATGACAGCCTTGGTGAAGGTAATGGAAAATAATAAAAACAAGACGACTGCTCAAGATTATAAAGGTATAGCGGCATCACCTGGTATAGCAATAGGAAGGGTGTATATTCTTGACAGGGCAAAACCGTGCATATTGAGGCATGCCATTGCGGATTCTCATATTGAGAATGAGATACAGAGGTTTAATCAGGCTTTGGAAAAATCAAAGACACAGTTAATGGAGATAAGGGAAAAGGCAAAAAAGGACATTGGCTCAAATCATCTCTATATGCTTGATGCCCATATAATGATGCTGAAAGATGACACCCTTGTGGAAAATACCATAAACTTCATAGGAGGGCAGAAGGTTAACGCAGAGTGGGCATTGAAAGAATCACTGGAAGGTTTTTTGAAAAAGTTTGAGAATATAAGTGATGAATACATCAGTGGAAGGAAAAAGGACATTGAGCAGGTTGTATACAGGATATTGAGGAATATGATAGGGCATCATCTGGAGAGCCTTGCAGATTTGGAGGAGCCTGTAATAATTGTAGCGCATGATCTGACACCGTCTGATACTATCCAGATGAAGAGGGAGAAGGTGCTCGGTTTTGCTACTGATGCCGGGGGGAAGACATCTCATACAGGCATTATGGCATCTGCATTTGAAATTCCTGCCGTGGTTGGGCTTAAGAATATAACTGAGAAGGCAAAGAACGGTGATTCAATTATTGTGGATGGGATTGACGGCTCGGTTATCCTTGCCCCGGACGCCGATACATTTCATTTGTTCTTAAAAAAACAGCAGAGGTTCAGGTATTATGAAAAGGAGCTATTAAAATCAAAGGACCTGCCAGCAATAACAAAGGATGGCCAGAGGGTTAAGCTCATGTCAAACATTGAGTATTCTGACGAGGTTGATCTTGCAATAAGATACGGGGCAGAGGGGGTAGGGCTTTACAGGACAGAATATCTCTATATAAATAAGGATGGACTTCCGACAGAGGAGGAGCATTTCCTTGATTATAAGAAAGTTGCAATGCGGGTAAAAAACAGTTACTCAATCATACGAACATTAGACCTCGGCGGAGATAAGTTTATCTCTGAATCAAAGACTGATAAGGAGAATAACCCTGCCCTCGGTTTAAGGGGCATAAGGCTATGTCTCAATAGAATAGATATTTTTAAAACACAGCTCAGGGGCATTTTGAGGGCAAGCCATTATGGGAGGCTGAAACTCATGTATCCTATGATTTCAAGTGTTGATGAATTGAGGGATGCAAACCAGATACTGGAAGATGTAAAAGGCGAGCTTAAATCAAAAGGAATCCCGTTTGATTCAGAGATTGAAGTTGGGGCTATGATAGAAACACCATCGGCATCTGTTATTACAGACCTTCTCTCCGAAGAGGTTGATTTCTTTAGTATAGGGACAAATGACTTGATTCAGTATACTTTGGCAATGGACAGAATAAATGAGCATGTTGCATATCTGTATCAGCCGCTCCACCCTGCAGTCTTGAGGATGCTTAAAAATATCATATCATCCGCAGAAAAGACAGGAATTCCTGTAAGTATTTGTGGTATGATGGGCGGTGATAATATACATACACTGATCCTTTTGGGGATGGGGAGGATAGAGTCTATAAGCATGGATCCCCACTCTATCCCGAAGGTTAAGAAATTTATACGGCAGATAAAGTATGAAGATGCGGTGAGGGTGGCACATGAGATATTAAAATTAAAATCAACGGATGATGTAAAGAAATATTTAAGCGAAGAGATACCACGGATATATCCAGAGGATATGGAAGAGTATAACTTTTCTAATAAATCAATGTTAAGTAGAAAGGAGGATGCCTCAGAATTACAAATTGCAGGTTGAAAATTTAAAAAATAAAAAATATAATTCAAACTTTAAAATTCAATTTAGGTTAAGGAGGATTAGTTAATGGGCAGGACAAATTATTTTTTTACTTCTGAATCGGTGACCGAAGGTCATCCTGATAAAATCGCAGACCAGATTTCTGATTCAGTTCTTGACGCAATCTATACAGAAGACCCTCACGGGAGGGTGGCATGTGAGACACTGGTAACCACAGGGCTGATATTTGTTGCAGGCGAGATTACCACAAAGGCTTATGTGGATATTCCAAAGATAGCAAGGGATGTCATAAAGGATATCGGCTATACAAGGGCAAAATACGGATTTGATTATGAGACATGCTCGGTAATCACATCTATAAAGGAGCAGTCCCCTGATATTGCTATGGGGGTTGACAGGGGCAAGGAAGAGGAACAGGGGGCAGGCGACCAGGGGCTGATGTTTGGATATGCAACAAATGAGACTCCGGAATTGATGCCCATGCCGATATCGCTGGCACATAAGCTTACAATGAAGCTTTCAGAGGTTAGAAAGAAGGATGTTGTCCCATATTTGAGGCCTGACGGAAAGTCTCAGGTTACAGTAGAATATGCTGATGGAAAGCCTGTGAGAGTAGATACAGTGGTTATATCTACCCAGCATAGCCCTGATGTAACCCTGAAAGAGATTAAGGAGGATATGATAGAGAAGGTTATAAAGCCTGTTATTCCGCATAAACTCTTAAATGAAGAAAAGATTAAATATCACATAAATCCTACAGGGAGATTTGTTGTTGGGGGTCCAATGGGGGACTGTGGGCTCACAGGTAGAAAGATTATAGTTGATACATACGGAGGGGTAGGGAGTCATGGAGGAGGTGCATTTTCAGGAAAAGACCCTTCAAAGGTGGACAGGTCGGCATCTTATATGGCAAGATATGTAGCAAAGAACTTGGTAGCATCAGGGATAGCAGATAAGTGCGAAGTTCAGATAGCCTATGCCATTGGTGTTGCTGAGCCTGTATCAATTATGATTGATACATTTAAGACAGAAAAAATTCCGCTAAAGAAGATAAATGAGCTTGTGAGGGAATTTTTTGACATGAGGCCTGCAAAGATTATAAAGCATCTGAATTTGAGAAGGCCAATATACAGGAAGACTGCCGCCTATGGCCATTTCGGGAGAGAACTGCCCGAGTTCACATGGGAAAAAACTGACAAGGCTGATGCAATAAGAAAGGCAGCAGGACTATGAATTTATGATTTACGATTTCTGATTTAAGATTTAAAAAATCAAAAATCCTAAATCTAAAATCTAAAATTAATTAGGGGGATTAATGAAACCGAATTTAAAGGTAGTTGAGAAAGAAATGAATTATGATGTGAAGGATATTACACTTGCTGATAAGGGAAAGAAGAGGATTGAATGGGCAAATAATGACATGCCGGTTCTCAAATTGGTCAGAGATAGATTTGAAAAAGAGAAGCCTTTCGCAGGGCTTAAGATGTCAGCATGCCTCCATGTTACAGCGGAGACTGCAAATCTTGTCAGGACACTTAAGGCTGGCGGGGCTGATATGCTTTTATGTGCATCAAATCCCCTGTCAACACAGGATGATGTTGCGGCGGCACTTGTGAAACATTATCAGATTCCTGTATATGCAATAAAGGGTGAAGATAATGAGACATATTACAGCCATATAGAGGCAGCAATTAAGCATAATCCTGTAATAACTATGGATGACGGTGCTGACTTGGTATCTGCCATTCACTCCAAATATCCTCAAATGAACAAACAAATAATTGCCAGCATGGAGGAGACAACTACAGGCGTAATAAGGCTCAGGGCTATGGAGAGGGATGGGGCATTAAAATTCCCTGTAATTGCAGTGAATGATGCAGAGACAAAACATTTTTTTGACAACAGATACGGGACAGGACAGTCAACAATTGATGGTATAGTAAGGGCGACGGATATACTCCTCGCAGGAAAGAGTGTTGTGACTGCGGGTTACGGATGGTGCGGCAAGGGATTTGCCATGAGGGCAAAGGGGATGGGTGCAAATGTTATAGTTACAGAGATAAACCCTGTCAAGGCTATTGAGGCTGCAATGGACGGATTCAGGGTTATGCCGATGATGCAGGCTGCAAAAGAGGGGGACCTCTTCTGCACCCTTACAGGAGACATGCATGTAATAAGGAAAGAGCATATAGAGGTTATGAAAGATGGTGCCATGCTCTCCAATTCAGGCCACTTTGATATAGAGATTGATATAAAGGGATTAAAAGAGTTATCAGTGAAGGTTAATAAAAATGTGAGGGATTTTGTTGATGAATATATATTGAAAGACGGCAGGAGGATATACTTATTGGGAGAGGGGAGGCTTATAAATCTTGCTGCTGCTGAGGGACATCCTGCCTCAGTTATGGATATGAGTTTTGCGGTTCAGGCACTTGCATCCGAATATGCTGTAAAACAGAAGGGTAATTTAAAAGCCAAAGTTTACAATGTCCCAAGAGAAACTGATGAATGGGTTGCATCACTTAAGCTTAAATCCATGGGTATAAAGATTGATGAGTTAACAGATGAGCAAAAGAAGTATCTGGAGTCATGGGAGATGGGAACATAAAACCAGTGGTCAGTGTCAGTGTTTAGTGTCAGCAAAAAAATCTTTTACTGACACTGACACCGATCACTGACACTAAAGAGGGAGGGTTTATGCCAGAGGAAAAGGATGATGAGTTGGAGGATTTTGAAAAGGAATTACTCAATAAGGCAGAGGCACCCGGGGGCTCAAAGAAGAAAGCTGTAATGTTTCTTGTAGTTGTAATTATATTGGGAGGTGTATTTGTTGGAATTAAATACCTCTCTTTATTAAAGAAACCTGCTGAAAAAGTAGAGATTGTTCAGCCGTCTGCTCTTATAAAGGAGGTATTACCGCCGATAGAAGAGGCTCCATCACCGCCGCTTCCTGAAGTAAAAGAGACTCCTATTGTTGAAGCCCCTCCTCCTTCAGAAAAGAAATATACTGTTCAGGTTGGAACTTATATATACAAAAGTAGTATGGATGCTGTATCAAAGGATATAAGAGAAAAGGGTTTTTCCCCTTCCGAGAAAATGGGGGTATCACTAATTCCTACATATCAGGTTGATGTGGGCGAATTTCAGAATGCAGAAGAAGTAAGGAATATAGTCAAAAAGCTTGTAACCAATGATATAGAGGTGAAGTTCAAGATTATCTCACCCGGGTTGTATACACTCTCAGCCGGTGTATTTCATGATAAGCAAAGGGCTGAAGAGTTCAAGAATGCATTAGTTGAAAAAGGCTATCCTGCAAAGGCGGTTGAAGAGAAGAAAAAGAGGAAGGTATATATACTTAGGATGGGCGATTTTGATGATTACAAGGGAGCAAAAGATACCAGTAGTACACTTGCAGATAAGGGTATAAATTCTATTGTAGTTAAAATACCAGAACAAAAAACTAATTAGCCACAGGACTCTCACTGACTTTATAAGACAGGTATATGAAGGTAGAGGCAAAGCAAAAATCTTTACCTTTACCTATGCCTTTACCTCATCTTTTAAGTCTGTGTCTGTCAGTGGCTAAAATTGTTTTAAAAGAAATTTTGTAGTATTATTAATAGTAATACGCCGAAGTGGTGGAACTGGCAGACACGCATGTTTGAGGGGCATGTGGGGTAACCCATGGGGGTTCGAGTCCCCCCTTCGGCACCAGAATCCTTCCTTAAAATTCTTTATTTCTTTTAGATGCAAAAACAAGAAATCCTCCTGTGTATGCTGCTGCTGATAAGAAAAGTGCAATCTTAAATCCAAAAGTCAGGGCTATTAGTATCACAAGGACAGAACTTACCACAGAGGAGCATCCGTTAATACACCAAGCCCACGGTATTATTCTGGCATTATATCTCTCTAAGAGTTTTATGCCTGTCGGAAATGGTATTCCCATAAAAAATCCAAGGGGAAAGAGAAGGATAAATGAGAGAGTCTGCCGACAGATAATAGATTCAAATAATATTCTATTAAATAGATAGGGGAGAAAAATAGAGTATATGATAATCAAGCCGCATAAGATTATGAGGGAAAATTTGAATTTATGGATTATAATTTCATATTCCTTATACCTGAAATACTTGCCTGATAGATAACTCCCCGTGCCTGAGGAAATTAAGATAGTAAACAGGACAGTTGTTATTGAATAAACCGGATGACCTAAAAATAGTATAAACTTTTGTATCATACTTATTTCGGCAAACATAAAGCCTATTCCTATTAGAAGAAAATAGAGGAGGAAAGAAATATCCCTCATCTTAAATATTTCTAAGTTTATTTTTCTTAGAAATAATAAAGGAAGAATTATAAAAACAATGCTTACAACCAATGCCTGAATAAAAACAACAGGAATAAGATACCCTCCCTCAAGAAATGGCTGCCACTTTCTTCCAAATGTATTATATGTCTCAGCTATTGTGTTCCACTTAAAAAAGTGGTGGAAGAAGGGTCTGTCATCAGTAGAAGGTGTTACATCAAATATATAATTTTTGGAAAAATTATCCCTTTCATCAGAATTAGTTATTTTTGATAGCAAATTAAAATATAAAGGCTCCTGAAATCTATTGTAAATATTCGTCTCTTCCTTCTTTATGCCGGGATAATATTCAATATCAAAATGTCTCTCTTTACAAAAATCCTTAATCTTATTAATATCATCACTGTTTATTTCACCTTTTTTAATTATAATTGTGATTGTCCCCCATGTCCTTATGACAGATATATGTTTCTCGGGTGAACCAACCCCCATATCTTCCATTGCATTTATTGCCATTCCCACAATCCTCAGCTCGTGCCTCGGCGGTGGGAGGAGATATAGGGTAATTGCGAGGACGCCGTTTTCATTCAGGTGTTCAATATAGTCCTTGAATGCCTCAACTGTAAATCTGTAGTCCTCTGTCAAACCGTGAATCCCGGTAGATGCTGATGCAAGTGCATCAGAGGGTGAAATCTGAATGGTGTCATATCTCTTTTTTGACTGTCGTATAAATGTCCGCCCGTTTCCAAATTTAATATTGACTCTCCTTTTATCGTATATCCATCCAGAGAACTCCCCATAATCATGCTTTACAATATCTGTGAGGAGTGGATAGGATTCTGTAGATTCAATATATCTTGCCCCGTAGTAAATTGCAGAGAGTATATCCAGCCCCCCTTTTGGGTCAAATATGAGGATGTTATCGGGCTTAGTCAGATAATACGGTATAGAAGAGGGGAGGTAGTTTGTGAAATCTATTTCATCTTTATTGCCACTGAATCTCGTAATTGCGTTTAGGTCTCCACCATCTACAGTAAGCCCAATCTGTTCAGGCAGCTCCCCTTGAAATTTGAGGCTGAGACCCGGGGCAAATCTCACAGCCCCGCTCTTTATTACATCTACCCTTGATATGGAGTCCCATTTTGTTTTTATAGTTTTTGCATCAGGATAGCGGAGTGCAGAGGAGAGTCCTTTATATGGTGATATGGCAATCTCCATAAATGTTGGGGAGAAAATTATAATTGATAGTGGGATGGCAATGAGAAAGAAACGATATGGAACCCCCTTTTCTTTTTTTAGATAGAAAAAGGTTGATGCAAGTATCCCTGAAATTGACGCCACTGCAACAGCATTTGATGCACCAAACAGTAAAAATATAAATAGTGAAATCAGACACCCGCTCCCTGCCCCCAAAAGGTCAGAAAAATATATCCGATGCACCCTTTCAGTGAATTTAGATATGGCAATAGAGATTGTCATTCCTGAAAAAAAGAATGGTATGGAAAAGAGGATGTAATAAAATAAGATATAGATTATCTGCATAGAGTCCCATGCAACCTTAATGGGGTCAAAAGCTATCTGGTTTGAAATGATGTATGACAATGGCGAAGATATGGCAAAAAGGAGGGCATAATTTGATAAAAGGGTGTAAGTATCTCTCTTTAAGATAGATGGAAAGAGCATAAGGAATGTCCCGCTAATACCGTATCCGAGTAATGCCATGCTTACCACCATAAATGCAAAGTGATACCACTGTGCAATAGAAAAAATCCTTGTTAAGGATATTTCAAACAGGAGTGTTGAAAGAGAGGTAAGATATATCCCAATATATAAAATATTAGATTCTCTGGAGAGGTATTTCATGATGAATCATGGATTACAGATTATGTGAATGCAATTATACTATATAATCCACAATTCTTGATTATTATTGACGGGGATATTTGTTTGGTTTAATTTAAGAATATGTATAAAGAGAACCCAGAATCCAGAATCCAGAATTCAGAATTTAGAATTTTAAAAATCTTTATCCTATTGTCAATTGTCGGTCTTCTATCTCTGGTGTTTGTATTAAAATCAGTGGCTGAGAATCCAAAAAAGAGGTTTAGTGAGACAAGGCTGCTGATGGGGACAGTGGTTGAGGTTATTGTAGTTGGTGATAATGAAAAGGTTGCCAGAAAATCTATAAATGATGCCTTTTCTGCAATGGAGCGGATTGACAGACTTATGAGCAATTTCAAAGAGGATAGTGATATATCGAGAATAAACAGAGGTGCAGGGATGGAGGATGTAGTGGTGGATGGAGATGTGATAGAGGTTATAAAGAAATCTATATATTATAGTGAAATATCCGATGGTGCATTTGACATAACTATTGGTGGGGTGGAAGAACTATACAATTTTGAAGACGAGGGGAGGATTCCTGAGAAAAATAAATTTAATAACTCTGTCAGTCTTATCGGGTATAAAAATATCAGGATAAATGGGAATATGGTGCGTCTCCTGAAAAAAGGGGTGAAATTAGACCTCGGCGGGATTGCCAAAGGATATGCAATAGATAAGGGGATTGAGGCAATTAAGAAAAACGGAGTAGCAAATGCACTTGTTAATGCAGGCGGTGATATAAGAGCGATTGATGAGGGGGAGAATGGTCAATGGAAGATAGGTGTATTGCATCCACGGGAAAATGGTAAGCTTAAAGATACTCTGATACTGAAAGACCTTTCCGTGGCAACATCGGGGGATTATAGAAAATACTTTGTATCAGGCGGAAAGAGGTATCATCACATTTTAAATCCAAATACAGGACTGCCTACAGAAGGTGTTCAGAGTGTGACTATCATTGCACCCCTTGCAGTTGACTCTGATGCCCTTGCAACAGCAGTATTCGTCCTTGGGAAGAAAAGGGGGATGGAATTAATAGAGAAGTTAAAGGATGTTGAAGGGATTATAATAGATTCGGATGGCTTGGTAATATATTCATCTGGAGTCAAAAATTATATTCATAACTGAGAGTTAATATATTTAAACACTTGACAAAGTGCCGTAGATAAAATAAAGTTATAGTATACCGCGGGGTGGAGCAGTCTGGTAGCTCGTCGGGCTCATAACCCGAAGGTCGCAGGTTCAAATCCTGCCCCCGCTACCAAAGTCAAGTATCGCCAGAGATTTTAAAAAAAACAAGGCTTTTCGTGCTAGTTGGTGTTCAGTGGCCAGCATTTAAAAACCGAATGTTTTTTTATATTTTTACGGCTTACTGATTACTGTTTTTAAAAACTGCCCTGTATACGACCTTGGATTTTTTGCTACTTCCTCAGGGGTTCCATAGGCTACAATCTCACCGCCAGAATCACCACCCTCCGGACCAAGGTCTATAATATAGTCTGCCGTTTTTATTACATCAAGATTATGCTCAATTACCACTACAGTATTTCCTGCATCTGTCAGGCTGTTTAATACATCAAGGAGTTTCTGTATGTCTGCAAAGTGAAGCCCTGTCGTCGGCTCGTCCAGTATATACAATGTCCTCCCTGTGCTTCTCTTTGAAAGCTCTTTAGAAAGCTTTACCCTCTGTGCCTCACCACCTGAAAGGGTTGTAGCAGCCTGACCGAGCTTTATGTAATCCAGGCCTACATCAGAAACAGTCTGGAGCTTGGATTTTATGGAAGGAATATTTTCAAAAAATATTAATGCCTCGCTGACTGTCATATCAAGAACATCTGCTATATTCTTCCCTTTATATTGTATATCAAGTGTCTCCCTGTTAAACCTCTTCCCCTTACAGACCTCGCATGTGACATATATATCAGGCAGGAAGTGCATCTCTATCTTTATGATTCCGTCGCCTGCACACGCCTCACACCTGCCCCCCTTGACATTGAAGCTGAATCTCCCTGCCTTGTAGCCCCTCTTTCTTGATTCAGGAAGCTGTGCGAAGAGGTCTCTTATGAGATTAAATACACCGGTATAGGTGGCAGGATTGGAACGTGGTGTCCGTCCTATCGGGGATTGGTCTATGTCTATTACCTTGTCTATAAATTCAATCCCTTTAATCCCTGAAAATCTACCTGGTTTTTCTGTGGACTTCCAGAAGACCTGTGCAAGTGCCTTATAGAGTATGTCAATAATGAGGGTGCTCTTGCCTGAGCCTGACACACCTGTAATGCATGTAAATAGTCCGAGTGGAATTGATACATCTATATTTTTAAGATTGTTCTGAGATGCACCGAGAATTTTTAGATGGTCGCTATTGCCATTTCTCCTCTTCCTCGGGACGGGTATTGATAAATCTTCAGAGAGATAGCGTCCTGTCAGTGAAGCCTTATCTGATAAAATCTCCTCTGGAGAGCCGCAGGCAACTACACTACCGCCGTGAATCCCTGCACCGGGCCCAAGGTCAATTATATAATCTGCAAGTAAGATTGTATCCCTGTCATGCTCTACAACAATAACCGTATTCCCTATATCCCGCAGTCTTATAAGTGTATCAAGGAGTCTCTTATTGTCCCTCTGATGAAGACCTATACTCGGCTCATCTAAAATATATAAGACCCCCATGAGGCTTGAGCCGATTTGGGTTGCAAGCCTTATCCTCTGCCCTTCACCGCCTGAAAGCGTTGCAGATGTCCTGTCAAGGGTGAGGTAATCAAGCCCTACATCCTTCATAAATCCGAGCCTCTCCTTTATCTCCTTCAATATCCTTCTTGCAATTGTCCACTCCTGTTCTGTAAGGGAGAGGGAATTAAAAAAATCTATTGCCTCTCGGACGGAGAGGGCTGTAAGCTCCATTATGGATTTTCCCCCTACCTTCACTGAAAGACTCTCAGGCTTGAGCCTTGCCCCCTTACAAGCAGGGCATGGAGTCATGCTCATATACTCCTGAATCTCCTCCCTTATATATTCGGATTCAGTCTCCTTATATCTCCTCTCCAAATCAGGTATTACACCCTCAAACTCCCTATGATAGAAGTGCCTGCGGTTGTCCCTCTCATAGAAGAACTTTATCTGTTCATCCCCTGAGCCGTAGAGGATTATATTATGCAGTTTTTCATCTAAATCCATGAATGGAGTATCAAGGCTGAATCCATAATGGTCGGAAAGGCACTGGAGCATCTGATAGAAATATACCGATGTCCTCTTTTCCCATGGTTTAATTGCACCATCCCTTAAAGATATGCTTTTATCAGGGATAATGAGGTCTGCATCAATGTGCATATCAGTCCCAAGCCCGTCACACTCAGGGCAGGCACCATGAGGGCTGTTAAACGAGAACATACGAGGCACAAGGTCAGGATAGCTTATATTGCAATAAAGGCAGGCAAACTTTTCGCTAAAGAGAAGCTCATCTTTATCATCTACGGTTACGATGACGATTCCATCCGCCATCTTTAAGGCAAGCTCTATTGAATCTGCAAGCCTCCTCTCTATTCCCTCTTTTATAACAATCCTGTCAACGACTGCCTCAATTGTATGCTTCTTATTCTTATCAAGCTCAATCTTCTCTGTAATCTCCCTCATCTTTCCATCCACCCTGACCCTTACAAACCCCTGTCTTTGCAGGTTTTCAAATTCTTTTCTGTATTCGCCCTTTCTGTCCCGGACAATCGGAGAGAGTATCTGAATCTTTGACTTCTCAGGGAGAGATTTCACCCTGTCAACAATCTGCTGGACTGTTTGAGATGCAATCGCCCTTCCACATTTGTAACAATAGACCTTCCCTATACGAGCATAAAGTAGTCTCAGGTAATCATAAATCTCTGTTACTGTGCCGACGGTTGAACGGGGATTTTTACTTGTTGTTTTCTGTTCAATGGATATGGCGGGGGATAGCCCTTCAATATACTCAACATCAGGCTTCTCCATCTGCTCAAGGAACTGGCGGGCATAGGCAGAGAGTGATTCTACATACCTCCTCTGCCCCTCTGCATAGATTGTATCAAATGCAAGTGATGACTTTCCTGACCCAGAAAGCCCTGTAATTACCACAAGCTTATCCCTCGGTATCTCTAAATCAATATTCTTTAAATTGTGCTCCTTCGCACCTTTTATGATGATTTTTTTGTTATTCATACTTCTTTTTGCCACAGACATTCACGGACTTAAATACATAATAAAATTATAAGGAGAAAGGGAGAACAGGGGATAAAGGACAAAAAAGAATTAGGACACAGATTTACACTGATAAACACAGATTATTAAAATCTTTATCATGACTTTTCTGTGTTCATCTGTGTCCAATATTTTCTTTTTTCTCCCTTTCCCAAATTTCCCCATTTGTCCTTAATCTTTTTGTTTTTTTGTCTGTGTAAGTCTGTGGCTAAATATTTTCTTTTTCCTTTGCCTCATCCCACAACTTATCCATCTCCTCAAGCGAGACATTTTTAAGCTCTCTCCCCTGTTTTGCAATCTCCTCTTCAATATAGTGAAACCTCTTTATAAACCTGCTTATTGTCTTTCTCAGGGCATCTTCGGGATTTACTTCAATAAAACGGGCTATATTGACAAGGGCGAATAACAAATCACCAAGTTCATTCTCCATCTCATCAGTATTTTTATCCGAGAATGCCTTTCTGAATTCATCCATCTCCTCCTCAACCTTTGCGAATACCTGGTCTATATGCTCCCAGTCAAACCCTACCCTTGCAGCCTTATCCTGAAGCCTGTGAGCCATTAAGAGTGATGGAAGTTCCTTCGGAACACCGTCAAGGACTGATTTTCTCTCCTCATACCCCTTTTCCCTCTTTTTAATGTCTTCCCACTGTGCAAGTGCATCCTTTGCATCTGAGATGCTTCCTTTATCAAATACATGGGGATGTCTCCTTATCATCTTTTCATGTATCTTTTCAATTAGATCGTTTATATCAAATTCCCCCATATCCTTTGAAATCTGGGCATGAAATAGTATCTGAAAGAGCAAATCTCCAAGCTCCTCCTTTATCTTTTCAGGCTTCCCCTCATCAATCGCCTCAAGGACTTCATAGGTTTCTTCAATCAGATACGGCTTCAGGGACTTTCGGTTCTGCTCCTTGTCCCACGGACAGCCGTCATTACCACGCAGTCTTTCCATTATTTTTACAAGGTCTTCAAACCTCACCTTCTTCATATTTTAAATATAACAAAAAATTGTGGTAAATAATATAGGTGAATTATGGCAGGGGTTCAAGATACAAACTTATTCAATTTTTACATAAGACTCATCAATTGCCTTCTGGATTTCAATGGTCTTTTGGATGGATGTAACGATATTGCAGTAATGCTTTATATCATCAAGGGACAGGCTTCTTCCCTTCCTATCCTTTAACCACTTATTACAAACCTGATAGCCGCCAATCTGATATTCCCAGACATCCTTTGTAATCCCTTCAAAATACTGGTTTTGATTGATAGAGATACGATTTTCATCATATCTCAATTTTTCAACCTTGAAATTCCCTTTACCCTGAAACTTTACAACTCCCTTTAATTCCCCCTTTGTTAAGGGGGACTCAGGGGGTTGTTCTGGGTCTTTCAGTAAATGCAAATCAACAAGCCTTTTCCCATATTCAGCTATCTTATTAAAGAGTTTGTAATCTTTTGTAAAAGGTATTCTTGGAAAATCCATCTTTAAAAATTCGGCATATTTTGTGCGGTAGATGTTTGAGTAAAGAATGGCGTAGATGTAAAAGAATATTTGCTCAGGCGAAGGTGTCTTTTTATAATCCTTTGTCAATTGTTCAACTATTGTTGGAGCGAGGTTTGGCTTTTTAACCCCATATTCTGCCTGTGGTTCAAAGAGCATCATGACTCTACTCATAGATTGTTTTTTAGGATTATCCTTTTTTTGGTAGAGGTAGAGAGGGAAAAGATAAGAACGTTCCTTTGTCTCTAATGAGACAGTGCAGTCATTAATAATAATGTTTGAACAAAGTGCATGTCTGAATTCGCCATTCACTTGTCTATTTGTAATTAATCCTATATTCTCCTGCATCATGTGCTGCATGACCTCTTTACGAGGACGTTCAATTACTTCATTGTGATAGAAAATCCAGCGAACATCAAAGGGTCTGTATAAAATCTGTGTAATTGAATCTTCCCGGTTTTCATCTTCCATTACATTTTTCCGTGCATCCTTTAATTTCCAGTTTGATTTATCCTTTAAACCAAAAGTCTGCCCGATAATTTCATCTGGGAGCTTTTTATCACAGAACATTCTGAATCGTCTTTTTAATGTTTCTTTATCAAAGTCTATAACAAAATTATCTCTTGTAGTAAGCACTCCTACGCTGTTTACTGGGAAAATATCGGTTATCTTTGGATAGCTTTCATATAATTTTAAAAGTTTCTCCTCTCTCGGTATAAAAAGATAGAATTCAGATTTTGGCTTCAGCCTTTTCCATTTTGTGTTCTTTATATCATGTCCTTCCAGCCATTTGTATTTATCTTCTCGCAAACCCCAGAGGTCAGAGTGATGAATATTACACTCGTTGTCATTGCGAGCCGGAGGCGAAGCAATCTCTCTCTTTGAAATTGCGGAGCCTGTTCCGAGCCTGTCTTGAGATTGCTTCGGCTCACTTTGTGAGTCCCGCAATGACAGACGAGGAATCTCGTTCCTCGCAATGACATCCTTCTTTTTGATAAAAATCGTAATGGCTACACCCTGCTGAATATCAAAGACATTTTCATCTTTACTTCCATCAGGACATTTCTCTTTTTTGAGGCTGTTGCCATGTAAAGCCAATATATAAATCTCATTGAAACTCTGCATTAAAGACTGTCTCATACCCCTGAAGGTTGGATTATCAAGATAGCTGTGGTTTGTTATAAATCCTAAAATCCCTTCGCCTGCATTATCAATTTTCCACTGGGCAAAACGGATGAATTTTACATAATCATCCTGAAGACCTTTGGGATTTTTCTCTTTCAGCGGTTTACCGTCAAGATGATAATAAGCCTTAATCTCCCTTGAAATCCATTCACCCACATTAAGAGAATGATATGAATATGGCGGATTTCCAAGTATTACAAGTATTGGTTGTTCTTTTTTAACTTTGCCTGCCAGATGGGATTCTTCTGAAAGAGAAGACATACCGGGCAGTTCTGTCTGGGCAAGTTCTTCCATCTCAAGGGTATTTGTTAAATAGAGTTTAAATCTGTCATCTTCGTGGAGTCTGTAGCCAAGCTCCTCTAATAAAAAAGACATCTTGAGATGCCCTACTGCATAGGGTGCCATGATAAGCTCAAATGCATAGAAATTTTTAAGTATATGCTCTTTTATGAATTTTTCTTTGCCACCTTCGCCGTATTTGTGGATGAATTCATCAACTGATAGTTTGGATGCCTCGGCAAGAAAAGTAAGCGTTCCTGCTGCAGGGTCTAAAACAGTAACCGAATTATTTGCAAATCCATCCTTCCTGATAAAATCATCTTTCAGGATGTTATGCAAAGAACGGACAATATAGGAAACAATAGGTTCAGGGGTGTAATAGACTCCTCTCTTTTCCCTTGTTTGAGGGTCATATTCTGTAAGAAAGGTCTCATAGAAATGAACAATAGGGTCTTTCCCCTTTCCTTCATGAAAGTATTGATGGAGTATCTTATTTACATCTGTAACTGATAGAACTTCTGAAATATCATCAATAATCCATTCCATCTGTTTTGGCAAATCACCAAGAGAGACAAACTTAAAGACATCTCTCAAGATTCCAATGGTGCGTGGGATATTATCGTAGGCAAGTTTTCTATTGAAGCTGTTCTCTGAGCGTGTTCCTGCAGCAAAGAGTCCATAAGTAATAGTTTGTGAATAAAGGTCTGCAAAGTCCTCTTTTGAAAGACCACTTATAAGATATTGCTTGAATGCCTCATAAAAGCCTAAAATAAAGCCTTTTCCTCTCCTCTCCTCTTCATTCAACTCCTGCGTAATAACCTCATCCTTTAAAAACCTTGTCCTCTTTGCCAATTCAATTGCAAGGGTCTTGGCGTCATAAACCTTTGGCAGGGAAAAGGAGAAGAATTTTTCCAACAAGCTAAAAAATTCAGCCTCTTTTTCTACAGGAGGGATGGTTTTGAGTTTGTGAATAATAAAGGGTCTTAAGATAAGAACTCTATCTGTCAATTCACCGTTGCGGTAGAGTCTGAATTCTGAAAAGTTTGTTAATATAAGATTCGGGAATGTTTGAAGATAACGTTTTAGCTGTTCTGTAGTTTCTATCTGGTCTAAATGCTCAACCCCCCTGTGTCCCCCCTTATTAAGGGGGGAATTAAAGGGGGGTGCTTTGGCTTCAATGTAGCCGACTATATGCTGTTTCCCATCCCAGATTCTAAAATCAGGATTGCCTGCCTCTGTCTTTTTGGGAAGGGTAGTTATATGAATATTTTTAAGACCCTGATGCTCCTTATATCTATCTAATAGGTCTTCAAGGCAGGAGTAATAGCTTTCCTCTCTTGCATCGCCCTGACTGGCTTTCTCAAATATCTCTTTCAGATAGGCTTTTAACATTTTGTGCCGGTAAGGTAAGGTTCATACTGCCTGTTCTGTAGCCTTCTAAATCAACTGTTACATATTTAAAGCCGATTTCTTTAAGCCTTTTTGATATTTTTTCTGATGTGCCGTTATTAAAGAGCTTTTTAATTTCATCCTTTGAGACCTCTATCCTTGCCATTTCATCATAGTGTCTAACCCTTACCTGCCTGAATCCCATAGACAGCAAAAAATCTTCAGCCTTATCAACCATACTTAGCTTATCAGAGGTTATCTCTTTTCCATAGGGGAATCGGGATGCAAGACATGCAAAGGA
>Ga0209322_10000650_pt1 | contig 20506 bp, 25 predicted proteins | sample Rifsed19ft1_FD_184013 | JGI IMG/M metagenome (GOLD analysis project Ga0209322, IMG submission 184013) | Soil microbial communities from Rifle, Colorado, USA - sediment 19ft 1 (version 2) | ecosystem: Environmental > Terrestrial > Deep subsurface > Rock core/Sediment | place: Rifle, Colorado... | reverse complement strand
CTCAGGAGCCCTTCGAGCGTGGCTGAGCTTCGCGGAAAGCAACTCCAAGAGGTAAGGTAAGATGGAAAAGAAGATAAAGGTGACCCTTAAAAAGCGCCCAGCCACCGAGAGGCTCCGCATAATCCTTCTCGGGCTCGGGCTTAAGAAGACGAACAGCTCCAGGGTACTTACCGACACCCCGTCGATAAGGGGCATGATCGGCAAGGTCTCTCACATAGTCTGCGTCAAAGAGGCCTGAGAGCCTTTCGAGCTAATATCAAATTTAGTATTAAAGGGAACTCAAGATGCTTAACAGGCTCAAGGCGCCCAAGGGCGCCAATCAGAAGAAGACAAGGCGCGGACGCGGCGAAGGCTCCGGTCTCGGCAAGACCTCAGGAAGGGGCGGCAAGGGCCAGACCGCGAGGTCCGGCGGCAACATAAAGCCGGGCTTCGAGGGCGGACAGATGCCTTTGCAGAGGAAGCTCCCGAAGAGGGGCTTCACCAACGTCTTCAAGACCATCTACCAGATCGTGAACGTAGGCTCCATCGCGGGCGCGTTCAAGGCTGGCGAAGTGGCTGACCCGGCCTCCATACTGGAGAAGGGTCTCATCAAGAGGAAGCTCCTCGTGAAGGTGTTGGGCGAGGGCGAGATAAAGACGGCCATCACCGTTAAGGCGAACAGCTTCAGCAAGTCGGCCATAGATAAGATAAAGGCCGCGGGCGGAACCGCGGAGGTAATATAGATTGGCGGGGCTGACTCCGAACATAAGCAAGATCCCGGAGCTTAACCGCCGCATATTAATAACGCTCGTAATGCTCGCAGTCTACCGCCTGGGCGTATTCATCCCGACGCCCGGGGTCGACGGCGAGGCGCTTGCGGCATTTTTCGCGGGCGCGAGCGGCACGCTCCTTGATTTCGCGACGATGTTCACCGGAGGCGCTCTCGAGCGCTTTTCCGTTTTTGCGCTGGGCATAATGCCCTACATAAGCGCCTCGATCATCATACAGCTCCTCGCCGCGGTAGTGCCTCAACTCGAGAAGCTGCAGAAGGAAGGCGAGCAGGGCAAGAAGGTCATAACCCAGTACACCAGGTACTCGACCATCGTTCTGAGCATCCTGCAGGGCTTCATGATAGCGGTCGGCCTCGAGTCCATGAGGGGCCCGGCGGGCGAGGCCATAGTCCTCAACCCGGGATGGGACTTCAGGCTCCTTACGATGGTCACCCTGACCACGGGGACCACGTTCCTCATGTGGCTGGGCGAGCAGATAACCGAACGCGGGATAGGCAACGGCATATCCCTCATAATATTCGTCGGCATCGTGGCGAACATGCCGTCGGCCATGTACAACACCTTCCAGCTTGTACGCGCCGGCGAGATAAGCCTCTTTGTCGTCCTCCTGCTTCTCGCCGGTATGGTGGCGGTAGTGGCCTTCATCGTCTTCATGGAGATGGGCCAGAGGAGGATACCGATACAGTACCCCAAGAGGGTAGTGGGCCGGAAGGTCATGGGCGGCGGCACGCAGCACCTGCCCTTGAAGGTGAATACCTCGGGCGTCATCCCCCCGATATTCGCCTCGTCCATCATCGTATTCCCGGCGACCATAGCGAACTTTATAGACGTGCCGTCGCTCAAGTGGCTGGCCGACAGCCTTAACCCCGGCGGCCTTTTGTATAACGCCCTGTACATAGTGCTCATAGTCTTCTTTACGTTCTTTTACACGGCCATACAGTTCAACCCCAAGGACGTCGCGGAGAACCTGAAGAAGTACGGCGGCTTCGTGCCAGGCATCAGGCCGGGGCCCAATACGGCGGATTATCTCGATACGGTGCTCACCAGGCTTACGCTCTGGGGCGCGATATACCTTGCGGCGGTCTGCGTGCTGCCCTCTGTGCTCATAGCGAAGTTCGGCGTGCCTTTCTACTTCGGAGGCACGGCGCTCCTCATCGTGGTCGGAGTCGCGATGGACACGGCCCAGCAGATAGAGTCTCACATGCTGGCCCGGAGCTACGAGGGGCTTCTCAAAAAAGGCAGGATAAAGGGCAGGGGCCATTAGCATATGAACCTTATTCTTCTCGGGGCCCCCGGCGCCGGCAAGGGGACACAGGGCAAGAGCCTCTCTGAAAAGTACAGGATACCCCAGATATCGACCGGGGACATCCTTCGCGCCAACGTCAGGAACAAGACCCAACTCGGCCAGAAGGCCAAGGAGTACATGGACAAGGGGGCGCTCGTCCCCAACGAGATAGTCGTGGACATGGTCGTGGGCCGCATCCAGGAGGATGACGCCCAGAATGGTTTCATACTCGACGGCTTCCCGAGGACGATAGCGCAGGCAGAGGCATTGGACGCCACCTTGAAGTCCATGAGCAAGCGGATAGACGCGGTAATAGGCATGGAGGTCGACAGGAAAGAGCTCACGAGGAGGCTCTCCGGCAGGCGCACCTGCAGGAAGTGCTCCGCGAGCTACCATGTTATTTTCAATCCGCCCATGAACATCGGCATGTGCGACGCCTGCGGCTCGGAGATCTACCAGAGGGACGACGACAAGGATGAGACGATAGAGGCGAGGCTCAAGGTGTACGAGGACGAGACCCTTCCCCTCGTAGAGTTCTACTCGAAGAAGGGCCTTTACAGGGCCATAGACGGCAAGGGGCCCGTCGACCAGATCACCGGGTCTATCGTGGGCGCTATTGAAGGAAGCCATAATTCTTAAGTCTCCTGACGAGATAGAGACGATGCGCAGGGCCGGGGCCATCGTGGCCGAGGTGCTCGCTCTCCTTAAAGGCAAGGTCAGGCCGGGGATAACGACCCTGGAACTCGAGAAGACAGCCGAAGATGAGACGCGCAAGAGAAAGGCGCAACCGGCCTTCAAGGGGTACAAGGGTTATCCCTTCTGCCTTTGCACCTCGATAAACGAACAGGTCGTCCACGGCATGCCCTCGAAGAGGGCGTTGAACGAAGGCGACATACTTAGTATCGACTTCGGCGTCAAGTTCGATGGCTTCTACGGCGATTCGGCAGTGACTTTGCCGGTCGGCTCTGTGAGCGAAGAGGCCTCTCGCCTCATGAGGGTAACTGAAGAGTCCCTCTGGAAGGCCATAGAGGCGGCAAGGGCAGGCAACCGCCTCTACGACGTATCCTCCGCGGTGCAGAGACATGTAGAGTCCCACGGCCTCTCGGTAGTCCGGGAGTTCGTGGGGCATGGGATAGGAAGAGAGCTCCACGAGCCGCCGCAGGTGCCGAACTTCGGCCTGCCGGGGCAGGGCGTAAGGCTCAAAGCCGGGATGGTGCTCGCGATAGAGCCCATGATAAACGTTGGCGGATGGGCGATAAAGGTTTTAGGCGACGGCTGGACCGCGGTGACCGCGGACGGCAGTCTCTCCGCTCACTTCGAGCACACGGTAGCTATAACGGATGAGGGGCCGCTGGTGCTCTCGGCCCTGTAGAAGTCGTGAAAACCGCGGTTAAGTTCAGCCGTTAACAAGGACAATAGATGCCCAAAGAAGAAGCAATACAAGTTGAGGGGACGGTAATCGAGACTCTGCCCAACGCGATGTTCAGGGTGGAGCTCGAAAACGGGCACAAGGTCCTGGCGCACGTATCCGGCAAGATGAGGATGCACTTCATTAAGATACTGCCAGGCGACAAGGTCACGGTGGAGCTCTCGCCGTACGACCTCACCAGAGGCAGGATAACATACAGGGCGAAGTAAGTTTAAGAAGAGAGGGATCGCGATGAAGGTAAGAAGCTCGGTCAAGAAGATTTGCGCAAAGTGCAAGATCATCAGGAGAAGCGGCGTCGTCCGCGTGGTCTGCACCAACCCCAAGCACAAGCAGAGGCAGGGTTAACGCCGCTGCCCGCAGCCGTTTTTTTTAAAGGAGGAAGGATTTGGCAAGGATCTCAGGAGTTGACCTCAAGAAGAATAAAAGGATAGACGTCGCCCTTACCCAGATATACGGCATAGGCCAGACCTCTGCCAGGAAGATACTGGAGAAGGCCGCCGTGGCCCCCTCGATAAAGGTGCAGGACCTCACCGAGGCCCAGGTCGCCGGCATAAGGAAGGCCATCGACACGGACTTCAAGGTGGAAGGCGACCTCCGCAAAGAGGTCTCCATGCACGTGAAGATGCTCATAGACATGGGCTGCTACAGGGGCGTGCGCCACAGGAAGAACCTGCCTGTGAGGGGTCAGAGGACCCACACCAACGCGAGGACCAGGAAGGGTCCCCGCAAGGGCGTCGTCGCCTCAAGGAAGACCGAGTAGCTTACCCTTAAGTTTTTGCTGGATTTTCGCTACGCTTTTGTAGCATAATATTTGTTTGCGGCGATTTCAGGGGACCTGGCCTCAACCAGGTGTTTTTCCCAGATACATGTCCGGAGGAGCTTAGATGGCAAAGGCCAAGAAGGAAAAGAGAGCGGTATCCAGGGGTGTGGCCCATATAAAGTCCACCTTCAACAACACTATCGTGAGCATAACCGACCCTGCGGGGAACGTCATAGCGTGGTCGAGCTCAGGGGCGCAGGGCTTCAAGGGCTCGAGGAAGGGCACGCCGTTCGCCGCCCAGGTCGCCGCGGAGTTCGCCGCAAAGAAGGCGATGGACAGCGGTGTCAAGACCGTCGAGGTATTTATAAACGGCCCCGGCGCTGGCAGGGAGGCGGCGTTGAGGTCCCTGCAGGCGGCTGGTTTCAGCATAAGCCTCATAAGGGACGTCACTCCGCTGCCGCATAACGGCTGCAGGCCTCCCAAGAGGCGCAGGGTATAACACGCAAGGAATTCTTTTCGCGCCCGGCACGGGCGCCCGGCGCCTGATGGCGCTGGACGAATGGAGGAAGCAAGTTGGCAAGGTATACTGAATCGGTATGCAAGTTATGCAGGCGCGAGGGCATGAAGCTCTTCTTCAAGGCCGAGCGCTGTTACACTGACAAGTGCGCGTTCGAGCGCAGGAGCTACGCCCCGGGACAGCACGGGCAGGCGAGGGGCAAGGTCTCCGAGTACGCGCTCCAGCTCAGAGAGAAGCAGAAGGTGAAGAGGACCTACGGCCTCATGGAAGGCCAGTTCAGGAACACCTTCGCGGACGCGGACAGGGCAAAGGGCATCACCGGCGAGAACCTCATCTCGATGCTCGAGAGGAGGCTCGACAACGTCGTCTACAGGCTTGGTTTCGCGGGCTCGAGGAGCGAGGCCAGGATTATGGTGACGCACGGCTACTACCGCGTGAACGGCAGGAAGGTCGACATCCCCTCCTTCAGGGTCAAGCAGAATGACGTAATCGAAGTTGCAGAGAAGAGGAAAAAGGAAGCCAGGCTCGCCGACAACGTCAAGGCGGCGGAGAGCAGGCATGGAATACCGGAGTGGCTCTCGCTCGACAGGGACAACTTCAAGGCGACCGTGGCAAGGCTGCCGAGAAGGGACGACACCACGCTGCCGATGCACGAGCAGCTCATCGTCGAGCTCTACTCCAAGTAATCGATCCTTAAAGACCCGGTTTGCCGCGGTCTTGGGGCTGCGGCAAAACCCATTTTCCGGTCTTACTACAATTTAAACAAGGATGGGTAAACCATGCAAAAAAACTGGCGTGACCTTATCAAACCGAAAAAGCTCGAGGTAGAAAAAGACACGCTCACCCTGACCTACGGCAAGTTCGTGGCCGAGCCGCTGGAGAGGGGCTTCGGCGTGACCATAGGCAACGCCTTAAGGAGGATACTCCTTTCTTCGCTCCAGGGCGCGGCCATCACCTCGGTCAGGATAGACGGGGTGCTCCACGAGTTCTCCTCCATACCCGGCGTCAAAGAGGACGTCTCCGACATAATATTGAACCTGAAGCAGGTCAGGCTCAAGCTCCACGGCGAGGGCCCGAAGACCTTGAGGATAAAGGGCGGAAACAGCGGCGTAGTGAAGGCCGGCGACATCATAACCGATTCCACAGTGGAGGTCCTTAACCCGGACCAGCACATAGCGACCGTATCCAGGGACTCTAAGTTCGACTGCGAGCTCGCCGTCAACACCGGCAAGGGCTACGTCTCCTCGGAGCGCAACAAGCTCCCCGAGATGCCCATCGGGACCATACCCGTCGACTCGGTATTCCAGCCCGTAAGCAGGGTGAACTTCAACGTCACCCACGCGAGGGTCGGGCAGAGGACCGACTACGACAAGCTCGTCCTCGAGGTCTGGACCACCGGCGCCATCGACCCGCAGAGCTCGGTCGCGGTCGCGGCCAAGATATTGAAGGACCAGCTTAGCGTCTTCATCACCTTCGAGGAGGGCGAGGAGGAGGCAGCGTTCGAAAGGGGCGAGGGCAAGCCCGCGTTCAACGACAACCTCTTCAAGACCGTCGACGAGCTCGAGCTCTCGGTCCGTTCCGCCAACTGCCTCAAGAACGCGGATATCAAGTACATCGGCGAGATGGTGCAGAAGACCGAGCAGGAGATGCTCCGTACCAAGAACTTCGGCAGGAAATCTCTGAACGAGATTAAGGAAATACTCCGCGGCATGGGGCTCGACTTCGGTATGAAGCTCGAAGGCTTCCCTTCAAGGAAGGACCTCGACGCCATGCATTCGGAACACAAGGAGACCGCTTAAAGCCTTATGAGACACAACAGGGACGAAAAAAGGTTCGACAGGACGTACAGCCATTTAAAGAGCATGCTCGCCAACATGACGAACGATCTCGTCATGTACGGCAGGATAAAGACAACCACCCCGAAGGCCAAGGCGCTCCGCAGCTACGCCGAGAAGATGATTACGCTGGGCAAGAACGGCAGCCTCGCGGCCAGGAGAAGGGCGTTCGCCTTCATGCGCAACAAGACGGCCGTCCACAGGCTCTTCACGGACGTCGCCCCGCTCTTTAAGGAGAGGAACGGCGGATACACCAGGATATTTAAGCTCGGCAACCGCCCCGGCGACAACGCCTCCATGTCCATAATAGAGCTTGTCGAGGGAGCAGGCGCAGCCATGGCCGTTGAGCCGGCCAAGCCCGCCAGGAAGCCTGCCGCACGCAAGGCAAAGGCCCCGGCAAAGGCCAAGCAGGAGGCCGCGGAGAAGAAGGAGAAGGCCCCGGCCAAGAAGTCTGCCGCGCCGAAGAAGGCCGCTCCCAAGAAGGAGTCAGCCGGAGCGTCCGAGGCAAAGGCCCCTGCCAAGAGGGCCCCGAGGAAGACGGCCGCCTCAAAAGAGGGATAGAAACCGATGGGACGGAAGGTTCTTCCGTCCCTTTTTCTTTTTTTGCACACCGATTGATTTCGCCTCAAAACCATCTATAATTGGAATTGCCGGGCCGCCCGGCGCTTCCAATCAGCCTGATCTTATTCAGCAATTATATGCCCTGCCGCTCCAGGCCGGGAAAAAATCGCAATGACCGGAGGTAAATTATGGCTATGACGAAGTCCCAGATCGAGGAGCAGATAGCGGAGGCAACCGGCGTGCCCAAGAAGTCCGTGAAGGACGTGCTCGCCAAGATGGCGGAGCTCGCCTACAGGGAAGCCAAGAACCAGTTCACGGTGCCCGGCCTCGGCAAGCTCGTCCTCGTTGACAGGCCCGCCAGGACCGGCAGGAACCCGAGGACCGGCGAAGAGATACAGATACCGGCCAAGAAGGCCGTCAAGTTCAGGCTCTCAAAGGCGTGCAAGGACGAGGTATTGAAGCTCGCCGTGGAATAACGCCGGACCGAAAGGCATTAAGGAAGCGACGATAAAACGGCCGCCCTATCGAGAAGGCAAGCTCGACTGGGCGGCCGTTTCATTTGTTTCGAAGCGGGGCATCCCGGGATGATAAGGCCGCCCGCTCAGTTCTCCGAGCTCTTGAACCTGTAGGTCCAGACGATATCGTTGCGGAAGACAAGCTCGAGGCTCGTGGCAGCCTCTCTCGAGATGGCCTCGTTCTCGACCAGTCCTCCAAAATAGGCTGGGACCTTCTTCTCCTTGAACCTGTAGACCATCCGTTCCTCGTTGTTCTCATAGCTTATCTCGGTGGGCGAGCCAAAGGCCGCTATGACGGCCTGCCTCGTCGTGGCGCCGGGCTTCAAATCCAGCACCTTTGACCTGTCTATCTTTGTGCCCTCGGTCTTTGTTACGGACATGCATCCCGCGATGAGCAGTATTGCCGGGATAAGCGCGATGAGCCTATTCATCCTGCTTCAAACCTCCTTCGGATTTAAAAATTGTTCTTTTTCCTGATCTCTGTGTCAGGGCAGAAATAAAAATGCTCACATATACCACAACATATGCCGCGCTTTTTATTTCCGTCCTTCCTTGACCTCAGAAAAAATTCCTAATTTTTAGAGACAGCCTTATCTTCTTCGTCTCTATGCCTCGGCTACTCCGTTCCTTGTCCTGTTCTTTACGTCATACATGGCGTGGTCCGCCTTGTGTATGAGCTCGTCCTTGTCTGCGGCGTCCGTTGGGAACGACGCGACCCCGAAGCTCGCGGTGAGGTGGAGGTTCAGCCCCTCGTCCCTGAGGAGTATGGCGTCGCTTATGGCGGCCCTTATCTTCTCCGCGACTATGACCGCGCTCTTCTTCGTCGTGCCCGGCATCATGATGATGAACTCGTCCCCGCCGTACCTGCATGCCATGTCCACGTTCCTTATGAGGGAGAGTATGAGCTGCGCTATCTCCCTCAAGAGCCTGGAGCCGCTCAGGTGGCCGTGGCTGTCGTTCACATCCTTGAAGTAGTCGAGGTCCAGGAATATCATCGAAAGCTCGTAGCGGAACCTCTTGGCGCGCTCGACCTCGTATTCGAGCCTCGAGTGCAGGAAGCGCGAGTTGTAGAGCTTCGTGAGGTCGTCGGTTATGGTGAGCTCCTGGACCCGCTGGAAGAATATCGCGTTCTCTATGGCTATGGCCGAGAAGTCCGCCAGCGTCGTGAGCATGAGGAGGTCGTCCTCGGAGAACCCCTCCTCGCTCTCCACCTTGTTGATGAGCTCGATGACGCCCAGGCACCTGCCGCGCGTCACCAGCGGCACGCAGATGATGGACTGCGTTGTGAAGTTCGACACCTCGTCCGCCTTCTTCGAGAAGCGCGGGTCCTTGTTGACGTCCGGCACGAGCAGCGGCCTTTTCTCCCTCGCTACCCATCCCGCAACGCCTTCCCCGACCTTGAGCCTCAGGTCCTTGAGCCTCTCCGAGCCCTTGCCCACGGCTATCTCGAACTTGAGCTCGCCGGTGGCGTGGTCAGCGAGTAGCAGGGACCAGTTCTTGGGCCTCAGCAGCTCGCTTATATTGTGCATCACTTTTCTGAGGATTTCGTTCAGGTCGAGCGAAGAGGTGAGGGCCTTTCCAAGCTCGGTAAAAACGGCGAGTTGAAGCCTTTTCTGCTCGAGTTCTTTTGACTCGGGAGAGTCAAGGTCCTGGCCCTGGCCGCGAGTGAATTCCATTGGGCGACTATAACGCATCGGGCTCTAAAAATCAAGGACTGCTAATGGGTTACGGCCACTGCTTGAGAAGCCCCTGTATGCGCCTGGTAAGCCTGCCCGGAGAGCCGCCCCCGGCCTTTTTGCCGTCCACCTTTATGAGGGGAAGAGCGTCCATTATCGAGTTGGTGATAAAGGCTTCATCGGCAATGAAAAGGTCCTTTGGACTGAGCCTTGCCTCCCTTACGCGTATGCCGTTCTCTCGGGCTGCCTTCATAACAGCGGCCCTGGTCACCCCGGCGAGCATGCCCCCTGAAGGCGACCCGGAAAGGGGAGGGGTCAGCAGAGCCCCGCCCTTCACGACAAAGACGTTCGAGGAGCTGCCCTCGGTTACATACCCGTCCTTTACGAATATGGCTTCAAAGGCCCCGCGCCTTTTTGCCTTCATCCGGGCGAGCACGCTGGCGAGGTAGTTCAGTGTTTTCACGCCGGGCAGGGCAGGGGTTATATCGTCAACCAGTATTGCGGACACCCCGCGTTCCTGCATGCCTTTTATCGACGCCGTATCGATAGGTTTCACGATTATGATGAGAGTGGGCCTCAGGCCCGCCGTGGGCAGGTGGCTCGCCATGTCGACGCCCCTGGTGACAAGGAGTTTCACGTAGGCCTCGCCTCTCGAGAGGCCGTTCGCCGCGAGGAGCCTCTCTATCGCCCCCTTCCTTATCTCCTCCTCGAACCCCTTTATCCCGGTTATGCCGAGGAAGCGGCCCCCGGCCTTGAGCCTCTTCATGTGCTCTTTCAGAAAAAGGGGCTTGCCGTCCATCGCCTTCATCGTCTCATAGAGGCCGTCCCCGTAGGCAAGCCCCCTGTCAAAGACCGAGACGCAGGCCCTGTCTTCAGGAGCTATCTTTCCATTTATAAAGACCTTAAGTTTCATGAGCACCTCTCAATTTAAGCACCTCGAGGAAGTCCCGCGCCTTGAGGAGCGTCTCAGTATATTCGTCCTCGGGCACAGAGTCAGCCACTATCCCGCCGCCCACGCTCAAGTTAAGCGCCCCGTCCTTGTACACGGCTGTCCTTATCGCCATGGCGATATCCGCCGACCCGTCAAACCCGAACCAGCCTATGCCCCCTGTGTAGATCGAGCGCGAGTGACACTCCAGCTCGTCTATTATCTCCATCGCCCTTATCTTCGGCGCGCCGGTGATAGAGCCTCCGGGGAATATCTGTCTCAGGGCCTCGGGCGCGCTCACGCTGTCTCTAAGCCTGCCCCTTACTGTCGATACCATGTGGTGCAGGTGAGGGTACGTCTCTATTGCCGCGAAGGAGGCGACCTCCACGGACCCCGGGACCGATATCCGCCCGAGGTCGTTCCTCTCGAGGTCCACTATCATAACGTGCTCTGCCATCTCCTTTGGGCTGGCCTTGAGCTCTTCCATGAGCGACCTGTCCTCGTCGCTGCCCTTTCCCCGGCCCCTGGTGCCCTTTATGGGGGATGTCTCGACAACGCCGCTCGAGACCCTCAGGAGGTTCTCCGGTGAGTTTGAGATGACCTGGAAAGCGCCGTAGTCGAGGAACGAGCAGTAAAGAGCAGGGTATCTCTCGACCAGCGAGAGGTAGAGGGCCAGGGGGTCCCCCTGCCAGTCCATGGTGAGCCTCTGTGAGAGGTTTATCTGGTAAATATCCCCGGCCGCTATATATTCCTTTGCCCTCTTTACGGCCGATATGTACTCATCCTTCGTGAAATCAGAGCGCATATTGGAGGCCCTGCCAACCTCCGCCGCTATTGGCTTTGCCCCGGGTTTAAGCATTCCAAGGCATTCCTCGAACCGTCCCTTATCGCCTGTCGTGGATACGAGAAATCCCGTTTCCTGCCCGTGGTCGAATACGAATACCGGGTCGTATATGCCTGCCATGCACTCGGGTATGGAGAGGCCTTGCTTTCCCTTCCGGGAAGCCCTCGGCTCTATGAGGTCCCTGAGGTCATACGAGAAGTACGCGACTGCCCCGGAGCTGAATGGGAACGGCCCCCGCGCCGTATCGTATTTTTTGAGGAGCGAGGCAATGGCCTCGAAGGGGTCAGCGAACCCCGCGGGCCTGTTGTTGACGGAAGTTATGCCATTCTCGGTCACGACCGTTGCAAGCGGCCCTGCCCCGGCGTAAGAATATCTGAGTCCGTTAAGCAGGAACGGCCTGCCGAGCGCCCGCAGGGCAGAGAAGGCCTCAGCCGGGCGAATACCTTTTACCTCTTCGATCCGCATAGATGGGCAGGATACTATCGTTGTGCATTGCGGGTCAAGTGCAGGCTGAAGCAAGAAAATTGTTATATGATGAAATGGGAAGAGGATTATAGTATATTTTTGTTTCGGGTCTGAACTTATGGCGAGAAGAAAGACAAAAGAGATACGCATAGGCAACGTCAGGGTCGGGGGCGACGCCCCCATATCCGTGCAGTCCATGACCTGCACCGAGACCTCTGACGTAAAGGCTACGGTCGCCCAGATAAGGGCCCTCGAGGAGGCGGGCTGCGAGATAGTCCGCGTGGCTGTGCCTGATGAGGACGCGGCAAAGGCAGTCGCCGAGATAAAGAGGTCCATCTCAATCCCGCTCGTGGCGGACATCCACTTCGACTGGAGGCTCGCGCTCATCTCACTGGAGGGCGGGGTCGACTGCCTGAGGATAAACCCCGGCAACATAGGGGACATCGGCAGGATCCGGGAGGTCGTAAAGGCCGCGAAGGAGAGGTCCGTGCCGATAAGGATAGGCGTGAACGCTGGCTCGCTCGAGAAGGACATACTCGCCGAGTACGGCCACCCCACGCCCGCCGCGCTCGTGCAGAGCGCGATGCGACACGTCGCCATCCTCGAGGACATGGACTTCACGGACATAAAGATATCCCTCAAGGCATCGAGCGTGCCTCTCACGATAAAGAGCTACCGGCTGCTCGCCCAGAAGGTCGATTACCCCTTCCACATAGGCATCACCGAGGCGGGCACGGTCTTTGCCGGCAGCATAAAATCCGCCGTGGGCCTCGGCGTGCTCCTCTCCGAGGGCCTGGGCGATACCATGCGCGTCTCTCTCACGGGCGACCCGGTCGACGAAGTCAGGGCCGGCTGGGAGATACTGAAGGCCCTCGATATAAGGAAGCGCGGCGCGACGATTGTATCTTGCCCGACGTGCGGCCGTCTCAAGTTCAACAGCGTGAAGATCGCCGAGGAGGTAGAGCGGAGGCTCTCCAACCTCACCGACTCGGTCAAGGTCGCGATAATGGGCTGCGTTGTGAACGGCCCGGGCGAGGCCGTGGATGCCGACGTCGGCATAGCCGGAGGCGACCGCTCCGGCATGCTCTACATCAAGGGCAAGGCAGTCGGCAAGGTGAAGGAGTCCGAGATAGTGGAGAGGGTGATGGAAGAGGTGGGGAAGATTCTTGAGGAGAGAAAAGCAGGCTGCTGAAAAAGGCCCATCTGCTTGTCGAGTCGCTCGTCTGTGCGGCGTACGGCAAAGAGTACGCCTCCTTCCTCGCTCCCCCATTTAACTGGGGCCTCGCATCTGGACCTTTTTGAGCAGCCTGAACATCTTTGGGAGCACAAAAACATGTTTACCCTCCACGACCGACTTAAATCCGACACTGTCGAGATAGCCCGGCTAAGGCTGTCCGTCGTACTTCTCATGAACGATTCATCATTTCCCTGGCTCCTGCTCGTGCCCATGCGGGAGGGGGTGAAAGAGATACACGACCTCTCGAGAGAGGACAGGGCTCTTCTTATCGAAGAGATCTCGGTCTGCTCGAAGGCGGTCCAAAGACTTTTCGCCGCTGACAAGATAAACGTCGGCGCGCTCGGCAACATCGTCCCGCAACTGCACGTCCATGTCATAGGGCGGTTCACAAGCGACCGCGCATGGCCCGGCCCTGTCTGGGGCGCAGGAGACAGTGTGCCGTACACTCACGCGGAACTCGACAAAACGATAGCCCTTTTAAGAGAGGCCCTCAAAGAGGGATCCCCTTCCTGATCTCTCCGCCAGCTTCTTGACATCCCCTCGCGCGAATATAAGCTCTAAATAGGAAGATGCCTTTCCAAGGCACGCGTTCGCAAATTTGAGGAGGAAAGAACATGAAAGCGCTTGTATACCACGGACCCGGCAAAAAGGCATGGGAGGAGAGGCCGAGGCCCCGGATAAAGGAAGACGAGGACGCCATCGTACGGGTCGTGAAGACGACGATATGCGGCACCGACCTCCACATATTGAAGGGCGACGTGGCCGACGTCGAGGAGGGCAGGGTTTTAGGCCACGAGGGCATAGGCGTGATCGAAGAGGTTGGCAGCGGGGTGAGGAGCTTTAAAAAGGGGGACAGGGTGCTCATCTCGTGCATCACCTCGGACGGCTCGTGCGAGTTCTGCAAAAGGGGGATGTACTCGCATTGCGAGCACGGCGGCTGGATACTCGGCCACACCATAGACGGCACGCAGGCCGAGTACGTGCGCATACCCTACGCCGACACCAGCCTCTACAAGATACCCCAGGGCATGAGCGAGGACGCCACGGTAATGCTCTCTGACGTATTCCCGACCGCGTTCGAGTGCGGCGTACTGAACGGCCAGATAAAGCCCGGGGACACGGTCGGCATCGTCGGCGCCGGGCCCATAGGCCTCGCGGCCCTGCTTACGGCGAAGTTCTATTCACCGGCCAGGATGATCGTCATGGACGTCGACGAGGGAAGGCTCGCTGTCGCCAGAGAGCTTGGCGCGACCGATACGTTTGTGAGCAGGGGCGCCGACGTGGTTGAGAGGGTGATGGAGCTTACGGGGGCCGGCGGCGTGGACGTGGCGATAGAGGCCGTGGGTACGCCCGCGACCTTCCGCATATGCGAGTCGATAATCGCGCCCGGCGGGCATATCGCGAATATAGGGGTCTTCGGGGAGCCTGTGGACCTGCACATGGAGAAGCTCTGGTCCCGGAACATAACGCTCACGACGAGGCTCGTCGATACGGTGACGACACCGATGCTCCTTAAAAGCGTCCAGTCGGGCGCGCTCCACCCCGAGAGTCTCGTGACGCACCATTTCAGGCTCGACGAGATCATGAAGGCCTACGATACCTTCTCCCGCGCGAGGGAGGAGCGGGCCCTCAAGGTGGTGCTTGAGAACAGATAGAGTCTATTTCTTATGGAGACCTTCTGCCGAAGGTCTCCATAAAAAAAAATCCTGAAATCATTTCCAATAAGCCCCTGCCTGCTGTAAAATAACAGGATTAAATCGGGAGTAATCAGATGCTCAAGGTAAACGGGCTTGCCAAGTCCTACGGCAGGCAGGTCCTCTTCGAGGACGTATCATTCACCATAGCCCCGGGGGAGAAGGCTGGCCTTGTCGGCAGGAACGGCCACGGCAAGTCCACCCTCTTCAAGATAATCCTGGGCGAGACAGAGCAGGACTCGGGCGTCGTCTCTATGCCCAGGCATTACCGCGTTGCGCACCTCTCGCAGAGGCTGCATTTCACCTTCGACACGGTGATAGGGGAGGCGGCCTCCGGACTGCCGAAGAACGAGGACGGCATCGACGAGACGTACAAGGCAGAGGCCATACTGATGGGCCTGGGGCTGGGCGAAGAGCTCTTCGATGCGAGCCCTCTTTCCCTTTCTGGCGGCTACCAGGTTAGGCTCAACCTCGCGAAGGCCCTGGCCTCTGAGCCGGACCTCCTGCTCCTCGACGAGCCGACGAACTACCTCGACATACTCTCCGTGCGCTGGTTGAAGCGCTTCCTCAGGGAATGGCGGGGCTCTCTCATGATAATCACCCATGACAGGGACTTCATGGACAGCGTAACAACGCACACCATGGCCATACACAGGGGCAGGATAAGGAAGGTCTCGGGCGCGACCGAGAAGCTCTACTCGCAGATACTCCTCGAGGAGGAGATACACGAGCAGACGCGCCAGAACGACGATCGCAAGAGAAAGGAAGTCGAGAAGTTCATAAACAGGTTCAGGGCCTCTGCCACAAAGGCCAGCGCCGTGCAGTCCAGGATAAAGGCGCTCGATAGAAAGGGCCAGCTCGAGAAGCTCGATGCCATAAAGGAGCTCGACTTCGAGTTCAACGAATCGCCGTTTCAGGGCAAGTACCTCCTTGAGGCAAAGGACGTCTCGTTCGGGTACGGCGGCGAGGGGCCTCTGCTCATAAGGGAGTTGAGCCTCGCCATCGCGAAGGGCGACCGCATCGGAATAATAGGCAAGAACGGCAAGGGCAAGACGACGCTCCTCAACATGCTCGCCGGAGAGCTCGCCCCGTTATCCGGCACGGTCGCGAAGAACCAGAACACGCGGACGGCATACTTCGGCCAGACGAACATAGACCGCCTGAACGCGTCGAAGACGATAGAGCAGGAGCTCCTCGACGCGCACCCGGACTACAGCCGCGCCGCCGCGCGCAGGATCTGCGGCGCCATGATGTTCGAGGGCGACAGCGCGCTCAAAAAGATAGAGGTCCTCTCGGGAGGGGAGAGGGCGAGGGTGCTCCTCGGCAAGCTCCTGTTGGGCCCGGCGAACCTCCTTCTTCTTGACGAACCGACGAACCACCTCGACATGGAATCGATAGACTCCCTCATAGAGGCCGTCGACGTCTTCTCGGGAGGCGTGCTCATCGTAACCCACAGCGAGCTCGTGTTGAACGCCCTGGCCACAAGGCTCGTGGTCTTTGACAACGGCGAGGTTAGCCTGTTCGAGGGCACCTACCAGGACTTCCTCGACAAGATCGGCTGGGAGAGCGAGTCAACGGAGCTTGTAAGGGCAGCCGTCGAACGCAAGGACAGGGGCGTTAACAGGAAGGATCTCCGTAAGCTCAGGGCCGCCCTCGTTTCCGAGAAGACAAAGGCGCTGGGCCCCCTTGAGAAGAGGATAGCCGAGGTTGAAGGTTCGATAGTGAGGCTCGAGAAGGCGGCCGAAGAGTCGAGCCAGGCACTTCTGGCGGCCTCAGAGCGTTCCGACGCGGATGCCATCGCCGGGCTCTCGAAGCAATTTCACGAATCCCGGGAGAGGATAGACGCCCTCTTTGACGAGCTCGAGTCCATCACAGCCGAGTTCGAGCTCAAATCCGGTGAGTTCGAGGCGAGGCTCAGGGCTTCTGCGGAGGATTAAAGGTCAGGGAAGGAAACACTTCGGCCACTGCTGCTGTTACTTAACCGTAACACTCGCCTGAATTTCGCCGGTTTCCCCAACAAACATCCCGAAAGTAACGATAATAGCCTCCCCAAGTGTTACCTTTCCGTAACATGAGCCGTGCTGCCCCCAAAAACCGCCCGGCCTTTTTCGGCTTATAAAACAATACCTTAGAGTTTTTGTGGTTAATACGATTGGTTTGGTACGCTGTTTGCTACTTTAATCACGTATCGGAAAAATCCAGACCAGCATGGCGCCTTTTCCCAAGCGTCCCTCATGAGAGTTTATTCAAGGGCAGGCAGAACGGGAAGGGACAGCTAAGAAGGGTTGTGGCCCGGCCATCCGTCTGTACCAATAGAGTCCGCCAATTACGGAGGAGGCCGCGCCGCCTCTCGATCAAATCACGGTGCAAAAGAATACGGAGGTGCTGAATGAAGATTATGGTCTGCCATGATGGATCAGAAAGGTCCCAGGAGGCGCTTGAGAGGACTGTGGCCCTCTTCAAGGCGCAAAAGCCCGAGATCATCCTTATCACCGTGGTCGAGGAACCCCTCGACGCCACCAGCATGGATGAGGAGAGCTTCGAGAAGTGGCGTACGAGAAGGGACCAGGAGTTGAAGAACGCTGCGAACTGGGTCGTGAAACACGGTCTCAATGTCGACGCGATCCTTGCGGTCGGCGACCCCCGGAAGATGATAACCGAGGCGGCCTCGAACAAGAACCCGGACATACTCGTCGTCGCCAGGAGGGGTGCGGGGCTCCTTGAGAAGATGGCCCTCGGCAGCGTGAGCGCCTATCTCATAAGGCACGCGGAGTGCTCTGTCCTCGTAATGCACTGAGGGCAAGGCAGCGCCTCTTGAGGCGGCTGCTTCGGAATACTAAACCCGTACTAAATTAAGCCGGAGGTCACTAATGGCAAGCACTGATTCAGAAAGGATGGGGTGGGGCGACCTGCTGCGGTTCGGTAGAGCCGACATAGTCGCCCTGCACAAGACCTGGTTCGCCTTCTTCCTCACGTTCTTCGTATGGTTCAACATGGCCCCGCTCGTCACGGTAATCGTGCAGGAGTCGGGCTTCACCATGCAGCAGTTGAAGCTCCTGGCCATAACCAACGTGGCCCTCACAATGCCAGGACGCGTCATCATAGGCATGCTCTCGGACAGGCTCGGGCCCAGGAAGACCTTTACGATAGTCATGGTCTTGTTTTCTATCCCTTGCTTCACTTTCGCCTTTGCCAACTCCTATACACAGATGCTGGTCTCCAGACTTCTTTTGAGCATGGTCGGCACCGGCTTCGTCGTAGGCATTCACATGACAGCGCTCTGGTTCAAGCCCAGGGACATCGGCTTTGCGCAGGGCGTCGAGGCGGGCCTCGGCAACTGGGGCTCCTCGATAGCCGCTATACTCCTGCCTATTGTAGCCCTTAACGTGTTCGGTTCATGGAGATACGCGGTGGCCCTCTCTGGCCTCGTAATGCTCCTGTACGGCCTCTACTACTGGTTCGCCATCACTGACGGCCCCGTCGGCTCCGTCTATCACAAACCCAGAAAGGGCGCCGCCATAGAGGTCTCCACATGGGGCGATATGATAAACGCCGTGCTCTGGACCATACCCATCATAGGCGTCCTCGCCGTCCTCGTCTGGAGGATAAACGGCATGGGCTTCATGAGCAACGAGGCCGCCTTGATAGCCTACGTGGTCATAGTGGCCGCGGTGCTCTACCAGGTGATCCAGATAATCCGTTTCAATACGCCGATATTGAAGAAGGGCGTGCCTGAGGACGACAGGTACAGGTTCACCGACGTCGGCGCGCTCTGCCTGTGCTACGTGGCGACCTTCGGCGCAGAGCTCGGCGTCATCTCCATGCTCCCGACCTTCTTCCAGAAGGGCTGGAACCTGAGCCCGCAGCTCGCCGGCCTCATCGGCTCGATCTTCGCGTTCATGAACTTCTTCTCAAGGTCTCTCGGCGGCTATATCTCCGACAGGTCGCCGTCGAGGAGAGGAGCCATGCTGGTCTTCACAGCCGGCATCGCGATATCCTTCGGCCTCATGGGTCTCATGAGCTCGAGCTGGCCGCTGTGGCTCGCGGTCGTGGTCACGATAATATGCGCCATGTTCGTCACAGGCGGCTGCGGCACCACCTATGCGCTCGTGCCGCTTATCAAGAGGCGTATAACCGGACAGATATCGGGTTACGTTGGCGCGTACGGCAACGTGGGGGCCGTCATGTACCTCACGGTCTACACCTTCGTGAACGACAGCCAGTTCTTCTACTTCATAGGCGCGTCGGCCGTAGCCACGTTCCTGTTCTGCGTTTTCTTCCTTAAGGAACCCGCAGGCGCGTTCTCGCAGGAATACCAGCTCTCCAGCGTCGACAAGGAGATGATGGAAGGCGGCGGAGGTCACTGATTCCATCCCGGGACACGGCAGGCGCCTGGAAACTCAAAGGTGCCTGACCTCCCCGGTCTTTTTTCAGGCTCATCCGGGGGCTGTCCCTTGAGGCGGGGGGAGCTGAAAAAAATACGTTCTATGGATGGACATAACCGGTTTTATGTACTATAATTCCGTCCATACCGAAAACTGAACAGGTCCATGAAAAAAATCGCGCGGCGCTCCTTAGAATTAGCTGGACAGGGTATGCCGAATTTGGTAATTTACGCGTGCTCACGGACATTCAAAGAAAGTTTCTACGCTCAGGACTCTAAAGGGCTCATGGGTCTCTGATGCCCGCCGCCGCTCATGCAAGCGGCTGGCTCGGGAGGCTCGTTTGGAGGACTCAATCAGCGTGAGTCACAGTATCTCAAAAGAGCTCAGGCGCCTCTGCCGGTGCCTTCTGTACATCACGGCCGTACGCATACGCCCGGCCTCCTGGAAGAGGTTCTGCGATGACAAGAGGACCGCGGTAGAGACGCTCCCCGGCGCCGAGGAACGCTCAACCGGCTCTGACATGACAAAAAGCGCGCTGGACCTCATAGGCAGGGTCCTCGGCTCGCTCCCAATACATTCGGAAGGCTTCGATACGGTAAGCGCCATCGAAACGTTCGTCTGCAAGCTCCGGGAAGAGGAGGCCGATTTCTCCTCAAACGCGGTGGACACTCCGCTGGTCCGGTCTTATCTGGCCAGGAGGACGAAGCTCTTGAGGAGCCCGGGGCTGGAGAACCTTAAGGTGACGCTTAATCTCGCCAGAGGTGACCTCGAAGAAGCACTGCTCGCCTCTTAATCCATGCAAACCATGTAATTCCGGCGTAGCCCCTTAAATAAGGGCCGCAAGTCTAGCCTCCCGCCAAAAATCAGGCAGGGCTTTATCCGGGCCGGAAGTGTACATGGAGTATATAAAGGGTTCTACGGTATCTATGACGTACATAGATAAAAAAAGAGCAAGCAGCGGTAAAGGAGGTGTAGGGTATGGATTTAAGGAGTTGTAAGAAAATCTTGGTAAAAGGACTGCAGCTTGGTTTTGCGCTGAGTCTCGTTGCCGGTGTTGCGCCCATGACGGCATTCGCCGAGGACGCGGCCGCGCCTGCGGCTGATCCTGCCGCAGAGGCAGCAGCGCCTGCCGAGACCGGCGACGGCGCCCTTGGCAAGATGTACTTTACCGGCCAGAAGGCGTTCGCCAGCGGCGCGCCCCCCTGCATATCCTGCCACAGCGCCGGAGTGGGTGAGCTTGGAGGCGGAGTACTTGGTCCGAACCTGACCAAGGTGTATGCGGACGAGTCGAAGAACCCTCTCTTGAGCGCGGCATGGATAAATGCCGGTTCCCCTGTAATGGCTCCCGTTTTCAGCAACAGGAACGTGACCGATGAAGAGGTCGCCCATCTGAGGGCTTTCTTCGCCGAGCAGGCCAAAACAGAAGAGAAGCCGTCTTCGACCGGGACTTTCACCATCATCGGCCTCGGCGGTTTCGTTGGAATACTGATTGTCTTCAATATTATTTGGAGCGGCAGGTACAGGAACAGGAATAGAGGCACCGCCCATGATGCCCTGTGGAGAAACTACGGCGGAAAAGGAGGGAGGTAATTAGATGGCTACTTG
>Ga0209322_10000641_pt1 | contig 20622 bp, 19 predicted proteins | sample Rifsed19ft1_FD_184013 | JGI IMG/M metagenome (GOLD analysis project Ga0209322, IMG submission 184013) | Soil microbial communities from Rifle, Colorado, USA - sediment 19ft 1 (version 2) | ecosystem: Environmental > Terrestrial > Deep subsurface > Rock core/Sediment | place: Rifle, Colorado... | reverse complement strand
CCGCCGGCTCGGCTTCCGGCTCCAGTTCGCGCTCGTCTGGGCAGCCATCCTGGCGGCGCTCATCGGGTTCATCGCGGGAACGATCGGCTTCGACAGCGGGCGTCGCGATGGGTTGGCAGCCGCGCGCCCGCTCGCCTAGTATCAACGACACTTTATATAAATCTACGCTTCCAAGACGGACCCATCCAGCCCGTGCCTTCCCCCGCCCGCATGGCAGCAGCGGTACGCGGTCCGGAACTCATCGGTATGGGTCCGTTCGCCCGCTCGACCGCTCCGTGGAGCTTGGGTGGGCGCCGGGGGGCAGGACGAAGAGGCGGATGCCACGCGCCTCGCAGGTCGCTTCGAACTCGGCCCCGGCAAGACGATCTGTGTCGGCGAGCGCGGTCATCACGGCGATGGCGGAGGGCTGAACGGGCTGGGACGGTCGGCCTGGACGGGGTCCGAGGCGGCTTGCTCGACGTCGATAGCGAACCACGCCGATGACGGCACGCCGGGCCCGCCCTCCGGCACGGGACCCAGGAGCACCTTCAGGACGTAGCGCCCCGGCGACCACGTGTCCGTGGCCTGCGGCGGCTGGAAGATCAGCGCGGCGTGCTCACCGGTGGGCACGAGCAGGCTGAGCGGGGTCGCCTCGTTGAGGATCTCCGCAGTCCCGTCGGTGATTCGGTAGACCGTCGGGGTCGCCGCCGCGGCCGCCCCGTCGGGGGCGCAATATCCCATGCCATCGAGCCGGCCGGCGACGACCCGTACCGACGGGATCCCCGGATCGAGCGGATCGGTGGCGGCCACGGGGTCGACCACGATCCAGCGATGGACCTCCTCGCCGGAGGTGCGCTCGATGGTTATCGCTCGCCATGCGGAGTAGGTCAGACACGGCACCGCCCGCGGGTCGAGGGTCGGCTTTGGACTGGGCGAGGTGCGGGCCGCGGCGATGGCCGCTGCGCTCCCCGGCGGGTTCGTGTCGACCGACGGCTGCCCCCAGTCCCAGGGCTTCAGGATGGCGGCCAGGACGAAGCCCAGCACCAGCGCGATCCCGACCTGAAGCCGCGTACCCGACCCACCCGTGCGCTCGAACGCCATGCGTTCCGGTCGGTCCGGCGGCTCGGGCTGGGACGCCATGTGCGCAGGATACCCCGGCCTCTGTCCGATGGCGCCCCGGGGTCCCTGGCCGCGCCGTACCGATCAGATCTCCCCGAGGTACGCCCGCCTCACGTCCGGATTGGCTGCCAGGTTGGCGGCGGTGTCGGCGAGGATCACCCGGCCGGTCTGGAGCACGTAACCGCGGTCCGCGACTTCGAGCGCCTGCTGGGCGTTCTGCTCCACGAGCAGCACCGTCGTCCCCTGGGCGTTGATCTCGCGAATGATGCCGAAGATCTGCTGGATGAGGATCGGGGAGAGACCCAGCGAGGGCTCGTCGAGGAGGAGAACCTTCGGCCGGGCCATCAGCGCCCGACCGATTGCCAGCATCTGCTGCTCGCCGCCGGACAACGTCCCGCCCTTCTGACCAGACCGCTCGGCGAGGCGCGGGAAGAGGCTGAAGACGTGCTCGACATTCTCGTCGATCTCGCGGCCCGTACGCGTGTAGGCGCCCATCTGGAGGTTTTCCATGACCGTCAGCCGCGAGAAGATCCGGCGGCCCTCGGGCGCGTGGCTGATCCCGTCGCGCACCAGCTTGTGGGCGGGGGTATGCGAGACGTCGCGCCCACGAAAGTGGACCGTCCCCGCCCGCGGGTGGAGCAGGCCGCTGATCGTCTTGAGGGTCGTCGTCTTGCCGGCGCCATTCGAGCCGATCAGGGTGACGATCTCGCCCTCGCGAACCTCGAGGGTGATGCCCTGGAGGGCGTGGATCTTGCCGTAGTAGGTGTGGACGTCGCGCAGCTCGAGGACGACGTCGCCCGCCGCTCCGTTGCCGGAGGTCGAGGACGGCTGGGTCGTCGTGGTCACGCCCTGACCGCTCATGACGCCGAGGTCCCCAGGTACGCCTCGATAACCTTCGGATCCCGTCGTACCTCTTCGGGCGTCCCTTCCGAGATCCGCTCGCCATGGTCGAGGACCAGGACGTGGTCGCTGATGCCCATGACCACGCGCATGTCGTGCTCGATGAGGAGGATCGTCAGACCGAGATCCTTGCGCAGGCGGCCGATGAGGGCGGTCATCGCCGAGGTCTCGGCGGGGTTCATGCCGGCCGTCGGCTCGTCGAGCAGGAGCAGGACCGGGTCACTCGCCAAGGCTCGGGCGAGCTCGAGTCGGCGCTGGTCGCCGTACGGCAGATTCTTGGCCAGCTCGTCGTCGATCCCCCGAAGCCCGACCAGCCTGAGCAGCTCCCTCGCCCGCTTGGCGGCCGCCTCCTCCTCTCGCCGCTGACGGCGCGACGACGCGAAGTGGTCGACCAGGTTCGAGCGCAGATGGATGTGCATCCCGACCAGGACGTTCTCCAGCGCCGACATGTTCTGGAAGAGCCGGATGTTCTGGAACGTCCGCCCGATCCCGGCTGTCACCACGTCGTTGGGGCGGGCGCTGCGCAGGATCCCCATCCGGGCGAGCAGCTGCGTGTACCAGGGCGGCCGGATGATCGCCAGTAAGAAGGTCGTGATCAGCAACCCGAGGGCCAGTAGCCCTGTGATCGCGAGACCCTCGTCGCCCCCGTTCTGGACGCCCAAGGCCAGGGCGATCAAGACGACGATGACCGATGGTGCGACCCACAGGATCGGCTCGATCCAGGTCCGGCGTGGCCTCATGATGAGCTTCCGCCCACGGAACTCCACGGCGCCCGCCGAGGGATCGATGATCCCGGCGACGACGTTGAAGAAGGTCGTCTTTCCGGCTCCGTTGGGCCCGATGATGCTGACGATCCCGCCCTTCGGGATATCGAGGTTAACGTCGCGCACCGCCACCAGGCCGCCGAATCGCTTCGTGACGCCGCGCGCCTCGAGGAGAACATCGCCGCTCGCCGCAGCGTCCATGATGGTCGCTGTAACCGGTGGCGCCGTAACTGCCGACTCCCGCGCGCTCATTCGGGTGCAGCTCCCATCGCGTCGCCATGCTCCGCGAATACCTCGTCCTCTTCGGTGTGCAGCTCGCGCCGCCGCCGCCGGCTCGGGAACAGGCCCTCCGGTCGCAGCAGCATCATCGCCACCAGGGCGATGCCGTAGAGCAGGAATTGGTACTGCAGGAAGTCGATGTCGCTCAGGATCGGCACCTGGACGTTGTTGAAGAAGATGTTGAGCTGCTTGAGGAAGACGCTCTGGATCATGAAGATGATGAAGGCACCGACGGCGACGCCCCAGACATTGCCCATCCCGCCGAGGACGACCATGGCCAGGACGGTGAACGAGACGTCGAAGCGGAACAGGTTCGGGGTCACCGTCTGGAGCTTGCTGGCCAGGAACACGCCAGCCAGACCGGCTGTCGATGCACCGATGGCGAACGCCAGGAGCTTCGTTACGACCGTGTTGACTCCGTTCGCCGCGGCGGCCAGCTCATCCTCGCGGATCGCCATCCAGGCCCTCCCCAGGCGCGAATCCTGAAGGCGGTAGATGAAGATCATCGAAAGGATGATCAGGACGAGCATCGTCAGGTAGAACGGCCATGGGTTGCCGGTCGTGGGGAACCTGGTGTCCAGCAGCGTCGGAGGCGAGATGCCGCCGATGCCGTTGGGGCCGTCGGTGTACTTGCTCGAGTTGAGGATGACGATCGGCACGATCTCGCCGAAGCCGAGGGTCACGATCGCCAGGTAGTCACCCCGCAGTCGGAGCGTCGGCGCGCCGAGCAGGATGCCGAAGATCGCGGCGACGACGGCGCCCACGAGGAGCATCGGCCAGAACGGCAGGTCCCACCCCGTGAACGGCGACGCGGCGAGCGCGTATGTGTATGCGCCGATGGCGAAGAAGGCCGCGTAGCCGAGGTCGAGCAGGCCGGCCAGGCCGACGACGACGTTCAGGCCGAGCGCCAGCAGCACATAGATGCCGGCGATCGTGAAGCCGTCCATCCAGACCGTCTGGCCGCTGAAGCTGCTGAACGGCGGCAGGAGCACGATCAACGGCAGGACGAGCGCCACGAGGCTCATGCCGACGATGACAGCGATCGATCGGTGCCGGCTCGAGAGATCGCTCAGCCGGCCGCGCAGGCCCGGACCGCCCGCGGGCGTCCGCGACAGCTTCGTGTTCGCGGCGGTCATGTCCGCTCTCCGAGCTGCTGGCCGAGGAGGCCAGAGGGCCGGAAGACGAGGGTGATGATCAGCACCGCGAAGACCGCGGCCTGACCCCAGACGAAGAATCCCAGTGCCCCCGCGGTCACCTCGACGAAGCCGATGACGAAGCCGCCGAGCGCTGCGCCGGTGATGTTGCCGATTCCGCCGAGGACGGCCGCTGTGAAGGCCTTCAGGCCGGCCTGGAAGCCAAGGGTGAACTGGATGTTGCCGAAGTAGAGACCCTGCACGACGCCGGCCGCCCCGGCCAGGGCCGAGCCGATGAAGAACGTGATCGCGATCGTCCGGTTGATGTCGACACCCATCAGTTGGGCGGCATCCCGGTCCGAGGCGGTCGAGCGCATGGCCCGGCCGATCTTCGTGCGGCTGACGAGCATCTGGAGCGCGATCATCAGCAGGACGGCCGTCACGATCGTGAAGATGTTGACGACGCCGATGCTCACGCCGCCGATCTCCACCCGAGCCGCCGGATCGATCACCTGGGGCGTGTTGATCGGCGATGGGCCGTAGATGATCTGGATGATGTTCTGGAGGATGAACGACACGCCGATCGCCGTGATCAGGGGAGCGAGACGCGGCGCGTGGCGCAAGGGCCGGTAGGCGAATCGCTCGATCGCCGCGCCGAGGATGCCCAGGGCGATCATCGTGATCGTGAAGTTGATGAACAGGACGACCGCGAGCATGCCCGGGCTGTCGATCGGCCCGTCCTGGCCGAGGGCCTGGGTCAGGACGAACATCGAGGTGAACGCCCCTACCATGAAGACGTCGCCATGGGCGAAGTTGATGAGCTCGATGATGCCGTAGACCATCGTGTATCCGAGCGCGACGAGGGCGTAGATAGCACCGATGGTCAGCGCGTTGACGAACTGGTTCGGCCCGATCACGACGTAGTCGATCGCGGCCACGCCGAGCACGAACAGGTACGGCCCCAGGCGAAGGCGCTGGAAGGTCTCGACGAAGCTTGGCCGGGCGCTCAGGACCGTCGTCGTGGTCGTCATGCCGCCTCCGGGCTCCTCCGGTGTCCGGTGACCTCGGTGTGCGGAGGCCGGCGAGCTGTTGCTCGCCGGCCTCCCGAGCTCAGCCTACTCTTGGGCGAAGTTCAGCTGCTCCTTGAACACCCAGTCGCCCGCGCCATCGGCGGCGGCCGGGTCGACGACATAGAAGGAGATGAAGGGCTGCGTCGTGTCGCCGTTCTTGTCGAACGACTCAGTCCCAAGGACCGTGTCGAACGTATTGGACGTGTCGGACGCCCACGCGCGGACGCCCTCGCGGATGGCCGCCTGATCGGCGTCCGGGCTGGTCTTCAGGAACTCCTCGAGGGACTTGAGGATGATTGTTGCGCAGGCATATGCAGGGCCGCTGTACGCTCCGGCCGTGTTGAAGTCGGCGTCGTTCTTGAAGGCCTCCGCGTATGCCGCCTCGAAGTCGGCCCTGCCGGGGAAGTCGCCGATGGCGGCGATGGTCCCGTACGAGCCGGCCGACGCGGCTGCGCCGGCGATCTGGATGAGCGCGCCCTCGGCCTTGCCCGACCCGTTGACGATGCCGTCCGGACCGGTGAAGGGGAAGGTCTTGCCCTGCTGGCGGAGCTGCTTGAGCAAAAGGCCGGCGCCGGAGGTCACGACGCCGCCGTAGTAGACGCCGTCGGTCTCGGGCTTCGCAGCGCTGATGATCGAGTTGAAGTCGGTCGTGTCGGCCGGGGCGCCGACGCGCTGGACCGTGCCGCCGAGCTCCTCGAACTTCTTCTGGAAGTTGTCGGCGACGCCCTTCCCGAACGTCGTCACGTCGTCGACGACGAGGAGGTTGCGCAGCTTGAGCGTGTTGAAGTCGTAGACTGCCATCGCCGGGCCCTGGATGTCGTCGGTCGCGGCGACGCGGACGTAGTTGATCCGCTCAGGGAAGTTCTTGCGATAGTCGAGGGCGCCGAACTCGGGCTTGGTGAGCGCCTCGTTCGTGTTGGCCGGGCTGCACTGGAGCACGCCGGCGTCGTTGCTGATCGGGATCTGGACCTTGGCCACGGCCGAGTTGTAGGGCCCCACCACGCCGACGACCGCCGAATCGCCGACGAACGTCTGCATGTCCTGGGCGCCCTGCTGCTCGTTGTACTTGCCGTTGACCGCGTGGTCGAGCACCATCAGCTCGAGCTTGTAGCCGCCGATCCCGCCGGCCTCGTTGGCCTGGTCGACCGCCAGCTGGGCTCCCTTCATCGTGGGTTGGCCGTCGGCCGCTGCGCCGCCCGAGAGCGGCAACGTGACGCCGATCTTGAGGGTGCCCTTGTCGACCGGGGCCTGGGTGGCCCCGGGTGCCGGGGCCCCGGGTGTGGCTGTTGCGCCGCCGCCGGTGTTGCAGGCGGCAGCGACGAGCATCGCGCCGAGCGCGAGCCCGCCGAGCTTCCTCAGCTTCATGTGCGCTGGTCTCCTCCTAGCTCCTTACACGTCCCTGGACGAGACGTGGCCGGCGAACCCGCTCCGCGCCGCGATGCCGCCGTCGTGCTTCTCCCGCGGCGCGGCCGAGGGAGCGTGCCCGAAACGACCCGCGGCCCATGGCCGCCGATGTGATGCCGTATAGTAGCGGTCGGCGTCTCGATTGCAAGACGGTACCGAGCGCCCCGGGGCGTGTGAGACCCGGCCCCCATGGGGTCGCGGACCACCCGGTGCGGCGCGCTCGACCGGTGGGGCTGGGTTTGCCAGCACCCGGAGCGAAAACGGCGGGGTCCGATCGGCAGACCCGGCTGGCGAGGCGCGAGAACTGCGACGAGCGGAGCGCAGGCGACGACCCACGAAGGACGGAAGACCGCCGTGGAATACCTTGTCAGGGACGCCCGGATCACCGACGCGGAGCGCATCACGGCGCTCCTCGCCGGCGTCGCCGGAGCGCCTCATGCCGACGCCCGGGCCACCCTGGGCGCCGCCGACCTGCTGCGGCAGCTGGTCTACCTGCCCTCGGCCGTGGTGCTCGTGGCCGAGGCCCAGCGCACGATCGTGGGTGCGGGCATGCTCGCCCTGCGGCCGTCGGTCGGCCAGGGCGGCTTCGTGGGCAGCATCGACCTGCTCCTCGTGGAGCCCGGGTTCGAGGCGAGCGGGGTGCGTGACGCCCTGGTCGTCGAGCTGCTCCGCATGGCACGGAACAAGGGTTGCGTCACCGTGGAGGCGCCGCGCCCGGCAGGCGCCGCCGACGTGGCGGCCTGGGAGGGCTACGGCTTCGCCGATGGCGCTCCCCACATCGTGTGCGAGCTCGCGCCAAGGGGCGCGCTGCGCACCTGATACCGGCAGGCCCTCGGGCCGGCCGACATGACCGGCGCGCTCGACGCGCCGTTGAGCCGACCGACGCCAGTCGTCGGTACGGGAACGACAGGAGACTTGCGTGAGCAAGAACGTCGCCGTCTTCGTGGACGTCGCGAACATCTTCTACGCGGCCAAGGCGGCCGGCGTGGACATCGACTACGTGACGCTGTTGAAGACGGCCACGGCGGGGCGGGACTTCGTCCGCGCCTACGCCTACACGGGGCTCGACCCCGAGAACGAGAACCAGCGCCAGTTCCACAGCTTCCTTGCACGCAGCGGCTACAAGGTCGTCAGCAAGGACATCCGCAAGTACGGCGACGGCAAGGTCAAGGCGAACCTCGACATCGAGCTCGTCGTGGACATGATGCGCACCGCGCAGAACCTCGACATCGCGGTCGTCGTCTCCGGCGACGGGGACTTCGCGCCGGCCATCCGGGCCGTGCAGCAGATGGGCGTGCGGGTCGAGGTCGTCAGCTTCCGCGGCAACACCAGCTCCGACCTCATCGACGTCGCCGACACCTTCATCGACATCACGCAGATCGCGAAGGTGGAGAAGGATTCCGCGCGCAGCGGCCGACGCGTGGCCGCCGAGGGCGACCTGTCCATGACCGAGGTGCCCGACAAGGAATCCGAGGGCGCTCCGCGCCGGGGCCGCGGCCGCGGTCGGGGCCGCGCTGCTGAGCGCGAAGAGGCCGTCGAGACCGGCCGTCGCACGGCCACCGGCACCGAGCTGGTCGTGCTGCCCGGGGAGAAGCTCTCCAAGGTGGTCCCGGCCACCGCGGCCGCCGCCGAGGAGGCTCACGAGGGCGAGCCGGTGGCCCCGCCGGCCGAGGGGGGCGAATTCGAGACCGGCCTGGACGCCGAGGGCCGCCCCCGCCGGCGCCGCCGCCGGGGCGGCCGCGGCCGGGGCCGTGGCCGTGGCCCCGAGCGCGAGGCGCTCCCCGCAGGGCCGCCCGCCGAGGAGGAGGAAGAGGCACCCGAGTACGAGGCCCCGCGTGTGCCCCAGCACTCCGCGTTCGGGTCCGTGTGGGACAGCCAGCTGGGCGTGGCGCCCGCGCCGGTCGTCGCCAGCGGAGCCGGCGCCGAGGAGGAGTACGAGGACGAGCCGGAGATCCCCGAGTACCTGCTCGCGGAGCGACGCCAGCGCGCGGGTCGCCCGGGTGGTGGCGGCCCCGTTCGCGGCGGGATGCGCGGCGGGATGCGCGGCGGCGGCCGCGGTGGTCGGGGTGGCTCCTACCAGGCGGCCGTCGACCGCGAGCGCTACGGCCGGGGCAGTGGCGGCGGCGGTGGGGGCGCCTTCACCGGGCCGGCACCGACGCGACAGCCGGCGCCGCCGCGGCGTGAGCGTGGCGGACGCCCGGACCGCGGTCCTCGTCCCGGTCGGGAGCCGGCCTTCGAGGCGCCCGTCGTCTCCGAGGGCGGCGAGCCGTGGAGCGAGGTCCCGCCGGAGCTCGAGCAGATGCTGCGCGCGGAGCTTGCCCGCAAGGGCTCGCGTCCGGCCACGATCGCCGCGGCCGTGCCCGCCGCCGAGGTACCCGTGGTGCCGAAGCGACGCGCGACCCGCAAGCCGGCCACGCCGGCAGCGGCCGCCGAGGCCACCCCGGCGCCGGCCGTGGGAAGTGACGCGAAGCCGAAGCGGCGGACCACCCGGAAGACGACTGCCACCGAGGCCTGAGTCGATGGCGGCCGGCTTCCGTACCCGCGGGCAGCCGGCCGCGCTCGCCGCGATCACCCGGGCCGTCGCGTCCGAGCGGCCGCCGGGTGCACTCCTCCTGGCCGGTCCGGCGCGCGTCGGCAAGACGGCGCTGGCCCTTGACCTCTGCGCGGGACTCCTCTGCCTCGCCGACGACCCCGCTCGGCGGCCCTGCCGGGCCTGTGCGGCCTGCCGCAAGGTCGACCACGACAATCACCCCGACCTGCACCGCCTTGCCCCCTCCGGCGCGGGTCTGCAGGTCAGCATCGGACAGGTGCGATCGCTCATCGGCGAGCTGGCGCTGTTGCCCATGGAGGGGCGCTTCCGGATCGCCGTCGTCGAAGCCGCCCACCGACTCAACCCCGACGCCCAGAACGCGCTGCTCAAGACGCTCGAGGAACCGCCCTCCGGCGCGGTCATCGTGCTCTGCGCGGACGACGAGGCGGCCCTGTTCGATACCGTCCGCAGCCGCTGCACGCGCGTGCGCCTGGGTCCCGTGGACCCACAAGTGATCGCCGAGCTGCTGGTGGAGCGGGGCCTGGCGGACGCGCCCCGGGCGGCGCGACTGGCCAGGGCGGCCGGCGGGCGGCCGGGCGTGGCACTCGCGTTGGCGGCCGCGCCGGAGGCGCTCGTCGTCCGCGGCCGCCTGACGCGGACGCTCCTCGACCTCACGGCGGCCGATCGCCGCGAGCGGCTCGCGGCCGCCCCGGCCCTGCTCGCCGACGCGCTCGTCCTGACCGATGCGGCCCGCGAGACACCCGACGCGGGCCCGCCGGATGCCGCTGAGCCCGCGCCCACTTCCGACGATGCGGCGCGCGGCGCCAGCCCGTCCGAGAGGCGCCGCGCGGCTCTCGCCCTCATCGCCGCCTGGCGCGACGTGGCCCGCGACCTCGCGGTCGCCGCTGCCGGCGGCCGCGGCGAGGTGCGCGAGCTCGAGCTGCTCGAGGAGTACGAGCGGGCCGCGGCCGGGATCGACAGCGCGGCATCGGCGGCCTTCCTGTCGCGGCTGGACGGCCTGTCGGCGGCCGTCGAGGCGTACGCCAACCCGGACCTGGCCGTGGACGTCCTGCTCCTGACTTGGCCGCGCACGCCGCGGACGGCCTGAGCATGGCCGGATCCCCCCTTGTGCCGGAGCGCCTCGAGGCCCGCGTTCGGGGCCTCGTGCAGGGCGTCGGCTTCCGCTGGTTCGTCGTCCGCGAAGCGGCCCGGTTGGGGCTGCTGGGCTGGGTGGCCAACGGACCCGACGGCGCCGTCTCGGTCGTCGTGGAGGGACCGCCCGAGGCCCTGGACGTCTTCGCGGCGGCCCTCGCCGAGGGCCCATCGGGCGCCCACGTGCGCGGCGTCGACCTGCGCCGCGGCCCCGCCAGCGGCCGCTTCTCTCGCTTCGAGGTGCGGGCCGGCGATCATGGCGGTGACTGAACGGTGCTCCGCCGGCGGTCCCGGCTTGCTATGGTGGGCGGCATGACGATGACCGTGGCGGAGAGGGCGGCGCTGCTCTCCCGCGTGACCCTCTTCGCGGGCCTCCCCGAGGCCTCCCTGCAGGCGCTCGCCGAGCTGGCCGGCGAGGCCGAGTTCGGTGACGGCGACGCCATCGTGCTGCAGGGTCAGGTGGGCACCGGGCTCTTCGTCATCGTCGCCGGCGCGGCGCGCGTCGTGCGCGGCGGGGAGGAGCTGGACCGCCTGGGCCCCGGCGACTACCTCGGCGAGCTGGCCGTCATCGACCGCATGCCGCGCATGGCCAGCGTCTTCGCGGTGGGGCCCACGACCTGCCTGGCGCTGGCGTCGTGGGATCTCTTCCGCCGCGTGGACGGCGACCCGGAACTCGTCCACAGCCTGTTGCGCGGCCTGGCCTTGCGGGTCCGCCACCTCAGCGAACATCACAGCCACTAGGAGGACTGGATGGCCGGCACAGAAGAGCTCATCGACGAGCTGTCGGACCTGGCGCTCTTCGCGGATCTCGCCCGGCCGGAACTGGCCGGTGTCGCGCATACGCTCGAGGAGGAGTGGTACGCGGACGGCCAGCGCATCCTCCGCGAGGGCTTCAGCGGCACCGGCTTCTACATCCTCCTCGAGGGCGAGGTGGCCGTGCGTATCGAGGGCCAGGAGCGCGCGCGACTGCGCCGGGGCGCGTTCTTCGGCGAGGCGGCCATCCTGCTCGGTGAGCCGCCCGGAGCCGACGTCGTGGCCGCCGGGCGCGTGCGCGTCGTCCACGTGGCCGGACCGGCCTTGCACGAGTTCCTCATGCGCCACCCGAACGTCATGTTCCGCATGCTCCAGGAGCAGACGCGACGGCTGCGGAGCGCGAACCGATGGGCGAGGTAGACGCTCGGCCGTTCCCGCCCGGCGACTACCCGCTGGTCGTCGTGGGCAGCGGGCCGGGCGGCATCCAGGTCAGCTACTCCCTGCGGCGCCTCGGCGTCGAGCACGCGCTCATCTCCGCGGACGATGCGCCGGGCGGCATGTTCCGTCGCTTTCCGTTCTTCCAGCGCCTGCTTTCGTGGACCAAGCCCTATGCGCCCGTTCCGCGCGGCAGCCGCGCCTACGAGCGCTACGACTGGAACAGCCTCATCGGCGAGGAGCCGTCTCACCGGGCGATCCAGCCCGAATTCATGGACGGCACCTCGGAGTTCCCCTCGCGGCCGGAGATGGAGGCCCAGCTCGCCGAGTTCGTGCGGCGGGCCGCCCTGCCCATCCGCTACGGCTGCCTCTGGGAGGCGACCCGTCGGGATGGCGACCGCTTCGTGCTCGAGACGAGCGACGGCGAGTACCGCTGCGGCCTCGTCGTCTTCGCCGTCGGCGTGGCGGAGCCGTTCACGCCCGAGATGCCCGGGCGCGAGCTCGTGGCCCACTACGTCGACACCCGCGACCCGGAGACCTACGCCGGCAGGCGCCTCTTCATCGTCGGCAAGCAGAACTCGGGCTTCGAGCTGGCCAGCGGACTCCTGCACTGGGCGAGTCGCATCGTGCTCGCCTCGCCACGCCCGGCGAAGCTCTCGGTGGAGACGAACTCGCTGGCGGGCATCCGGGCCCGCTACGTGCAGCCGATCGAGGACCGCTTCATGGGCGGCGGCGTCTACATCCTCAACGCCTCGATCGAGGGCGTGGAGCGGGCGGGCGATGTGCTGCGCGTCAGGACCCGGGCCACGGACGGCGGGATGGACCTGGCCATCGAGGCCGACGAGGTCATCGCCGCGACCGGCTTCGTGGCGCCGCTGCGCGACCTCCCGGCCCTCGGCGTGGCCACCTTCGGCCCCAGCCGACTGCCGGCCCAGACCCCGTACTGGGAGAGCGCCTCACTGGCCGGCATCTACTTCGCGGGCACGATCAACATGGGCTCGCCCGGGCTCAAGAAGAACGGCGTGGCGGGCACCGGCGCGGTCCACGGGACCCGCTTCAACGCCCGCATCCTGGCCCGCGAGATCGCCGAGCGTCACTTCGGGGTCGTCGCGCCGCGACCGGCGCTTGCGCCGCGCGACGTGGTGGGCTACCTGCTCGAGGAGGCCACCGACGCGCCCGAGCTGTGGAACCAGAAGGGCTACCTTGCGCGGGCCGTCCTCTTCGGCGTCGACGGTCCGTACGACGAGGGCATCGTGCCGCTGCAGGCCTTCGTGGACGGTTCGGGCCCGGACGGCGTGGCCATCGGCCTCGAGGGCGACTCCGAGGGCGTCATCCGCCCCGCCGCCTACGTGCGCCGCAAGGGCGCCGTGAGCGAGGTGATGCTCGACCCCGACCCGCTCAACGAGTTCCGGGGCTCGTCGGACGGACGGGCCCGCCTCACCGCCGCCCTCGAGGGGTTGCTGCGCTGACGCTCGCGGAGCTGAACCGGGAACTCGTCGCCTGCCGGCGCTGTCCCCGACTCGTCGAATGGCGGGAGCGCGTGGGGCGGCAGAAGGTGTCCCGCTTCCGCGACCGCGACTACTGGGCGCGCCCGGTCCCCGGCTTCGGGGATCCCGAGGCGCGCATCCTGCTGCTGGGGCTCGCGCCCGGGGCGCACGGCAGCAACCGCACCGGGCGCATGTTCACCGGCGACGGCTCGGGCGACTTCCTCTATGCGGCGCTGCACGCCGTCGGGCTGGCCAGCCGGCCGGCGTCACGCGATCGCGACGACGGCATGCGGCTGACCGATGCGTACATCTCCGCCGTGGTGCGCTGTGCGCCGCCCGCGAACAAGCCGACGACCGCCGAGCGCGACCGCTGCCTGCCCTACCTGGCGCGGGAGCTGTCGATCCTTGATGGCATCCGCGTCATCGTCGGCCTGGGCGCCTTCGGCTGGGACGGGGCGCTGCGGACGCTGGCCGCGAACGGGTTCGCCGCCCCGCGACCGCGGCCGCGCTTCGGGCATAGCGCGGAGGTGCGGATCGGGCCGTACATGCTCCTGGGCGCCTTCCACCCCAGCCAGCAGAACACCTTCACCGGACGGCTGACCGCGCCGATGTTCGAGGCCGTGCTGCGCCGGGCGATCGAGCTGGCCACCGAGTGACCTCCCGTCCGGCCTCGGGGCGGCGCACCACCGCAGGTGGTCATGACGCCCCCCATCGAGCACGGGCCACCGGCCGGGACGCCGATTCCGGGGTCTCGGGCGTGCTCGTCGGGCCGCAGGAAGACCACTCCCGGTGGTCCGGCCCGGCCTCGCGGTCAGGCCCCGGGTGCAGCCCCTGACGATATCCACGCGACGCACGCCGGACCCCTACACGACATCAAGGCGTGCCTCGATCGCGCGGGCCTCGGCCACCTCCTCCGCGCCGGCAGCGCCGGCCGCCTCGAGCAGGCGGATGGCCTTCGCCGTCCACGGGGGCCTGGGCAGGGCCCGAAACAGCGGCAGAGCCGTCCTCGCGAGGGCGATCGCGGCCGGGGCGTCGCCCCCGGCCAGGCGGAGGCGGGCGGTCAGCAGCTGCCACGCCGGCGGGACGTCCGGGAAGACCGACTCGCGAGCGCCGGGCTCCATGCGTCCCAACGCCTGTCCGGCGGCCTCGAGGTGACCGTCGCGCAGCCAGCCCGAGACGAGCGCGTCGGCCGCCTCCAGGGTGGTACCGCCGCTCAGCTCGCCCTCGAAGGAGGCGAGCAGTGCCTCGACGTCGTGATCGACCGGCGGGATGAGCCCCGCGGCCGCGAAATGCAGGTTCACGAACCGTCGCATCAGCCGGCCGTAGGCAGAGTCGGGGAAGATCGCGTCGTGGTCGGCGTACCAGCGGACGGCACGTTCCAGGATGTCCCGGCGGCCACGGGCGGCGGCCATGGGCACGACGGCATGCCAGGTCCTGACCGCGACCCGGTGGTACGCGCCCCGCTCGGCCAGCTCCAGCGCGCGCAGGCCGGCCGCCCACGCCACGTCCCACTCGCCCAGGGCATAGCCTGTCTCGGCGCGCGCGTACTCGGTCCAGGCGAGGGCCTCGGTGAGGCCACGGGCGACCGCCAGCTCGGCCGCTTCATCGAGCAGCGGCTGCGGGTCGAGCGATAGGTCGAGCCTGGCCATGGCCTGCATCCGCAACGCCCGGCAGGCGAGCTCCCAGCGACCCTGCGACCGGGCGAGCAGCCCCAGGTCACGCCAGGCGGCCATGAACACCTCGAGCGGCGCGCGGTCGTCGACGGTGAGCATCTCTAGGGCTTGAAGTTCGAGGGTGGCGTCGCCGTCGCGTCGTGCGACGGCGAGCGCGCGCCCGGCGGCGGGCAGCACATCGGCGGCGCGATCGGTGACGAAGTAGTGGGCGGTGGCGGCCGCAAGCTCGAGGCGGCCGCCCGCTACGTCATCGCGCCGACCGACGTCCGCGAGCGCGGCCTCGGCCAGCTCTCGGGCCTCGTCGAAGCGGAGCTGCTCGCGGACGAGCCGCGACACCGCCACGGCCGCCCGTGCATACCCGTCACGCGCGACGATCCACTCCTCCGACGAGGGTTCGGCGGCCATGAGCCGCGCGCGAAAGTGGTCTCGGGCGAGGGCGACGTAGTGCCCACCGTCATCCATGTCGCCGGATGTCGCGATGGTCTCGCCGAGCAGCAGCTCGCGACGGCCCGCGTCGAGACCAGCGGGCGGGTGGGTGAGGACGAGCGCGCGGCGAAGCAGGTCGATCGTGGCATCGCTCGCCGACAGACGAAGTGCGGCCTCGGCGGCACGCTCCATCCAGGCGGCCGCCAGCCGGGCGACCGCCGGGCGTGCGATTCCCTCGTCGACCTCGTGCGCGAGCGCCGGTGCCGCGGCGAGGGCGGCCTCGTAGTGCGAGCCGATAACGTCCGCGACGGCGTCTGCGCGTTCGCCAGCGACCCCTTCGAGCCACCGGGCCAGCCGCATGTGCAGGCGGGCCCTCTCGGCCCGGGCGAGGCTCGCGTAGCCCACGTCGCGCAGCAGGGCATGGCGATAGCTCCAGCTCTCTCCGACCGTCGCGTCGGACAGCGGCCCGTTGAGGAGGGCGCGGTCGCGGAGGCCGGCGATGGACCGCTCCGCGTCGCGCACCTCGAGGGACTCGAGGGCGCCGGTCGGGAAGCGCCGGCCGGCGACCGAAGCGCGGCGGGCCAGGCGCCGCTCGGGCACCGGGAGGTCATCGAGCTGGGCGGCGTAGATCGCCTGCACCGTGGTGGGCAGGGGAATCGCCTCGGGCGCATCCACGAGCCGCCAGCCTGTGCCGTCGCGGGCCAGCGTGCCGACGCTGACCCACGTGCGCAGGAGCTCCTCGATGAAGAGCGGGTTGCCGTCGGACCGCTCGCCGATGGCGGCCACCAGGTCCGCAGGCAGGATCTCGCCCACCAGCCGGCCGACGAGCTCAGCGGCCTTGGCGGGGGCGAGCGCGGGCAGATCGAGGACCTCGCGTCGCGTCCCCGGCCCGTCGAGGGCCCAGTCGGCGAGCCGCTCCAGGATTCCCGGACGGGCCGTCGCGACGACCAGGCGACCGCGGGGGGCGGCCGTCCGCGTCGCGCGGTCGAGGAAGGCCAGAAGGTCGCCGCCGGCCCAGTGGATGTCCTCGATGACCCAGATGACGGGCCCCTCGCCGGCCAGGCCATCGAGTGCCTCGACCCACCCCCCGAGGCGGGCGTCGCGTTCGGTGGCCTCGCCGGCGGATGTGCCGCTCGATGCGGCGAGCCCCGCCATCTCTCCGGCCAGCACTCGAGACCGAGCGGCCGAGGAGCCGCCGGCCACGAGCCGCCGCTCGGTCGCCCCGGGGTCCGACTCGCCGATGGCCGCCCGGGCCAGGCCGGCCAGCGGCTCCAGCCACGAACCGGCCCCGGCCCGGACCCGCGTCCGCCAGGCGGGGACGGTGACGTGGTCGAGGAACTCGGCCACCAGACGGCTCTTGCCGGTGCCCGGTGCGGCGACGACGAGGACGGTCGCGCTGCCCCCACCGGCGACTCGCTCGAGGGCTCCCCGGAGCTGCGTCAGCTCGGCGTCCCGCCCGATGATCGGCGACCTGAGCGCTCCCATCGCCGACTCGCGGGACGGTTCGGGGCGGATGGCCCTGGCCAGGGCGCTTCGCACGGGATGGGCCTTGCCTTTCAGCGACAGCGGCGGCTGCGACTCGAGCTCGACGGCGGCCGCGACGGCGAGCGAGGCGCCTTCGCCCAACAGGACCTCGCCCGGCGGTGCCGCCGCCTGGAGTCGGGCCGCCGTGTTCACCGTGTCGCCGGTGACGCGGCCTTCATCCGGCCCGGCTTCCGCCGCGACGACTTCACCGCTCTCGATGCCGACGCGCAGGCGTAGCTCGCCCTCGTCGAGGCCCAGCTGCGCCCCGAGTCGCTCTACGGCGCCCACCAGCGCGAGGCCGGCCCGGACTGCTCGCTCGGCGTCGTCGTCGCGGCCGCGTGGCAGCCCGAAGACGGCCATCGCCGCATCGCCGATGAACTTCTCGAGGCGGCCTCCATGGCGCGCGACGGTCTCGCGAACGGCCGCGAAGTAGGCGTCCTGGATGGCCGCCACGTCCTCCGGGTCAAGCCGCTCCGACAAGGGCGTGAAGCCGACGAGGTCAGCGAAGAGGACCGTGACGACGCGTCGTTCGATCGAGCCGGGAGCGCTCATCGACCCCGTCCGGCCGGCGGGTCGCCTCTGGCCCTCAGCGCTCGAGGATCGGGCGGGCCTTCTCCGGGTCGTCGACCACGAAGGCGAACATCGCCCGGTCGCCCCAGCGACCGAGGAAGAGGTGGCCGTAGATGTTCACGCCGGCGTCGGCCAGAGCGCGCGAGACGCGGGCCATGCCCCCCGGGCGGTCGTCCACCTCGGTCAGGATCGACTCGCCCTCGATGAAGGTGTAGCCGCCCTCGGTCAGCACCGCCCGCGTGCCGTCGTCGTCGGCGGTGGTGAGGATGATGTGCCCCAGGTCGCCGATGCCGCCGCCGCCGATCGCCCGCAGGTCCACGCCGCGGGCGGCGAGCGCCTCGGACAGGCTGGCCAGGGCGCCGGGCCGGTTTTGGAGCTGGACGATGAACTGCTGGGCCATGGTCTTCCTCGTGCGCTCGCGGTGGGTCGGGGTGGCGGGATTCTAGCGGCCCTCCTTGCGCTGGCAATCGATGCACAGCGCCGCCCAGGGCAGCGCGTCGAGGCGCTCCTCGGCGATGGGGTCGCCGCACGACCGGCAGCGCCCGAACGTGCCCTCCTCGAGCCGCTCCAGCGCGGCATCCACCTGGGCCTTCTGGCGCTCTGCGCGGTCGCGCAGGGCGAGGTCACGCTGCTGGGCGGAGACATGGCTGGCCGCGGCCGCCTGCGAGCCGTAGGTGGTCTGCCCGGGCGGCTCCGGCTCGACCTCCTCGATCTCCTGGACGAGTCGAGCCCGCTCGGCGAGGAGCGCGTCGCGGAAGCCCTGCAGTCGTCGGGGGTTCATCAGGGCATCGTACGCCGATGGCGGAGGGTCGGAGTGGCGAATGGCGCGCCCGTCACGACCCGAACCCTCGTGCGCCCGGGCGCGGCTGGTCAGCCCTCGACCCTGAGAGTTCGCTCGACGCCGTTCTCGGTGAGGTCGACGAGGTAGCCGCGGAGGATTCCCATCGACGCCTCCGACCCGGCGTTCACGCAGACCGTGTCACCGATCCGCCGCTCGCCGCCCGACTCGTGGATGTGGCCGTGGACGCCGAGGACCGGCCGGAACCGCTCGATCGCCCGGCGGACGCCGGTCGACCCGACCGGCCCGCGGAGGAGATCCCCGGCGCTGACGGTCGGGCGGAGGTCCGGCGACAGCAGCGGAGCGGTATCCAGACCGGAGTCGTAGGGCGGGACGTGGGTCATGATCACGGTCCGGCGCGGGTCGCGGACGCCCTGCAACAGCCCGGACAGGCGGTCGAGGAATTCCTCCTCGGGCAGCTCGCGCGGGGTCGACCACGGCGTCGGGGAGGACCAGCCCATGCTCACGAGCTGATGCCAGGGCGTCAGCTCGACGACCTGCTCGTTGACGTTTCGGCAGTACATAGACTCGGCAAGGATCGCGTCGATCTCGAACTCGTCATCGTTGCCGGGCATCAGGTAGACGGGAACGCCGGAACCGTCGAGGCGCTCGGCCGCGAGCGTCATCCACTCGCGAACCCGCTTGGCGATCTGGTCGTGGAAGTACGACCTGACGAGGTCTGGATCGGCCTCCATGGCCGCCCGCTCCGTTTCGGTCACCCGGACGGCGTAGTAGCCGAGGTCGGCGATGGACCGCTCGAGCCCAAGGAGTTCCTGCTCGTCGCGGGCCACGCGGCGCTGGCCCAGGATCGATGCCGTCCATGCCTCCCCGCCATGCTCGCCCTTGACGACGGCGATGAGGGCCTTGCCGGTGAGGTCGCCGGCGATGACCGCAGCATCCACGCCATAGACGTTCGCCCGCATCGCGTTGACGAACTTGCGCCAGGATCGCTCCGAGGCGTGGAGGTCGCTGCAAACGTACAGCCGGAACGGCTTGGCCATGCGATCCGTCGGCCTCCTTCAGGACGGGGCGTGCACGGGCGGGAGGCGATCCGCCCAGGGACGCGCGGCCTCGAGCTGCCCCGCGAGCCGGAACAGCGTCGCCTCGTCGCCAAAGCGGCCGAAGACGAGCGTGCCCACCGGCAGGCCGTCGCTGGTCCAGGTCAAAGGCACGGACATCGCCGGCTGGCCGGTCATGTTGGCGATCGGGTTCCACGGATTGAAGGCGCAGTCGAACCGCCACCATTCGGCGGCGCCACCGCACGATACGTTGAGCACGCCGAGCGGGAGCGGCGGCTGGGCGAGGGTCGGCGTCACCCAGGCGGCATAGCGCTCGAAGAACGGGGCGATCGCCCGGGTCGCCTTGGCCAGCGCCGCGAGCGCGTCGAGGAGGTCGACGGCATCGAAACGCCGGGCGAAGTCGACCAGCTCCCAGGTCGTCACCTCGAGATCCGACCGTTTCGGCTTCCGGCCGAGCGCCCGGCTCGCCTCCCGGTACTCGCTGAGGTTCGCGATCGCCCAGATCCGGACGAACGGCTCGAGGAGGACCTCGCCGTCGAATCCCGGCGCGGCCTCTTCGACATCGTGGCCGAGAGAGGCGAACAGCTCCGCCGTTTCGCGCGCCGCCCGCACGCAGTCGGGATGGACGGGGACGTCGATGGGGGGCTTCGCACTCCAGGCGATCCGGAGGCGGCCCGGGTCGGCGCCCACCTCGGCCAGAAACGGCCGGGAGGGGGGCGGCGCGAGATAGGGATCGCCGGGAACCGGGCCGGAGGTGGCGTCGAGGATCGCAGCGCTGTCGCGCACCGAGCGAGTGAGCGCGTGCTCGACCGCGATCCCGGCCATCGCGTCCCCGGCCGGAGCCCACGAGTTCCGACCGCGCGTCGGCTTCAGCCCGAACAGGCCGCAGCACGACGAGGGGATCCTGATCGAGCCGGCGCCATCGTTGCCGTGGGCGGCCGGGACCATCCCCGAGGCCACCGCGGCCGCCGAGCCGCCGGACGACCCACCCGACGTGCGCCCGAGGTCCCACGGGTTCCGCGTCGGGCCGAACAGCGCGGGCTCGGTCGTGGAGTGGTTCCCGAATTCCGGCGTGTTCGTCTTGCCGAGCACGATCAGCCCGGCTCGTCGGTGCCGGCGAGCCAGCTCCGTGTCGGCGTCGGAGACATGATCGCGGAAGGCTCGCGAGCCGCGCGTCTGGCGCGTGCCCGCCAGCGCCGCGCCGAGGTCCTTGAGGAGGAACGGCACGCCCGCGAGCGGCGAAGCCGGCAGCGGCCGACGCGCCTCCTCGCGCGCCCGGTCGTAGAGCGGCGTGACGATGGCGTTCAGGCGCGGGTTGACGGCCTCGATCCGCTCGATGGCCGCGTCGACGAGCTCGACGGCAGTCACCTGACCGCGCCGGACGAGCTCCGCCTGCCCCACCGCGTCGAGGCGCCCCAGATCGGTCATCGTGGAGTGCCCTCGAGGGCCCGGTCCTCGTGCACGGCCTCGCCCTCGATCAGCGTCAGGAGGACGCGGGTGTCGCCGATCGGACCCGCATCGGGCCCGAAGATGTCCCGGTCGAGAACCGCCAGATCCGCCAGCTTGC
>Ga0209322_10000639_pt1 | contig 20647 bp, 21 predicted proteins | sample Rifsed19ft1_FD_184013 | JGI IMG/M metagenome (GOLD analysis project Ga0209322, IMG submission 184013) | Soil microbial communities from Rifle, Colorado, USA - sediment 19ft 1 (version 2) | ecosystem: Environmental > Terrestrial > Deep subsurface > Rock core/Sediment | place: Rifle, Colorado... | reverse complement strand
GAGCCCCGAGGGCCGGGGCGGGGGCTGCACTACTGGCGGCCCAGCGCCTTCAGGGCCAGGTCCATGGCGCGCTTGCCCTCGGCGCCCGTGCGCTTGAGCCAGGCGTCATAGGCCCCGCGCGAAGCCTGGCGGGCCTTGTCGATCTCCTCCTTGGGCGGGTCGATGATGGCCACCTTCAGGTCCGGGAACCGCTTCCGCGCGCGCTCCTCCCAGACCTTGGCGTCCTCCCATTCCTTGTCCTCGAAGCGGACCTCCTTGAGGGAGTCGAGGACCACCTGCTGGAGGTCCTTGGGCAGCGCGTCCCACGCCTTCTGGTTCGCGCCCAGCCACTCCAGGCTCCCGCCCGTCAGGAACCAGTAGTTGATGTACCGGGAGACCTCGAAGAACTTCATGGGCTCGGCGTTGGTGGCGGACGTCATGGCGCCGTCCACGGTGCCGCGCTGGAGCGCCACGTACACTTCCCCGAAGGGGATGCTGACCGGCGCCCCGCCCAGGGCCCGCACCAGGTCCGCCGACTCGGCCCCGTACACGCGCAGCTTCCGGCCCTTCCAGTCGGCCAGCGTCCGCAGCGGGACGTTGGAGAACATCTGCTGGGTGGGCCAGGTGTGGATGGTCAGGAGCTTGAGCCCCTTCTTGGCCATCGCCTCGGTGAAGAAGGGGCGCATCTGCTCGGCGGCCTTGCGGTGCTCGTCGAGGTTGGACGTCATGAAGGGCAGCTCGAGCACGCCCATCTCGAGCATGAGATCGGAGAGGTACGCGGAGAGCACCGGGGCGATCTCGGCGCGGCCCGCCACGACGGCCGGGATGAGCTCGGGCCCCGGGTAGAGCGAGGAGGCGGGATGCACCCGGATCTCCATCCGCCCCCCCGACTTCTCCTTCACCTTCGCCGCGAACGCGTTCAGGTTGATCGTATGGTAGTAGGTCGGCGCCGCCACGTGCGGCAGGTTCCACACGACGGGTTTGGCCTGCGCCCCGGCCGGGGCCGGCGTCAGCGCCGCCCCACCGGCGAGCGCGGCGACGAGAAGCACCGCGAGACTGCACCACGCGAGCGTCTTCATGGATCTCTCCTCTCGGGCGTCAGATCGGTTGGACGAGTTTGCCCACGACCGCTGCCAGCGCGGCCTCGGCCTTCCGGCGCTGGTGGTCCGCCGTCTCGCCTCCCTGCCGGTGCGGGATCACGACCAGCTCGAGGTCGGGGACGTCCTGGAGCCGCGCCTGCGTCCGGGCGGCGTTCTCGAAGTTGTCCCAGACGATCGTGACCGTGTGGAGGCCCTTCTTCTCCAGGGCCGCGGCGTCGAGCACACTGCCCGACGTGCACGACCCTCAGAGGCCGATGCCGACGACCGCCGCGTCGGTGCCGGCGGCCGCCTCCTCGATCAGCTCGCGGGGCGACGGGGCCGTGCCGGACGGCTTGACGAGGCGCCGCACCTTGGCGCCGGCGCGCTCGGTCAGGAGCGCCTCGAGGTGGGTGGTGAAGGCGGTGTCGAGGTTGTCGTCCACGAGGGCGATCCGCGCCCCCTGGATCCCCTGGAGGCGCTTGTTGGGCGGCCGGACCGCCGCCGCGGCCGGCCAGACGGGGCTCAGGAATTCCATGGCGCGTGCTCCTTCAGCGCGGGCGCCGGATCGGGCGCGTGACCGCGAAGCCGCCGAAGCCGCCCCAACCGGGCAGCACGGCCGCAAAGTAGCTGCGCCCGCCGGCGACGATGATGTGGATGTCCTCGGGGCTCGCCGTGACGGGGAGCCGCGTCGTCGGGTTCTCGAGGTCGTAGCGGAGCGGGTAGCGCCCGGCGTCCCGCTCCATCTTCCTGAACTGCTCGTGGATGACGCCGCAGGCGCGGACCTCGGCCAGCGGCCGGCGCGCGTGCTCCCAGAGGTACATGCGGACGTCCTGCTTCGACCAGCCGCGCTTGGCGAACTCCTCGGCGTTGAGCGGGTTCAGCGTGACGAGCGTCTGGCCGAGCACGTGGATGTTGTTGCTCCCGAGCGCCTGCAAGGAGTCCGCGAGCACGTGCAGCATCTCTTCGGGTGTCCCGTAGCAGAAGACGCTGTGCGGCCCCTCGCAGGCGAAGACGGTGACGGCGTCCGATCCGGGCGGGCAGCCGCGTTCGACGTGGAGCGGCGGCCAAGGGTTGTCCTCTTCCTCCTCGGCGATGCAGAACGCGTACTCGCCGGGGTGCGAGAGGGTGGACTTGTCCGTGTCCCACGGGAACGCGCCCCCCAGGTTCCACAGCGCGAGGCGCACCGCGCGTCCGACGGCAGCGTTGGCGCGGTAGCCGTTGCCGAAGACGCCGTCGCGGGAGTTGAAGCCGAGCTCGCGGGCGATGGGGCCGTTGACGATGATGAGCGACACGCACATGTGGGTGGTCTGGGAGACGCCGTTCAGGTTGTGCGCCGGGTCGAGCAGAGCCTCCATCGCGGCGAGGACCACCGGGAAGTGCTCGGGCTGGCAGCCGCCCATCACGGCGTTGATGGCGAGCTTTTCGAGCGTCGCCTCGCCGCCCCTCGGCGGGATGGCCCCGAGGCTCTCCTGGGGGTCCCGCCCGACGTGCTCGATCAGCGCCTCGACGCGGCGCGGGGTGGGCAGGACGACGGGAAGCCCGTCGGTCCAGTGGCGCTTGTAGAAGAGCTCGATCGCCTCTTCGTAGTCGTCGACGTTCAGCCGCTCGGACACGAGGTTCATCGGTCGCTCGGAAACATACACGCAGCGCCGCGCCTTGTCAACGCGGGCGCCCGCTGACCGCTTCCCCTCAGTGGGTGAGCCGCCGGGTCTCTGCCTCCGTGATCCGTCTGAACGAGAAGCGGTAGCCTTCGTACACGGCGAGCGCGTAGAAGAGCAGGTCCATGACCTGAAATGTGGCGGTCAGGACCCGCGTGGCCAGCGCCGGGGTAAGCCCCCCCAGGATGGCCGAGAGCGGGACGTTCATCTCACGCGACGCGATGATGCACGCGGCGAGCAGATTCCCCGCGAGGCACCCGGCCAGGGCGAGGACCGCTCCGAGAACGCCGAAGCCGGTGTCCACGCCCTTCCCGAACACCCGCACGGCGTGGCCGACCAGGAAGCCCACACCGAGCGCCATGAAACCGATCTGATAGTTCGTGGCCGCGGTGATCAGGGCCCAGAGCGCGGCGCCGATGCCGGCGGCCACGACGCCCGCGAGGAAGCCGAGGCGGAGGCTCTGCTCATCTCGGATCCGCCGCGCGAAGGCGTCCGCGGCAGCGCGGTTGATCGTTCCTGAGGGGGGCGGGGGTGCGCTCGGCTGGCGGAGCGGGGGCGGCCAGCGAGTCTCGTTCGACATGGTCCCCATCCTTTCTGGCGGGTTGGGCCCGACCGCACGCCGACCGGGCCCCCACGTCTACGGCTAGCGTATCACGAGCACGCGGCGCGCACCGCGTGATCCCGTCGGGCGTCTGCGAGAAGGTCGTCTAAACCAGCAGGAGGGTCTCGAGGCTCCGCTTCAGGTAGTCGAGGTCGATGGGCTTGGCGATGTAGTCGAAGGCGCCCTGCGCAAGCGTCTTTCGGGCGATCGCGTCGTCGCTGATCCCCGTCACCATGATGATCCCCACCTCAGGGTTCGTGGCGCGGATCTGCTCGAGGGCGGAGAGGCCGGAGAGACCGGGCAGGAGGATGTCCAGCAGGATCACGCCGGGGCGGAACGCGTCGAGGCGCTGGAGGGCGTCGGTGGCGTTGCCGAAGGCCTCCACCGCGTAGCCCTCCTCCTCCAGAAAATCGCTGAGGAACCCCCGGACGTCCGGCATGTCGTCCACGACCATGATGCGGGCGCGGGCCGATTCTCGCTTCGCGTCCGTCTTCTCTTCGGGGATGGCCTGGGCTCGCCGCTCGGAATGGCCCAGGGTCAGGAGGCGATTCAGCGTGCTTGGGTCGGGAAACCCCTGCCCGTCGCGCGGGGCGGCTTCAGGGCTTTCCAGGACGAGCAGAGTGGACATGGCGGATTCCCCCCCTCGAAACCCGAAGCAGGATAAATGCCAGAAAGCGCCGGCGGAAAAACTGCGCGATTTCGTTGAATCTCCTTTCTGATGGGCCCATCCGCATGCCAGGCTGCCGAGGCCATGCTGACATCACGATGCCAGGGTGCCCGTGCTAGAATCGCGGGGTGAATTTCCTCTTTGTCTGCACCGGGAACGTGTCACGGAGTCCCGCCGCGGAGGCCGTGTTCCAGGACCTCACGAGCGGCAGGTACGGGATCCGCTCGGCCGGCATCTCGCGCTTCTGCCCTCGCCCGCTCTCGCGGGACGACGTGGGCTGGGCCGACGTGGTGGCGGTCATGGAGGGCGATCACCGGGCCTTCATCGTGGAGCGGTGGCCGGACGCCGCCTCCAAGGTCCGCGTGCTGGAGATCGAGGATCGCTACCACCGCCACGATCCCGTGCTGCTCCGCCTGCTCGAGGCGAAGCTCGGGACGCTCCTCGCCGAGATCGAGGGCGGTGGTATGATCGGAACGTGACGGGCCCTGCCTATGTTTGACATCGGGTTCCAGGAGCTCATCCTCATCCTCGTCGTCGCGCTGCTCGTCTTCGGACCGCGGCGGCTGCCGGAGCTGGGGCGCTCGTTGGGCCGCGCCATGCGCGAGTTCCGCCGCGCCACGGAGGAGTTCCGCTCGACCGTGGAGACGAACCTCCACATCAACGAGCCGGATCCCATCCCTGCCGCGCCGGCCCAGCCGGCGGTGTCTGACACCGCGACGGCCCCGGCGACGGCGCCGCTTCCCGACTCGGGGCTGACCACGTACGGGGAGGGGAGCGCGGAGGCGCCGGGGGAGCCCTACCTGGCCCAGCGCGGCTCGCGGCTCTTTCACGCCCGGAGCTGCGGGTGGGCGGGGCGCATCCCGGAGCCGGAGCGGCTGTACTTCAAGCGGGTGTCGGAGGCCAAGGAGCAGGGCTTCACGACCTGCCCGGTGTGCGACCCCTGGGAGCCCGCCTAATTTTTTTGCTTGACTTACTAAACAGGCGATGACTATTCTGGTGTCGAGGAGGGGGCCTATGCACGAGCTGACCCGGCGGCAACGCGAGATCCTGGGCTTCATCAAGACCTTCACGCAGCGGCATAGCGTGCCGCCCACGGTGCGCGAGATCGGCGCGCGCTTCCACTTCACGCCGCGGGCGGCGTTCGACCATCTCCGGGCGCTGGAGCGGAAGGGCCACCTGCGGCGGCGCGTGACCGCCGGGCGGTCGTCCCGCAACCTGACCCTGGTGGAGCGCGCCCCCGCCACGCGCGAGGTTCCGGTGTACGGCCGGATCGCCGCCGGCGAGCCGCTCTTCGCCGAGCAGAACCTGGAAGGCACCCTGCCCGTCGGGGTGGAGTGGCTGGCCAGCAAGGGCGAGGAGGTCTTCGCGCTCAAGGTGCGCGGCGACAGCATGATCAACGCCCACATCGTGGAGGGGGACCTCGTGCTGGTGCGGCGCCAGCAGAGCGCCGAGCTGGGGGACATCGTGGTGGCGCTCCTGGACAACGAGGCCACGGTGAAGCGCTTCGCGCGACAGGGCGAGGCTATCGTGCTGAAGCCCGAGCATCCCACCATGGCCCCGATCCTGGTGCGGCAGGGGCAGAAGGACTTCAAGATTCTCGGGAAGGTGGTCGGGCTCGTCCGGGGGTTCTGATGGCTGGGTTGGTTCTGCTCCAGGGGATGCCGTTCGTCATGCGGCTCGGGCTCACCATCGCGGTCCGGTCGCTCCTGGCGGGCGACCGGCTGTGCTGGGTGGACGGCGTCAACGCGTTCGATCCCTACGCCGTGGCGCGGCTCGCCAAGCGGGCGGGGCGGAATCCCCGGGAACTGCTCGCGCGCGTGTACGTCTCCCGGGCCTTCACCTGCCACCAATTGCATGCCCTCGTGATCAAACGCCTTCCTCAAGCCGTGAGAGAGCTGCCCGCCGACGGCGTGGTGGCGGTGGGGCCCGCAGCTACCTTCCACGATCACGAGGTGCCGGTCCCGGAAGCCGCCGCCCTCTTCGACGAAGTCGTCCAGGGTCTTGCGGGGCTGGCGGCGCAGGGCGTCCCGGTGCTCGTCATCAATCCCTATCTCCCCCAGGATTACCGGGAGCCCCGGTTCGCCCGGGCGCTCTCTCGCGCCGCCGGCGTGGTCCTCGCCGTGGATCCGGCGGAGGACGGCCTGGCCCTCCGCGTCGCGCATCCGCTCTCGACCGTGCGGATGACTTCCCCCCTCACCCCACCCTCTCCCCCAGGGGGGCGAGGGAGACTTGTTGCGGCGAGTTGAGGTGGCACGGTGGGACGGACGGTTGTTCCAATTACCCAGGCCATCCACGAGGAGGTGGCGTCATGGGCCAAGTTCAGGCGGGCGCTCAGGAAGGAAGATCAGTCGGCGCTGGACGACTGTTTTCAGGCGGCCCTCATGCACGCCGCCGAGGGCGCCTACGCGACCCGCACGGATCCCTACGAGGTGGTTGTCATGGCAATTCTGGTCGAGCAGCAGAAGGCGATCCGGGCTCTGCAGGCCGAGGTGGCCCGGCTTTCCGAAGAAGGGAGTGGGATATGATCACGCGAGCGTTGAACCTCCGGCGGTCGGGCAGCCGCAGGCCCCGGCCGTCTCGCTTTCCCGCGCCCGGCTTTCCACGGGGCGCATCCGTTCGGGATCCCCGGGCGGCGTCACGCTTCGGGCGGGCTTTTTTGTTGCCCCGTTCTACTCGTCACATGAGGACCTTGGGCGCCGATCTCGTCGCGGCGCTCGTGATGGTGGGCGGGATCTTCTTGTGGGGAGGCCTGCTCGTCCTGCTCGCCGCCTGACGCGCCGGGCCGAGAACCGAGTAGCCCAAGGCCCGAAGGAGGAGCCCACCGGAGGCGTACGCGGTTGTACGGTGAGGATGGGCGACGACCGAGAACGCCGGGATGCGACGGTTATCGGCCCGGCGTTAGGAGCCGGCGGTGACGCGCTGGTACACCTTCGCGTCGATGAACAGGGTCAGGAGCTCGCCGTCGATGGCGCCGGCCTTCTTCTCGTACTGCAGGATGTCCAGGGCCCGCTCCACCGGCACGGCCTTCTTGTAGGGACGGTCGGCGGCGGTCAGCGCGTCGAAGATATCCGAGATCGTCATGATCTTCGACTGGACCGGGATGTCCTCGTTCCGCATGCCGTAGGGATAGCCGGAGCCGTTCAGCTTCTCGTGGTGCGCCCGGGCGATCTCGGGGACGCGCCGGAGCTCCTTCGTCCAGGGGATCTGGGCCAGGAACTGGAAGGTATGGACCACGTGGGATTCGATCTGGACGCGCTCGTCCTCCGTCAGGCTGCCCTTCGGGATCGTGAGGATCCGGGCTTCCTGGGGGGTGATGATGGTGCGGGGGTTGCCGAGGTGGTCCACGAAGGACTTCAGCGCGATCTGCTGGACCGTGTTCGCGAAATCCTCGGGCATGACCGAGGGCTCGTTGGCCGCGATCACGGTCTTCAGGTACTGGTCGATCTCCTGGATGAGGGCGGTCAGCTCCGCGTCGTCGGCCGCGAACTGCTCGGCGAAGCGCTCCCGGCCCCGGTCGAGCAGGTACGCGATCTTCCGCCGGCTGTGTCTGAGCTCGAGCCCCTGCTTGATGATGTCCGCCCGCTGCCTGACGAGCTCCAGGTGAGTCGGGTAGAGCTTCTTGGCCTTCACCAGCACCTCTTCGCGGACCCCGATCTTGCCGAAGTCGTGGAGGATGGCGGCGTAGCGGATCGCCTGCATCTCTTCGGGTGTGAACTGGACGACGCGGTACGGGCCGTTGTCCACGCGGTCCACGACTTCGGCCAGCCCCGTGGTCAGGTCCGCCACGCGGAACGAATGGCCGGCGGTGGTGGGGTCTCGCGCCTCGATCGCGGTCACTGAGGCTTTGACGAAGCCCTCGAAGAGGGTCTGGATATTCTTGTAGAGCCGGCTGTTCTCCAGGGCCACGGCCGCCTGGGACGCCAGTGAGGCCGCGAGCTCCTGGTAGCGGGGGGAGAACGGAATCACCGTCCCCTCGATCTCCGCCGGCGACGCAAAGCGCCGCGCCGGATCGGGCTTGCAGTTGATCAGCTGGAGCACGCCGATGACCTCGTCCTTCTGGGTCTTCAGCGGGATGACGAGCATGGATTTGGTCCGGTAGCCGACCTGGCGGTCGAACGCCAGGTTGATCTGGAAAGGGGAGCCGGGCGGCAGCGTGTAGGCGTCCTCCAGGTTCTGGATCTCGCCGGTGAGCGCCACGTGGCCGGCCACGCTCTGGTGGCTGATGGGGAGCGTGAATTCCTTGAAGGGGACGTTGAGGCTGTCGTTCTGGGCCAGCTTGAATCGGAGGCGGGGAAGGCCCTCCGCGTCCTCCTCGACCAGATAGAGCGAGCCGGCGTCGCTCCGGGTGATCTCGCGGGCCTTCGTCAGGATCAGCTCGAGGAGCACGTCGGTGTCGCGCTCGGCCGAGAGCTTGACGCCGATGTTGTTGAGCTCCTTCAGCTCCTGGGCCAGCTCCGAGAGATCGGCCTGGGCGCGCGCCTGATCGTGGAGGAGATCGATGTGGGCGAGGGCGTTGGCCAGGGTCTTGGCGAGGAGGGGCTCCGAGATGGGCTTGGGGAGGTAGGCGTACACCTGGTCCGAGGGGAAGGCCGGAATGTTGGCAGGGTCTGCCAGCACCACGACCTCGACGTCGGGCCGGGTGGCCTTGAAACGGGCGGCCAACTCGAGATGGTGATCCGACCCTTCCACGACCAGCACGCCGGGACCGACCATCTCGGGGTCGTCCACGTCCTCGGGAGTGAGCGGCACCCGCTCGGAGGTCCCCCCGAGCCCCGCGACGAGGCGCCCCGCCTCGGAGCCCCGGAAATAGAAGAGTCGATGGGTCATGAATCTACCGTATGGTGTCGGCCGCCATCCTGTCAAGGCACGATAAATGCTCTTTGAGGCGTGGTTTTTTGACGTGTATCCCGTGCCCGGAGGGATGGCCACCTGGTGGATCGGAGAGGACGGCGCGCGGCTGCGGCTCCTCGACCCCTGGCGCCCGGCACTTTACGTGGATGCGGCCGCTCCCGGGCTGCCCATGGTTCGCCGCCGGCTTGAAACCGATCCGCGGATCGCGGAGATCCGGCTGGAACGCCGCCGGGAGTTCTGGAACCCCACCCCGGCGCCCGTCCTCCGCCTCGAGGTCGTGGAGCCTCAGGCGCTCGGTTCGCTGGCCCGGGAGCTCGGCGGCGCTCTCGGGCCCTCCCGGCTCTTCAATGCCGACCTGCCCCTCGGGCAGCGGTACTGTTATGAGCGGGCGCTTTATCCTCTGGCCCGGTGTCGCGTCGAAGCCCGGGGGAGCGCGCTCAGCTCCGTCGAGAGCCTCGACTCGCCGTGGACGCTAGCTCCTCGCCTCCCGGCGCTCCGGGTGCTGGAGCTCGCGCCGGCGGACGGCGTCCCGTACCGGCTGCCGGGGACCCCGCTCGATCTGATCGCGCGCGCCGCCGGCGTGGAGGAGCGGCTGGTCGCCGCGCGTCCCCTCCAGCTTCTCGAGCGGCTCCGGCACCTGCTCGAGTCAGGGGACCCCGATCTGCTCCTCACCGACTGGGGCGACGACTTGTTGCTTCCCGGGCTCGTCGCCCTCGCAGGGACGCACGGGGTCGAGCTTCCGCTGGACCGCGAGCCCCCCTCACCCTACCTCTCCCCTGAGGGGAGAGGAGAAGAGGTGAGGGGCATCGGGTGGGGGCGCGCCGCCGTCGTGGCGAAATCGGGGCGCCAGGCGGTGGGCGGGGCCGGGCGCTCGTACCTCTCCTACGGCCGCGTCCTCTACCGGGGCCCGGCCTATCCGCTGCGCGGCCGCTGGCATGTGGACCGCCGCGCCTCGTTCTTCTTCGGCGAGACCGGGCTCGAGGGCCTCCTGGAGACGGCGCGGCTGGCGCGCGTCCCCGTCCAGCGCATGGCCCGCACCACGCCCGGGACGGCCATCACCTCCATGCAGCTCGACCTGGCGGTGCGCGAGGGGGTGCTCGTGCCGTGGAAGAAGCGCGAGCCGGAGGCCTTCAAGTCGGGCCTGGCGCTGCTCACCGCCGACAAGGGCGGGCTCGTCTATCGCCCGAGCCCGGGCGTGTACGCCGGGGTGGGCGAGCTGGACTTCGCCTCCATGTATCCCGCCATCATGGTCCACCACAACGTGTCCCCGGAGACGGTCAACTGCCCCTGCTGCGGCGGGGTGCTCGTGCCTGAAGATGGGTATCGTATTTGTTGGCAGCACGATGGCCTGATGCGGCGCGTCCTCGGCCCGCTCGTCGAGCTGCGGCGTCGGCTCAAGCAGGCGATGCAGACCGCGGTGGGTGCCGAACGCGAGACCCTGGACCGCCGCCAGACCGCGCTGAAGTGGATCGGCGTCGTCTCCTTCGGCTACCTCGGCTACCACAACGCGCGATTCGGCAAGATCGAGGCCCACGAGGCGATCACGGCGTTCGGGCGGGAAGCGCTGCTCCGCGCCAAGGAGCTGGCCGAGGCGCGCGGCTTCAGGATGCTGCACGGGCTGACCGACTGCCTCTGGCTCCAGCGCCGGGGGGCGGGGGAGGCCGACTACGCGGCGCTGGCGCGGGACATCGGCGCGGACACGGGCATTCCCGTGAGCGTGGAGGGGGTCTACCGCTGGATCGTCTTCTGCCCGGCCCGCATCCTGCCGAAGACCACGGTTCCCAACCGCTTCTTCGGCGTATTCGAAGACGGGCGCACCAAAGCGCGCGGCATCGAGTTCAGGCGCGACGACACGCCGCCGCTGGTGAGGGCCATGCAGGAGCGGATGCTGGCGCTCCTCGCGGCCGCGGAGAATCCCGCCGGGCTGCGCGCGCTGGCGCCCCGGGCCCGGAGGATCGCGGAAGCCGAGATCGCGCGGGTCCTCGCCGGGCAGGCGTCCCCGCGGGACCTCGTCGTCAGCCGGCGCCTCTCGATGGCCCCGGAGGAGTACGTCAACGACAGCCTCCAGGCGCTGGCGGCGCGCCAGCTCCTGGCCCGCGGGCTCAGGATCGAGCCCGGCCAGTCGGTGCAGTACCTGGTTGTCAACGCCCGCGCCAAGAAGCGCGAGGCGCGAGTGCTGGCAGTCCCGCTGGTGGACGAGCAGAGCCCCTATGATCGCGCCTTCTACGCCGGCCTCTGCCGCCAGGCCGCCGCCACGCTCCTCGACCCGCTCGACCCCCTTTGACTTGATCGTGCCTCCCGGCTCCCGTACAATCGCGCTCGTGACTTCGCGGGTCTCGACGGCGATTGGGAAACTGGATGAGATGCTCGGCGGCGGGCTGCTTCCCGGCACGCTCGCGGTCGTGTACGGGGCCACGGGCATCGGCAAGACCCACCTGGGGCTCACCTTCGCCCACCACGGCCGGAGCGCCGACGGCGCTCCCGGCCTCGTCTTCGACATGAACGGCCGCGGCGACTCCCAGCAGCACCACGAATACGCGCAGCGGCTCTTCGACTGGCCCCTCGGGCGCTGGACGCACGCCGTGACGCCCATGGCGGACCCGTACCCGCCCGACGGCCAGATGCAGGCGTACTACTCCGACGCTTTCCCGTGGGTGGGGAAGGTCCGCGACTACCAGGTCGCCACGCCGGACGGCGTCGAGCTCGACTGGGGCTGGAAGGCGGCCTACAACCGGGCGCTCTACACGGTCCGGCCGTTCTTTTACTTCCACGTCGCCGGTGGGTCGCGCCGCGTGACGGTGGACGGCGTGGAGCCCATGAACGTCCCCGCCGAGGCGATCCAGTTCTTCCTCTTCGACGAGCTGTACCGGAAGGTGATCCACCGGGACGCGGAGACGCTGGGCATGGAGATCTGCCTCCCGGTCTGGAAGCACCGCGAGTTCATCGACGCGCACCCCTACGACCATCGGGCGATCACCACGCTCCTCCTGGTGACGACGGAGGAAACGCGGATCGAGGACCTCCTGGGGCGGAAGACCGAGGCCGGCGACCTGGGCGCGGTCGCCAACACCATCCTCGTGATGGGCAGCGAGCGCGTGGGGACGCGGGTGGGCCGCTTCCTGTGCGTGGTGAAGCACCGGGGCAGCGCCATGTCGGACGAGATCGCAGAGTACCGGATCGGCGAGCGCGGGATCGAGCTCTCGTGAAGATCCGCCCGTTCCGGGGCTACCGGTACAACCCCGCCAAGGTCCCGGACTTCTCGCGCGTCGTGGTACCCCCCTACGACCAGATCGATCCCGACACGCGCGAGGCCCTCCACGCGCTCGACGCGTGCAACTTCGTCCGCGTCACGCTGGGCCGCCCCGAGCCGGGCGACGCCGGGGACGCCGATCGCCACCGGCGGGCGCGGGGGTGCCTGGACCGGTGGATCGCCGAGCAGGTCCTGATCCGCGACGCCGAGCCGGCGCTCTACCCGTGCCTCACGACCTACCAGGCGGGAGGCGAGACGCTCAGCCGCACGGGGTTCATCGCTCTGGGCGAGCTCAGCGAGTACGCCGAGGGTGTGGTGCTTCCCCACGAGCGCACCCACGCCGGCCCCAAGGTGGAGCGCCTCCAGCACCTCGAGGTGACGGGGGCCGACACCGGGGTGATCTTCATGCTCGCGAGCGGCCCGGCCGGTGAGCTCCTGCAGGCGGCCGCGCCTCCCCCGGCGCCGCCCGTCGCCGCGGCCCGCGATCTCAAGGGCGAGCTCCACCAGCTCTGGCGGATCACCGATCGCGCCGCCATCGCGCGGGTACAGGCGCTGATGGCGGACAGGCGGCTGATTATCGCCGACGGGCATCACCGCTACGAGACGGCGCTCGAATACCGCCGGCGCCACCCGGGCGCCGATTGGAAGGTGATGGCGATTGTTCCCCTCGAGGCCCCCGGGGTCACGATCTTTCCCACTCACCGCCTGGTCCACGGTGTCCGGGGGTTCGACGTCGAGACGTTCCTGGCCCGGGCCGCGCGGTGGTTCGAGATCGAGCGAGGACCCGCGGTCGGCGATCCGGCGGCGGAGGCCAGAGCGCTGGCGGGGGCGCTGGATGCGCGCGCCAGAACGGGGCGGCTCGCCGTGGCGGTGGTCGCGGGGGCGGAGGCCCCGGGGTGGCTCCTGGCGTTGCGCCCGGAGGCATTTGACGCCGTGCCGTGGCCGGCGGGGCCATCGCCCGCCTGGCGGCGGCTGGCCGTCTCGGTGCTGCACGAGGGTCTCCTGAAGCCGTTCCTCGGCGTCACGGAGGAGATCCTCCGCCAGCAGACCTCCGTGGACTACACGGCCGACGCCGTCGAGGTGGTCACGCAGGTCAGGAAGGGGAATTACCAGGCCGGCTTCCTGATCCCGCCCACCACTCCCGCCGAGCTGCAGGCCGTGGTGCGGGCGGGGGAACTGCTCCCGCAGAAGTCCACCTACTTCTACCCGAAGCTCCTCGACGGCCTGGTCTTCTCCCGCCTCTCGGAAGAGGCGTGAAGCGTCCGCCAAGCGTCCCGTCCGCGGCGAACCTGCGGGACCTGAGGGATCGGCGCTTCCGCCGCCGCCGGCATCTTCAGATCAGGAGCGAGCGGGGGGCCTTGGCTTTTGTCAACGCTGTCGGTTTATGCTCCACGTTCTACCGGTTTCCCGAGGGGCTGGCGTGTCTGTGGGAGGCCGTGGCGGGGCGGCCGAACCCCCGGTGGCCGCGCCGCTCCCACCACGACTCGGGAATCGGCCTGACCTGGGAGCTGAAGGACACGCTCCCCGCCCGGCGGCAGGTGTACTACGGCAAGCTCCTGAAAGGGCGCCCGATGCTCGTGGCGCTCGACCTGTTCCCGGCGTTCTACGCCCTCGTGAGGGGGCGGCAGCGGGCCCGCGACTACCGTCGCGAGTACGAGGCGGGCCGGCTGTCGCTCACCGCCAGGCGCATCATGGACAGCCTCGTGCGGGAGCACCCGCAGTACACGCGGGAGATCCGCGGCAACTGCTTCATGCTGGAGCCGTCCCGCACCCGGGAGTTCGAGCGGGCGATGGCGGAGCTCCAGCAGGGGCTCTGGGTGGTGAAGAGCGAGGAGCGCTACGAGCCGACCTTCTCCTACCGCTGGGACCTGCTCGAGGCGTGGCTGCCCGAGCCCGTGGCGGAGGGGCGGCGCCTTCGCCGGCCGGCGGCCGTGGAGCGGGTGGTCGCGCGCTATCTGGAGGGCGCGGTGTTCAGCACCCCCGCGCTCCTCGGGCGGCTCTTCACCCTGCCGCGCCTGGAGATCTCGGACGCCGTGGACCGCCTCGTGGGAGCCGGAGCCGTCCTCGCCGACTGCGTCGTGGACGGGTGGCCCGGGGGCTGGCTGGTTCACGCTGCGGCGCTCGGCGACCAGGGTTCGGCCCGCCGCCGGTATCGTGCCACGGTGTAGAGTAGATCGGAAGGGGCGACGTTCATGGCGGGCCATAAAGGATTCAGGAACCTGCCGAAGCTCGAGCGGCTGAAGCGCGGCCGCCCACGGCCGGGCCCGCGACCCGCCGAGCGGGGCGCGGGGCGCCTGCCGCGGCCCCGCCCCGCCCTTCCGTCCCACGTTGTCGCGCTCGAGGATTTCCCTGTGTTGCACCAGCAGGCGCTCCGCGCGGTCGCAGAACTCCTCGCTCCCCCTCAGCCTGCCCTCTCCCCCCCGGGGGGAGAGGATAAAGGTGAGGGGGCGTTCGTGGTGGGCGGGGCGGTGCGGGATCTGCTGCTCTCGCGCCGGCCGGTGGAGGATCTCGATGTGACCGTGCCGTCGGGCGCGCTGGCCCTCGCGGAGTCGCTCGCCGCTCGTCTGGGAGGCGCGTTCGTGGCGCTTGACGAGGAGCGGGGCGCGGGCCGGATCGTCGTCAAGGACGGGGAGCGCGAGTACCAGGTGGACGTGACCGATTTCCGCGCCCCCACGCTCGAGGCCGACCTGCGGGCGCGGGATTTCTCCGTCAACGCCATCGCCGTCCCCGTCGGGCCGCTGGTGCGGGACGGGACGGCGGGGCTCGTGGATCCGACCGGCGGGGTGGGCGATCTTGCCCGGCGCCGGCTTCGCCTCTGCGGTCCGGGGGTGTTGGCGGAGGACCCGATCCGGGCCCTGAGAGGCGTTCGACTGGCCGTCGAGCTCGGGTTCACCCTCGACGCGGAGACCAGGCGGGCGCTGCGGCGCGCCGCCCCGGGGCTCCGGGCCGTGGCTCCCGAGCGCGTCCGCGAGGAGGTCGTCCGGCTCCTGGGCCTCCCCCGGGCCTCGCGGGGGCTGAGGGAGCTGGACCGCCTCGGCCTGCTGGAGACGCTGGTCCCAGAGATCGGGCCGATGAAGTCGGCGAGCCAGCCGAAGCCGCATCGGTTCTCCGTGTGGGAGCACTCCCTCAAGACCGTGGAGGCTGCGGAATCGCTCCTCGCAGGGCTGGCCGCCCTGACCCCTTACGCCGAGGAACTGGCGGCCCACGTCGCCGAGCCGCTGGGAGACAGGCTGACGCGGCGCCACCTGCTGAAACTTGCAGCCCTCTTCCACGACATCGCCAAGCCCCAGACCCGCCAGGTGATCGACGGGCGGATCCGCTTCATCGGCCATGATCTCGAGGGCGCGGCGCTGGCGCGCGCGATCGGGCGGCGGCTCAAGCTCTCGGGCAGGGCGGTGGACGCGCTCGAGCGCCTGGTGCGTCACCACCTCCGCCCCATGCACCTGGGCCAGGTCGCCGAGGTCACGCGGCGGGCGCGCTACCGCTTCTTCAGGGATCTGGGCGATGAGGCGCGCGACCTCCTGCTCCTCGCCCTGGCCGACGCCGCCGCTGTCCGGGGCGATTCTCCCATCGCCGTCTGGCGCGGCCCCAGCGGGCGGCTCGTCGCCGACCTCTTGAGCGGCTGGCGGGAGGATCGGATCCAGGCGGCGGCCCCGCCCCTCGTGAGGGGAGAAGAGGTAATGGCTGCCTTCGGGCTGCCGCCGGGTCCGGAGGTCGGGCGCCTCCTCGCCCTGGCCCGAGAGGCCCAGGACCTGGGCCAGGTGAGCACCCGCGACGAGGCTCTCGCCTATCTCGAAGCCCGCCGGAAGAGTCGCTTGACAGAGGAGGCGGAGAGCTCATAAGGTAGGGGGCGCTTCGAGCGAAGCGTTCCCATCCGAAGGAGGATCCCATGCGCCTGAGACGGCTCGTTCTCCCGGCTCTTCTCGTCCTCTCGATGCCCCTGCTCGCGTGGGCCGCGCCTCAAGGGAAGGTAATCATCGCCCAGGGCGTGGATCCCTCGACGCTGGATCCGATGAACCACCAGGAGACCCCGGTCTCCAACGTGGCGGTGAATATCTTCGACACCCTCCTGGAGCGCGACCAGGAACTGAACATCGTTCCCCTGCTGGCCGAGTCCTATCGGATCGCCGCCCCGACGGTCTGGGAATTCAAGCTCCGCAGAGGGATCAAGTTTCACAACGGCGAGCCCTTCGACGCCGAGTCGGTGAAGTTCAGCCTCGAGCGCCTGGTGGATCCCAATTTGAAAATGCGCGGCGCCTCGCCGTTCGCCCCCCTGAGCCGCGTCGAGGTCGTGGACTCCTACACGGTTCGGATCCACACCAAGGCACCGTGGCCGATCCTCGACACCCTGATGTCGGCCGGACAGGCCGCGATGCTTCCCCCGAAGTACTACCGCGAGAAGGAGATGGCCTACCTGAGCCGGAACCCGGTGGGCTCCGGGCCGTTCAAGTTCGTCCGCTGGGTGAAGGACGAGCAGATCGAGCTGACGGCCAACGAGCAGTACTGGCGGGGGGCGCCCAAGATCAAGACGCTGATCTTCCGCCCCATTCCCGACGACTCGGTGCGGGTGGCGGCGCTGCAGAACGGCGAGATCGACATCGCGGTGAACATCCCCCCGCACCTGGCCAACATCATTGCCAACCACCCCCGCCTCTTCCTCTCCACGGCGCCCAGCGTGCGGACCATCCAGCTCATGTACTACACCCACCAGTTCGACAAGCAGCACAAGGTGGTCGGTCCCTATCCCGGGCCGGTGGCGGACCGGCGGATCCGGCTGGCGATGAACTACGCGGTGGACGTGGACGAGATCATCAAGAATGTGCTGGACGGCAAGGGGATGCGGATCGCCATGCCGCTGACCTCGAAGCACTTCGGCTTCGACCCGGCGCTCAAGCCCATCAAGCACGACCTGGCGAAGGCCAAGCAGCTCCTGACCGAGGCGGGCTTCCCGAACGGCGTGGACATCGTCCTCAACTCTCCCCAGGGGCGGTACGTGCGGGACAAGGAGGTCGCGGAGGCGCTGGCGGGCCAGCTCACGAAGGCCGGTATCCGCACCCAGCTCAAGACGCACGAATGGGTGAATTACCTGAACAACATGGTGTACGTCCACAACGCCGGCCCCGTCTGGCTCATCGGCTGGGGGACGACGACCTACGACGCCGAGACCGTCTACGTCCCCCTGTTCCGGTCGGGGAAGATCCTGTCCAACTACTTCAACGCCGACTTCGACGGGATGGTGGACGAGGCCCAGACCGTCATGGATCCGAAGCGGCGCCTGGAGCTCTACCACCGGCTCAACCGGCTCTGGGTCGAGGATGCCGCCGCCATGCCGCTCTACCAGCAGCTGGACCTCTACGGGGCCACCAAGCGGATAGTGTGGAAGGCGCGCGGCGACGAGCGGCTGAAGGGCTTCGACATGGCCCTCAAGTAGGCTAGAATAGGAGGCGGTGGGCGGGCGTAATTCAGTGGCAGAATGCCAGCTTCCCAAGCTGGACGTCGCCGGTTCGAATCCGGTCGCCCGCTCCAGATTGCGGCCCGCAACGGCTCACCGCTGCGGGCCATTTTTTCGCTCCCGGAGGTTTTGATGGCAAGACACCTCATCGCACTGCTGGCCCTCGCGCTGCTCACCTGGTTCCCGACGCCCGTCGAGGCCCAGAGCGTCGGCCACGTCTTCAGGCGGGTCAATCCTTCGGTCGTTGTGATCCGGACCAAAGAAAAGGACGTGGCGGCCCTGGGCCAAGGCCAGGGCCAGATGGTGAGCGTCACCGGCGTCGGCTCCGGCGTCCTCATCTCCCCGGACGGGAAGGTGATGACCGCGGCCCATGTCGTCCACACAGCCGACGAGATCAGCGTGGAGTTCTTGAGCGGCGAGGCCGTCGGGGCGCGGGTCGTCGCCTCCGAGCCCCAGGCCGACGTGTCGCTCCTCCAGCTCGAGCGCGTCCCGCCGGGGGCGCTGGCGGCGAAGCTCGGCGATTCGGACAAGGTGCAGGTGGGGGATCAGATCTTCATCATCGGGGCGCCGTACGGGATCGGTCACACGCTCTCCGTCGGCCACATCAGCGCCCGTCACAAGCCCAACACCGTGTTCAGCGGCATGTCGCTGGCGGAGTTCTTCCAGACGGACGCGGCCATCAACCAGGGGAACTCCGGCGGGCCCATGTTCAGCATGGGCGGCGAGGTGATCGGGGTCGTCAGCCACATCATCTCGAAGTCGGGGGGCTTCGAGGGACTGGGCTTCGTGGTCACCGCCAACATGGCCCGACGCCTCCTGCTGGAGCAGCGATCGTTCTGGAACGGGCTCGAGGGGTTCGTGCTCTCCGGGGAGCTCGCCGTGGTCTTCAACCTTCCCCAGCCCGTAGGGCTGCTCGTGCAGCGGGTGGCGGCGCGCTCGCCGGCGGAGCAGATCGGCCTGCGCCCGGGAACGATGAAGGCCACGATCGCGGGCCAGACGCTGACGGTGGGCGGGGACGTCATCCTCCAGGTCCAGGGGATTCCCCTGTCGGCCGAGAACAGTTACGAGCGGATCCAGGACCGCTTGAGCCGGCTCCGTTCCGGAGCGGAGGTGACGATCACGGTGCTGCGGGCGGGACACCTCGTCGAGCTCAAGGCCAAACTGCCCTGACAGGGCCTCCGAGTTACTGGGAGGGACCGAAGGCGACCACAGTCTGCTCGTCCCGGATCAGCGGGCGGAAGCGGACCGGCATGCCGACCTTGAGTGCATCCAGCGGGATGTCCAGGATCCTGCCGAGCAGCGACACTCCCTCGTCCAGCTTCACGACGGCCACCGCGTAGGGCGCTTCCTCGGCGCGTCCCCGGGGCGGGACGCGGATCACCGTGAAGCTCGCGATCGTGCCGTGCCCGTCGAGCGGGACGGGCTCCCACGCCCGCTCCTGGCAGGCCGGGCAGAACTCCTTCGGCGGAATGGCGATCTCGCCGCAGCGGCCGCACCGGATCCCGGTTAGGCGACCGGACCGAGCCTCTTCGAAGAAGGCCTTGAGCGTGACCACCTTACTCACTGGAGAGGAGGCTCACGAGGACGGTGGCGGTGTTGCCACCGAGCGTGTGGACGAGCCCGACTTTGGCGCCGTCCACCTGGCGGGGGCCGGCCTCGCGCCGGAGCTGGATCACGATCTCCGCGACTTGCGCGGCTCCCGTTGCGCCGATGGGGTGGCCCTTGGCCTTCAGCCCGCCCGACGGGTTCACCGGGAGCTTCCCTCCCAGGCTGGTCCAGCCCTTCTCGGCCGCGATGCCCCCGGTGCCCGGCTCGAAGAAGCCGAGACCTTCGGTCGCGACGATCTCCGCGATCGTGAAGCAGTCGTGCAGCTCCACCACGTCCACGTCCTGCGGGCCCCGCCCGGCCTGCCGGTAGGCGGCTTGCGCCGCCCGCTCGGTGGCGAGGACGCGGCTCAGGTCCTTCTTTTCGTGGAGGAACATCGAATCCGACGCGGCCGCCGAGCTGAGGATCCACACGGGCTTCCGGCTCTTACGGGCCACCTCCTCGGAGACGACAACCAGCGCGGCGCCGCCGTCGGTGAAGGGGCAGCAGTCGTAGAGCTTGAGCGGATCGGCGACCTTGGCGCTCTTCATCACCTGCTCGAGCGTGATCTCCTTCTGGAACTGCGCCTTCGGGTTGAGTGCGCCGTGGCGGTGGTTTTTGACGGCGACGTGGGCCATCTGCTCTTCCGTCGTGCCGTACTTCGCCATGTGCGCCCGGGCGATGAGCGCGAAGACTCCGGGGAAGGTGATCCCGGTGGGCTGCTCGAAGATGGCGTCGGACGCGTAGGCGAAGTACTCGGTCGCCGCGTCGGTGGGGAGGTTCAGGACGCGCTCGGCGCCCCCTACGAGCACCACGTCCGAGACGCCGGCGGCGATTTCCATCACGGCGTGGCGGAAGGCAGCGTGGCTCGTGGCGCAGGCGGTCTCGAAGCGGGTCGTGGGGACCGTGGGAATGCCGAGGACCGAGGCGGCCAGCGGGCCCATGTGGAGCTGGCGCTCCCCCTCGCCCCCCACGACGTTGCCATAGTAGAGGGCCTGGATGGCCCGGGGGGACACGCCCGCGTCCTGGATCGCATCGGCGGCGGCCTCGGCGAAGAGCTCGGCGCAGGTTCGTTCATGCTTGCCGAACTTCGTCACACCAACTCCGATCACCGCCACGCGCCGCATCGGATTTCCCTCCCTGTGAAGGTGGACGCCTTCTCATGATACTGGAAGAGTCCTGAGAATTCAAAAGGATATGCTAGCATGGGGAACATGCTGAGCCAGGAGCTGGTGCTGGCGGTGGCGGGCGCCCTCGCCGGGATTTTTCTCCTCGTCGGACTGGCTCAGGCGCTGAGCCCTCCGCCGCGCCGCCGCCGGCGAGTGCGCCGCCGGCGTCCGGGGGTGCCGCCGCGTCGCCGCCCCGGCGAGGCGGGGACAGCGGCCTCTGAAGTCGCGCCGTTGGCGCGGCGGGCTGCCCCGGCTTTTACGCCGCGCTCCAGGCCTGCGGCTCCCGAGGCGCCACCCGCGCCGGCCCCGGTGCCCACGCTGGCTCCGCCGCTCGCGCCACCCGCGGCCGCACCTCCT
>Ga0209322_10000636_pt1 | contig 20692 bp, 15 predicted proteins | sample Rifsed19ft1_FD_184013 | JGI IMG/M metagenome (GOLD analysis project Ga0209322, IMG submission 184013) | Soil microbial communities from Rifle, Colorado, USA - sediment 19ft 1 (version 2) | ecosystem: Environmental > Terrestrial > Deep subsurface > Rock core/Sediment | place: Rifle, Colorado... | reverse complement strand
CCGCGGAACGTTGACTATCCCGACCAGGGTAAGACCAGGGTAAGACCAGGGTAAGACCAGGGTAAGACCAGGGTAAGACCAGGGTAAGAGAAGAGGAGACCGACCCGTGGCGAGACGGCTGGTCATCACCAACGGGGATTGGACCACCCGGCACGAGATCGGCGAAGCGACTATTGTCATTGGCCGCGATCCTAACTGCGACTTGTTCTTCGTGAATCAGAAGCTTTCTCGACGGCACGCGCGAGTGGAGCCGGGGCCAGACGGCGTGAAGCTCGTCGACCTCGGCAGCCGCAACGGCATCTGGGTTAACGAAAAGAAGATCGAGGAACGCTTGCTCGCGCCGGGCGACTCCATCCGTCTGGGAGGACTCCGGATTGTTTACGAGGAAGACGAAGCGGAGCGAACCCCAGCGGTGGGCCCAATGGACTCCACCGTGATGCTGCCGGGTGAACCCGTGACGAAGACGTTTTGGAAGGAGACTCCGTTGGCGGACTCGGAAGACGCGGAAGCCACCGTTCTCCTACCCGCTCCGCCGGCGAACGTCGACCGAACGGTCGTACTGGCCGCCGTAACCCCAGGCGAAAGCGCCACCAGAACGGTGATCCTTGGTGGAGAGAGTGACGCCACCTCGAAAAACCTGGAAGGTGAGTTCACACGTGCTCTACTTGCAGGTGAGGCGACGCTAAGTCTGGGGGAGGGCGAGCCCCTTGTGGTGCTCGAGCCAGAGACCTTGGGTACTCGAGTCAAAGACTCCGCGGTGCGACTAGGCGAGTGGGGAAGGAGGGCGCTCGCCCGAACCGGCGGTCGACTGGCCCGTTCCCCATGGCAGACAAAGTTCGTTGCCATCCTATCGGGATTGGGTTTTCTGCTGGGAGTTTTTCTGGCGTGGCTCGCCAGCTTCGGCTCGGCTGTTTCGCTGGCGTTCATCGGCCTGGCGCTCGCGGTGATGTGGGCTCAGGGAGCTCATCTCTTGGCGAGAAAACTGGTGGTGAAGCCGGTCGCCAGTCTTCGCCGAGACGTCGAGGCGGTCAGAAACGGGGAAAAACGGCTCGTCCCTGCCCGACGCGAGTATCGGGAGTTGGAACAGCTCGCCGAAAGCATCAACCGACTGACGGGCGACGATCCGTCCTCCGAATCCACCACTCTTCCCGGGGACTCAACAAGAGGTTTGTGAGTGACGGCGCTGCCCGAACGCATCCGAAAGGATCTCATCCAAGCCATGAAAGCGAAGGAAACACTGCGCGTGGGGACCCTGAGGATGATGACGGCGGCGCTCAAGAACAAGGAGATCGAGAAAAGAGCGCCTCTTTCCGACGAGGAAGCGGTTCAGGTCCTCAAAACCCAGCTCAAGCAGCGGGCGGAATCCATCGAGCAATTCGAGCGAGGAGGCCGCTCCGACTTGGTGGAGAAGGAGCGTCAAGAGAAGATCTGGATCGAATCCTACCTACCCGAGCCCCTTTCGGCAGAGGACATGGAGAAGGTGGTTGCCGATGTTATCCGAGAAGTGGGAGCGGTGGGGGCAAAGGATATGGGAGTCGTCATGAGGGAATCGATGCGCCGTCTTCAGGCAACTGGAAAAATGGTAGACGGCAAGGCGGTAAACTCCCTGGTGCGTAGGAAGCTCCAATCACTCCCCGAAAACGCATCGAAGGAGCCAGAATAGAACCTATCGGTTACATCTCGGCGCCGGCATTGCCCTTCACGAAACGCCCGTTTTACGACTCCTCTGGTCCAGTCCATGGTTAAGCCACCGGCACTTCAACCTTCGTCACTGGTGGGAGTGGTGGCTCCCTCCAGTCCGGTGCGGCGCGAGTTCATGGAGAAGGGACTCGCCGAGCTGGCCGGGCTCGGTTTTCGCACACGCACCGGACGCTCGATCTACTCCCGCTCGCGCTACACCGCCGGTGATGCGGAGCAACGGGCGGCCGATCTCATGGAGCTGTGGGAGGATCCAGCGGTCGCCGCGATCTTTTGTGCGCGGGGTGGGTACGGCTCTCTCGAGCTACTCGAACGGCTGGAGGTCAGTCGGCTGCGCGCTCGGCCGATGATCTTTCTCGGTTCCAGCGATCCCACCGCATTGCTGTGCTTGCTGGCTGCGCAGGTGGGAATGGTCTCCTTTCATGGTCCGATGGTGGCCCAGCAGATGGCCCGCGGTAAATCGGCCTACGATTCGCGGAATCTACTCGAGCTTCTCGGCAACCCTCATCCGGCCGGTAAGCTCTCGGCTCCGCAGGCGCGCTTGCTGCATCCTGGCGCCGGTGAAGGGATCCTTCTGGGAGGGTGTTTGTCGCTGCTAGTGGCCCTGGTGGGTACTCGCTATCTACCCAGCTTCGACCAAGCCATCGTCTTCCTGGAGGATACGTCGGTGAAACCCTATCAGGTCGACCGTATGCTAATCCACCTGCGCTTGGCTGGGTGCCTGGATGGGGTACGAGGCCTGGTTTTTGGCGAAATGCCGGGTTGCCAGCAAGATCCGTCGCAGGATTACCAGCTCGACGACGTACTAAGGGACGCGACCGCCGCCCTGGGCGTACCGGTGCTTTCCGGGTTCCCCTCCGGACATTGTCTCTCCCCGGCGCAGACCCTTCCATTTGGCGTTCGCGCACGGCTCGATGGCGACGGGCTCAGCCTTTTGGAGGGAGCCGTCGTTTGATACCCCTTTTGCCGGCGCCCAGCCAGGGGCGGATTCATCTTCTGGGGATATGCGGGACGGCGATGGCATCGCTGGCCGGGATGCTCCACGAGAAGGGCTACCGTGTCTCCGGCTCCGATCAGGACGTCTACCCCCCGATGTCCGAGATGCTGGACCGTCTGGGTATTACGGTCCACTCCCCCTACCGACCGGAGAATCTTGCTCCCGACCTCGATCTGGTGGTGGTGGGAAACGCCATCTCCAGGGGCAATCCGGAGTTAGAAGAAGTTCTGGACCGCGGCCTCCCCTTTGCCTCCATGCCCGAGGTGACCAAGGAGCTCTTCCTGCGCAGCCGGCGCTCGGTGGTGGTTGCGGGCACCCATGGCAAAACGACCACCACTTCACTGATGTCTTGGGTCCTTCAAAGGTCGAAGAGAGATCCCAGTTTTCTGGTGGGCGGCATCCCGCTCAATTTTGGCAAGAGCTACCGGCTGGGAGAGGGAGAGTGTTTCGTGATCGAAGGAGACGAGTACGACACCGCCTACTTCGATAAGGGACCCAAGTTCCTTCACTACCTTCCGCAGCTCGTGGTTCTGGGGAATGTCGAGTACGACCACGCCGACATCTACCCCGACCTCGATTCGGTGGCGGTGGCCTTCAGACGTCTGGTGAATCTGATCCCTCGTCGAGGCTCGCTCTTGGTGGGGGCGGGAAGCCCTCTGGCCATGGATATAGCGAAAGGCGCGTTCTGCCGGGTAGAGAGTTTCGCGCTCGAGGCTTCCGCCACCTGGCAGGCGCGCGCGGTTCGGGTCGATGGAAACGGTAGTCGCTTCGAGGTGTGGAAAGACGGGAATCGATATGGCGAGATGGCCGGTCCCTTCTGGGGTGGAGCCGCCCTGACCAATGCTTTGGCGGTGGTGGCGACCGCCCAACATCTGGGCCTGGGCGCGGAAGAAATAGCCCCCGGCCTGAGCTCCTTCCGGGGAGTCGCCCGCCGGCTGGAAGTTCGAGGGGAGGAAGGGGGCGTCATGGTGGTGGACGACTTCGCCCACCATCCAACCGCCATCCGTCAAACGGTCGAGTCCGCCCGCCTGCGCTGGCCGCAGCGGAGACTCTGGGCGATCTTCGAGCCGCGCTCCTACACCGCACGGAGTCAGGTCTTCCAGCGGGCGTTCGCAGAGGCGTTGGGCGCCGCGGACGCCGTGATCTTGGCGGGGGTTTACTCCAGTAGTCGGCTGCCAGCGGAAAAGGAGCTATCGGAGGAGCGGGTGGTTGAAGACCTGCGAAGACTGGGTGTGGAGGCTTGGTTCATCCCGGAAGTGAAGGAAATTGTCAGCTTCTTAACGGAGCGCCTCCGTGCCGACGACGTCGTTCTGGGGATGTCGAACGGCGCCTTCGGAGGCTTCCACGAAATGCTTCTGCAAAGGCTAAGCGGCAAAGTCTAAGGCCGGCCACCACGAGCGACTTCGGCGGTGGGCCGGTGGGCATCCTGGACGGATTCGGTCTCCAGGGGGAGCAGGAACCTGACCGTGGTTCCCACACCCCGCTCGCTGCTCACCGCGGTCTCTCCGCCGTGCTCCTCCACGATCTTCTGGACGATGCACATCCCCAGTCCGACTCCTTGAGTCTTCCCGTAGGAGAAGAAGGGCTCGAAAATGCGGTGGCGAACTTCCGCGGGGATGCCGGCGCCGCTATCTTCGAACTCCAAAACCAGGCGGCCAGACTGCTGCTTCGATCGGATGGTAAAGGCGCCGTCTCCATCGATTGCCTGTCGAGCGTTGGCGGCAACGTTCAAGACGGCTCGCGTCATACGGTCGGGGTCCAGACATACCGGACCCAGATACTCGAGCTCGACGGCGAGGTCGATGGTACTGTCTTTGAACTGAGCCTCCAGCGAAGGCCGAAGATCGCGGAAGAAGTCTTCCAGTGCGATCGTCCGGAGGGCGGGTTTGGAACCGTTCCCCCGGGTTAGCTCCAATAACTCGCCCGTCAAGGTTCCTAGGCGGTCACATTCCTCGATGATGAGCCGCGAATAGACTCTTCGATCTTCATCTGGGAGAGTGAGCGAGGCCAGCATGCCCGCGTAACCGCGCACCGCGGTGAGGGGGCTTCGGAAATCGTGAACCACCGAACCGATCATCCGACCGATCGCGGACAAGCGCTCGAAGTGAATGCGTTCCTGGGTGAGATGGATATTATGAAGTGCGGTGGCGGCCTGCAGGCTCAAGATGGAGAGGAGTCCGCGGTCCGCTTGGGTTAAGGGCCGATTCAGTCCGACCACGATCATTCCCAGCATGTTGTCTTGCACCGCGATGGGAACTGTCTCGGGGTCTGGTCGGTCGTGACCGGGGCGTCCCTCCACATGGTGCGAACTGACCGCTAGTCCTCGGCGTGCGGCAGCGGCCAGTTCGCGTTCGAGCCGAAGGCGGTCCTCGTTCGACAGGTGAGCGGGCTCAGGAGACGCGGGGAGCCACCGAGGTTGGCTATGGATGGTCGGCGCTCCCGCGTAGAAGATGTCGACGGGAACGTCTCCCAGGAGGGAGACGGTGGCAGTTGCGACCTGATGAAGGATGGCGTCGATGTCGAAGCTGGACGCCAGGGCCACGCCGACCCGGTGTAGGGCCTCCAACTGGGCGTTCTTCTTCTCCGCGGTGTCCTGGCGTGCGGAGGGAGGGTTATGTCTCGGCATATTTCTCGCTCGGGAAGACAGCGGAACGCTTATCCGGGCCCTATCAAAGTCGGGTTTTCAAGGAATATACTAAATATTTTACACGATCTGGTTTTCTTCGTACAAGCTCTTCCCGGAAGGGGCTTTCGTGAGAGTTCCCGGCATGATAGAATCCCAGCTTAAGTATCCATAGTGAAGGGGTTTAGCGCCTTACCCCAGGGAGACCCCAGTGTCGGATAGATCGGAGTTTCTGACCGGACAGATGTCCCAATGGATCGAGGACCTGAACCGGTCGGGAAGGGTCGAGCATCTCTTCGAGCTCGAAATGTGGCTCAAGAGCTTCGAGCGATACTTTCGAGTCAGCAACCAACCCCAACTCCGTGACTCGGGGCCCGCCCTGGCCATCCGCAGCTTCTACGAAGAAGTAGCCCTTGTCGCCCACGCCGTTCATCGCGTGACCCAGCTCTGCACTCGCTTGGCCAGTGAGGACCAGGTCAACCAGGAGCGTTTCGACAAGTATGTGGAAAACTTTCTTCGTGATGGTTACGTCACCGACCCGTATATTGCACGACTGTTGCACCAAAGCAGCCCGCAGGCCGGGCTCACTTTGCTGCGTGAAGGTTTCGAAGACCTGTATCTCATCCTTTCCGAGCTGACCAAGCTTTCCCGCGTCTCCTATGCCACGTTTCAGAGTATAGGCAGGCTGATCTACCGTGAGATCCGGCACGACGAGCACCTGTCGCTGCTGATGGACAAGAAATTCAAGCCGGCATACGACCGTATCCCGAGCGACCAGGTTTCGGAGCTCATCCATCGGATAGCAGATAAGGGCGTTCGCCGTCTGGTAGCCCAAGTGTTCTTGGAGTTCTTCCGTTTGCTCCACTATTTGGAGTTTACCGACCCCAAGGACCGGAAACCGGATGAACTGCGGATGACGGTGCTCATCTTCTCCTTGATCACGTCCGAGGGTCGAACGATGCAGGATTTCATTCAACGGGGGATGTCGGCCCTCACCCTTTCCTCGACCCTGAAGGAGACTCTGGACAGTTTCGTCTACTGCATCCCCTTGGAGCTCAAGAAAGTGATCCATTCCGAGCTATCGGATCTCTATTTCTACAATCGGCCCGACACTATCTACATGCGCATCGAAAACTCTCATGGGATCCTCCGCGATTGCTTCCAGCAGTCGGTGGTCCAATTGGCACAGGTTTTCGAGCCTCAGCTGGAAGGGAAACAGATTTTCTCTCAGTTCGAGACCAAGTTCGAGCAATCTATTGCGCTGAGACAGTCCCTGGTGGACCTTTTGGATACGGTGCACCGCTTCCAACGAACACGCGATGATGGCTCAGCCCAGGAGCTGAAGAAACAGGTAGCCGATTTCTTCGAGCGCTCGTTGAAGAGTCTCATGTACCGGGACTGGGGAGGATTCGAGCTCTTCTTCGTGGAGATTCTCAAGTGCGAAAGTATCCCTGGTCTGATCCAGATTGTCCACCGGTTCGACACCTATCTGGTCACCTTACTGAGGGAGGTGAGCAAACGTGCCGTCCTTCAGGGGGTGCTTCGGGAAGGGAAATCGGGGGCCGTTCCCTAAAAACTCACACCTGCGCCGCTCACGCCTTGGCGGGCGGGGATGAAGCCTTTTTCTCGATCGTATCTTTTTCCTGGACGTGTGTCTTGATCGTCGCCACCACCTCGGGGTCGAATTGGGTTCCCGAGTGAGCCTCCATCTCACGAATCGCCATGTCGTGGGGCAGCGGTGACTTATAAGAGAACTCGCTGGTGATGATGTCGAACGCTTCGCAGGCCCCGATGATCCGCGCTCCCAGGGGAATGGCTACTCCCTGCAGCTTCTCTGGATACCCGCGCCCGTCCCACCGTTCGTGGTGATGAAGGATGAAGGGCGCCAGTTCCTTCCAGATGACGATGTCTTTGATCTGCTCGTAGCCCAGAACCGGGTGGAGCTCGATCCGCTCCCGCGTCCACTCTCCCAGCGCGTCCAGTCTGAGCAGGCCGATGTCGTGCAGCAGGGAAGCGAAGTACAGCGTCTTCAGCTCGTCCTCTGCCAGCCCCAGACCTCTTCCCACCAGGTTGGCATAGCGCGCCACCCTTCGAGCGTGTCCCGTTTTCACCGGCACATGGGTATCCATGGCACCGATCAGAATCTCGATCACATGGGAGAAATAGTTGTTCTGGACATCCCGAAGGCGAGCGTGGTCGATGGAGATCGCTGCCTGGTCGGCGAGATTGAAGAGAATGTTGAGGTCTTGCTCGTTGAAGGGGGAAGCGTTGCGTTTGTTCACCAGCTCCAAGACACCTATGACCCGATGCTCGATGAGTAGGGGGACGCACAACACCGAGCGAGTCGTGAATCCCGTTGATTCGTCGAATCGAGAATCGAATCGAGAATCGCTGGAGACGTCGTTGACCAGAGCGGGTCGCTTCGTCTGCGCGGTCCAACCGGCGATTCCCTGGCCCGGTGACACGACCAGAGGCTTCACCTCTGAGGCCTTGGCTCCGTAGGCCGTGTGGAAACGCAGCTTCTGTTCTTCATCGAAGAGCAAAATGGACCCTGCCTCCGCCCCGACGGTCTCGGTGGCGGTCTGCACGATGACGTCCAGCAAAACATCCAGATGGATGATGGAACGGAAGGCCTTGGTGATGTCCAAGACCGCCTTCAGTTTCTGATGGTAGTCGGACTGGATGTCCTGAGACATTGGATTCGACCTAGGCTCCGACCGCGGGGCGCCATTCTTCGAAAAGCACCGGCGGGAGGAGTCTTTGCCTCAAAAGATTTACCGGAGGTTATCATGCGGGTGCCCGCGGGTCAAACTAGAAGTGGCGCGGAAACGGGCGCGGGGGGCTGTTGACAGGCCAAGGGTGTCATGCTATCTTGCTCACACCTAAGGGTCAAGCGCACATTCCATCGAGGCGGCGAAGGTTTCATGTCGGAAAAGTCCAACCCATTCGCCAAGTTCCTCTCTCACTACGGTAAGGGGGACTATGTCTTCCGCGAGGGAGATGAGGGCGATGAGATGTACATCATCCAAACCGGGCGGGTCTCTATCCAAAAAATCATCAGCGGTAAGAAGACCCCACTGACCGTTCTCGAGAAGGGAGACTTCTTCGGAGAGATGTCGGTTCTGGAGCGGCTGCCTCGAACCGCAGACGCCGAGGCGATCGAGGATGCCGACCTGATTACCATCAATAGCCAAACTTTCGGGGAAATGATCCGGTCCAATCCGGAGATCGCGGTGAGAATGCTGCGCAAGTACTCCATGCGCATGCGGGAGTTCTCCGAACAGCTTGAAATTCTCATGGTCTCAAAGGAAGGCGGGCACTCCGAGCTCGCGTCGGGAGAAGGAATCTCCAAGGCACCGCCCACACCGACGATTCCCGCCAGAGAGACTGCCCGAGCCTATTTCATCGCCAAGAACAGCGGAAAGATGTATCACGTTTACAAAGATGAGGTTCTGCTCGGCCGTTACGATTCCGTTACCGGCCATCGTCCGGAAGTAGATCTGACCGAGGAGGACGTCAATCGTAACGTCAGCAGACGGCACGCTCGCCTTCTGCGTAAGGAAGGGCTCTTCCACGTCGCCGAGGAAATTGGCAGCATGAACGGCACCTACCTCAATGGAAAGAAACTCTCCACCGGCGTGCTCACGCCCATCAGCGATGGTGACGAGCTACTCCTCTGCCGGGTTCCCCTGACTTTCAAGATCTCCCAGTAGGTTGGTCGATCCCGCTCAAGGGTTTTCTTCTTCGTCCTCGTCTGGCTCGGGCTCGGGTTCCCGCGGCACCGGGACCGGCGCCTCGTAGATGAGGGATCCGCTCGCCGCCGCACCCTCGATAGTGTAGGAACGAAGGTCTTCCAGTGTTAGATCGGCTTGGCGGATGACCCGAGGAGTCATCATCAGCACGATATCCGTCTCTTTGGCTTCCTCCTTGTTGGCAGCGAAGAGACGGCCCAGCAGCGGTACCGCCGCCAGGCCGGGGAGGCCGGACATGCTGGTTCGCTCCTCGGTCAGAATCAGCCCGGCGAGAAGGCTCGTCTCGCCGTCCTTCAGTCGTAGGACGGTGTTGACGTAGCGGTTGCCGAAGGTAGGGAGTCCCTGAAGCGTCGTACCAGAAATATTGTCCAATTGCACCCGAAGCTGCAGACTCACTTCACTGTTGTGATGGGTTCGAGGCGTGATCTCGATGTTTACCCCGATGTTCTGGTACTCGAAGGTGGTGACCGGCTGCTGCGCGATGCCGCCCTGCGCGATGGGAGTGAAGGTGGTGATGGGAATGGGTACGCGCTCGCCGAACTGCGCGGTGGCCGTCTGTCCATCGACGGACCTCAGGTGAGGATTGGCAAGGATGCGCGTGTCCCCGTCCGTGCGTAACAGGTGTACTACCGCTCCCGGTAGACCGGTGACGGTAACGTTTGAGCTGCTGTAGGGGGATTCATCCAGACTGGCCTGTTGATCGGGGAAAATACCGGTGGAGATCCCCTCTCCCGCCAGCGAGCGAAGCTGAATCCCGTACTCCTCCATGCGGGATCGGTTCACTTCCAGCAGCTCCAAATGGACCACCACTTCCGCCTTGCTCTTATCGATGGTGTTAATAATGCGCTCCGCCGCCGCCACCTTTTCAGGAGTATCGACGATGGTGAGGGCGTTGGTTGCGGTATGAGGTGCAACTCTCCGCGCACCCAGTACGATGCGCAGCAAGTCGATGGTCTCCTGGATGTCGGCGGTGGAGAGGTAAAAGGTCTTGGTCACCTGCTTCTCATATTCCTGGCGTTTGGCGGGTGTGTCGGGAACGATGGTGACGATGTTCTCGCTCTGGACGTAGAAGAAGTTGCGGCTGAGCTGGCAAAGAGAGCGGAGCGCCTCTTCGAAGGGAGTGTCATGGAGCTCGATGGAGATGGTCTGGTCGAGGTAGCCTCGATCGAAGACGACGTTGACACCGGCCATCTTTCCCAGCGAGAGGAACACGTCCCGCAGGCTGGCCTCCCGAAACAGCAGTCCAGCGGGCTGTTCACCACCCGGTGCCAGCTCCAGTCTTCCCAGAGCGGTTTCTCGGGCCTGTGCCTTCAAGCTGTCGATGGTCGGAGCAGCCGCCGACAGGTCTTGCTCCTCGATGGCTTGCTCGATGCTGGTGAGAGCGGCGGCCAGATTCGGCTCGGTTGGGTTCATCGCCAAGGCGAGCTCCAACTCTCGCCGAGCCGCCTCTAGGTCACTGGCGTTCTTGAACTGCGTCGCCAAGAGCGCGTGAGACTCCGAGGCCCGCAGCCGGGCTCGCCGGAGATTCTCTTGGTACTTGGTGTTATCGGGATCCTCGCCGACCGCTCGAGTGTAGTAGCCGACCGCTTCGTCATAGCGCCCGGTCTTCTCCGCTTGCTCACCAGCCTTGAAGTCTTTGGAGCCTCGGCAGCTCAGGGAGAGAACGAGCAGGCATAGGACAAAGGATGAACCCTTAGGTCGATTCATTGTTTTTCTCTTTAGTCTTGCTCGCCGGGCGGAGCGGCATCGGAGGCCAGCAGAACGTCGACCCCGGAAGGTACGGTGAAGCGAAACGCCTCATCGGGAAGGCCACGGTTCTCGCGGATATCCTCGAAGATGAACTCGGTTCGGTTGCCCTGGTTGTCCAGCAGACTGATTCGCCTCACCTGCCCCTCCTCGGGTCGGACCTCGATCTCGGCCTCCTCGAAGTCCTCCTGAGGGCGGAGGGGGATGAGCCGGAGCACCCGACCTCCTACCGCAGGCTCCGACTCCGAATCGACGACCTGGAAGGCGTCCAAGAGGCGGGTCTCCCCCATGATGACGGACAAAGGAGAGTCAGGGGCCAGCCCCATGGCTCCGTTTTGCGTGTGGCTCACAATGACCTGCCGATCCTCGGGTACATAGAAGTAGCTGGTTGCGCCATCGGTGACCAAGAGCTTCTCCGGGCTCCGGTACTCCCAGCGCATGCGCCCGGGCCGTTTGAACGCCACGGTGCCGCTTTCCTCGATGACCTTCTGCACGACCCGGTGCACGACCCGTTGCGTGAAAGCCGCCTCGAAGTCCTGGATCTCATCGTAGTGGGCCTGGATCCGTTGCACGAGCTCGGGAAGGGGAGGCGGTTCCGGGGGGCTTCCCGGGAGCATTAGGGCAATTATCAGGCTCCACATGACTTAGGCGCATTGTACTACGAAAGCCCACGCACGGGATGTTGCTCGGACTTGTGGCAGAATGATAGCATCGCTCTGACTCTTGTGGGCGGCTAGCTCAGCTGGGAGAGCGCGGCGTTCGCAACGCCGAGGTCGCCGGTTCGATCCCGGTGCCGTCCACCAATAACACTAGCGGCTGCCCTCTCGTGGATGCGCTCGCGCACCTCTGAAGGAATGTACCGAGAGTGGATCAGCCAATCTTCCAATGTAAGGATCAGCCGTGCTGGCTCGCCTAGGGCTTCACAGTCCGGAGCTGCGGGCGTGGGCGATGTACGACTGGGCGAACTCCGCCTTCTTGACGACGATCATCGCCGGCGTCTTTCCGATCTTCTTCCTCTCCGAAGCAGCCGCCACGCTGGACCCGGCGGTCGCCCAGAGCCGCTTCAGTTGGGCGTCGACCATGGCGGTGGCCATGGTGGCGGTGCTCAGTCCGCTGCTCGGAGCGCTGGCCGACTATAAGGCGGCCAAAAAGAAGTTCCTGGCGCTGTTTCTCGGGATTGGCGTCAGCTCGACGGCGGCGATGGTGTTCATCCATCGCGGCGACTGGCTGCTCGCCGCAACGCTCTTCGTGCTCGGCAACATCGGCGTGATCGGGAGCCTGGTGTTCTACGATTCGCTGCTGCCGCACATCGCACGCGCGGACGAGGCCGACCGCGTCTCGACGGCGGGCTACGCCATCGGGTATCTGGGCGGCGGGCTGCTGCTGGCGTTGAATCTGGCGTGGATTGCGAATCCGGGCGCCTGGGGAATCCCGGATGCCTCGACCGCTGCGCGCCTCTCGTTCGCAAGCGTTGCCTTCTGGTGGCTGCTCTTCTCGGTCCCGCTCTTCCTGAAGGTGCCGGAGCCGGCGCGGCGGCTCGAGCCCGACGAGCAGCCGGGGGGCAACGCCGTGGCGATCGCCTTCACTCGCCTGCGCGAGACGCTGCATGACCTCCGTCTGTTCAAGCAGGCCTTCCTGCTGCTCGTCGCCTTCGCCGTCTACAACGACGGCATCAACACTATCATCCGCATGGCGACCAGCTACGGCACGCTCATCGGCCTCCAGCCGACGGATCTGATCCCTGCCATCCTCCTCGTGCAGTTCGCGGGCGTCCCCTTCGCGTTTCTCTTCGGGATGCTGGCCGGACGCATCGGCGCGAAGCGCTCGATTCTTCTGGCGCTGACCGTCTATACGGGCATCAGCGTGCTCGCCTACTTCATGACGACGGCAGTGCATTTCTATTTGCTGGCGTTTCTGGTGGCGACCGTCCAGGGTGGCAGCCAGGCGCTCAGTCGGTCCATGTTCGCGACGATGATCCCGCGGCACAAGTCGTCGGAGTTCTTCGCCTTCTTCGGGATCTTCGAGAAGTTCACCGGGGTGCTCGGTCCGGCGATTTTCGCGTTCACGGTGGGGTCCACCGGGTCCGGGCGACTCGCCATTCTGTCGATGATCGGCTTCTTCGTCGTCGGGGGCCTCCTGCTGGCGCGGGTGGACGTGGCGGCCGGACGCCGCGCCGCGCGCGCCGCCGAGGAATGGGTCCGGCCGGTGGCGTGACCATGGGTCTTTCGACCGGCTTGGTGGCGCGCCTGGCGGGCGTGGTGAGCTGGCTGTTCTATCGGGTCGAGCAGGTCGGGTGCGCGCCCGCCAGAAGCCCAGTGCTCCTGCTGCCGAACCATCCCAACTCCCTGCTCGATCCCGTCGTGGTCTGGGCGACGGCCGGCAGGGAGGTGCGGTTTCTCGCGAAATCCACGCTCTTCAAGGGGCATGTCGTGTCGGCGCTGGTGCGCGCGTCCGGCGCCATTCCGGTGTATCGCCGAATAGACGAGGGTGTCGACGTCTCGCGGAACGCGGAGATGTTCGCAGCGGTCGCGGCGGCGCTCGGCCGCAGCGAGCTCGTCTGCTTGTTTCCCGAAGGCGTCAGCCATTCCACCGGACGGCTGGAGCCGCTCCGGACGGGCGCGGCGCGGATAGCGCTTTCGGCGGTCGCGGCCGGCACGTCCCCGGCGCTCGTGCCGGTCGGCTTGAACTTCGAGCGCAAGACGGCCTTCCGTTCACGCGTGACCGTAGCGTACGGCCGCGCGTTCTTCGCCAATGATCTCGCGGAGCTGTACCGGACGGAGCCGGCGGTCGCCGTCCGCACGCTCACCGAGCGGATCAGCGACGAGATGCGCCGGCTGGTGGTCGAGGCGGATCCCCGGTCGGACTCTCAGATCGTGGACCGGGTCGATGAACTGTACAGCGCGGCGCGCGGAGCCGCGGCGACGGTCGAGGAGCGGCTGGAGCGCCGCCGGATCATCGCGACCGGAATCGAAACGCTGCGCAGCCGCGACCCCTATCGCTACCACCAGGTGCGCGACGCGATCCGCCGCTACGACGCGCGGCTGCGGCGATTCGGCCTCCGAGACGCGCATCTCGACCTGCACGCTCCGCCCGGAGCTGTCGCGAGATTCGTCGTTCGCGAGCTGGCGGTGGCCATCGTGCTGGTCCCCGTCTGTGTGATCGGCGTCGCCTTGTTCGTGGTTCCGTGGTTCCTCACGGACTTGGCCGCACGACGCATGGCGCGCGGCCTCGACGTCGAGGCCACGGTCAAGATCCTGGGGGGAGGCACCATTTACGCCGGGTGGGCCGCAGGCATCGCGGCGGTCGTGTGGCGGCTCGCCGGACCCGCCGCCGCCCTGGGAACGCTGGTCGCGCTCCCGGCCGTCGCCGTCGCGGCGCTCTTCGCGGTCGAGCGCGAGACTGCTGTCCTCGAAGCCGCCGGCGCGTGGCTGGCGCTGCGGCAGGCCTCGCCGCGCGCACGCCGCCACCTGGCGCGGAAGCGATCCGAGGTCGTACGGCTGTTGGACGAGGTGCGGGCGTGGATGGCGGCGGAGCATCGATAGAGCCAGCCGCGTCCCGTCGCGAACTAATTCGATCCGGTCAGTTTGGGCCGGGAAACGATGGTTCCCTCGAAAAGGGCGTCTGAGCTGGTGACAGTCTCGAAGACTCCCTTCGAGACCAGAGAGAGGATGAGGCTCAGCGTTTTGAAGTCGGGCAGAGGGGACTCCTCGAGAACTCTGCCGATGGTCTCGCAGCGGATGAGGCGTCGGTAAACGTCGATCTCGGCAGGCGACAAGGCCGCCAAGGGTAGGGGGCAGTCCTCTTTCAGCCGAAGTGGGGTCTCCGGAGCTGGTAGCTGCTTCCAGAGCTTTTCGACGTCTTGCGCTTGTTGCACTCCCTCCATGAGGAGCGTGTCGGGAGGGAGGGTGATGGTCTCTGCCGGGGCCGCGTCTGGGGAAACGGCCTGCAGCTGGTACGTCGCCTTCTCCCATCCGAAGACCCGATAGAGCGCCTTTTCCCCGCTCGCCCGGCGGCATGCGGCGTGGGGGATCCGTGCTTTCTCTACCCGGATCCTGGCTTCCTCGTTCTCTGCCCTCACCACCACCAGCGTCTTCCGGTCCACGGTGGAGAGGATCTTCAGGAGATCGGCCAAGGCAAGGTCGTTCGGATTCCCCGAGGGATGCGTCTTGCGGGTCTGATCGGCGCTGTCACGGATCGAGACCAGCGTGCCCTCCGCGCCAATGGCGAACACGTCCTCGCTGTAGAGTCGGGATGCCCCTTCCCAGGCCACTTTTCTCGGCTTGAACTGGACCGACAGGAGGTGGCTGCCGATCCGGATGTTGTCACCCGCTGAAATACGACAATGCCGTATCTTCTCATCGTTGAGGAAGGTCCCGTTGGTGCTGCGGAGGTCGTGCAGATAGAGGCCGTCCGCCTCCTTCAAGAGCTCGGCGTGATGATTGGAGACGTTTCGCGAGTGAAGCTGAACGTCGTTCGACTCGTGCCGTCCCATGGCGATCCGAAACGTCTCTGAAAGATCGAAGGCGTAGACCTGGCTCTCCGTTGCCAGTAAGAGAATCTCGCCCTGGTCTGGGGCGGAGACCGCTGGATCGGGCATTCGAATTTCTCTTCGATCGGATTTCTCTTCGTCGAATGAGCAAGATTCGTGCCGGCTGGCACCGGGTGGCTCCCGCGCATATCCCGTTCGTGGAGAAAGGGATCGGTCGTGGTCTCCGTGCTGGCGTTGGGATTCCCCCTCGCCCCAGCATCGAAAACCTACACCTCTAGCCCATGATGAGAGAGGTGACTCGACCGCGCTTAACCGCGTCGGCGCTCGGGTTCGTTGCGCCTCTCTACACCCGGCTTGGCGGAGTATCTTCGGCGTTCGCCGCGTCTTCTCTCGGAGGGCTGACCACTAATGAAATTAAGAGTGCAGTCTAAACAAAGCCCTTCGCGGTTCGGGCTCTTGTCTTCCGGAAGAATCTCGCGGTTGCACCACGAGCAGTAGGTTGCCATAAGCGCCTTTTCAATAGGTGACCTCCCAACCCGATTGGGCGCGCGCAGAACATATCACAGGGCCGGATCTTGGTCGAACGCGTGGAGCTAATCTGTGACCCAAGTCACTCGAGGTGCTCTGTAAAGATAAGGAAGCATGGCTTTCACCACCTCCCTATCGACCGGTGTGGTGGCGTTGAAGTCCAGGTAGATCGGCTTCTTGTCCATCACTCCCCCAAGTTACGCCCCACGCGGTTCTGAAACAAGACGACCGGCTGGGCTACAATGTGCCGTCGGTCAGCCGAGAGAAAGTGCATGACGGAACATCCTGTCAAGGCTTCCGGGTCTGTGGGGCCGGTTCGAGTGCGCGTCGCGCCCTCTCCCACCGGCGAGCCCCATGTGGGAACCGCTTACCAGGCTCTTTTCAACTACGTGTTCGCCAAGCAGCAGCGCGGTCAGTTCATCCTGCGCATCGAGGACACCGACCAGGAGCGCTCCACCAAAGAGTCGGAGGTGGCCATCCTGGAATCCTTGAAATGGCTCGGCCTTACTTGGGATGAAGGCCCCGACGTGGGTGGCCCCTATGGGCCTTACCGGCAAAGCGAGCGCACCGCGATCTATCGAGAGCACGCCAGTCGCCTACTCCAGAACGGCCATGCCTATCGCTGTTTTTGCACCAAGGAGCGCCTCGACAAGATGCGCGCCGAGAACCGCGACAAGAAGATCTTTCCTGGCTACGATCGGACCTGTCGGAGCATCTCGGCGGAAGAGGCGGCTCGTCGCGCGGAGGCGGGCGAGTCCTTCGTCCTCCGGCTCAAGGTGCCGGTTGCGGGCGAGTGCGCGATGCCCGACCTGCTGCGGGGGGAAATCCGCAAGGACTGGCAGACAGTCGACGACCAAGTCATTCTGAAATCGGACGGGTTTCCCACCTACCACTTGGCGAACGTGGTCGACGACCATCTGATGTTGGTGACGCACGTGATCCGTGGCGAAGAGTGGATCAACTCCCTTCCCAAGCATCTCAAGCTCTATGAGTACTTCGGTTGGAAGCCCCCCCTCTTCTGTCACCTGCCCCTCCTGCGCAACGACGACAAAAACAAGACCAAGCTCTCCAAGCGCAAGAATCCGACCTCCATCAACTATTACCGACGCGCCGGATTCCTCCCCGAGGCCTTACGAAATTTCATGGGTCTGATGGGATGGTGGCCCCCGGACGGCGAAGAAAAGTTCACCACCGACAAGATGATCGAGAGCTTCCGACTGCATGACATCTCTTTGGGTGGCCCGGTTTTCGACGTCCAGAAGCTTCGCTGGCTGAACGGGCGATATATTCGCGAAGACTACGACCCGGTGTCTCTGCGGCGTGCCCTGGTCCAATGGGGGTTGGGCGAGAGCATGCTCGACCGGATCGTTCCCCTGGCGCAGCCCCGAATGGAGACGCTCTCCGACTGGGGTTATCTGACCGCCTTTTTTTTCGCGGACGCCGTCCCCTATGACGTTGCGGACCTCGAGCTAGAGGGGAAGACCGTGGACGAGCTGAAGGAGATCCTACTGACGGCGATCTGGAAGCTGGAGGAATTGAGGGGCTTCACCAGCGAGTCTATCGAGAACGTGTTCCGCAGGCTGGCCGAACGGCTCGACATCCCGCTTCGCGATCTCTCCCGGCCGTTCTACGTGGCAGTGACGGGAGCCAAGGCTTCCACTCCACTCTTTCAGTCGATGGAGGTTCTGGGATTGGATATGGTGAGGGTACGGCTGCGACGGGCCATCGAATCGCTGGGCGGGATCTCTTCCAAGAGAATGAAAACGCTCGAAAAGGAGCACGCCGCAACCCATGGCGTCATGAACGAGCAGGGTTAGCCCTCAGATTTCCCCGCCTTCTCGATGTTGGCCCAACTGTCTCTCAGCCCCACCGTGCGATTGAAGACCAGGGCGTCCCGGGACGAGTCGGGGTCGAGACAGAAGTAGCCCTGCCTCTCGAACTGATACCTCTCGCCGGGTGTGGCATGGGCCAAGCTGGGCTCGACCCGGCAACCAGGGAGAGTCTCCAGGGAGTCGGGATTCATGAAGGATTTGTAGTCCTGGCCCTCTTCGACGTCTTCCGGATTCTCCTTGAGGAAGAGGCGGTCGTAGAGCCGGACCTCGGCGGGAATCGCATGGGCCGCCGATACCCAATGGAGCGTTGCCTTGACACGTCGCCCATCCGGCGCCGAGCCGCCCCGGGTGGCAGGATCGTAGGTGCAGCGAAGCTCTAGGATCTGACCGGTCTTCTCGTCCTTGACGACGCGGTGGCAGGTGATGAGATACGCGTAGCGCAGCCGCACCTCCCGACCGGGCGCCAGGCGAAAGAACTTCTTCGGGGGATCCTCACGAAAATCCTCCCGGTCGATGTAGAGCACCCGCGAGAAGGGAACCTTCCGCGTTCCGGCGCTCGCGTCCTCCGGGTTATTGATCGCTTCCATTTCTTCTACGCGATCTTCGGGGTAGTTCTCCAGAACCACCCGCAGGGGCCGCAGCACGGCCATCACCCGGGGAGCTCTCCGGTTGAGATCCTCGCGGATTGCGTGCTCGAGCAGCGCCACGTCGACGACGCTGTTCTTTTTCGCCACGCCGATGCGGTCGCAGAAGTCTCGGATGGCCTCCGGGGTGTAACCGCGCCGGCGCAATCCGCACAAGGTGGGCAAGCGGGGATCGTCCCACCCCGAGACATGGCCGCCTTCCACCAACTCCAGGAGCTTGCGCTTGCTCATGACGGTGTAGCTGAGATTGAGCCGCGCGAACTCGATCTGCTCCGGGTGACAATCGACCCCGGTAGCCTCCAGCACCCAGTCGTAGAGGGGGCGGTGGTCTTCGAACTCCAGCGTGCACAGCGAGTGGGTGATGTCCTCGAAGGAGTCAGAGAGGGCGTGGGTGAAGTCGTACATCGGGTAGATGCGCCACTTGTCTCCGGTGCGGTGGTGGGGCACATCGCGGATTCGATAGAGCGTCGGGTCTCGCATGTTGATGTTACCCGACGCCATGTCGATCTTGGCGCGCAGCACGTGCGCGCCGTCTTCGAACTCTCCCGCCTTCATGCGCTCGAACAAGTCCAGATTCTCTTCCACCGTCCGGTTCCGATAAGGGCTCTCCCTGCCGGGCTCGGTCAGTGTGCCTCGATATTCTCGGATCTGGTCCGCCGTCAGACTGTCGACGTAGGCCTTCCCGTCCTTGATGAGTTTCACCGCATACTGGTAGAGGCGGTCGAAGTAGTCGGAGGCGTAGTACTCTCGATCTCCCCAATCGAACCCCAACCAGTGAACGTCTTCCTTGATGGCGTCCACGTACTCCACGTCTTCTTTGGTTGGATTGGTGTCGTCGAAGCGGAGATTGCAGGTGCCGCCGTTCTCTATCGCCACCCCGAAGTTGAGGCAGATGGACTTGGCGTGGCCGATGTGGAGGTAACCATTCGGTTCGGGAGGAAATCGCGTCGCCACCCGACCACCGTTCTTGTTGGCTTTCCGGTCTTCGGCGATTCGGGCCCGGATGAAGTCCAGGGGGGGTGCTGCCGTGGCCGGCTCCCTGGCCATTTTCTCGGTTTTCACACCGGTGGCCTTGGCCTTGTGCTCTTTCATGTCCTTAATCTTATTGTAAGGGTCTTCCCGTTCAGCTGCCAAGAGCAGCCGGGCGTCGAGGCGGTAGAGTCTATTTCGCGACAGGCTATAATGTGCGCTCAGGGCCGCGATTGCGGGAGCTCTGGCGTTGGCTCTAGTGAAAGGGTTGAGTACACACGATGAAACCCATTCCAGTTTATTGCCGCAGCCTTGGTGTGGGAGCCCTGCTGGCCGCCCTCACCTCGGCTCTAGGGGGCTCGACCGCCGTGCGGGCGGCCCAGGACCGTGGCGAGGAGGAGCAAGGCTCCGGCGAGCAGGGCTCCGAGGAAGCGACGCCACCCCCTCGGTTCGAAGAACGGATTCATGTCGAGGGAACCTTGGAAGCGGTTCCCACCATCGATTCGACCTTTGCCAAGATTCCGGTGTCTCTTCAGTCGACGCCCGCCAGCCTGTCGGTGGTGCCCCGGTTCGTCCTCGAGACCGAGGACGCCAACGTTCTGGGGGACGCGCTTCGAAACGTAAGTGGAGTGAACGTGGCCACCGGCTTCGGGGTCTTCGATTTCTTCGTCATTCGTGGTTTCGATTCGCTGGATACGAGTCTAGTCATGACCGACGGGGCCTTCGAGCCGGAGAGTACCTTCTATCAGCTCTACAACGTCGAGCGTGTGGAGGTGCTCAAGGGCCCGGCGGCCTTCCTCTATGGAGGTAATCCTCTTTCCGGGACCGTCAACCTGGTCCGCAAGGAGCCCCGCGCCAGTAATCTCGCCGACCTGAGGCTCAGGCTGGGTCAGTTCGGAACCTACCAGGGGACGGTCGATTTCAACGTGGCTCGAGCCGACGGGCGCGCCGCGCTCCGACTCAATACCATCTACGCGACTTCGGATTTCTATCGTGACAACAAGGAGAACGATCTGTTTGCAGTGAACCCGGTGGTGGCGTTTCACCTGAATGATCACACGCCTCTGACCTTCAACTTCGAGTACGTGAGCAACGAGTACCAGCCCGATTCGGGTCTGCCCTTATTCAATAATCAGCTACCCGACGTCCCTCGTACGCGTTCCTATCAATCACCCATGGACCACTCCGACCAGGAGACCTACCGGATGCGGGTGGATTTCTCGTCTCAGATCAGCCCGCAGGTTACGCTACGCGACAAGTTCTACTATACCGATCTGGATTGGCAGACGGATGGAACGCTCCTGGCGGGAGCGTTTCCCAATCGTCTAGGCAGTGTGGATGTTTTTCGCAACCTCACGCTGTTGGATGATCGGCAAAAGATGCTGGGGAATCAACTCGAAGCCTTGATACGGTT
>Ga0209322_10000627_pt1 | contig 20856 bp, 20 predicted proteins | sample Rifsed19ft1_FD_184013 | JGI IMG/M metagenome (GOLD analysis project Ga0209322, IMG submission 184013) | Soil microbial communities from Rifle, Colorado, USA - sediment 19ft 1 (version 2) | ecosystem: Environmental > Terrestrial > Deep subsurface > Rock core/Sediment | place: Rifle, Colorado... | reverse complement strand
GGAGGGCTGCAAACCCCGCCAGGTCCGGAAGGAAGCAACGGTAGCGGTTCCATCCCATGTGCCGCAAGGGTGCCTAGCTATCAACGCCTCCCGCAAGTCCAATTCCGTTTCCTTCCTCCGGTAATCCGCTGATGGAAAAAGGCTGTTAGCATGTCTTCCTACCAGGTAATAGCGAGGAAGTGGCGTCCCGGGGTCTTTGACGAGGTAGTCGGACAGGCCCACGTCACAAGGACGCTCAGGAACGCCATCTCTTCAGGCAGGATTGCGCACGCCTATCTATTCTCAGGCCCGCGCGGCGTAGGCAAGACCACGGCCGCGAGGATACTCGCCAAGTGCCTTAACTGCTCGACCGGCCCTACCACGACCCCGTGCAACGAGTGCGCCTCCTGCAAGGGCATCACGGGTGGTTCTTCGGTCGACGTCTTCGAGATAGACGGGGCGTCGAACAACAGCGTTGACAACGTAAGGGAGATATCCGAGAGCGTGCGGTACGTGCCCGCCCAGGGCAAGTATAAGGTCTATATAATAGACGAGGTGCACATGCTTTCGCAGGCGGCCTTCAACGCCCTCCTGAAGACCCTCGAGGAGCCGCCCGCCCACGTCATATTCATATTCGCCACCACAGAGGTCCACAAGATCCCGGCCACCATACTCTCGCGCTGCCAGAGGTTCGATTTCAAGAGGATACCCCTGCGTGAGATACAATCGCGCCTGGTCGAGATCGCCACCCGGGAGGGGGTCAAGTTCGAGGACAAGGCCCTCTATCTCATAGCCAGGGAGGCTGACGGCAGCATGCGCGACTCCCAGAGCCTCCTGGAGCAGGTCCTCTCCTTTTCCGGGGGGGAACTCCGTGAGGCCGACGTGGCCGAGGCATTGGGGCTCATGGGCAGGTCGGTCCTCTACGAGCTCTCCGAGGCCATCATTGGAAAAGACAGCAAAGCCTGTTTGAATATTGTTGAAAAGGTATATAAATTTGGGTATGATTTCAAGAGGGGCTGCAGCGATCTTCTCGAACATATAAGGGACCTGACAGTCATCAAGGCAACAGGGGATACCTCCCTTCTTGACCTGCCGGACAGCGAACTCGGCCGTCTTCTGGATATTTCGGGGCGCGTGGGGATAGAGAGGCTTCACATGCTCTTTTCTATCCTCTCAAAGGGATATGAAGAGGTCTCGAGGTCAGCCCACCCGAGATATGCCCTTGAGATGACGCTTCTCCGTGCAGCCCATCTCGACGAGCTCGAGCAGGTGAGCGGGCTCCTTGAGCGGATAGAAGGGATCGCCTCAAGGATAGGCGGCGCGCCGCAGAGGGCTTCTGCCCCGCAGACCCAGACTCAGGGGGCGGCAGCAGCAAGCCAGGCCGTACCAAAGACTCTGCCCTGGAAAAAGGAGGCCCCCGCAGTCGAGGCAAGGCCCGCGGAGGCCCGTGCGGCCCAGCCGGCCAAAGAGGCCCGGGAGAGGCCGGTAGAGAAGAAAGAGGCCGCGCCCCCAGCCCATGTTGACGAGAAGGCCGGGCTTCTTGAGTTTCTGGAGAAGAGGAACCCGGGGCTTGTCGAGTCGCTCCGGACGGTATCGGTTGAGATCGCGGGCGACACTGTGACCATGAAGTCGCCCGATGAGCGGATGCAGGGAAGGATCAAAGTAAACAGGGCGGCTGTAGAGGCCACCTGCCGCGATTTTTTAAAGAGGCCGATCACCCTTAACCTGGGTGATAATGAGGCCGCTAAAAAAAAAGAAGTTGACCCGGTCGTAATGGATGCGCTGCGCATCTTCGGCGGGAGGATAATAGAGGACCGGAGGAGGAGCAATGTCTAAACAGTTGGGCAATCTCATGAGGCAGGCCCAGAAGATGCAGGAGAAGATGGCCGAGGTGCAAAAGGAGCTTGGCACCAGGGCTGTTGAGGCATCGAGCGGCGGAGGCATGGTCACCGCCACTGTCAACGGAAACCAGGAGCTTGTAGGCCTTAAGATAGACCCTTCTGTCGTCGACCCCAAGGACATCGAGATGCTCCAGGACCTCGTTGTGGCGGCTGTGAGCGAGGCGCTCAGGAAGAGCAAGTCGATGGTCCAGGAGGAGATGGCCAAGCTGACCTCAGGCCTGGGGCTGAATCTTCCGGGCGGCCTTTTCTAACTCAAAAAATCCGGCCTGAACAGGTCTTATTTTCAGTTGTTGCCCCCGTTCAGCCCAGTATGGTATTAATGCCGGGCCTCAGACAGCCCGGACGGAACAGGAATGGATTCACAGATGCAGTACGCGGAGCCCATAAATAACCTCATCAGGGCTATCTCGAGGCTCCCTGGCATAGGAGAGAAGACAGCCACAAGGCTCGCCCTCTTTATCCTCAACGCGGATACGGAATACGCAAGGGGGCTTGCCGAGGCCATAGCGTCGGTAAAGGATAAGGTCTCGCTCTGCCCGGTCTGCATGACCTTCTCGGACGAGGCCCCGTGCAGGATATGCGCCGACGCTGAGAGGGACTCTGCCACCATCTGCGTGGTCTCGGACTACAAGGACATGACGGCGCTCGAGGCGATGGGCGGCTACAGGGGCTCTTACCACATACTGCACGGCAACCTCGCGCCCCTGAAGGGCGTGGGGCCGGACGAGATAAGGATAAAAGAGCTTGTCGCGAGGTTAGAGGCGGGCGGCGTAACAGAGGTGATACTCGCAACAGGCTTCGACGCGGAGGGCGAGGCGACCGCCGCCTACCTGACGAGGATACTCAAGACTTACAGCGTAAGAGTGACAAGGCTCGCGTCGGGAATACCGGTCGGGAGCTACGTGGAGTTCATGGACGGGGCTACGCTCGGCAGGGCGCTGGTCGGGAGAAGGGAAGTCTAAAAGACCCGTGGTCCGCTGCAGAGCGGATTGCAAAATACTCAAAAAGGAAGAAAAAAGATGGAGAACTACTTGGAAGTAAGGTGGCACGGAAGGGCGCAGCAGGGCGTCGTTACCGCGGCCAAGGTCTTGGGAGAGGCGTGCCTGAGGTCAGGCAAGTTCGTACAGGCCTTCCCCGAGTTTGGCCCGGAGAGGATGGGCGCCCCTGTGAAGGCATATAACAGGGTCTCGGACGAGCCCATAAGGCTCCACTGCCAGGTCACGAACCCGAAGTACGTGCTCATCGCCGACCCCACGCTCATAGGCATGGACCTCGCGGGCGGCATGGAATCATCGGGCGGCGTCACCGAAGGCACCCCGGACGACGCGGTCTTCATAGTGAACACGCCCAGGAGCCCCGAGGAGATGAGAAAAGAGCTCGGCCTCGAGGGAAAGAAGAATGTAAAGGTCTTCACGCTCGACGCCGCGCAGATATCGATCGAGACGATAGGCAGGATGATGCCGAACACGCCCATGCTCGGCGCGCTCGCCAAGGCCACGGGCTGCGTTACCCTCGAAGGGCTCGTCGAGAACTTCAAGGAGAACTACTCGAAGAAGTTCAGCCCCAAGGTGATAGAGGGCAACGTAGAGGCGATGAACAGGGGCTACAACGAAGTAAAAGGCTGACAAACGGAAAAATAACCTGAAAGGATTTTATATGGTGGAGCACAAGAAGGAATACCCCCTCGGAGGGGTTATCCCAAAGGGCGGCACGGCCCATGATTATTCCACAGGCGGCTGGCGGAAGCTCCGTCCCGTGCTGGACAAGTCCAAGTGCACTAACTGCCTTATCTGCTGGGTCATGTGCCCGGATTCCGCAATCATTACAGAGGACGGCAAGATGGCCGGGTTCGACCTCGACCACTGCAAGGGCTGCGGAATCTGCGCAGTTGAATGCCCGGACAAGGTAAAGGCCATAAAGATGGAACAGGAGACCGACTAATGGCGATAACAGCGACTAGGGGCCAGACAGGGCTCACGGGAAACTCGGCCGTTGCCTATGCCATGAAGCAGATAAACCCGGACGTCTGCGCGGCTTACCCCATCACCCCCTCGACCCAGGTGGTCGAGGACTTCTCGAGCTACGTGGCCGACGGCGTCGTGACGACCGAGCTGGTTACGGTAGAGAGCGAGCATTCGGCCATGAGCGCCTGCATAGGCGCCGCGGCTGCAGGGGCGAGGGTAATGACCGCGACCTCTTCACAGGGGCTCGCGCTCATGTGGGAGATGCTCTATATAGCCTCGGGCATGAGGCTCCCCATAGTGATGGCGAACGTGAACAGGGCCCTTTCGGCGCCCATCAACATCCACTGCGACCACTCGGACTCAATGGGCGCGAGGGACTCGGGCTGGGTGCAGATCTACTCAGAGACAGTGCAGGAGGCCTATGACAACATGTTCATGGCCGTGCGCATAGCCGAGCACAAGTCGGTGCTCCTGCCGGCGATGGTCTGCTTCGACGGCTTTATCACGAGCCACGCCATAGAGAACATCTCGCTCCTCGACGACCAGGAGGTGAGGCAGTTCATAGGCGAGTACAGGCCCGCCGTCTCGCTCCTCGACACCGACCACCCGGTGACCATGGGCGCCATGACCCTGCCGGACACCTATATCGAGTTCAAGCACCAGCAGTCAGAGGCCATGAAGAGGGCCTCTGCCGCGTCGGTCGAGGTAATGAAGGACTTCGGCAAGAGGTTCGGCCGCGAGTACGGCCTCTTCGAGACCTACAGGCTGGAAGACGCCGATACAGCGATAGTGATACTGAACTCGGCCGCGGGCACCACAAAGGTGGCGATAGACGAGCTCCGTAAGCAGGGCAGGAAGGTCGGGCTCTTGAGGCCCAGGTTCTTCAGGCCCTTCCCCTGGAAGGAGATGGCCGAGGCATTGAAGGGCAAGAAGGCCGTCGCTGTGCTCGACAGGGCCGATTCGATGAACGCCTTCGGCGGCCCGGTCTTCAACGAAGTACGCTCCGCGCTCTACGACCTTGACAACCGCCCGAAGATGATAAACAGGATATACGGCCTGGGCGGCAGGGACTACAAGGTAAAGGACGCCCTCGCGGTATTCGAGGAACTCGCAAAAGTCTCGGAGACCGGCGGGATAGAGACGCTGGTCAAGTACATCACGCTTTAATAATAAAGGCCCTTATTCAGGGCTAAGAGGTTAAAATGGCGACTTTAAAGGAACTTTCAAAACAGCAGGAGCTCTTCAGCGGCGGCCACAGGCTCTGCGCCGGCTGCGGCATCCCGCCCATAGTGAGGCTGGTGCTTCGCGCGGCGGGCGGCCCGGTGGTTGCGACCACGGCCACTGGCTGCCTCGAGGTCGGCACCACGATATACCCGTACACCGCGTGGCGGATACCCTGGATACATTCGGCCTTCGAGAACGCTGCCGCCACTATAAGCGGGGCAGAGGCGGCCTACAAGTCCTTGAAGAGGCAGGGCAAGCTCCCGGGCGGCGACAAGGAGATAAAGTTCGTCGCATTCGGCGGCGACGGCGGCACCTATGACATCGGCCTGCAGGCCCTCTCCGGCGCGCTCGAGCGCGGGCACAACTTCCTGTACCTCTGCTACGACAACGGCGCCTACATGAACACGGGCATCCAGAGGTCGAGCGCAACCCCGCTCTTCTCCAACACGACCACCTCGCCTTCGGGCGACGTTATTCAAGGCAAGCAGCAGTGGAGGAAGGACCTCACGAGGATAGTCGTGGCGCACAACATACCCTACGCCGCGCAGGCAAGTCCGCACAACTGGTCGGACCTCTCGAAGAAGGCGGAGAAGGCCCTCTCCATCAAGGGCGCGACCTTCATGAACGTCATGTCGCCCTGCCCGCTCGGCTGGTACTCGAAGCCCGAAGATTCGATAAAGTTGGCGAAGCTTTCCGTCGATACATGTTACTGGCCCCTCTACGAGGTCGAAAACGGCGTGCTGAAGATAAGCTACAAGCCCAAGGAGAAAAAGCCGCTTGTGGACTGGCTCAAGCCCCAGGGCAGGTTCAAGCACCTGTTCAAGCCCGAGAACGCCGGACTTCTCGATGAGTTCCAGAAGAGGGTCGACGATGAATGGGAAAGGCTCCTCGCGCTCGAAGGCAAGCGCCTCTAAGACAGCGCACGGAAGGTAGGTAGATGCCTCAAGGCTCATTCGTGATGTTCGAGGAGGAGTACCGGGAGATTACCTCGGTAATCGAGAAGCTCCTCAGGGATGCAAACGCGAAATGCGTGTACCTCGTCGACAAGGACGGCCAGCTCATCGCCTCCAGCGGCGACACCAAGGATATTGACGCGACATCTCTGGCGTCCCTCACCGCCGGCAACATAGCGGCCACGGGGGGGCTCGCCAAGCTCATAGGCGAGAAGGAGTTCTCGATACTCTTCCACGAGGGCGAGAAGGACAACCTCCATATCTCGGTCGTCGAGCAGAGGGTAATACTGGTCGTTATATTCGACAAGCAGTCCTCGCTGGGGCTCGTGCGCCTCCGTGTGCGCAAGGCTACAGAGGAGCTGGGAAAGAGCATCCAGCGCCTCCTGGCGCGGATGTCCGAGGGGAGCGACAAGGAGAGCCTCCTCGAAGAGATATCCGACGACGACATAGAGAGGCTATTCCATTAAGGCGCAGGCGCCAAAGGCATTTCAGCACAGAAAAGCCGCCCGGTGGCACTGGGCGGCTTTTTCCGATGCCCCGAAGGACAGATGTCATTCATAAACTACTCCTCCAGGGAGATCAACTGCAAGATCGTCTACTACGGGCCGGGCCTGTGCGGCAAGACCACGAACCTGCAGTTCATCTACCGCAAGACCAGGCCCGAGGCAAAGGGCAGGATGATAACCCTTGCCACGGAGACCGAAAGGACGCTCTTTTTCGACTTCCTGCCCCTTGCCCTCGGCGACATCAAGGGCTTCAAGACCAGGTTCCACCTCTACACGGTCCCCGGACAGATATTCTACGACGCATCGAGGAAGCTCATCCTGAAGGGCGTCGACGGCATCGTCTTCGTCGCCGACTCCCAGGCCGAGAGGATGGACGCCAACATCGAGAGCTTCGATAACATGAAGATAAACCTCGAGGAGCAGGGCTACAGCCTCTCGCAGGTGCCATACGTGGTGCAGTACAACAAGAGGGACCTGCCGAAGACGGTGCCTGTCGCGGAATTGAAGAAGATCCTCAACGCGGACTGCGTGCCCGACTTCGAGGCCGTGGCGAGCTACGGCACCGGGGTATTCGAGACGTTGAAGGCGGTCGTGAAGCTCGTGCTGATAGAGCTCAAGAAGACAGCATAAAAAATTCAGAAGGAGTCTGCCCGTGAGCTTGAGAGAGCAGGTTACGAAGGACATGGCAACGGCCTTGAAGGCCGGGGAGAAGGATAAGCTCTCGACGCTGCGCATGCTCCTGAGCGCCGTGAAGTACAAGGAGGTCGACGCAAAGCATCAGCTCTCGGACGAGGAGGTCATAGCAGTCATATCCACGCTCCTTAAGCAGAGGCAGGACTCCGTCGAGCAGTTCAGGAAGGGCGGCAGGGAAGACCTCGTGGAGAAGGAATCGAAGGAGATAGAGTTCCTGAGGGCCTATCTCCCTCCGCAGCTCTCTGAAGAAGAGGTGAGGGACATAATAAAGAAGGCGGCTGCCGAGACCGGCGCTGCAGGGCAGAAGGACATGGGCAAGCTCATGAAGGTGGTGATGCCGCAGGTAAAGGGCAAGGCCGACGGCAAGCTCGTCAACGATATAGTAAAAGAGGTGCTCGGGGCGTAAGTTCAGCGCGGGTTAAGGGTTGCACCCTGAACCCTGAAGTACGTAAGCGGCATTACGAATTCGCGGGTTCAATTTACAAAATTGAACCCGCATAGACCCCTTTCCGTTTCAGCGGAAGGGGGTTTTCGTTTGTACGCCATAAATATGGAACTTAGGATATAATCGGGTTATAATACCCGGCAAAATCCGGCAGAAGGATCGGGGATGAAACTCAGGGAGATATACGAGAGGGCGATAAAGAGGGGGATGGTGCTCGACCCGAGGGGCGCGGAAGAGGCTGGAAGGGAGCTTGAGAGCGCGAAGAAGGAGTACGACGACCTCAAGGAGCGGGACCGCAAGTGGTTCGACAGGGAGAGGTTCAGGAACCCGTACTCCGATTCCCGGATACTCTTCGGCGACCCTGAAAAGGAGATAAAGAGGGCCCTCGTAGGCATAGACATGGAAGTGGGCGAGATAGTCCTCGCTGACAGGCTAAGAGACAGGGGCAAGGGGGTAGACCTCATCATAGCGCACCATCCCGAGGGCAGCGCCATGGCCAACCTCTACGAGGTAATGGACATGCAGTCCGGGATACTCCTTAAATACGGAGTCCCCATCAACGTCGCCGAGAGCATAATGGACGAGCGCATCCGCGAGGTCGAAAGAAGGCTCATGCCCGCGAACCATACCAGGGCCGTTGACGCCGCGCGTCTCCTTGATATCCCGCTCATGTGCCTGCACACGCCGGCTGACAACGCGGTTGCCGATTACCTCCAGAGGCTCTTTGACGAATCCAGGCCGCGCCTGGTATCTGACATCGTGAAGATATTGAAGGACATACCCGAGTACGTATCGTCCATGGGAGAGGTATTCATGCAGCCCAAGGCAGTAGTCGGGTCTGAGAAGAGGAGCGCGGGCAAGATCTTCGTGGACATGACGGGCGGGACCGGCGGGTCGAAGCTCGCGTTCGAGCGGCTCGCGATCTCGGGCGTCGGCACCATCGTAGGCATGCACATAAGCGAGGACCACAGGAAAGAGGCCTCGAAGCACCACATAAACGTAGTCATAGCGGGCCATATAGCGAGCGACAGCCTTGGACTTAACCTCCTCCTCGACAATATCCTCGACGGCGTAGAAGTGATAGAGACCTCGGGCTTCAGGCGCGTTGCAAGGACCTGATGTTCGGCATGAAATAAGCCCCATCTGCTGTGTTGGCCTCAAAGCGGCATAAGCGGCATACAAAAAGAGTACGCCTCATTCCTCGCTCCTCGTCGCCTCGCATATATAGTTTATTTTAGCCTGACCGTTCAGGATCAAGTCGGACGAACCTGAAGAAAGCATCAATGCCGTGGATGAAACTACCCTTCTGACCCTTGAATTCCCTTCCGTGCTCTCAGAGCTCGCCTCCTTTTCCATGACTCCGGTCGGCATGGAGAAGGTCGTGGCCCTGAGGCCCGGAACAGATATTCGTTCCGTGAACGAGGCATATGCCGAGTACCATGATCTCTCCGAATATATAAAGGTCTCAGGGACGCTGCCCCTGGGCGGCGTCAACGACATCCGCCCGGTGCTCTCGAGGATAGAGGTCGAAGGCGCGTACCTCCTGCCCTCCGACCTGTTGACCATACTCTCCAACATCACCTCTTCTTCCATTGTAAAGTCCCTCTCGAACCAGTCATTCGGCCGCTCCTACCCGAGGACATTCGCCAGGATCGAGCGCATATCCGAGCAGGAGGACCTGAGGAGGGCCCTCAACGCCGTCATCGACGAGAAGGGCGAGATAAAGGACACTGCCTCGACCGAGCTCTTCAGGATAAGGCGCGAGATACGGGCCAACAAGGAGAGGGCGAGGAAGATACTCGAGTCGATTACGACGGACAAGGCCACGAAGGAATATCTGCAGGAAGACATCATAAGCATAAGGGACGACAGGTACGTGCTCGCGATAAAGGCGGGCATGCATACGTCGTTCGAGGGGGTCGTCCACGGCAGGTCCGGGAGCGGCTCCACCTTCTTCATCGAGCCCATGGAACTCGTGCAGATGAACAACAGGGTGGCCATCTTGAAGAAAGAGGAGAAGGCCGAGGAGATAGAGATATTGAAGGAGGCCACCCGCAAGGTGGCTCTCCAGAGGGATTTTCTCCTCGGCGACCTCGAAGAGCTCTCTACCCTCGACCTCATCCAGTCAAAGGCCCTCTTCGCCAGCGTGACGGCTGCCATCGTGCCCTCTGTCAGTGAAGGCGGCGAGGTAAGGCTCATCTCCGCCAGGCACCCCATCCTCATCTTCAAGGAGAAGAGGGGAGAGGGGAAGGTCATACCCATCGACCTCAAGTTCCCGGAAGACAAGGCGGTGCTCGTCATCTCAGGGGCGAACACCGGCGGCAAGACCGTCGCCCTGAAGACCCTGGGCTTGCTCACTATAATGGCGCTCTCCGCCATCCCTGTCCCGGCCGAGGAGGGGAGCTCCATAGTGACGTTCAGGGAGATACTCGCCGACATTGGCGACAGGCAGGACATAATCGCGTCCCTGTCGACCTTTTCAGCGCACGTAAAGAGGATGAAGGAGTTCCTCGAGGCGGCATCCCCCGGCATGCTCGTCCTCATCGACGAGGCGGGCGCCGGCACAGACCCGTCCGAAGGCGGGGCCTTCGCGCTGGCCGCCATAGAGACCCTGAGGGGGGCCGGGGCAAGGACGGTCGTCACGACGCACCTCAATCTCCTGAAGGCCTTTGCCCAGGCAGACCAGAATTACCTCAACGCCTCTGTCGAGTTCGACGAGCGGACGTTAAGGCCGCTCTATGCGCTCCGCTACGGGGTGCCGGGGCCGTCTCTCGGCCTCTCCATAGCGCAGAGCCTGGGCATACCGGGGGACGTCATAACGAGGGCGCGCGGCTATATAAAGGAGAAGGAAGGGGCCTTCATCGAGTCCGTCAGGATACTCGAAGAGGAAAAAGAAGAGGTGAGCGCGCTCAGAGACAAGTTGAGGGTCCTCGAGGCGAGAAAGAGCGAGACGGTCGCGAAACTGAGGCAGAACAGGGCCGAGATACTCGAGAGGGCCAGGAAGAAGATAGACTCCATGGTGGGGGAGGCCGACAGGGAGATACGCGAGGCGATAGACAAGTTCAGGGCGGAGGGCAAGGCGGCTGCCGGCAAAAAGGCCTTTACACAGGTCGGCAGGGCAAGCGCGGGCATGAAGGCAAGGCTCGGCCACAGGGAGAAGGAGTACGTGCCGGCAGAAGGGGAGAAGGTCACGATAGCCGGGTCGAGCTCAAAGGGCGAGGTCATAACCGTAGATACAGAGGAGAAGAAGGCGGAGGTGCGGTTCGGCAACCTGAAGGTCTGGGCGCCGTGGGACAAGCTCAGGAAAAGGGGCGGCGACGGTGGAAGGGCCTCTCAAGGAATAAGCGTAAATGCCGATATGGAAGTAGCAACTTCGCTCAATATAATAGGCCTCCGTGTGGACGAGGCGATGCCGATGGTAACACGGTTCATTGACAACGCCCATTCAACCGGAATGGGGAGCGTCGAGATAATACACGGAGTCGGCACCGGCGCGCTCTCAAAGGCAGTAGAGGAATTCGTCAGGAGAAACCCCGCGGTCGCCGGGTTCCATAAGGGCGGCAGGGGCGGCGGCGTAACTGTAGTCGACCTCAAGTAAGGTATAAACGCATTGACCATACCAAAGGACAAGATAGAAGAAGTCAGGGAGCGGGCCAGCATCGTCCAGGTCATCTCCGAATACCTGCCCCTTACAAAACGCGGGCACAACCACGTGGGCCTGTGCCCCTTCCATTCCGAGAAGACCCCCTCCTTTACCGTAAGCGAGGAGAAGAAGATCTTCTATTGCTTCGGCTGCAACGCGACCGGCAACGTCATCACCTTCATAATGAAGAAAGAGGGGATGGAGTTCCCCGAGGCCGTAAGGAGCCTTGCCAGGAGGTACGGGATAACCATAAACGAGTTCAAGAAAGAGGTCCCTGACGAGAGGGAGGCCCTCTACGGCGCGCTGAAATCCGCCGCCGAGTACTTCATGCTCGAACTCCGGACCCCAAACGGCTCTCCCGCCAGGGAGTACCTGAAGGGCCGGGGCATGACGGGAGAGCTCGCCAAGCAGTTCGGCGTAGGCTTCGCGCCGAACAAATGGGACGGACTTGTGAACCATCTCAAGAAAAGGGGGGTGGGCACAGAGGCCGCCCACAGGGCCGGGCTCTTGGTCAAGAGGGACAACTCACCCGGACATTACGACAGGTTCAGGGGCAGGGTGATATTCCCCATAACCGACATGAGGGGCAGGATAATAGGCTTCGGCGGCAGGACCATGGACGACAAGGTCCAGCCCAAGTACTTGAACTCGCCGGAGTCCCCGCTCTTCAGGAAGGGCGAGACGCTCTTCGGCCTCTCGCAGGCAAAGGAGCAGATACAGAAGGAAGGCTCGGTCATAGTGGTCGAGGGCTATTTTGACCTGGTCGCCCTGCACAAGCACGGCTTCAGGAACAGCGTGGCCACGATGGGCACCGCCCTCACGCCGGAGCATATAAAGGTATTAAAGGGCTACGCGAGCACCATCTACGCGCTCTTTGATTCCGACGAGGCCGGGAAGAGCGCGGCGATACGCGGTCTAAACCTCTTCTTGAACGAGGACGTCTCGTGCAGGGCAGTGCTCCTGGACAAGGGCAAGGACCCGGACGAGTTCCTTAAGCTCTCCGGCCCCGAGGCGCTCATGGAGGCGATAGCCGATGCGCCGACGCTCATGGAGTTCTATCTCCGGAACCTGCGCGACAAGCTCAACATATCCGCCCCCGAGGGGAAGAAGAAGTACTTCGGGGACGCCCTCTCGTATCTCACCCGCATAAAGGACATAGCGGAGAGGGGCCACTACGTATCGATAGTAGCCTCGACGCTCGGGATAGGGATAGACGCCGTATACGACGCCCTTAAGAGGCCGGGCGCGGAGAAGGGCATCAAGGTCAATATCGCCAGGGAGCCCGTCTCGTCAAGGCCGGAGGCCATGCTTTTGAAGGTGCTCATAAGGCACCCGGACATATATACCCCGGACGTCGACACGGCTGTAGAGGCCTTCTCGGACGGCGTGCTGAGAAAGGCCGGAATGACGATATGCGGCCTTCTCAGGGACAAAAAGGCCATCTCGGCCGCTGACCTCCTCGACGGCGCTGACGACGCCGAGTCAAGGGGGCGGCTTGCGCTCCTCCTTTTCCGCGAGGACGAAGGGTACGTGGAAGAGCCAGAGAGGATGCTCCGCGACAGCATCAGGAGCGTCCTCAACAGGGGGAGGGTAAAGCCCTCGACCCAGGAGTTCACGCGCGAGAGCATAAAGCTCTTAGAGGAAATGGGCAAGTCGGAAGTCGCCCTTGAGATAAGAAAGAGGCTTGAGATTGGACCGCAGGGCAAAAGACACTGAGGATATGAGAGATACTGAAGAGCTCAAACCCGTATTCGGGGGAGACGAGCCTGTTGACGTCGAGATCGAGGACGGGGAGGGGCCGTCCGGGACCGAGGAGGACTCGCCTTCCGCCGATGACGCCGACGCACCCGTCGAGGGCGGCCCGGCTGGCGGCGCTGTCGCCACCTCCGACCCCGTCAGGACCTATCTCAAGGAGATGGGCACGGTATACCTCCTTTCAAGGGACGAGGAGGTCGAGCTCGCCAAGGAGATAGAAAGAGGCAGGCAGGAGATAACGAGAGAGATACTGAAGACGGGCTTTACCGTCCATGAGCTCGAGAGCCTCAGAGAGCGGCTCACCGAGAAGCACGGGCCCGAAGAGGTCCTGGAGTATGACGACGACGAGGGCATCATCTCCGAGGACGAAGAGGACAGGAGGAAGACGCTCGCCAACATAGAGCTCGCCCTCGCGGCCCTGTCGAAGGCAAAGAGGGTCAAGGCCGGCGAGAAGGCCGACACCCGGCTTGTCTCTCTCCTTCTTGAAATAGAGCGGAAGGCCGACATCTACGAGAGGATAATCGAGGACCTCAAGAGGTCCCGGGAGGAGCTCGGGGAGCTCGAACGGGAAAGGGCGGCCATAGAGGCTACCGGCAAGGACGCGGGGGAGCGCAAGAGGGAGATAGATGATTCCGCGGAGGCGCTTGAGAAAAAGGCCGGGCTTTCAACCGCGGAGCTCTCCACGCTCGTCGCCCGCCTCGACGACTTCACATCCCGGATAGATTTCGCGAAGGAACGGCTCATAAAGGCGAACCTGAGGCTCGTCGTGAGCATCGCGAGGAGATATCTGAACAGGGGACTCCAGTTCCTCGATCTCATACAGGAAGGCAACATCGGCCTCATGAGGGCGGTCGAGAAGTTCGAGTACAGGAGGGGGTACAAGTTCTCGACCTACGCGACGTGGTGGATAAGGCAGGCCATATCAAGGTCGATCGCGGACCAGGCGCGCACCATAAGGGTGCCGGTGCACATGGTCGAGACCCTCAACAAGCTCGTGCGCGCCTCGCATTACCTCGTGCAGGAGAAGGGGATGGAGCCTACTCCTGAGGAGCTTGCGGACGCGCTCGACCTTCCGCTGGAGAAGATAAGAAAGACGCTCAAGATCGCGAAGGAGCCGGTCTCTCTCGAGATGCCCGTAGGGGACGACGGAGAGAGCCTCCTCGGGGATTTCATCGAGGACAAGGACGCGGCCGTGCCGCATGACGAGGCAGTGACGAGCGACCTCACCGGCCACATGAACGAAGTGCTCGCTACGCTCTCTCCGAGGGAGGAGAAGGTGTTGAGGATGAGGTTCGGCATAGGCGAGATAAAGGACCATACGCTCGAAGAGGTAGGCGCGTTCTTCAACGTCACTCGCGAGAGGATAAGGCAGATAGAGGCAAAGGCATTAAGAAAGCTCAGGCACCCGAAAAGGTGCAGGAAGCTCAAGACCTTTTCTGAGAAGTAGATTGGAATGATTCTCGATTATGGCTCTATCGATTTAAAATCGTTGCTCTTTCATTTGTTTAAAGAAAATTAAAATTTTGTTAAAATTCTGTTGACAAATAACCCCGTAGTGATATAATTGGTCCGAAGTTTCACTCGCTTCGGGCTCAAGGCGGGTCAAAAGCGCTCTGGCAATGGATGCCACGTTCCAACCTCAGTACGGTTGAACGATGGCATTTTTTTTGAAATCCTGCAGGGGGTAAAACGATGAAGAAGACGCTGAAAGGCCTCCTTACTATCGGAGCCGTGCTGGCCGCGGCCGGGATCGCAGACGCAGCGGGTGTAGGCGATTACCTCGTCAACTCGCCTGCAGGCGGAATAGGCGGCACGAGGCACAACCTGGGCTTCAAAGGTAAGGTGGTAAGGGTTTCAACCGGCGGCACGACTGAGATCTGCGTCTTCTGCCATACGCCCCACCACGCAAATACAGAGAACGGCCTGAGACCCCTGTGGAACAAGGGCAACATACCTTCATCCTACACCGCCTACGGAACCACGCTGGCTGGAACCGCCGCAGGTCCAATAGGCTCCACATCGCTCGCGTGTCTTAGCTGCCATGACGGCATAACGACTTTCGATAACATCGTCAACGCGCCCGGAAAAGGCGGTGTTATCGCGGGCGGCTCGAACTATGCCTGGTCCTTCCGGATGCCCTCCCCGTTTGCCAATGATCCTTTATTGGACCACTTCTTTACAGGTACGGATTCCTGCGAGGACTGTCACAGTGGTGATGACATGACTCAGAACGTCACCAGGCACATAATAGGCCCGGACCTGTCCAATGACCACCCCGTATCGATCCCTTACACGGCAACGGTCGGGGGCCTGAGGCCCACTGCCACGGTCATAGGCTCCATAGACCTCTCGAGCGACCTCGATTCGACGGCCGCGACTGCCTTCGGCGGCAACCTCGCCCAGAACCGCTGGGCGGTGAACGGCTTCATATCCAATGCCGCCTCCATCGGAGACCTGCTGCGCGACGGCAAGGTCGAGTGCTCCTCCTGCCACGACCCGCACTTTGATAACAAGAGCTGGGATGAGGCTGAGCCGACCTGGGTGGATCCCACAAGTGGCAAACAGGATTGGTGTAATAATGACGGTGAGACCTGCTCCGATGGCATGTTCTTGAGAAGGGTCGGCGGAAATACCGGCAGCGGCCTCTGCAGGACCTGCCACAACAAGTAAGGGCTGAAAGAGAAAAAAGCGAAAGGCCGGAGAGAGATTCTCCGGCCTTTTTATTTTTGATTTACGAGGATGCTGATTTTCAATTTACAGCTTGTCCTGTACCTGCTGCGGGCTCTCGGCCGGCTTCTCCTCCTGAGCCGGCACGCTCGCGGCCGGGGGCTCCTTAGGCGGCTCCTCCGCGCTCTTTTTCAGGAGTTCCTGGACCGTGCGCTGCATCTCGTTGAGCTTCAGGAGCATCTCATTCGCCTGGGTGCCCTTGAAGTTAGCGAAGATGACGAGCTTCAATTCCGAGAAGTCGCGCAGCAGGCGCTCGAGGTCGCCCTTTAGCCTGCCGAGCTTTGCCTGGTTGAAGTCATTCTGCTCCTTCAACGTGATATACCTGTCGGTGAGATCGCTCAAGGTCCTGCCGCGCTCATGGACCTTGACCTCGAAGGCCCTTGTGGCCGAGTTCCGGGCGGACCTCTCCTGGTTGAGCTCGTCTATGACCATGGCCATGTTGGTATCATAGGTGCGCCTTGACACGCCGCAGCCCATGAACAAGACCGGCATTATAAGGGCGGATATCAGGATGGTGGTCCGGCGTTTTGAGTCCATTTTTGCTTTCCGTGGTACTCCTGTGATTTCTGGATTTTATCAAAAAAAAGGCTTAATTGGAACAAAAAGAACCTTCCGCTGCCCCCTGTTCTGCTATAATCTTCAGTAACGCCGCATCCGGCAACTCCGGTTAAAATATTTGACTAACGCCCGCTTTTTGGTATAATCTCATATCTTTACAGGCTGATTTCGGATAGCCGGAAACCCGTATTCCTGATTGAAATTTTTGGTTATAGAGGGGGGTGTTATTTTTGTCAGAGGTTAAGGTATATGACGACCAGCTTGAGAAGGCGCTCAAGATACTCAAGCGCAAGCTCGCGCAGGACGGGACCTTCAAGGAGATAAAGAAGAGAAGGTTCTACGAGAAGCCGAGCGTCAAGAAAAAGAGAAAACGCCAGGAGGCGGCAAAGCGCCGCGCCAAGGCTTCAAAGAAGAGCGCGAGAAGGGTCCAGGAATAAAGGACCCTTTCTGGAATGAAAAAAAGGCCCCGGAGATCCGGGGCCTTTTTATTTTCGAACCTCTGATGTCCGATAAGTTGTTGTGTCTGTTCAGGCTTAGGCGGGTTCAATTTTGCAAATTGAACCCGAAAATTCGTTCAGCCGTTACGGAAATTCCGGGGTTCAGGGTGCAACCCTGAACCCGCACGCGTGCAATTCATCGGGCATTCAACCTCAGAGCTTCTCCTTCACCAGCGTATCCACTATGGACGGGTCCGCGAGCGTAGATGTGTCTCCGAGGTCCTCAGTCGAGCCCTGGGCTATCTTCCGGAGGATCCTGCGCATGATCTTTCCGCTCCTCGTCTTGGGCAGCGCCGTGGCGAAGTGTATCTTGTCAGGCTTCGCTATGGGGCTTATCTCGTTCTTGACGTGCTCTTCGACGTGGCGCGTGAGCTCCGGGCTGGGGCTTACGCCCTCTTTCAATACTACGAAGGCGTATATGCCTTCGCCCTTTATGCTGTGCGGGTAGCCGACGACAGCCGCCTCTGCCACGGACTCGTCAGAGACAATGGCGCTCTCTATCTCGGCTGTGCCGAGCCTGTGGCCTGATACGTTCAGGACGTCGTCTATCCTGCCCATGAGCCAGAAGTCGCCGTCCTCGTCGACCCGGGCCCCGTCCCCGCTCATGTAATAGCCCGGGAAGCGGCTGAAGTAGACCTCTTTTATCCGGGTGTTCTCAGGGTCCCCGTAGGTCCCGCGCAAGATCCCGGGCCAGGGCCTCTCTATGACGAGATAACCGCCTTCGTTTACGCCCGCCTCTCTTCCGTCTTCTTTCAATACCTTGGGGACTATGCCGAAGAAGGGCTTTGTCGCTGACCCCGGCTTCAGGGTCGTGGCGCCGGGCAAGGGAGAGATGAGTATGCCGCCCGTCTCGGTCTGCCACCATGTGTCCACAATCGGGAGCCGCCCCTTGCCGACGTGGGTGTGGTACCAGATCCAGGCCTCGGGGTTTATGGGCTCGCCGACAGAGCCCAGCACCCGCAGGCTCGTGAGGTCGTGCTTCTCTATCCATTGTGGGCCGCACCTCATCAGCGCCCTTATGGCCGTTGGTGCGGTGTAGAATATGTTGACCCGGTGCTTCTCGACTATCTCCCAGAACCTGCCGGGGTCAGGCCAGGTCGGTATGCCCTCGAACATGAGCGAGGTCGCTCCGCAGGCGAGCGGGCCGTAGAGTATGTAGCTGTGGCCTGTCACCCAGCCTATGTCGGCGGTGCAGAAGTGGATGTCCTCTTCCTTGTAGTCGAATATCCATTTGAAGGTGAGGGCCGAGAATACGAGGTACCCTCCCGTGGTGTGGAGAACGCCCTTTGGCTTGCCTGTCGAGCCGCTCGTGTAGAGGATAAAGAGCGGGTCCTCGGAGTCCATCTCCTCGGGCTCGCATCTGTTGGTTATGCCGGGCCTGGTCACTTCCTCGTGCCACCAGCTGTCGCGCCCATCCTTCATCGCGACGGCTGCCCCGGTCCTCTTTACCACTATGACCCGCTCGACGCCGGGGCACTCCGTGAGGGCCGCGTCAGAGTTGGCCTTCATGGGTATGTTTTTGCCGCCCCTCACTCCCTCGTCCGATGTGATTACGAGCCTTGAATCCGAATCCAGTATCCTGTCGCGGAGCGCAGAGGGGCTGAATCCGCCGAAGACCACGCTGTGAATAGCGCCTATCCTCGCGCACGAGAGCACCGATACGGCAAGCTCCGGTATCATGGGGAGGTATATGGTGACCCTGTCGCCTTTTTTGACGCCTTTGGCCTTCAGCACGTTGGCGAAGCGGTTGACCTCATGGGAGAGCTGCTGGTAGGTGAGCGTCCTGTAAGAGCCGTCGTCGCCCTCCCAGATGATGGCGGCCTTGTTCCTGCGCCAGGAGTTAAGGTGCCTGTCTATGCAGTTGTATGACGCGTTTAGCTTGGCGTTCAGGTACCATTTTATCGAGGGCTTGCGGAAGTCCCACTCGGAGACCTTGTCCCACTTTCTCGTCCAGTCGAGTATATCCGCCATGCGTCCCCAGAAGCCGTCCGGGTCGCTTACGGATTCCCTGTAGAGCTTCTCGTACTCGGAAGGTCCCTTTATGTGGGCATTTGAAAAAGAGGCCGGAGGCGCGAAGAGCCGTCTCTCACGCAGCAGGACGTCTATTGATTCCAGGGTCTTTTCTTGCCGCATGAAACACCTCCGGGAGGGGTTGGGTGGGGCTCTTGAGCCCTCCAAGAAGATAACTTAACAGGGGCCCCGTGTCAAGGAGGCCGGGTTTGCTAACCTTGCATAAATAAAGAGGATATGTTAAAAATCATCCACGGCTCCATAAGATACCGAAAGGCTTCCATTTCATGATAACCGCGATAAGGGGCTTTAACGACGTACTGCCGGGGGATACCGAGCTCTGGAGGCTCATAGAGGATACTGCCTACAGGACCTTCCGCAGGTACGGCTTCTCCGAGATAAAGCTCCCGATAGTGGAGAAGACAGAGCTCTTTTTGCGCTCCATAGGCGAGACTACCGACATAGTCGAGAAAGAGATGTACACCTTTGCCGACCGCCACGGGGACTCCATCACGATGAGGCCCGAGGGCACGGCGCCAGCTGTCCGCGCCTACATAGAGCACAAGCTCTATACCGCGCCCGTCACGAAGCTCTACTACACGGGCCCAATGTTCCGCTACGAGCGTCCGCAAAAGGGCAGGTACCGCCAGTTCTACCAGATAGGGGCTGAGGTGTTGGGGGACGACACGCCGGGCGCCGACGCAGAGACCCTCGCGATGCTCATGGAGCTCTTCGGGACTCTCAAGGTCGAGGGGGCCGCCCTTCAGATAAATTCCCTTGGAGACCCGGTATGCAGGCCGGGGTACAAGGAAAGGCTGTATAATTACCTCAGGGAGAAGGCTGGCGTGCTCTGCGAGAACTGCCTGAGAAGGATAGACACGAACCCTCTGCGAGCGCTCGATTGCAAGTCTCCGGGCTGCATCGAGGCTACGAGGAACGCGCCCTCGATACTCGATTCGCTCTGCGACCCGTGCAGAGATCACTTCAATAAGGTAAGATATTACCTGAGCCTCTCCGGTATCTCGCCGACCGTGAACCCGCGCATGGTGAGGGGGCTCGACTACTACACCAGGACGACCTTCGAGATAACGGCCGACACCGGCCTGGGCTCGCAGAACGCGGTCGCGGCGGGCGGCAGGTACGACAACCTCGTCACCGAGCTCGGCGGCCCGTCCACACCGTGCTTCGGCTTTGCCATAGGCATGGAAAGGCTCGCCCTCCTTATGAAGGGCAGCGCGCCCAGGGAGCCGCTCACCGTCTTCATCGCCATGGGCGAGGAGGCGGAGAAAAAGGGCGTTGAGCTCGCCTCTCGCTGGAGGGAGGCCGGGGCAAGGGTCTTCATGGATTTCTCCGGCGCGGCATTGAAGAGCAGGATGAAGAAGGCGGACAGGCTGGGGGCCGACTACGTCGTGATACTCGGAGAGAACGAGCTCAAGGCCGGCGAGGTGAGCCTGAAGGACATGCGCAGGGCCGAGCAGACGACCATGCCGTGGGATAAAGTGACGGAGATCATAATAGCGGATTAAATAGCGGATAAAAAGCCTTCAGGCGTTAAGGGGAATAATGGACCTTCCATACGATTCAATCCTTGCCGTAGCCATCGCCTTCTTCCTCTTTATCCTCATCTCGATAGGCGTCATCCTCGTACTCTGGATAGCCATGCCCTTTTCCGTATTCGGCGTAAAGGGGCTCTTGAAAAGGTCGATAGAAGAGCAGGAGCGGACCAACAGGCTCCTCGGCGAGCTCATCGAAACCCTCAGATTTAAAGAAAAATCCCCTCCTGCCGAAAAGAGTAGTGGAGAAGGGGCCGAATAGCCAAGGCCTTCAAGTCGTTTTTAATCGTTCAATCCCCGTAACTGGATATGGGGCTGCTTTATGTACCCTCCCCCTTGACGGGGGAGGGCAGGGTGGGGGTGAAAATACTTCACCCTCCCCTTAATCCCCTCCCGTCAAGGGAGGGGGGGGGGGTTCGTTTGTTTTTTCTTTGCTGCCTTCTTTTTT
>Ga0209322_10000624_pt1 | contig 20873 bp, 14 predicted proteins | sample Rifsed19ft1_FD_184013 | JGI IMG/M metagenome (GOLD analysis project Ga0209322, IMG submission 184013) | Soil microbial communities from Rifle, Colorado, USA - sediment 19ft 1 (version 2) | ecosystem: Environmental > Terrestrial > Deep subsurface > Rock core/Sediment | place: Rifle, Colorado... | reverse complement strand
GGCTGCATCTTCGACGTAGAGGAACTCACGAGTGGGCGAGCCGTCACCCCACAATTCCACCTGCTTGGCTTTCTGTTCCTGTGCCTCAATAAACTTGTGGATGAGAGCCGGGATCACATGAGAGGTTTCCAGATCAAAGTTGTCGCGGGGCCCATACAAATTGACCGGCAAAAGGAAGATGGCGTTGAAACCATATTGCTGGCGATAGGCCTGGGCTTGCACCAGCAACATTTTCTTGGCCAACCCATAGGGAGCGTTAGTCTCCTCTGGGTAGCCATCCCACAGATCCTCTTCGCGGAAGGGTATGGGAGCAAATTTAGGATACGAGCAAATGGTGCCCAGGGCGACAAACTTCTTTACGCCGCGTTCCCAGGCCTGGTGCATGAGCGGCGCGCCCATCATCAAGTTGGTGTAGAAGAAATCGGCAGGGCGCGCCCGGTTAACGCCAATGCCGCCGGCCAGAGCCGCGGCGTGAATGATCACGTCCGGCTTGGCAGCGTCCAGCATGCGGCTGATCTGGTCGGGCTGCACCAAGTCGTAATCGCGGCTGCGCGGCACAAAGATCTCTTTTGCCCCTCGTGCGCGCAGTTTTTCCACGATAAAAGAACCTAAGAAGCCTCCGCCGCCGGTTACTGTTACGCGTTTGTCCTGCCAAACCTGGTTCTCAGCCATCCTCACCTACCGAACAATGAATTGGGCGTTGCGAAACCGCTCATCCTGTGGGTTTTTGATCAGCCCCTCTTGCAAGGCGTGCAACACTTCGCGTACGCCATCATCTACATCGAATTGCGCTTGGTACCCAAGTTGGCGGCGTATCTTTTCGAAGGACACACTAATGTCACGCATGTCTCCACCGAAAGTAAGGTCCTTGTAACGCACCATGGTCTCCGGCAGGCGCTTGAGTACGAATTCAACGATCTTATCCTTGCTGTAATTTCCCTTCTCGGTGCCCAGATTGAAGATCTGGCCGCGCACTTTGGACTCGGGCGCTTCCAAGCCCAATAGGAAACCGGCCACCACATCGCGCACATGGATGAAAGAGCGGGAATAGCCGCGTTGGTAAATAAGCAATTCCCGCTTGGCATAAGCATCCAGCACAAATTGATTCACGATCAGATCGAAGCGCGTGCGCGGGGAAATGCCGTACAAAGTCGCCAGGCGAAAAATGAGCGGAGCGCAGCTGGAGTCTTTTTGAGCCAGCAGGGCTTGTTCCGCAGCAATCTTCGTTTCCGCGTACAAAGAATGAGGATGCAGAGGCGATTCTTCAGTTACTTCGTTGCCATCCAGGGAGTGTCCATAATTGCTGTACGTGGAGGCGAAGACGAAGCGCTTCGCCCCTAATTCCTCCGCCTGTGCGAATACATGCTGGGTGGCCTCCACGTTGTAACGCCACGCCACCGAGCGGCCGACTGCCTGGCAAGCCGGGAAGCCGACGATGGCCGCCAGGTGCACCACAGCATCCGGAGCCTGGTTGGGACCCTTGAACACCTCACGCAGCGCACGCGGCTCCCACACGTCCGCTTTGGCAAAGTAGAAATTGGGATCCGCCAGATAATTCACTAGCGAGTCACCTCCGAACAGCAGCTTGTCCAGGACGGTGACGCGGTAACCAGCCCGCAGTAACTCGCCGGTCAGCAGCGAGCCGATATAGCCCGCGCCTCCCGTAATAAGAATATGTTGCTTTTCGGGCAACTTGCCAGTTTTTTTAGTGCTCATGCATGGGTTCCCATTCCAATTGCACCTTGTGGCCATTCACGCGCAGGGTCGGCCCGGGTTCCTGCTCTCTTAGCAAAGCCATGCCCTGTTCAAGGCAGGTCAATTTACAGATATCCACAATGTCTTCCGGGTCGCCATTGAGTCTGTCGATATGCACGCCCTGGTATCCTGCCACTCGCACTTCATCCAACAATTGCCCCACACGCCGCCGCGTTTTGCGATACAGCTGCATGGAATGTTCGACATAGTTGACCGTCAGGCGCGCCCGGCGGCTGATGCCCTGGGGTGTGATGATATAACGCAGCTTGCGGCGCTGGGCGCGTTTTACCTTCACATACCCCTTGGCCACCAAGCGCTTGAGGTGCCAGTTTACCGTGCCTACCGCAATGCCTAACTGCGAGGCGAGGGAAGCCTGGGTTACGTCAGGATCAGTTTCGATATGCTCTAAAAGCAGCATATCGCGGGAAGTGTCAATCTCAGGATCCATTTGGCTTTCTAAAATTCAATGGATGAATTATAACAACTAAATTCCCCTTTTTTGACAAGGGGTCAGGATCTATGCGGGGTCGACCCAATCCAATCCCACAGGGTAAATAAGGCCGCACTAACCAGCCCCAATCCGATCACTTGATACAGCTCTACGATAGGCCACTCGAAAGTTGCATAGCGGCGCAGGTACCAAGGGATGAACCAGGTGATTATCAGAGCAACCCCGGCTGCAGCCCGGCGTAACCAGGCATCCTTAGTTTCCCGGTACCGCACCCAGGCCCAGGCGGCTAACAACACCTGAATAGCGGCGAATGCGCTGCGATAACGCGGGCTATCCCAAAGGTCGCCGCCGCCGCGATACGAAGCGCCAAAGATGGCTATCCAACTGGCTAGGAGCAAGGCTCCAGGCATCTGGCGCCAGCTTTTAGAACGAAAGGCTAAGTAAGTGGCGTAAAGCAACATGGCCAGCAACGCAGTCCAACCCAGGGCTCGCCAAATGCCGATACCCATCCAGATAGCCGGCCCACTAGCCACCAGCGCGGCGGGCAGCAAAGGCCTCAAGGTGCCATAAATAACCAGGAAGGGGATTTGCGCAAAGAGCGGCATGCGTTCGAATTGGCGCGCTACCCACCCCGATGCGTTTGCGCTCACGTAAGCCTGCCACTTGGCCGATTGCACCAGCCATAAGCTATTCTGGTCTACGAATAGCAAGATAACTGCAACCATAACCAGGGCCAGCAGTACCAAGCCTGCCCAGACTTTGGGAGACCGCAGCCAGCGCCAATCCTCCAGCGCTAAATACACGAGCGCCAGAAGCAAGACCAATGAGGGAGTGAACGCCCAGGTCAGTGGAATTGATAATAGGATCGGGGTGACCAGGATAACCAGAGCACGCCAATCTATTTTTTCGCGGACACGCAAAAGACCGTAGAGAGCCAGCGGGACGAGACTGACAGTGAAAGCTTCCCGCATTTGGGATGAACCTAGCAACACCGCCTCAGGATATAGAGTCAACCCACAGGCGGCGATTTGAGCTATCTTGTCGCCGAAAGCCCGGCGGCCGAAAGCCCAAGTGAACGGAATGGCAAGCGCAGAGACAGCGGCTGCCAAGGCGAGCACGAGCAGCGGCTGATGCGCAGCGCCGCCCAGGTACCGATAAACCGCCGCACTCAAGAACAACAGCCCGCCATACTGATCTGTGGAACTGTAACCAGAAAAGGAAACTAGCAGCGGTTGGTCGGACTGAGCCAGCTCCCAGGCAGCCCGGTCGCGGTTGAAGGCGTCTTCCATCACGTAGCCAGCTTGTTGCACTTCGGTTTCGTAGCCGCCAACGGGCAACGCCAAGAACCAGATGACGCCAAGCACCAGGCGCAACAAGGCCGCGCCCAGCGTCAGCCACAGCAACCAGCGCGGCAGAGACTCCCGGTGCAGCTCTCGCCAGGCTATCCAATAAAGCACAGCACACAAGGCCAGGACCGCCAGGAAGGAAAACCAACTGGAAAAAGATGTGAATTGCGAAGAAATCCACGCCAAAACGAAAGACAATAGAAGCAGACCGGCTGTCGTTATAGTAACAAATGGGAAATACCCACGTGATCTCACCGGTGAGCTCTTTTGCTTTAGCATGGGATGAAAATTATAGCTTGGCGGAGAAGACCACTGCTAGGAACCTAGCGCGGGGCAGGTTTCCAGCAAACGGGGAGAAACGAGCAGGGTGTCTAGGTGTCCCTCAAACCTTATAATCACCGCAGCGGCCTGCAAGGTGTCCCCGCAATGAAACACGTATACTTCAGAACTGGCGGGGAAATCTGCAGGCGCACCGCTTAGGGGCAAAACGACAGAGGCTGGGTCTGGCCCCATCAGGTAAAAGGTGAGGCGCTCGAAACTCATCGGGGCGACCAGCACTGAATCCCTATCTGCAAGTCCTTCGCCCGTGCGGTAAAAACGCGGATGCAGCGCCCTGCCGGAAAAAACGCCGAGCTCACCTGCTGAAAGCAGCTCGAGCAACTGTTGTCTGTCCGCTTCGGTTTTCGTCTCCACTGACATGAGCAAGGTTTTGGCCTGATCCCGAGTCACTTCTTCGTAACGCGGCGTGCTTAGCGATTCGATAATGGAAAACGAAGCCCCCGCCAGAAGGAGAAAAGCGATGACCGCACTGTACTGCCAAGCTGGCAGGCAGCTAGCCTTATCCTTTATCTTTCGTGGCAAACCTATAGGTTGTAGTGTTGCCAGAATCTTTTTAGCCCATGGTGCATCACGAAGTAAAACCAAGCCCCATAAGATAAGTTGACTCAATCCCAGCGCATAATAGAACAACACAGTCCAATCTACCGGTAGGTTGTAACGCCAACCTGAAACCCGCGCCAGAGCCAGGTTGGCCGTAAAGCCAACGTTCAGGAATAGGGGCACTAAGCCCACCCAGCGTGCTCGCTTCCAGGCGGCGGCCAACCCCACCCCCACGAAGAATATATTGGCAAGCATGGGAACATAACTCTCGAGGGCCAGGCGACCATCCCAGCTTGGCCAATAAGGCAATTCACGCACATGGGATTCTGCATCGCGTAGCTGCAAAGAAAGCGGTAGGGCCGTAAAATTCACCAGCTGGTTGCGCACAAAATTATCGGCCACAAAGCCGGCCACATAGCCCGGATTTTGAAAAGCGAACTGGCGCACCTGGCCCATCTGGCGCGCGTAATATTCACCTTCGCTTTCCCCAGGCATAAAAGGCAGGCCAAAAGTTCCCGGGGTGAAGCTGTAGCGATTAGCCAAAAACCCGGAGACCACCGCGTCTTCGATCACCCACTGCCCCGTCAGCACGCGATTGCGCAGCACCCAAGGGCCAGCCACCAGCAAAGTGCCCAGCAAAAGCAGCAAGACGGGGCGCCAAGCAGCCCGCCAACCCCATACAAGCAAGGCCAGCAGGACTACGAAAGGCAACAGGGTCAGGCTTTGGGAACGCAACAGGATAGCCATACCTAGTAAGCCTCCAACCAATAAGGACGCGATCGGGCTGCGCCCTGCCTTGCGCAACCAACCAACCACAGCCAGCGCCACGGCGGCCGTCATCAGGGCCGCAGGCAGGTCGACCATAAGCAACTTGGCGTGGGAGGTATTGATCACATCCCCCAGGGCGATCGAGTTGGTTTCGCGAAAGATGATCAGGCCTGCCAGGAAGAATCCAGAAAATCGGTTATGCAATTTAGCGCCGAGCAAATAAAGCAATGTCGGGAAAAGTGCCAGTACCACTACCTGGGCGGCCACCACCGCATCGTAATCCGCGCCGAGCAACCCTTCCAACCCGGCCAGAAAGAGCACGTAGGCTGGCCGGCGAATGGCTACCTGGCCGCCGAAACGAAAGCCTTCACCGATGAGGACGTTATTGGCGATCACATCATGATTGAACGCGTCCGAGAGTGGATAACTTTGGTTATTGGGCGGCTGGGGCGACGAACTGTAATATGTGGGGGCAGCGGGCTGAGCGAGCCAAAAAGCCGCTGCTAAAAGCCAAATCAGGCCAGCCAGGGCGAGGTCAAACCAAAGTTCGGCCACTGCCGCCCTGCGCGTTTGCCACCAGCTGGTCACTCCGAAGGCAGCCGCCAGCACCAGCGGGGTGAGCAGCAGGCATAAAAACACCTGACTGCTCAACAGCGGAGCGTTGGGGGCATTCCATTGGGTAGCATCGAAACCCAGGCCAAGACCGACGAAGCCAACGGCAGCCGCGGCGACCAGCAGCCCGACAAACACAACGAACCCCTTCTTCAGGGTGGAACTTTCATCTTTCACGGCACTAACATCAAGGCCAAAACGAATGAACAAAAATTGGGGCAACCAAATCAGGCCTAGCAATACCGCATACAGCAGGTAGGGTTTTATCCTTTCCAAATACAAGGATAATGAACCAAAGAAAAGGATCGCTCGCGCTGGGGAAAGGAAAAACAGAATCCAGCAAATAATCAAAATAGAAAATCCTAGCCCCCACATTAACCAAGCTTTCCGGCCGCTTAGGGTTAGCGACTTAGCTAACCGATTAACCCGTGCTAACCAGGGGGCATCCTGCCATCCTTTAACTGCCCAAAAACTAAATGCAGTGGCAGGGATAAACAGGAATATAGCCAAGACCAAACGTTCGGGTGAATAACCAAGGAAGACTGCGCTGCCTGGTTCGCTGGGCGCGCTGAGCAGCCACGCGAGACAAAGCCAGCCGAACACGGCTGAAAGAAAAAGGCTGGTGCGCCAAAGAAAAGTTGATAGCCTGGCTGGCATAGCTTGAACGGTTTTTAATCCACGATCTTGTAATCCGCCACGCGCTTTTCCAACGCGCGCCAGATCTCGGGAGGGGCTTCTCCCGCGGTCAGGTGCTCGGCAATAAAACGGCCCATGTCGGCGCAATGGTCGGAGTTGTTGTAGTTGTACATGCCAATACGCCCCGTGGTGAGCAAGTTTGGTACTTGGCGCAATTTCTCGCTAACCAGCTTCATTTTTTCCGCATAAGCCAAGTCATAGCGCGGGTAAAAATTTCGGCGGCGGATCACATAAGTGCTCAACACCTCAGCGCGCTTGATCAAACCGGTCTGCACCAAACCGTCCACCACCCGTTGGGCCAGTGATACGTCGCTAGCATGCCACAAGTCGCTGCCTTCGTCCGCGGTGAAATCGGCGGTGATCATGGTTCGGTCTGCCGGACCCAGTTCGGGGTTCATCTGTTTTTGTTCGAAGAGGCGGCTAAAGACCACGTTGCGCTGGGGAAAGAAGATCCATTGATCTTCCAACACCAGGGGGCGCTTTATTGCGATGTAAACCAAAATCAGGTGGCGAAATTGTAGGCCTTGTACCGCCTGGTTGAATGCGTCATCCTTATCGCCAAAAACCATTTTTCCAAGCAGGGGCAGGGGAAGAGACGAAACTAAATAATCGCAGTCAAACTGTTTTACCCCGCCTCCATATTGGGTTCTCACATTCTTAACTTTGCCATCTTTCATTTCCAGAGCCTGCACGTCGACCGAGGTCAGCACCTCGCCACCAAAGTCGCGAATTCCCTCTGCCAGGGCTTGCGGCCAATCGCCAAAGCCGGCCCGCGGGTAATAGAAGAATTCAGCATTAGTGGCCGCGGTCTCTTTGCGCAGTCCCAGTAATTTCAGGATCAAGTCCATGCCCCCTGAGGCCGGCAGGCGCGTGCGCGCCATCTCAGGATGCAAGCTGGCGGGATCGCCCCACACTTTCTCGGCAAGGGGCTCGAACACCAGCTCGTAGGTCGGGCGGCCAAAGCGGCGAATAATGTAATCCGCGTAAGAGCGCGGCGGAGTTCGCCGAAAAATCCCGGTGGCCACTTGAACGGCATATCCCAAACCTAGCTTTAAGAAGCGGACCGGTCCCAGGACCTTAGCCAGGTTGCCAAGCTTTAGTGGGTAATCGACCAGATGGCCGTCCAGGAAAAGGCGATTTTTCTTCGGCAACTGCAGCAGGCGCTCGCCCATCAGGGCAACCACCTCATCCAGCACGCCGGGGATCACCGAATACAGCTTGTGCGCGCCGTAATCCAGCACGAAACCTTCATGCTCAAAGCTGGCACAAAGGCCGCCGATGACGGGCTCTTTTTCCAATACGGCCACTTGATATTCGCCGGTGCGCGCCAGGAAATACCCGGCAGCCAGGCCGCCAACCCCTGCGCCCAACACAACGATCTTTTCTTTACCCGCCAATCGAAGCTCCAGCACAGGGGCGCATCATAGCTTTTCGGCGATGACCAAATTTTGGCCCATCCAATAGGGTATTTGCAGATGGGCTAACCCCAGGCGCTTCACCAACCAGCCAAGGGCGCGGGCGATCGGCTTGATGTAAGCCTCCATGCGAAACAAGATGTAGCCCAGCTCCAAGGTTTGCCAGTGTCGACGGCGCTGCACGACCTTGAAGCCCAGCACTTCCAGCATGCGTGGCAGCGTTTTTCCGGTGAAATAATACAGATGGACGGACAGCAGGAAGACCCATTTGCGCCCCATCAGACGGCTCACCAAGGATTCGATGTCGGGGTAATTGACTACCAAAAGCCCTTTTTGCTTCAGCACTCGCCTGCATTCCAGCAACGTGGCCTTTGGGTCCGGGGTGTGCTCCAGTACGTCCCACAAGGTGACCACATCGAAGGAATCCGGAGCCAGCCTCATGTCAAACACAGTCCCCGGGACTACAGGTAAACCATATTGCTCCTTAGCCCAGGCACAGAGCCAGCGATTAGGTTCGCAGCCGGCCACCTCCCAGCCCGCCTTTTTTGCTACGGCCAAAAAGGAACCGCCCGCGGTGCCAACATCCAGCAGGCGGCCGCGCTGGGAGTACAAGCGTTCGATCATCCTCAAGGACTTGGCAAAGGTGCGCTCGCGCCCGGGGGCTTGCGAAACAAACAACTCGTCGCTACCAGCGCTGTAGCCTTCAATGACCACATCGGCGCGCAAGCGCGGGTTGAGATACTGCAAGCCGCAGCGCTTGCAGCGCACCAGTTGATCCAGCAGGACCTCGTCACCGGAGGAGCGGAAAGTATTAGCGATCTCTTCGGGCTTGGCCGACTCATAGCGCGGTGGATAAATGATTTCAAAGTCATCTGCCCCGCACAGGTTGCAGGGGACGGACTCCAGCAAGGCTTGATATTGCTTAATGTGTTCGTTCATCGTTTTTTTTAGCGGCGGCGTAAATAGGTCTTGATCTCTTGGAAACGTGTATTGATGGCGTTTAGGGATAGGCCGATGCCCAGTGCGATCAATCCTGTCGGTAGGCAGAGTAGGACAATGCCATTCAGCAGGTTAACCGGCAAGCCAGCCCGGCCCGTGAAACTCCACACGCGCAAGAGGCCAGCGACCAGAGCCGCCAGCCAAAAGAGAAGCGCAATGGATCCAAATAATCTCAACGGCCGGTGATCGCGTAGCAGGATGGCCGCGGTCAGCACGATACGGTAGCCATCGGTGAACGGACGCAGCTTGGAATGGCTGCCCTGCGGGCGGTGGCGATAACGCACTGGCACTTCCACGACGCGCAAACCCTCCGCCAGGGCCTGTAGAGTGATCTCGCTCTCCACTTCGAACCCGGTGGTTAACACAGGCACGCTTTCGATAAAGCGCCGGTTGAAGGCGCGGTAGCCGGAGAGCACATCCCGGTACCTGGTCCCGAATAGCCGATTGATGTAGGCTACGATCAAGCGGTTTCCCAATTGATTGATCGGCTTCATGCTGGTGTCCGAAACAGCCGTCAGCCGTTCTCCGATCACCATGTCGGCCTCGCCCTTAAAAATCGGGGCGGTGAGCCGGTTGACTTCTTGGGCCAGATAGGTGTCGTCTCCATCTACTAGTACCACCACATCTTCTTTGAGTTCGTCGAAAATTGACCGCAACACATGGCCCTTGCCTAAGGCGGTGACGTAGCGCACCTGGGCGCCAACTTTACGGGCTAATGTGGCGCTGTTATCGGTCGAAGCATTATCAAAAACATAAACCTTGCTTCGGGGAAGAGCTTTGCGAAAATCGCGCACTACTTTGGCGATGGTGGCAGCCTCATTGTGGCAGGGGATAGCTACCGCGATCTTTTTTCCCACTGCTCTCACCTTGTTGTTCATCGCGCCAGCCACCGCAACACTAGCGCCCGATAGGGCACCATCTCCATCTTGGTCTCGAAACGGCGACGCAGGAAATTAAATGGTTGGCGCAGCAACTTAAGGGGATGATAACGCAATTTCCACCACAAGAAATGGGCATACAAGCGCACCCGGAAACGATTGAGGCGCTCATAATCCTGCCGCCAGGTGGGGCTGAAGTTCAATTCGGACAGGGTAGTGTAACCACTGAATTGTTTATGGATCGACGAGCCCGGCACGGGGGTGACGATGAAGAGAGCTACCTCGTCCACGCCGACGCGAGTCAGGTCGCGTACCAAGTCCCAGGTCAGCAGCAGGTCTTCATCCGTCTCGCCCGGGTAGCCCAAAACAAAACAGGCTTGAGAACGGATACCTACTTTGTTCATGCGCATGACCAGGCGCACGGCGTGTTCGAGGTCGAAAGGTTTGCGCATCAGCTTAAGCAAGCGCGGCGAGCCCGTTTCAGGCGAGATCGAAATGTAACGGCAACCCGCCTTGGCCATCAGGTCGATGGTCTCCTCGTCGCGCATAGTTTCCACTTTCGTGCCAGCGGCGATCTTCCAGGTGACGCGCAGATCTCGCCGGATCAGCTCGGCGCAGATCTGGCGGATACGCGCATCGGAGATGGTGGGATCCAGATCCTCGATATGGAACTCGGTTACTCCCAGGGTTTGGCTGAAATGCTCAATTTCGTCGACCACAGAGCCGGCTGAGCGCGCCCGCCACTTCTGGCTGTTGGTGGCCGGAACCACGCAGAAGCCGCATGGATACGGGCAGCCCCGCGAGGTCAGCAGAGGCAGATAGCGCTGAGCCGAAAGCGGCCCGTGAGCAAAATGCAGTGACCAATAATTGTCGAGTGGAAATAAATCCCAGGCTGGGAGGGGCAAGGCGTCCAATTCCGGCCCCGCAAGAAAGCCCCGGGGAGGGTTGTAAAACCTCGGAGTTCCCAAGCCATCAATGGCGCGCAGCGCTTCTTCGTTGGCGCCTCCGGCAATGGCATCCAGTAATCGCAGCGCACGCCGCTCGGGTTCACCGGCGAGAATGTAATCTGCGCCCGCGACGTAAAACTCCGCAGCCACCTCGGACAGCGCATAGGCAGTCACCGCTTGCGTGTTTTCCACGACTACCAGCGGCACCTTGGACGTGGCTTGCTTAATCGCCTTTACCAAGGCCAGGGTAGACACGTGGTTGGTCAGGTTGATGGCGTAAACGAAAACAGCTTCAAGATCCGCAGTAAGCTGTGCGATGACTTGTACTTCGGCTAATCCAAAGAGGAGAAAAGCTCCGGCTGCACGGCTTTGACGCGGGGCAGAAGCATAGGCATCGATGACTTGCACGGCCTGGCCCGCTTGCCGCAGGGATGACGCCAGGTAAGCCAGGCTAATCGGCATATACACGATGCCGGTGGTGAAGGGGTCAGAGCGCTGTACGACCAGATTGGGATTGATCAGGGCAATAGACATAACAAGAGCGCCTCTCAAGAGGCGCAATGAAAATTATACCTTTCGCGACTACGGCACAGTTGAGGGAGAACAAAGGAATATGGAGGAGCCGTTAGCCAACAGGTCCGGGGCCTCACCTTCTGGAAATACGACGGCCGCAGCTTTAAAATAATTCTCCTCGGCGCAGCCCAACACCAGCACATCTACCGCGTTGGGGAAGGCTGGCGAAACCGCCAAAGGCAAGGCCACCTGATTATTCTCTATCCCCACTACCCAAAATGCCAGGCGGGAAAAGGGCAAGATGTTGAATGCAGTTCCGCCTCCGCCCGGTTCACCCGTGCCTGCAGCGTAAAACCTTGGATACAACCCTCGTCCCCAGAACAAGCCGGCACCCGGCTGTTGAAGAAAGGCAGTCAGATCCAAACCAGTTTGCTCCGCCATTTGTGAACCGCGCCACGTCGCCTCGGCATCAAAGTTGCTATAGCGAGCAGGGATGGCTTCCTCAGCAAGTGGCAACAACAAGCCAGAAGCCAAGAGGACCGTTGCCAAAGCCGGCAGGCCTTGCTTGCGCCAGCCTGGGATTCGTTCCTTATGCGTGCTAGCCTGGATTGATCCGGCCAGGCGCGTGCCAAATAAATGATCCCAGCCCCAAAGAGTGAGCTGCCCAAGGCCTAAACAATAAAACAGAAGCGGCACCCAATCAATCGGCAGAATAAAGCGCCACCCTGATATGCGCGCTATCGCCGTGCTGAGATTGTAAAAACCATGAATCCCCACGGGGATCAGCGCCAGCCAGCCTACTTTGCGCCAGGCTACGGAAAAACCGACAGAGACGATCAAGGCATTCATCAAAAGAGGCGTCCAGGCATCCGCAGGAAAAACGCCATCCCAGTTTTGCCAGTAAGGTGTATCGCTGATATAGCTGTTCAGCGAACAGCACTCTGCCCACAACCGGTCCTCTGCCCCGATCCAAAAAGGTCGCAAGTTGTAGAAAGTGACCGCCTTGTCTGCCAGGTCGAAGCGCATGGGCAGAGCTAAGAATGAAGAGAGTTCGTTATGCAAGAAATGGGTGGTGACAAAACCTGCCACTTCCCCGGGATAGTCCACGGTGAATTGAATCACTTTGGAAAATCCCAGAGAAACATAATCTGAAACGGGCGTTCCCTCGGGAAAGCCGGGGTCAGCCTCTTCCGGAGCCAGGCTGTATTGCTTTGCCAAAAACAGGGCTTGCAACGGTTGAGAATAACCGAACTGGCCAGTCTGCTGAAAATTACGCCACATCCAGGGGAGGGCGGTCAGCGCGAAACCCAGCAGGAGGAGCCCAGCGTACAGCCCGCGGGCCCGCAGCGTCTTCCCACCCCGCCAAAAAGCGAACGCCAATAAAATCGGCAGGAAGATGATGATCTGCGAGCGCAGAAGTAATAAGAGGCCCAGCGCCGCGCCGATCCACAGCGGCCAACGTAACCGTCGCCGATCCGCTTGAAGCCAGCGCAGCAGCAGCAAGGCCAGCACTGCTAACCCCAGCGCCGCGGGCAGGTCGGTCATCAGCAGTTTGGAATGAGAAACATTGATCTCCCCTGACAGGTTAATGGCATTTGCTTCTCGAAAAATAATGGCAAGCGCCAACAAGGCACCCGAAAGCCGGTGATGAAGCTGGCTGGCCAAAAAAAACAGGACGGCCGGGAAGAGCGCCAGCACCACGACCTGGGCAGCCACCACATTTGAGTAGTTTTGGCCCACCAAGACGTGCAATAACGCCAGGAAGAAACTATACAGGGGCTTTTCGACGACACCGCCGAAACCCTCGCCTATCAGGAATTTCTGGGCGGCAAGATCGTGGGTGGCCGCGTCTGAATACGGATAGTACTGGGCGTTGGGCGGCCGTGGAGTCGGCGAAAAGAAGGTCGGCGTGAGCGGCTGAGCTTGCCAGACCCAGATCGCCAGCAGCCATAAGATTAGGGCGGCTGCCAGGTCGCCGCGGGATACCTGCCATCCAAAACGCTTTTCGAGCAGAAAGACTAATGCATACAACAGCATGGCGCCCAGCCAGGCAATAAAGATCTGCGTGGCCAGCAGCGGAGCGCCGGGATTTTCCCAACCAGTCCGGTCGATATGCAATCCAAAACCCGTCACAGCCATAATCAGGCCAACCACGGCGACCGTACCCAGCGCCGCCAGAGCGGGGAGCCAGGTCTTCCCTGCCGATGGTCTGGAGCCAAAGCGAAGGCGTGGAAGCAAAATAAGAGTTTGGATCCCGGCAAAAAACAACCACCCCGTCAGGGGTAAAACCCGCCAAAGCAAGGCACTTACAAATTCGTCCGAAAATTTGAACGTGAGCAACAAAAGATAAAAACCAGCAACCGACAGAACCAGCCCAAGTCCGATGAACAGGGCATAGACCATCGGATGCTGAATGGCGGTCAGGATGGTTTCTTCAATAGCCGGCCACCTTTTGTGCTTGCTCCATTCCATCCAAAGCATGGCCACGCACAATGAGCCCAGGGCTAATAATCCGGCGGCCAAAATCCAGCGCGTCAGCGAAAGGCCAAGGAATAATGAATGACCGCTTTCGCTGGGGGTGGCAAACACCAGGGCAATGGCAAGCAGGGCTTCAGCGGCTAATAACAAAAGGTAAACGCGCAACAAGCCCGCCCTGCGCTCAGCCTGTGGATTCGCTTTTGTTTTGGTTTTAGGGGCAGTCAAAGTCTCGCTCGATGGGCATGAAAAGTTCTACGGCGACGTCTTTGAATTCACCTACCGACTCGTAATGGTCAAGCAACGGGGTTGTAACCCAGGTGACCCAAGCGTTATTTTCTTCGATCAAGCCATCGCCAATGCTTTCCAGGTCGGCTTTTTTAAATTGCAACGCCTCGCGCTCGGTGACGATCAAAGCAAAGCGGCCTTGTGCCAGATCCGCGTGGAAATTTTCAAAGTAGTCGACATTGCCGGATAAAGCCTGGTCCATTACATACTTTTTTTCGTAATCTACCACCAGGGGCAAGTCGCCCATAAGACCAAAGGTCAGGAGTTGGCGTTGGTCCATCAAAAGCACTTCCCCGTATTGCCGGGCGCACATCACTTTGTTCTGAATTCGTTCAAGCACAAATTGGGTGCGTTCGGGCGCGGGTAATTCGAGCGGTTTGCCTTCGATCATAGGCAGGAAGGCGGGGATCAAAATCACGCCCGCCAGCAGCCAGCGCACTATTTTCGCTTCGCCAATCAAACTATATAGCCGCGCAGCCAGGCCGCCTTCCCAGGCCACGGCGGCAACCAAAACCAGGCCAACCAGAAACATATCCATATTGTGCAGATCCGTGCCACCACCCACTTTGGCGCTGGCCACCACCCCAACGATCAACAACGCACCCAAACCCAGCACCATGGCAGCCTGCTGCCAAAAGACCGTCTTCCAATATCCCCTTCGAATTAAATAGACCATCAGCAGGATCAATGGCAGGGTAGCAAAGGCCAAGCCCAGCAAAATGCCGGGGGCATAAATGTCGTTAGGGAATAATCTCTCCCACAAAAAAGGTTGGTGGGTGGAAACAGCTTGCAAACCTTGCAGGGTTTCCACCGTGCCACCCGCCCCGCCGGTCTCTTGCGGTGCAACATCTCCCGCGGCCAAAAAAGGAAATAAACCGAGGACAATGCCTACCAGGATGGGCAACCCCTTGCTCCATATACCGGCCAGACCCAGAGCAAGGGCATGCAGCCAATCGCGCCAGATCAACCTTCCGTTGGCCAGGACAGCATCCCCAAAACTCAACAATACCGCCCAAATGGCGGGCGCAAAACGCCAGGTAAAGCGGCTTAGCCCGGCATAATGGCCGGCCAAATACACCAATGGCAGCGCCAACCAGATCGGTTTGCGCCGCGCCAGGGCCACCAGGGTGGCGGCTAAAACCAGAGGCGTATAGATCGGCCCCTGGTTCAAGAAGATAAGCGACCACAATCCCGCTGCCAGCCATTGTTCGTGCCTGCCATCCAAGGGTCGGAAGGCTGCCCAGCCTAGTAGGGCGTACGGGACGGTAACCAGGATGGCGCTCCAGAGACGTACCAACCAAATGGGGGTACCCGGGATGAGAAAGACCAGGCCCCACAGGGTCTGGCGCCCAGCGTCGATCCAGGCAAAGATAGGTTCTGCCCCCGAGTAGTAGTACCGATCGCGGCCAAAAGCGACCGAGTAGTCCCATAGCCGGTTGCCCTCCGACCAATGCAAAGCAAATGGGTAATCGGTAACCAAGACCAGAGATTCAGCCAGAGCGAGGACGGTGCCTGCCAAGAGGCCGGTAAATAGCAAAGAGCGCCATTCGAACAGCTGGGTTTTGTGATTCGTGAGTAGGATGGTAGTCAGGCCTAAAGCTAATAGGAAAAGAAACGCACGGGTAAACAAACCCATAAAGAGCCCACCCCAAGCGGAATAAAAAATAAACCAGGCTAGAAACAGAAGGACGAAGATAAGTAAAGGCCAACGCCACTTACCGAGGCCTTGCCTAAAACGGAAAAAATGTTTTTGAGTCTTAACCAGTCGTTGGGGAAAATACAGAGCGGTAGCTAACAATCCCAAAAACGCCAGGAGGGGTACATAAACCAGTGACAAAGTCAGAGTCCACTTGAGCGAAAACCTGCCCAACCAAGATCCGGAACCCCAGCCCAGGTTGAACAATTCGATGGCAACCAATAAACACAGCAAGATTGCGCCAGCTAGAATGAAGGCATTCAATCCTGCGGCGGACTTCGCCTTACGGGTTTTCTTTTTAGGTGCCAAGCAATAACCCCTTCATCAGGTTTTCGTAAGCCTTGCACATTTTCTCAATACTGTAGTTTGCTTGGGCACGCGCTTGACCGGTGTGCGCAAGTCTCTTGCGCAAGCTCGCGTCATCCAGCACTTGCCCCAGAGCTGTCGCCAGCGCCTGCACATCCCCGGTGGGCACTAACAGCGCACTCTCCCCGTTCTCAACTACGTCCACCACACCCCCGGCCCGCGTGGCCACCACCGGTAATCCAGCGAATAACGCTTCCAACAAAGCGATAGATAAGCCTTCCGATAACGAGGGTTGCACAAAAATATCGGCGGCCTTCAGTAAATTAGCAACATCTGTGCGTACGCCTAGAAAGAGTACGCGGTCGCTGATTCCTAAACGCGCCGCTTGGGCCACTAAGTGGGAACGTTGCGGGCCATCGCCAGCGAATGCAAATAGAGCCCGGGGATAGCGCGAGGCTATCTGCGCAATGACATCTAATAAAACCGTATGCCCCTTTTGAACCGTGAGCCGGCCCACCGTGAGCAAAAGGAGTCCGTTTGCCGAGACACCCAACTGTTCACGTATGGTTTCCCTACCCATTATCGCCCCGACTGTTTGCGCCAACGGCTCGATGCCATTCTGGATGACGACCAACTTGCTGTCTTTTGCTTTTTCCACTCGGATTGCATGTTCGCGCACCTGGGCAGAAACGGCCACCATCACGCTGCATACCCGAGAGTTGGTTAATCGGCCATGCAGCCTGGACATCCAACGGGACGATCCTAAGATGAAGCCGTGATGCGTCCCCACGCGCCCGGGTACGCGAGCCAGCCAAGCCAGGGGCAGCCCCAATAAATTGCTGTGGGGAGTAAAAGTGACGATGACTTTAATATCTTTCTTTAATAGCCGAAAAAGAGCCAGTAAAGCGCCAACCAAACGGGGGATATTGAAGAGTAGCGGCGTGTTTTCTTTCCAACCATCCAGGGAAATGACCGGAAATGGGTTTGCTGCTTGCCAGGTTGGCTGTAACCCCTGCTTATCATAAAAAAACACCGCTTGCACCCGGTATCCCTTCCGGTGAAGCCAGCGCGCTTGCGCCAGCAACAAGCGTTGGGCGCCCGCTACCTCCATTTGGGTACCCAGAAAAAGGATAGTGAAGGGTTCTATTGTTGACTTCATGGAGGTTAGGTCTTGGCGATTATAGCGGTTCGACTTTGGCCGCTGGATAACGCTTCCGCCGCAGCCAGCCAACCAGTTTCCGCCTCGCGGCCGACGGCAACCACGAGGCGATCAGCCCCAGGAGAGCACTCAATTGCAGGGGCCAGGCTGCAAGGGCTAACCAGCTATGGCGGCGAGCTTGCTTCATTTCCTGCGGGCCGCCTTCGCCCAGCAGGTTTTGTCCCAGCTTGGCGTGCATTTTCGCCGTAGCGCGAAGCTTGAAATACGGGGGAAGGCCCGGATCCTCGGCAAAGGCTTTCTCCAAATAACGCTCAAAACCGACGGCCCCTTTCCCCCGTTCAAAGCTGGTGCTGCCAGGGTGGACCCGCACGCGCACCAGGGCTTCGGCCACTACGCCAACCGCATATCGGCGTGCGATCCGCCGCCACAGGTCAAGGTCTTCAGCCCAAACCATGCCTTTGTCAAAACCGCCGGCTTCTTTAATAACCTCGGTGCGCATCAACATGCAAGGCATGGCCATGAGCACCGACCACTCATGCAACATTTGCGGGTAAATCCATCCTTTGAAACGCGAAGTGTCACGCACGCCCAAATCTCTCCCCTGATCATCAAACTTAGAAAAGCTGCAATGCACAAACCCCAATTGTGGATCACGCTCAAATAGCCTGATCTGTTTTTCCAACTTGGTGGACAAAAAGAGGTCGTCGGAATCCAGAAAGGCTACGTAAGGTGTGCGCGCCAGGGCCACGCCGCTGTTGCGGGCAGCCGAAACACCAGCGGGTTCTTGAACCACAACCTGGATTTGTTTTTCCCTGACAAAAGGAGCCAGGACCTGTTGTGTGCTATCGGTGGAGCCATCGTCCACCACGATCACTTCGTAATCCGTGAAGGTCTGCGCAAATACGGATTCGAGCGCAGTCGTGATGTATTGCGCTTGATCACGCGTGGGGATGATTACAGAGATCGCGGGGATAGCCATTGGATTAAATATCTCGCTTTAGGTACTTTCCCTGGAGGTTATGCAACAGGGACAGCAAACCAATTCTTTGCAAAGCGTTTCGCCCTATGTTCCGCATGGAGCCGATTGCCCAGAGTGGTTCTCTCTTTTTAACGTAGGAGGCGTGTTGAGGAAGGTAATTGGTTAGCGGAATCCAAGTATCCGCGTTTTTGATCGCGTTCAGGCGCATCTTGCGAGCCTCCTCCAGGTATTCCCTGCGGATTTTATCGAACACGCCATAACGCAGCTGAATAGCCGTCGCCTCCACAGCCGATTCTTTGGCACCTTGGCGGGTGCTCAGTCCTTGAGCCGCGTTGGTGAAGAATCCCAGCAGCCCTTCGCTACGCACCATCCCCAGCCCCCTGGCTGCCAGACGGAAGGAGTACTCCATATCTGCTCCCACCCGAAATTGCTCATCAAAATAGCCGGTCTGCGCGGCAACCTCGCGGCGAAAGAGCCAGAAGGCGCCGCCCTGCGCGAAGGCCCGGCGGAAATGGCCGACATGATATGGGGGCGTATGGCGGCGCAAACCGTCTTCCTGCCCATACTGGGTCACATTAACATAATCCCCATAACAAAGAACGGCCTCAGGGTTCTGCTCAAGTGTGTCCAATTGGCGCTGGAGCGAATCGACCATGCGGCGATCATCCACATTCCACAACGCTAAATAGGGAGCCCGCGCCGCGCGCCAGGCCCGGTTCCAGGAAGCCCCCAGCGTTTCTGGGGTGGGAACGATCAGGACTTGCACATGCTCTGGATTGTGGGATGCGAAATCTTTTACGAGCTGCGCTTCTTTCGAGCTGGGGTCGTTCAGCACCAGGAGCAATTCAAGTTCAGGGAAAATGGTCTGGGTGCTAAGTTCCTCAAAAAAAGAGCGTAGATAATCTTCACCCCGGTACACCGAAGTGAGCACGCTTAACGTGGGAATGAAAGCCATAGGAGGATTATGCCGTACCTGGTAAGCAGGGCCAAGCCCTAGCTCTTCCACACACGGCGAATAGGTTCGAAGCGGTCGAGGATCTCGAAGACTCCCTGCACAAAATCCACGGCTGTCCAGCGCGTGGCGCGTTTGTGCCCTTTGACAAGCAGCTTAGCGCGTAAGTTCCTGTCCTTGTATATCTTGCGAATGGCCGCCGCGATTTCAGAAGGGCTGGCCGGGTCCACCAGTAAGGCTGCGTCAGCTAATTGCTCTTCAGCGCCATCCACCCGGGCGGCGATCACTGGGCAGCCCAAGGCGAAGGCTTCCAGAGGTGGCAAATTCTCGGGCCCGAAAAAACTGAGATAAGTTAGGGCCAGCGCGTTCTGATACAGTGCAATAAGGGTCTGCGTATCAACAAAGCCCAAGATTTTCGCTTGATCAACTAGTCCCAAATCCCTAATGGTTTGTTGAACGTGCTCCTGATTGCCAAAGTCCGAGCCGACCAGCACCAGGGGAATGACCAACCCTTTATCGCGCAGTTGTTTTAGTGCAAGCAGCAGGTTGATGTGGTTCTTGTGCGCCCAAAACTGGGCTGGATAGAACAGATATCCCGGCGCCAAACCCAGCCCTGCATTTAAGGGGCTTTTCCGCCGGGCGGCATCGAGCGCGTAAGCCGGCGTGGGGTGCGCCAAAATATGGATGCGTTCTTCCGGAATCTGGAGGAACTTCGCCACTTCTCGCTTACCGGCTTGCGTTCCGGCAACCACTGCCGCTGCTCGGTGCAGGAAAGGAGCTAGGCGCCGTTCGCGCATCTCCCATTCGGAGTACTCACTGACTTCCGGGAACCAGGGCTGCTTGCGATGTTGCAGGTCCAGTACGATGGCCAGGTATGGCAGATCCATGTCCAGCGGGCGAGGCCCGACAAACCAAACGAAGTCGACGCCTTGTTTGCGCAGCTTGCGCTCCAACGAACTGCGCCAACGCAGGCTGGTGCGCAGGCTGGGTAGTGCGCGGGCGGCCCGCGCCCAAACCTTCTCAAGCAAACCCGGCCGGCTACAGAGCATCCACTGCAGTCCGGCCTTCTCTGCCTCCGCTTTAATCCCCGCACTCTGTGCAGAAACGATCACGAAGTCGTGCTTGCTTTGATCGGCCAGCGCGCACAGGGCGCGCAAAAGGTCGCCTTGCATGGTAAAGGCGCCGCCATCTTCGGGTCGATACTCGTCGAAATATACGCCGACTTTCATTTCAGTTCCGTCGCGCAACAGCCAAGATGTGCCAGGTGTCTTCGTCGATGGGCGCGCCTTCTTCATAGGCTTGAGAATATTCCAAGGGTTCGAAACGAGCGTTTTCAAGAAAAGCGGCCATCTCTTGAACCAAAAAATATCGGTTAGTCTGGACCTCCTGCAAATGGCTTGAACTGCCGTTCCGGCCCACCTCATCAATATCGTAGGTAACCTGGGCAAGTTGCTTGGCTACATCCAACCGTGTAGTGGCGCGCCGCACCAATTCGCCCGAGGCAGTGTTCCAGCTTCGTTCGCGCACGGGCTCAAAGCTTTTCAGCATGGCAGCCGCGTGCCAAAACTCAAATATAAAAAGGCCCGCCTCTCGCAATTGAGCATGCACACCCTTCAACACCTGGCGCAAGCCTACATTTGTTTGCACATAACCTATCGAATCAAAAAGGCAATACACCGCATCGAACGGCTCTTCGGGCACGGAAAGGTGGCGCATATCCTGAAGCCGGAACTCCACGCGCGAGTTAGCGGCTTTTGCT